>Ga0247809_1000167_pt1 | contig 35781 bp, 35 predicted proteins | sample UWRJL104311B1_FD_180951 | JGI IMG/M metagenome (GOLD analysis project Ga0247809, IMG submission 180951) | Plant litter microbial communities from Arlington Agricultural Research Station in Wisconsin, United States - UWRJ-L104-311B-1 | ecosystem: Environmental > Terrestrial > Plant litter >...
GTCGCTGCGTCCCCATGCGCCGAACAACGGCCCGGTGCCGCCGAAGGTCGCGGTGCCGAAGCTCAACACGGGAACGCGCAAGCCCGATGATCCCAATTGCCGATAGTCCATGTGCGTATCCCCGATGTTCGCGTTGGTGCATAGATGGACGGTATGGTGCCCCCTTATTAGACGATGTGACGGCGAAGGATTTGTGACGTGGACGCAAAGATCGGGATAGGCGCCGACCGGGCCCGTGCGCTGGAGATCTTCGCGACGGTGATGCGCGAGGGCAGTTTCTCGGGGGCTGGGCGCGCGCTGGGGCTGACGCCATCGGCGGTGGCGCGGTCGATCGACCGGATCGAGACACGGCTTGGCGTGCGGTTGCTGCTGCGCTCTACGCGGGCGCTGACGCCGACCGTCGAGGGGCAGGTCTATCTGCAGACCGCGCGGCGGATTCTTGCCGACCTGGACGACGCGGAGCAGCAGATCGCCGATCAGGGCGCGCCGCGCGGGCGGCTGCGGATCAGCGCCGCGCTATCGCATGGGCGGTTGTGCATCGTGCCTCTGCTGGGCGAGTTCGCGCGTTCGTACCCGCATATTTTGGTCGATTTCGCACTGACCGATACGCTGGTCGATGTCGCGGGCGGGCAGGCGGACGTCGCGGTGCGCTTCGGTCCGCTGGCCGACAGCCTGCTGACCGCGCGCAAACTGGGTGAAAGCGGCCGCGTCATCGTTGCGGCGCCCGACTATCTCGCACGGTGCGGGACGCCGATGGTCCCCGAAGACCTGCACACGCACAATTGCCTGAACTTCAACTTTCGCCGCGTCGAACCTGTTTGGCCATTCCGCCGCGACGGGCAGGACATCGTGTTGTCGGTGAGGGGCAATATCGAGGCGAACAACGGCGAGACGTTGGGTCAACTCGCATGTGCAGCGGTCGGGATCGCGCGTGTCGGCGCGTTCAGCGTCGTCGACGACATCGCCACGGGACGGCTCGTACCGGTACTGGAGGACTTCAATCCAGGCGATGTCGAGCAGATCCACGCGGTGTTCGTCGGCGGCACGAACACGCCGGCGCGTGTGCGCATGTTCGTCGACTTCCTCGTCGCCCGGCTGGCCAACTAGGCGATCGGACGGTCAACGCTCGATCGAGAGTATGCGCGCATAGCCTTCCAGTTGCAGCGCGCGGTCTCGCGTCAGGATTGTTCCGGCAGCCGTCTCCATCGGGACGTACATCGTGCCGCTGCGGGTGGCGTAGATAGCAGTTCGCGCCCTGTCCTCGGCATCCCGGAAGGTGATCCAGGCCCTTTGCGATTGGCGCAGGGATTGCGCCGCCGGGGCAGGGAGCCGCCGCAGCAGTGCCGCGTACGCAAGGTTCATGCGCCGATCATAGTCGCGTAGCGCTTTGGTCTCGCATTCGGTCTGGCCCGCGGTGGAGGCGTTGGCTTCGCGCTCCAGGCAACGCGCCAGTCTGGTGCCGGTAGGATCGGCCGACGGCATTGCGGCAAGGTCGGCGGGCCATGCCAGCAGCGTCAAGAGAAGCCATGCGCGGGTCATCGGTTCGCCTCGATGCGGGTCGATCCGCGGCAATCTGTTCGATAGAAAAATGGGCCGGTGTTACCCGACCCATTTCACTTAGTTGCTGTCGGAGTTGTTGTCGTCTTCATGGTCGACGATCAAGTACGTCACGCCAGCGACGATGCCGACGCCGATGATCAGCGGAACAATGCTCACGCCCGTGAGATTGCTCGCCTTCTTCGACGACGTGCCCGCACGAACCGGCGACGCGACCGAGAGCGACTGTGCCGAATTGGCGACAGGCGCGGCGCTGGCCGCAACTGGCAGGGCAGTCATGGCGACGGCGGACGCGCCGAGAATCAATGTTTTAATCATAAGTCACTCTTCTCATGGAACAGCCGTTGCGGCTGCGGGGCACCAACGATCCCCGACCAAGTGGGTTCCTGATGATAACACGTCCGGATCGGACGGATAATTGTATCGGTTATTGATGCGGACTAGTTGCTTGCGATGAGGAGGATTCGACGCTCAAACCCAACCGATTTGGTTTTGAGATACTTGATGCGTATTTCTCAAGTGCCTCGGATGATGTTCTAATTAGCTGAAATATTTGTATAAGACGGTCGGTCCAGTGATGCTTGCGCATCCGCATGAACGGTGATGGCCTCGCAGAGCGCGTGTGTCGCCAGAATGTCTGCGGCCGGGGTGGTACGGCCCGCGCGTGCTGCCGTCAGAAAGTCGGCGCACATCGCTTCGAACCCACGCTGACGGCCGACGGAGGTCCAGTCACCGCGCCGGTGGTGGCACTCCGTACCTGCCGAGCGCACCAGTTCCGACATGTTCCGCACCGACTGCCGCACGCCGTTCCCGATCACGTCCAGCCGTTCCTCATCGAGTCCGCTATCCCGGTGCATCGTGCCGATCGCCGTAAAGCCCTCGCCCGCCAGCATCAGCGTCACGGCCTTGAGCAGTCCATGCTCGACATGAGTCTCGATCGTGCGGCGCAGTATTGGGGCAGGTGCCAGAAACAGCAGCGTGTCGATGACATGGATGAAGTCGTCGAACACCACTTTGCGCGGGGTGTCGGCCTGGCGGTGACGGTGCTTTTCCATCACGATCAAGCTCGCGCCGGTACCACGAAGCGCCGCATAGTCCGGCGCAAACCGGCGGTTGAACCCTACCGTCAGCAACGTTTCCTGGCGTTCGGCCAGCGCTACAAGTTCTTGGGTTTCGGCAAGATTGTCGGCGAGCGGCTTGTCGACGAAGGTGGGGATACGCCGCTCCAGCAACAGTCGAACGAGCGCCGGATGCGCACTGGTCGCCGCGTGGACGAACGCCGCATCGAATGTCGTGGCGGCCAAAGCATGCTCGACGCTGGCATGGAGGTGGGGCACGCGGAACGAACGTCCGGCTTCACGGAGAACCCGCTGATCGCGTGTCGCCAGATGGAGTTCCAGTTCGGGGTTGGCCGCCAGCACCGGCAGATATCCCTTGTGAGCGATGTCGCCCAATCCCGTCACCAACACGCGCATCGCGACCTCCGAACTGTCAATTCCGGTGCGCTAGATACCGCAATCGCGCTCCTTGCCGATACGTGGCTTCGCGTGGCTGACGATTTACGCAGGCGCCACAGAACCGACCCGGCCTTGCGACGTTGGACAGGGAAAGGAGACCTGAAATGCTGATCCTAGCACTTGCCCTCACCCTAGCCGGCTCGCCCGATCTCGACCGCTGCCTCAACACCGGGGAGGCCGCACAAGGTATCACCCCAGCGATGGCGGCCTGTTTCGGCGCCGGCTACAAGCGGGCCGATGGGCGACTGAACAGGACCTATGCCGCCACCATGAAACGGTTGCCGTCTGCGCGTCGTGCCGCATTGCGCATGTCGCAGCGCGCCTGGATCAAGCAGCGCGACGCTGCCTGCCCGCTCGACCAAGGCGACGGCGTAGGCACGATCGAACGCCTGAACCATCCCGCCTGCCTGACCAAGCAGACCGATCGGCGCACCGCGTGGCTTGCGCGCTACCGCTGATGTGATCCCTGCCGCAGCCGATTGGAAGCGGAGCGGGGTCTGAGAGAGTCTTCAGCCCGGTGAGATCCTCTATCCGTGCAATCCGGTTCTCAATGCGACGCGGTTCAAGTCAACGGCGCGCCGGGACCGGTCCGAACGGCCGGCATCAAGCCGCTAGCATGCTGATGGTGGCGCGGTTGCGGCCGTCACGCTTGGATTGATACAATGCCATGTCCGCCGCCTGGATGAGTGTCGCGCCATCCCGGTCCATGGCGTCGGACCAGGTCGCGATGCCGAACGACATGCTGGTCGAGCCCAGCGTGCGGTTGCCGTGTCGGACGGCCAGTTCCGCAATGGCGCGCCGCACGGTCTCGACACGACCGGCAAGTGCTTCCGCCGTCGTGCCCGGCGCGATGATCGTGAACTCCTCGCCGCCGAAGCGGCAGATGACATCGCCGTCGCGGAACCGGCTGCGCATCTCCGCCGCGACCATCTGCAGCACCGAGTCGCCGGCATCGTGGCCGAACTCGTCGTTGAACCGCTTGAAATGATCGATGTCGCACATGACGAGGCTGAGCGGAGTTCCCGCGCGCGAGGATCGGGCGATCTCCAGCTTGAGCGTTTCTTCCATGTAGCGACGATTGAACAGGCTGGTGAGCGGATCGCGGATCGTCTGCTCGCGCAGGGATCGCTGCAAGCGGTGGTTGACCAGCGCGGATGCGATGTTCTCGGTCAGCACGTTCATCCGGAAGCGGTTCTCGGCGCCGATCCTGCCCTGGAGATAGAGCACGCCGATGACCTCGCCGCCCGCGAGCAGGGGTTCGCAATGATACACCTCGTTCTCCGCGACATGCCCGCAGACGATCTCTCGGCTGGGGTCTTCGACGGAGTGGCTCTGGCCGCGACGCAGTGCCCAGCACCGCTCCGGCGCAAAGCCTTCGATCGGCACGGTGATGCCGCCCCAGCTCGCGACGGGGACAAGGCAATTGCGCGAGTTGTTGTGCGCGTACAGCGCGCCGGGGATGTCGGGGAGCACCTGCGGTACGAACACCCGGATGATCTGCGCCAATTCGTCGTCGGTGCGCGCGGCCTGCATGCGATGCGCCATGCCGCCGAGCAGTTCGATCACCTCGCCGCGTTCGCGAAGCGACTTCGTGTTCTGCTCGAGTTCCGTGTTGACGATCTGCAATTGCCGCTCGCTGGTGCCCTGGTCTGCGACGGCACCCCTTAATCGGTCGGCCATCGCATTGTAGCCGACGGCGAGGCGGGTGAATTCGCGCGATCCCATCGCAGTATCGATGCGGGCGTCCTGTTCGCCACTGCCGAGCGCGGTCATCGCTCGCATCATGGTCGCCAGGGGGCGACGGATCGCCCGGACGAGCAGTGCAAAGCTGCCGACGACGACGAGGGCGACGGCGATCGCGCCGAGTATCGCCAGTCTCTTGCCGCTTTCCAGCCGCTGGACCGCTGCGTCCTGCCGCGTGGACTGGAGCGCGCGTTCCTCGTCGAGAAAGCCCTGCGCGCGCACGCTGATCGCATCCATCAGTTCGCGGCCGCGGCCACTCGCGATGACCGCGACTGCGCCGGAAAAATCACCCCGGCGGGCAAGATTTAACGGTTGCAGCAAAAAGGCTGAGCGTTCCTTCATCAGCAACGCGATTTCCTTCGCCCTTGCATGCTGAAGCGGATTGTCGTCGGTCTGTTCTACGACTCGGGCGATGGTTCGGGCAGCGCTATCCACACGTTCGGCGTACGACCGCGCATAGGCTGGATCGCGCGTGATGACGAAGCCACGCTGGCCGGATTCGGCCTCGCGCAGATCGCCCAGCGCCGCCTCGGTCGTCTCGATGATCCCGGCGGAATGCGCGGCCCAGTGAACGCTCTGGCTGGCCTGATACGACGCATCGGCGAGGAGCCCCGCCAAAGACGCCAACGCGATGAGGACGATGAGTCCGATCGCGGTGATACGCGCTGTCAGCGATACGAACATCGCGGCATGCTTATCCCCAAGAGCTTAGCGTTTGGTTACCCTGCGAGGGGCCGGTCCTGTTTCGTCCGCGGGAAAGGGGCGTGCGCGATAAATCTGGGCGAACGGCTCCCGGGAAAAAGGCAAACTGCTGGAGACCGACTCTTTAACGGGCTTCCGCTGTGTGCGGGCATCCAGTGTCGGTCGAAGCTTCACCAAAGCCGCTCCAACTGGTCCGCCGAAGCACGCACGGGGTTGCCATCCCGGCCCCCGCATCGGCATAGGCGCGCGTTCATTGAAGGACGACGCGATGCAGACGGACGCTGGCGGCCCCGCCTTGGGGCTGGATTTCGGCACGACCAACAGCGTCGTGGCGCTGGGGACGCGCGGCGGGACGCCCGAACTCGTGACGTTCGCCGCCCCTGCCGAGACGAGCCCGGTGTTCCGCTCGGCGCTGTGCTTCTGGCAGGATGACAGCGGCAAGGGGCTCGCGTCGGATGCGGGGCCGTGGGCGATCGCCGAATATATGGAGTATCCGCTCGACAGCCGGTTCATCCAGTCGTTCAAGTCGGTCGCGGCGATGAAGACGTTCGAGCAGGCCTCGGTCTTCGACAAGCGCTATCGCTTCGAGGAAATGGGGCAGCTGTTTCTTGAAAAGCTGATTTCGCATGCCGGGGGCAAGCTCGACACGAGACCGCACCGGATCGTGGTCGGCCGCCCAGTCGAATATGCCGGTGCGCGGCCCGACGAGGCGCTGGCGCGGACGCGGTATGACGCGATGTTCAAGGGCTTCGGCGCGGAGATACATTACGTCTATGAGCCACTCGGTGCGGCATACAGCTATGCGACGCGATTGACCGAGCCGGCGACGATTCTCGTGGCCGATTTCGGCGGCGGTACGAGCGACTTTTCGGTCGTGCGCGTCGCCGAGCCGGGCGCTGCGCGGCGGTGCACGCCGCTCGGGCATGCGGGCGTCGGGATCGCGGGGGATCGGTTCGATTACCGGATCCTCGACCGGTTGGTGCTGCCGATGCTGGGCAAGGGCGGCGCGTACAAGTCGTTCGGCAAGGAACTGGAGATTCCGCGCGCGTATTTCGCCGACTTCGCGGACTGGTCGCGGCTGGCGCTGATGCGCAACCGCAAGACGATGACCGAGTTGGAGCGGTTGCAGAAGACCGCCATCGATCCCGACGCGATCGGGCGGATGATCGCGGTGATCGAGAACGAGCTGGGCTATCCGCTGTACGATGCGGTCGGGTCGCTCAAGCGCGCGCTGTCGAGCGGCGAGGATGCGCATTTCCATTTTGCGGGCGCGGGGCTGGAGATCGAGGCGGACGTGACGCGGGCGCAGTTCGAGGGGTGGATCGCCGACGACGTGGTGCGGATCGAGGCCGCGGTCGACCGGGCCCTGGAGGTCGCCAAGGTTAGCGGCGGCGAGATCGACCGGGTGTTCCTGACCGGCGGGTCGTCGTTGATCCCGCGTATCCGGCAAATCTTCGTCGAGCGGTTCGGCGAGGCGGCGATCATGAGTGGCGGCGAGCTGACCTCGATCGCGCACGGGCTGGCCTTGATCGGCGAGCAAGACGATATTGCGGCTTGGTCCGCCTGATGGTGCCGCGTGTTCTGCTCGGGACGGCACAGGTGCCGGGTGGGGGTGAGCTTCGCTTGCTTCAGCGTGGCGCCGAGTTCTCGATCATGCTCGGTGCGAACGAGTTGATGAACAGTCGGTTGAGCGGGTCGGAAGAGGCGCTGGCGGAGCAGGCTTGCGACCGGATCGGCGCGCGGCCGGACGTTCGGATGTTGATCGGTGGGCTCGGGATGGGGTTCACGCTCCGTGCGGCGTTGGCGCGGCTTGGGCCTGACGCGGAAGTAGCGGTTGCGGAGATCGTGCCGGCGGTGATCGAATGGGCGCGGGGGCCTATGGCGGCGCTGCACGGGGACAGCCTGACCGATCCGCGGACGCGCATTTTCGAGGGCGATGTCGCCGCGGCGATCACGGAGGGTGATTGGGACGCGATCCTGCTCGACGTCGACAACGGTCCGGACGGAGTTTCGCGGCCGGGTAACGACCGGCTTTACGGGGCGCATGGATTGTCTCTGGCGCGAGCGGCTTTGCGGCCGGGCGGGGTGCTTGCCGTGTGGTCTTCAGCGCCGAGCAAGCCGTTCGTCACACGCCTTGCTGAAGCCGGTTTTGCAGTCGACGAAGTGATCGCGCGGGCGACGCGGAAGGGCGGCGCGCGGCACACGATCTGGTTCGCCACCAAACTATGATCTGGCGGTGGGCCGTCTTGATCGCGCTGTCGGCGGTGATTGCGGGTCTGCTGGAGGTCGTCGGGCTGCCTGCGGGGTTGCTGCTCGGGCCGATGGTCGCGGCGGTCGTGCTGGCGGTGCGGGGGTGGTCGCTGAGCGTGCCGACGTCTGCGTTTCGGGGCGCGCAGGCGGCGGTCGGGACGCTGATCGCGGGGTCGATCACGACCGGGATCGTCGCGACGGTGGCGGATCATTGGCCGGTTTTCCTCATGGTCAATTTCGTCACGCTCGCTGCGAGCAGCGTGCTTGGTTACTTGTTGAGCCGGTGGCAGGTGTTGCCGGGGACCGTCGCGGTGTGGGGATCGACGCCGGGCGCCGCTAGCGCGATGGTGTTGATGGCGCAGGCGTACGGAGCGGACTCGCGGCTGGTCGCGGTGATGACCTACACGCGGGTCGTGAGCGTGGCGGTAGTTGCGTCGGTGTTGGCCGCGGTGATGGTCGGCGGCGGGAGCGGGCATCACGTTGCGGGCACGTGGTTCGCATCCGTAGACCCGGTGGTCGTGCTACGGACGATCGCGATTGCCGGTGTCGGCGCTGGCGTAGGTGTCGTGCTGAAGCTTCCCGCTGGCGCGCTGCTAGGGTCGCTGGTCGCGGGGGCGGCGCTCAATGTTACCGGCGTTGCGCAGCCGGTGTTGCCGCAGTGGCTGCTCGCGATCAGCTATGCGGTGGTCGGGTGGCGGATCGGGCTGTCGTTCACGCGCGATACGCTGCGCGTGGCGGGGAAGGCGATGCCGCGGATCCTGTTGTCGGTGGCGCTGCTGATTGCGTTCTGCGGCGGGATCGCGGCGGCGTTGACGCGGTGGTGGGGGATCGATCCGGTTACCGCGTATCTGGCGACCAGCCCTGGCGGGATGGACTCGGTGGCGATCATCGCTGCGTCGAGCCCGGTCGACGTGCCGTTCGTCATGGCGTTGCAGGTGTTGCGGTTCCTAGGGGTGTTGCTGATCGGGCCACCACTCGCGAAGTTTGTGGCCACGCGGCAGGGCGGTGTGCCGCCGCCGGTTATTCCGACTTAGCGCTGCGCTTGCCGCCGGAGCGAACTCGTGATCCTCCCCCGCAAGGGGGAGGTGGCTGGCACTTGCCAGACGGAGGGGGAGGTAAGAGATAACCCCGGTTCCGTGTCCTCCCCCTCCGTCACCTTCGGTGCCACCTCCCCCTGGCGGGGGAGGATCACAAGTCACCCCTTGGTCGGGCGGTAGGCCTCGACGTCGATCTCGTGACGCTTGAGCTTATCGTAGAACGTCTTTCGCGGGATGCCGAGCGCTGCCAGTGCAGACCGCACGTCGCCACTTACCTGTTGCAGCACGGCACGGATCGTCGCTTCCTCAAATTTGTCGACGCGGGCGGGGAGGGGGATTTCGCTGTCTTCGTCGACAGGGTCTTCGGCCTCGACGCGGAGGACCAGGCGCTTGGCGAGGTTGTCGAGTTCGCGGACGTTGCCGGGCCAGTCGTGCTGGCCGAGATAGGCCAGCGTCGCGGTGTCGATCGTTGGGACCTCGCGGCCGAACCGTTCCGCCGCCTGGTGGAGCAAATGGCCGAACAGCAGCGGTATGTCGTCGCGGCGTTCCCTCAGCGGCGGAATACGAAGGCGTACTGCGTCGAGGCGGAAGAGGAGGTCGGCACGGAAGCGGCCTTCCTCGACAGCCTGTTCGAGACCGGGTTTCGCGGCGGCGATCACGCGCAGGTCGAGCGCGCGCGGCAGGTCGCCGCCGACCGGCATCACCTCGCGCTCCTCCAACACCCGGAGCAGTTTCGCCTGGAATGCGGGGAGCGTGCTCTCGATCTCGTCTAGGAACAGCGTGCCACGGTTCGAGGCCTCGATCCGGCCGGTGCGGGGCAGGCGAGAATCGCCGTCGTGGCCGAACAGCTCGATCTCCGCGACCGCCTCGGGCAGCGCAGCGCAGTTGACCGCGACGAATGGGCGGGAGCGGCGGTTGCTCCAGCGGTGGAGCAGTACAGCGACAAGTTCCTTGCCGGTGCCGGTCTCGCCTTCGACCAGCACGTCAATGTCGGCTTGGGCGATCTGGCGCATCGTTTCGCGGAGGCGGACCATCACCGGGGTCTCGCCGATCAGCGGTTCGGCGCCGATCGTTTCTTCGGCGGCGGCGCGGAGGCGGCGGTTGTCGAGCACGAGGCGGCGCATTTCGAGCGCTCGGCGTGCCCCCGCAATCAAATGGTCCGTCGCGAACGGTTTCGGGATGAAGTCGAACGCGCCGTTCTTGAGCGCGGCGACCGCCATCGCGACGTCGCCGTGCCCGGTCATCAGCAGTACCGGGATCTCGTGGTCGATCGCGGCGATCCGGCGGAAGAGTTCGAGGCCGTCCATCTTCGGCATGCGGATGTCGGACACCACCGCGCCGTCGAACCCGGCGGTCACGCGGGCCAGCGCGACGGTCGGGTCGCGCTCGGCGATCACCGCGATGCCGGCGAGTTCGAACGATTGCTCCAGCGCCCCGCGCAACACGTCGTCGTCGTCGACGAGCAAGACGGCCTGCTCGCTCATGCCTTCACCAGGATCATACGGAAGATGGCGCCTTCTGGAGCGGGGACGAGGTCGAGCGTGCCGCCGAACTCGGTCATGATGTCGCGCGCGATGCCGAGGCCGAGCCCGAGGCCGTCCTTCTTGCTCGTCGCGAACGGGGTGAAGAGGTGGTCGGCGATGTCGGGCTCGATGCCGGGACCGTTGTCGGCGACGGTCAGCACGACATCGCGGCCTTTACGCCCGACGGTGACGCTGACGCGGGCATCGCGGCGGTCGGCGACCGCGTCGAGCGCGTTCTGGAGAAGGTTGACCAGAACCTGCTCTAGGCGGACGCGGCCGGCGATCACCGTCAGTCGCGCCTCGGGGCCGGTTGGGAGGTCTAATGTCACACCCTTGGCGCGGAAGCGGTCGCCGATCAGCAGGCGGACGCCGTCGATTGCCTCGTCGAGCGCGACGGGGCCGATGGAGCCTGCACCGCGCCGCGCATAGCGCCTGAGCCCAGCGGTAATGGTGCCGATCCGGCTGGTGAGGTCGACGATCGACTGGAGGTTGGTCGCAGCCCGCGCAGGTTCGCCGCGGTCGAGGAACGCCGCGGCATTGTCGGCGAAGGTGCGGATCGCGGCGACGGGCTGGTTGATCTCGTGCGCAACGCTGGCGGTGATCGTGCCGATCGAGCCGACGCGGTTGGCGTGCGCCAGCTCCTCGCGTGCCTGCCGGAACCGCTGATCGGAGGCCTCGCGCTGCTCGACCTCGATCTGGAGGCGGTCGGCGGTGGCGCGGAGCTCGGCGGTGCGGCGGGCGACCTCCGCCTCGAGTTCCGCCCGCGCGCCGACGTTGCGCTTGCGCCGTTCGTACAGCCACCACGCGCCCAGCATCGCCGCGATCGTCAGCATCGCGGCGATCGCGGTGGCCCAGCGCGTGCGTGCGGCGGCGGTGCGCAGGGCGGCGTCGAGAGGCTCCATATGCACCAGCCGCCAGCCCGAGATCGGTACCGGCAGCGACACCGTGATCGCAGGCGATCCGTCGGGCAGACGTGACACCTCGTCGGCTAGCGTCAGTGGGGCGGGAGCCAGTGGCGACGTCCCGAACTGGCGCGTCTCGACCAGCTCGGCGCGACGCGAAGGCGAGAGTGGGCGGGTGGTCCTAAATTCGAGCTTCGGATCGCTGGAGATCAGGATGACTCCGTCGGGATCGGTGACGAAGGTCGCCATCCGGTCCTGGATCCACGCGCGCGCGATCTTTTCGAACTCGACCTTGACCACGACCACGCCGAGCGGTCGACCGGCGCGGTCGATTCGTCGCGACAGGTACAGGCCGGGCCGCCCGCTGACGCTGCCGAGTGCGAAGAACTCGGTCGCGCCCGACGCCATCGCCTTGGTGAAATAGTCGCGGAAGCGGTAGTCGTGGCCGAGGAAGCTGTCGGGGCGCCCGGCGTTCGAGGCGGCGATCGCCATGCCCTGCGTGTCGAGCGCGTAGATCACCGGGGCGCCGGTGCGTTCGGCCAGCAGCGCGAGCTTGGTGTTGAGTGCCTGATCGACCTTGCCCGACGCGAGTGCCGCGCGGACGTCGGGATATTCGCCGAGCATGATCGGCAGCAGGCGATAGGTCTGCAACTCGGCTTCGAGCAAACGAAGGTTGCTCCGCGTCTGCTGGACCGCGCGCATCCGCACACCGGCGCGCGCGTCTTCGGCGGCCCGCTGGCCGTAGATCGAGGCGACCCCCGCGACGATCACGCCTAGCGCCGCGAACGCCATCAGCACCGTCAACGCCGTGACGAAAAGGGGAGATCGGAGTCGCCTCATTTTGTGCGGATTATCACACAAGCCGCGGTCACGCTATTACTGAAACATGACATTTCCCACACGTCAGAATAATCGGTATGCCAATAAATGGCTTAAAACCAACGTTTTGCGGGCTTGTGACCCCACTCTTGTAGTCCCCGGTCCGGCCCGGCATTACCGTCGCACACAACGTCCCGCGTGAGTGGACGAGAATACCAGGAGGCGATGTTGACCCTACCCACCCAGACATATGGCGTCGCGGAAACGCCCGCACGGAAGCGCTGGAGCGGCCAGCTCTATATCCAGGTTTTGATCGCGATCGCGCTCGGCGCGGCGCTCGGGCATTTCTACCCGACCTACGGCGCGGCGCTGAAGCCGCTCGGCGATGCGTTCATCAAGCTGGTGAAGATGATCATCGCACCGGTGATCTTCCTGACGCTCGTCACCGGCATCGCGGGGATGAAGGAGCTCGGCTCGGTCGGTCGCGTCGCGGGCAAGGCGTTCGCGTACTTCCTGTTCTTCTCGACGCTGGCGCTGATCGTCGGGCTCATCGTCGCCAACGTCGTCCAGCCGGGCGCGGGGATGAACATCGACGCCGCCACGCTCGATACCAAGGGCATCGCGGATTACACCGTCAAGGCGCACGAGACGACGATCACCGGGTTCCTGATGAGCATCATCCCGGACACGATGGTCAGCGCGTTCACCGAGGGCAACATCCTCCAGATCCTGCTCGTCGCGATCCTGTTCGGTATCTCGCTGAGCCTGGTCGGCGAGCCTGCCAAGCCGGTGCTGAACTTCCTCGAGCGCCTCAGCCTGATCGTCTTCAAGCTGGTCGGCATCCTGATGCGCGCGGCGCCGCTCGGCGCGTTCGGTGCGATCGCATTCACGATCGGGAAGTACGGGATCGGCAGCCTCGCCAATCTCGGCGCGCTGGTCGCGACCTTCTATCTGACCGCGGCGCTGTTCGTGATCGTCATCCTCGGCACCGTCGCACGGCTGACCGGCTTCTCGATCTTCAAGCTGATCCGTTATCTAAAGGCGGAACTGCTGCTGGTCCTCGGCACCTCGTCGTCGGAAGCTGCATTGCCGAACCTGATCCAGAAGATGGAGGCGGCAGGCTGCGAGAAGTCAGTGGTCGGACTGGTCGTGCCGACCGGCTATTCGTTCAATCTCGACGGTACCAACATTTACATGACGCTGGCGGCGCTGTTCATCGCGCAGGCGACCAACACGCATCTGACGCTTGGCCAGGAATTGCTGCTGTTGGTCGTCGCGATGATCTCTTCGAAGGGTGCGGCGGGTGTCACCGGCGCGGGCTTCATCACTTTGGCCGCGACGTTGTCGATCGTGCCGACCGTGCCGATCGCGGGCATGGCGCTGATCCTGGGCGTCGATCGCTTCATGAGCGAGTGCCGCAGCCTCACCAACTTCATCGGCAACGCGGTCGCGACGATCGTCGTCGCCCGCTGGGAGGGCGGTCTCGATCGCGACAAGCTGAACGCGGCGCTGTCGGGCAAGCTTCCCGAGTTCGTGCCGGCGGCGATCCCCGCCGCTGCTACCGCCCACTGACGCGTACGGGGCCGGTTCGCCGGTCCCGCGTCCTGTACCGGATATTTGCTTATGACCTCGATGACGATCCGCCGCATGGCGTATGCGGCCGGCTTTGCCGCGTCCGCACTTTCGACCATGGCCTTCTCAAGCGCGGCGATGGCGCAGGCTGAAGCGCCGCCCTCGCGACAGGCGAATGCCGGCGCCAAGGACGTGTCGAGTACCGCCGAAGCCTCGCCGATCGCCGAGAGCTATCCCAACGCCGCGATCGGCGACGGTACGACGACGGGTGGCTACAACCAGTCGCGCTGGGCGGAGGACTGGTCGAAGCTGCGCGACCCGAAGAAGCGCAAGGACATCGTCGACCAGCTGAAGTTCATCTCGATCGCGGGTGATGGCGACGTCTATTTGACGCTGTCGGGCGAGGCGCGGTTGCGCGTCAACCAGACGACCAACCCCAATCTGCGCGATGCCGAGGCACAGCGGCAGGATATTCTCCGCCTGTTCGGGGGTGCCGACCTGCACGTCGGCCAGCATCTCCGCTTCTACGGCGAACTCGCGCACGGCACGCTGGAGGGGCAGAATCTCGGGACCGCGTTGCCGAACCTGCGCAACAAGCTGGCGGTGCAGCAGGCGTTCGTCGACCTGACCGGGACGGTCGCCGATGTCGACGTCGGCGTGCGCTATGGCCGCCAGACGTTTGCGGACGGTCCCAACCTGCTGGTCGTGCCGCGCGACAACAACACGTTGTTCTTCGGCTTCAACGGCTTCCGCGCCTGGGCGCGCACCGCTGGCGTCCGTGCCGACGTGTTCGACTTCAAGCCGACCGCCTATGGCAATGGCGGTACTCAGGATGACAATGCAGAGAGCGCGCGGCGGTTCTCGGGCATCTCGACGGGCATCGTCGTGCCGGAAACGCTGTTCGGCGGGTCGAAGCTGTACGTCGATCCGTTCCTCTGGCGGCTGCGCAACCGCGCCGCGGTATGGGGCACCGACAATGCGCGCGAAGTCCGCAACTTCTACGGCCTGCACGTCTGGGGTGATGCCGGGCCGGTCAATCTCGACTGGACGATCAATTACCAGGGCGGTTCGTACGACAATCGCTCGATCAAGGCGTGGCTGATCCTGTTGGCGCAGACCTACAAGCTCGGCGAAGGCAAGTCCGCGCCGCGCGTCGGCTTCCACGCCGATTATGCGAGCGGCGGCGGCGCGTACGGTAACGGCACGTTGCGCAACTCGTTGGCGCCGTTCGGCAACAACATCTATTACAGCTATCAGCTGTTCGCGACGCCGACCAACCTGGTCGCGCTGGCGCCGAACGTGACGTTCAGCGTGTTCGACAAGCTGCGGCTGACCGCGGAATATCAGCGCTCGTGGCGCGATACGACGAGCGATGCGGTGTACCGCGCGAACGGCTCGGCGTTTGCCGGCACGCAGAATTTCGGGGGCAAGAAGATCGCCGATACGCTGCGGTTCCAGGCGGTGTACCCGTTCACCTCGCGGCTGTCCTTCACCGGGCGCTACGAGCATCTGATCGCGGGGCCTGCGTTGACGAATGCGGGGTACAAGAACTCCGACTTCCTGGCGGGCTGGATCAGCTACCGGTTCTAACGCTTTAATGATCCTCCCCCGCCAGGGGGAGGTGGCTGGCGCTTGCCAGTCGGAGGGGGAGGAAAGGGCTTGCGTCTGTTCCGTGTCCTCCCCCTCCGTCACCTGCGGTGCCACCTCCCCCTGGCGGGGGAGGATTAGGAGGGCGGCGATACCGTTCGGATTAACCTGGGTCGCACTGCCAACAAATTCCATCGCATCGACCATACCGGTCCTTCAATTTCCCGGTCGACTGTGGCACACAGGCTCCAACATCAGGAGTCACATGACCATGGATCTCAGCTTCACGCCCGAGGAAGAAGCGTTCCGCGAGGAAGTCCGCAGCTTCTTCCGCGACAAACTTCCCGCTCGCCTCTCGACGCTGGTCCGCGAGGGCAAGCGGCTGCGCAAGTCGGACATGGAGGAATGGCACGCGATCCTCAACGAACGCGGTTGGCTGGCGAACCATTGGCCCGAGGAGTGGGGCGGTCCGGGGTGGAGCGTGATCCAGCGCTTCATCTTCGACAATGAGTCCGCACTTGCGCATGCGCCTCGCGTCGTGCCTTTCGGCGTGAATATGCTCGGCCCGGTGCTGATCAAATACGGTTCGGAAGAGCAGAAGAAGCAGTGGCTGCCGCGGATCCTCGATGGCTCCGACTGGTGGTGCCAGGGGTATTCTGAGCCGGGCGCAGGCTCCGATCTCGCGGGCCTAAAGACGACTGCCGTCCGGAAGGGCGACGTCTATGTCGTCAACGGCCAGAAGACCTGGACGACGCTTGGCCAGCATGCCGACATGATCTTCTGCCTCGTCCGTACCGACGCGACCGCGAAGAAGCAGGAAGGTATCTCGTTCCTGCTGATCGACATGAAGTCGCCCGGCATCGAGGTGCGCCCGATTACGCTGATCGACGGCGAGCAGGAGGTGAACGAGGTGTTCTTCACCGACGTCGAGGTGCCCGTCGCCAACCTAGTCGGCGAGGAGAATCTAGGCTGGACCTACGCAAAGTATCTGCTGACCTATGAGCGCACCAACATCGCCGGCGTCGGCTTCTCGATCGCGTCGTTCGAGCGGTTGAAGGAAGTTGCGCAGATGCAGAAGAAGGGCGGGCGTTCGCTGGCGGATGATCCGTTGTTCGCGGCGCGGATGGCGCGGGTCGAGATCGATCTGGCCAACATGCAGACGACCAACCTGCGCGTACTCGCGGCGGTCGCGGGTGGCGGTGCGCCGGGTGCGGAGAGTTCGATGCTCAAGATCAAGGGCACCGAGATCCGCCAGGAGATAACCTCGCTCACCCGTCGTGCGTACGGCTCCTACGCGGCGCCCTACATACCCGAAGCTCTGGAGGCCGGCTGGAACGGCGAGGATGTCGGCCCGGAGGACGCGGCGATGGCGGCGCCGAGCTATTTCAACAACCGGAAACTGTCGATCTTCGGCGGGTCGAACGAGATCCAGAAGAACATCATCTCCAAAGCCATTCTGGGTCTGTGATACCATGAACTTCGAACACACCGACGACCGCCGCATGCTCGCCGACACGCTCGTGCGGGCATTGCGCGACGGCTATCCGATAGAGACCCGCAACGCGGGAGCGTATGGCGAGACGGGGTATGACCCGGCGGTCTGGCAGCAGTTGAGCGAACTCGGCATCGTATCCGCGCTGTTCGACGAGGCGGCGGGCGGCTTCGGCGGCAGCGGGTTCGACATCATGGTGGTGTTCGAGGCGCTCGGCCGCGCGCTGGTGGTCGAGCCGTTCCTCGGTGCGCTGATGGCGGGGCGCGCGCTGGCGAAGGCCGGGGAGCATGACGAGACGCTCGCCGGAATCGTGTCCGGCGAGACGATCGCTGCGTTCGCGTACGACGACGGCATGACGCCGGTGACTGCGACGGAGAGTGGCGATGGCTGGATGCTGAGCGGGACGAAAGCAGTCGTGTCGCAGGCGGGTGCGGCATCGGTGTTCGTCGTGACGGTCGAGCAGGATGGCGATCCGCTCGTATTGCTCGTACCGGCGGATACGGCCGGGATATCGGTGCGCAGCTTCAACGTTGTCGAAGGCGGCGCGGCTGGTGATGTGACGTTCGAGAACGTTACGCTCGGCGCCGATGCGCGTGTCGGTGGCGATGGGCAGGGACAGGCGATCGTCGATGCGGCGGTCGGGGCAGGGCTTCTCGCGCTGTCGGCCGAAGCAGTCGGCGCGATGGAGTTCGTCAAGGAGGCGACGCTCGGTTACCTCCGCGACCGGAAACAGTTCGGCGTGCCGATCGGCAAGTTCCAAGCGCTCCAGCACCGCATGGCGACGGTGCTGCTGGAGATCGAGCAGGCGCACTCCGCGGTTATCAATGCCGCGTCGGCATTCGATGGCGACGATGCGAAGGCGCGAGAGCGGGCGCTGGCGGCGGCGAAATATACGATCGGGCGGACTGGTGCGCTGGTTGCCGAGGAGACGATCCAGCTTCATGGCGGGATCGGCATGACATGGGAATACGCGGTGTCGCACTATGCCAAGCGACTAGTGATGATCGACCACCAACTCGGCGACGAGGACTACCATCTGCAACGCTACATCGCGCTGGGCTGAGCTCAGTCACGACCTCCAGCGCGTTCCCCTCCCTGGAAGGGAGGGGCTAGGGGTGGGTAGGCCGCTTGGGATCCACAGCGCCAGCCAATCGGCCGGCCCACCCCCAACCCCTCCCTTCCAGGGAGGGGAGTGCCTCAGGGCTTGGTCTCTACTGGCACGCCTTCGATCGGGACGACATCCGTCGCGGTCTCGACCGACCCCGGCTTGACCCTGACCCGTTGCGCAATCATCGGCCGCAATCGCACCCCGACACAGATCACCGTCGGCCACAGCAGCGTGTTGATGATATCCAGCGAGGTATCCTCCCAGCGCCAGGACCCAAAGTTCAGCCGGTCCATAATCTCGTTGAACGCCTCTCCGGCGACGACCACCCACCACGGAATGAACGTCCCGAAAGACCGCCGCGTGATCAGCCGCGCGATCATCAACAGCGCCATCCCTGCATGAATATGGAGGATGATATCCGGCAGGCCGGTGCCGTCGCCGATCGCGTCGATCATCTGGTGATAGAGTTTTGGGATCAACGCGCTGCTCCAGGCCCGGCGATGCTGCCATGCAACATCAATCTATACGGGCGTCACTCGGGGGCGGCAATCGGCGGGGGCGAGACGCCCAGCATCAGCGGTTTCAGGTCGCCGATGGTCGAGTCCAGCCAAGCGATGAACCGGTCGATCCGCGCGATCCGGCGGACGTCGCGGTGGACGACGAGCCAGAACGAGCGTTGGATGTCGACCGCGTCGTGCAGCACGCGGACCAGCCCCGGTACACGGTCGCCGATGAAACACGGGAGTATCCCGCATCCTGCCCCCGCCGCGATCAGTTCGGCCTGCGCGACGATGCTCGAACTGCGGATCGAGGCATCGAGCCGCCCGTCGATCTCCGCCAGATAACGCAGCTCGGGTGCGTAGATCATGTCGGGCACATAGCCGATCAGGCGGTGCCGCATCAGGTCGGCGGTCGTCGTGATCGGTCCTGACCGCGCGAGGTGGCCGGGATGCGCATAGAGGCCGAGGTGATAGTCCGTCAGCTTGCGTGCCACCAAGGGTCCGCTTTTCGGTCGCGCGAGCATCACCGCGATATCCGCCTCGCGCCGCGAAGGGTTGAGAAACCCGGTCGACGCGATCAGGTCGACTGCGATCCGCGGATGCTGGTTGGTGAACGACGCGAGCCTCGGGGCAAGTATGCGGCTGCCGAACCCTTCCGAGACGCTCAACCGGATCGGTCCCGCTAGCACGCCCGCATCGGTGCCGACGACTTCCTGAATCCCGAGCGCGGAGGCCTCCATCGTCTCGGCATGGTCGAGCAACGCCGCGCCGCGCTCGGTCAGTGCGTAACCCGCCACGGTCTGCTCGAACAATGTCGTCTGGAGTCGGCGCTCGAGCCGTTGCAGCCGCCGCGACACCGTCGTCGCGTCCTGTCCCAGCAGTTTCGCGGCTGGCCCAAGCCGGTGCGTGCGCGCCAGAGCGAGGAAATACCGGACGTCGTCCCAATCCATGAACGCCTCACCCTATGCTGCATATTCGCAGAGCGATTCTGCAAACAACCCCGCTTGGCTGCGAAACGCTTATGCCCGACGGTGCGTGCAACAAGAAGAGGATGCCATGCGGACGATCGAGAATTTCGTTAGCGGTGCGGCCAGCACGGCCGAGCGCTTCGGCGACGTATTCGACCCGAATTCGGGCGAGGTGCAGGCGCGCGTGCGGCTGTCCGGCGCGACCGACCTGGATGCGGCCGTTGCCGCGGCGCAGAAGGCGCAGCCGGGCTGGGCCGCGACCAACCCGCAGCGCCGCGCGCGCGTGATGTTCGAGTTCAAGCGGCTCGTCGAAGCGAACATGGACGAACTCGCGCGGCTGCTCTCGTCCGAGCACGGCAAGGTGATCGCGGATTCGAAGGGCGACATCCAGCGCGGGCTCGAGGTAATCGAGTTCTGTTGCGGCATCCCGCACATCCTCAAGGGCGAATACACGCAGGGCGCGGGGCCGGGGATCGACGTCTATTCGATGCGCCAGCCGCTCGGCATCGGTGCGGGGATCACGCCGTTCAACTTCCCGGCGATGATCCCGTTGTGGATGTCTGGCGTCGCGATCGCCACGGGCAACGCGTTCATCCTCAAGCCGTCCGAGCGTGATCCTTCGGTGCCGGTCCGGTTGGGCGAATTGTTCGTCGAGGCGGGGCTGCCCGAGGGCATCTTCCAGGTCGTCCACGGCGACAAGGAAATGGTCGACGCGATCCTCGATCATCCGGCGATCTCGGCGGTCAGCTTCGTCGGATCGTCCGATATCGCGCATTACGTGTACCGTCGCGGTGTCGAGGCGGGCAAGCGCGTCCAGGCGATGGGCGGCGCGAAGAACCACGGCATCGTCATGCCCGACGCGGACCTCGACCAGGTCGTCGCCGACCTGTCGGGTGCAGCGTTCGGGAGCGCCGGCGAGCGCTGCATGGCGCTGCCGGTGGTGGTCCCGGTCGGCGAGAAGACCGCGATCGCCCTGCGCGAGAAGCTGATCCCGGCGATCGCGGCGTTGCGCGTGGGTGTGTCGACCGACAACGACGCGCATTACGGCCCGGTCGTGAACGCGGCGCATCGCACCCGGATCGAGAACTGGATCCAGACCGGCGTCGACGAGGGCGCGGAACTGGTCGTCGATGGGCGCGGGTTCGCGTTGCAGGGGCATGAGAAGGGCTTCTTCATCGGCCCGTCGCTGTTCGATCACGTGACGACGGAGATGTCGGCGTACAAGGAGGAGATCTTCGGGCCGGTGCTCCAGATCGTCCGCGCCGCCGATTTCGAGGAGGCGGTGCGCCTGCCGAGCGAGCATCAATACGGCAACGGCGTCGCGATCTTCACGCGCAACGGCCACGCCGCACGCGAGTTCGCGGCGCGGGTGAATGTGGGCATGGTGGGCATCAACGTGCCGATCCCGGTGCCGGTGGCGTATCATACGTTCGGCGGGTGGAAGCGCTCGGCGTTCGGCGATACCAACCAGCACGGCATGGAGGGCGTGAAGTTCTGGACCAAGGTCAAGACGATCACGCAGCGATGGCCGGATGGGTCTGCGCTGCCGGCTATGGCGGAGGATGGTGGGCCTGCCCGTAATAATGACGCGTTCGTTATCCCGACGATGGGGTGATTGGGGTGCGCCTGGCAACCGTCGCCCTCGTCGTTCGCGACTATGACGAAGCGATTTCGTATTTCGTCGGTACGCTGGGCTTCGTGCTGGTCGAGGATAGCGATCTGGGCGGCGGCAAGCGCTGGGTGCGTGTCGCAGCGCCGGGCGGCGGTTCTGCGCTACTGCTCGCCAAGGCGGTTGGCGATGAGCAGATCGCGGCGATCGGTAAAGCTGGCGGCGGGCGCGTTTCTTATTTCCTGAACACCGACGATTTCTGGGCATCTTACGCGGCGCTGAAAGCCAACGGCGTTGATTTCGTCGAAGCGCCGCGCGACGAGCCCTATGGATGGGTCGTCGTGTTCGCCGACCTGTACGGCAACCAATGGGATCTGGTCGGATTGACCGCAGACGCAAAAGCCAATGGAGCTTCCTCGTGACCAACCAGTTCGACCTCACCGACGACCAGCGCGAAATCCAGGAGCTGGCACGCCGCTTCACCGCCGACCGGATCACCCCGCACGCGGCCGAGTGGGACGAGAAGCACATCTTCCCGCGCGATACGATCAAGGCGGCGGCCGAGCTCGGGTTTGCGGCGATCTACGTCAGCGAGGAGAGCGGCGGGATCGCGCTCGGGCGGCTCGAGGCGGCGCTGATCATGGAGGCGATGTCGTACGGGTGCCCTTCGACGTCCGCTTTCATCAGCATTCATAACATGGCGGCGTGGATGATCGATCGGTTCGGGTCGGCCGCGGTGAAGGACAAGTATCTTCCCGATCTTGTGACGATGGATCGGCTCGCGAGCTATTGCCTGACCGAGCCTGGGTCTGGGTCCGATGCGGCGGCGTTGAAGACGCGCGCGGTGCGCGACGGTGACGACTGGATCGTGACCGGCTCGAAGCAGTTCATCTCGGGTGCGGGCGAGAACGAGGTGTATGTCACCATGGTCCGTACCGGTGAGGACGGGCCCAAGGGTATCTCGTGCCTCGTGATCGAGAAGGACATGCCCAGCGTGTCGTTCGGCGCGAACGAGAAGAAGCTCGGCTGGCATTCGCAACCGACGCGGCAGGTGATCTTCGACGGCGTCCGCGTGCCGGCGGCCAACATGGTCGGTGGTCAGGGTGAGGGTTTCCGGATCGCGATGATGGGGCTCGACGGCGGGCGGCTGAACATCGGTGCGTGTTCGCTCGGTGGTGCGCAGCGGTGTCTCGACGAGGCGATCGCCTATACCAAGGATCGCAAGCAGTTCGGGAAGGCGATCGCGGACTTCCAGAACACGCAGTTCATGCTGGCGGACATGGCGACCGAGTTGGAGGCTGCGCGGGCGCTGCTTTACATGGCAGCGGCGAAGGTGACGGCGAACGCGCCCGACAAGACCAAGTTCGCGGCGATGGCGAAGCGGCTGGCGACCGATACCGGCTCGTCGGTGGTCGACCGCGCGTTGCAGCTTCATGGCGGCTACGGGTATTTGCAGGATTACCCGATCGAGCGCTTCTGGCGCGACCTGCGCGTGCATTCGATCCTCGAGGGGACGAACCAGGTCATGCGGATGATCGTCGGTCGCGAACTGACGCGGCAGTGACTCCGCGTAGCTTTGCTCATTCCTTCTGCTCCGCGCCTCCGCGTCTCCGCGTGAACCAAGAATTTTTTCACGCGGAGACGCGGAGGCGCGGAGATAGTGCTTTGGAGGTGAACGCGTGACCGGTGATCTGATCGTCGAGAGTGAAGGGCCGGTCGGCCGGGTTCGATTGAACCGTCCGAAAGCCCTTCACGCGCTCAATCTCGATATGTGCGAGGGCGTGCTCGAAGCTCTGGAAGCTTGGCGAGGCGATGCGGCCGTTGAGGCGATCGTGGTCGATCATGCCGAGGGACGTGGGTTCTGCGCTGGCGGGGATATCCGCATGCTTGCCGCTTCCGGCGCGACCGATGGCGTCGAGGCGCGGGCGTTCTTTCATGCTGAGTACCGCATGAACCATCGGCTGTTCACCTATGCCAAGCCGATCGTCGCGTTCATGGACGGGATCACGATGGGCGGCGGCGTCGGGCTTGCGTTGCCGTGCCGGTTCCGCGTTGCGACCGGGAACACCAAGTTTGCTATGCCCGAGACCGGGATCGGGCTGTTTCCTGATGTCGGTGGCGGCTGGTATCTGTCGCAGTTGCCAGGACGGATCGGGCAGTATCTGGCGCTAACCGGGCACAGGCTCGATGGTGCGGAGTGTCTCGCGCTCGGGTTGGCGACGCATTTTCTCGCGAGCGATACGCTCGATACCGCCAAGGCGCGGATTGCGGAGACGCCGCAGGATATCGCTAGCGTGCTGGACGCATTGGCCACACCGGCACCCGATGCGAAGATCCTCGCGCGGAAGGACGAGATCGACCGGCTGTTCGAGTCGGAAGTGCTCGAGGATATCTACGCCGCGCTCGACGCCGATGGTGGGGAGTGGGCTACGCAGACGCTCGCGACGCTGAAGACCAAGTCGCCGCAGACGATGAAGGTGTCGCTCCGGCTGCTTCACGAGGGCGCGGGGATGGCGAGTTTCGCGGACGAGATGCGGCAGGAATATGCGGTCGGTGCGCATGTCGTGCAGCGGCATGACTTTATCGAGGGCGTGCGGGCGGTGATCGTCGACAAGGACAATGCGCCGCGCTGGGACCCTGCGACGCCCGAGGCTGTGACCGATCATGTGATCGACCAGATCTTCGCGCCATTGCCTGAGAACGAGGCGTGGACGCCGGGCTGACTCGTCATCCTGACGAAAGTCAGGATCCAGCGTTACAGATGCCCACCTGTGTGGCTCTGGATCCTGGATCGAGTCCAGGATGACGTAGTAATTGGAGAACATGATGGCCGAATACGAAACGATCCTGGTCGAGCAGCGCGGTGGCGTTACGCTCGTCACGCTGAACCGGCCCCAGGCGCTGAACGCGCTCAATTCGCAGGTGCTCGCCGACCTGATCGCCGCGTTTGCCGCGTTCGATGCGGATGCGTCGCAGGGCTGCGCGGTACTGACCGGCTCGGCCAAGGCGTTCGCGGCGGGGGCGGACATCAAGGAGATGCAGTCGCAGGGGTTCGCAGAGATGTACGCGAGCAACTTCTTCGCGGGCTGGGAAAATTTCACGCGGACGCGCAAACCGGTGATCGCGGCGGTCTCGGGCTATGCGCTCGGCGGCGGGTGCGAGCTGGCAATGATGTGCGACTTCATCCTCGCCGCGGATACCGCCAAGTTCGGCCAGCCCGAGATCAAGCTCGCAGTGTCCCCCGGCATGGGTGGATCGCAGCGGCTGACGCGCGCGGTCGGCAAGGCCAAGGCGATGGAGATGTGCCTGACCGGGCGGATGATGGACGCTGCCGAAGCCGAGCGCGCGGGGCTGGTCTCGCGGATCGTGCCGGCCGACGAGCTGGTCGAGGAGGCGGTGACGACGGCGACCACGATCGCTGCGATGGCGCCGTTGGCGGTGCTGGCGAACAAGGAAATGGTCAACGCGGCATTCGAGACCGGGCTGGCGATGGGCGTGCAGTTCGAGCGGCGGCTGTTCCACGGGCTGTTCGGGACGGCGGACCAGAGCGAAGGCATGGCGGCGTTCGTCGAGAAGCGCGCCGGGACCTGGACGGGGAAATGATCTGCCCGTCATCCTGACGAAAGTCAGGACCCAGGGTTACGGGCCGGCGAGTTGTTGGGCTCTGGGTCCTGACTTTCGTCAGGATGACGACGCTGATTACGGATCGCGAGCGACACCGTCGCGGCGGCAAAGATTAGGAGAGAGAACATGGCACGGATCGGTTTCATCGGGCTCGGCAACATGGGCGGTGGCATGGCGGCGAACCTCGCCAAGAAGGGCCATGACGTTCGCGCGTTCGATCTTAGCGTCGACGCTCTGGACAAGGCGAAGGTCGCAGGATGCCTGCCGGTCGCGTCCGCTGCCGAAGCTGCCGACGGTGCAGAGGCGATCGTGACGATGCTCCCCGCCGGCAAGCATGTTGCCGAAGTCTATGACGCGGTGTTCGGCGTTGCCTCGCCCTCCGCGATCCTCATCGACTGCTCGACGATCGACGTCGCCACCGCCAAACAGGTCGCCGCCGCGGCGCAGGCCAAGGGCCTCGTCGCGGTCGACGCGCCCGTCTCGGGCGGGATCGGCGCGGCGAATGCGGGGACGCTGACCTTCATGGTCGGTGGCTCCGCGGAGGCGTTCGACCGGGCGCAGGCGATCCTGACCGATATGGGCAAGGCGGTCATCCATGCCGGCGCGAACGGTGCGGGGCAGGCGGCGAAGATCTGCAACAACATGATCCTCGGCGCGACGATGGTGGCTACTTGCGAGGCGTTCGTGCTGGCGGAGAAGCTCGGGCTCGATGCGCAGGCGTTCTACGATATCGCCAGCGTCTCGTCCGGGCAGAGCTGGTCGATGACCACGTACGCGCCGCTGCCCGGCATCGGTCCCGATACGCCCGCCGATCATGACTATCAGGGTGGGTTCGCGGCGGCGCTGATGCTTAAGGACCTGCGGCTTGCGATGGCGGCGGCAAAGGACACCGGCGCGGATACGCCGATGGGCGCGAAAGCAGCCGAGCGTTACGAGGCGTTCGCCAAGGCCGGGCAGGGCGGGCTCGACTTCTCGGCGATCATCCACACGCTGCGCGGTTAGGTCTTAGAGGAAGCGGATCAGCATCAGCAGCAGGCCGAGAATCGACACCGTCCAACACAGGCTGCGGACATATTTGATGCCGAACAGGTAGAGCGGGATGTAGGCGATCCGCGCGCCGAACCAGAGCCATGCGCCGATCGCACCGAGCCCGCCGGTGCGATCGGTCACCGCCAGCCCTAGCGCGAGCGCGATGAAGACCGGGTAGGTTTCCTGGAAATTCTTGAGCGCGCGTTCGGCGCGGCCGGCCATCTCGCCGAGCGGCTTCTGCTCGCCGTCGCGGGGGCCCGCGTTCCAGTCTAGCCTTCGATCGCGCGTAGCCGTCTGTCCCTGGATCATGACGTACGCGAACAGCAGGACCGTCGACCATCCCAGCAGCAGCAATTCCGTCGGTAAATGCATCAGGGTCGATCTCCGCTAGGGCAGCGGGTGTCGAACGCTGCTAGCGTGCTTGTGTTGCAACCTTGATCTGCTGATCGGCATGCATTTGGCGGGCATCGTGCTCGCGGTGAAACGCGCGGTCGGCGTCGTCGATCGCGCCGAGCAATGCGCCGAAGCAGGGGGCCTCGTCGATCGGATAGACGCGCGACAGATCGTGCCCCAGCGCAAACACGTCGCGTTGCGTGAGAAGTCCGATCGCGACGATACGGTCTGGGTCGGACATGTTAGGCTCCCGTGGTGCAATATAAGTTAACGCGCTCTACGCGTTAACGGTACCGGCCTATCGCGAAAACACGCCCAGCGGAGCGTCAACCAAGGCCGAGCCGCTCGCGCGCCTGCCACCGGGCCATCATCAGCACCGATACCACGGCCAATCCGGTCGCCAGCCCGGTCCAGATACCGACGCCGCCCCAGCCGCGGGCAAAGGCGAGCCACGCGCCGACCCCGATGCCGATCCCCCAATAGCCGATCGCGGCAAAGATCATCGGCACCGTGGTATCCCCCAATCCGCGTAACATGCCCGCGCCGATCACTTGTGCGCCGTCCACTACCTGGAATATCGCAGCAACCGCGAGCAGCGAGATCGCCAGCGCCACCACTGGTGCGTTGGCGGGCGCGTCGACGTCGAGGATGATGCCGATCAGCAACTGTGGGGCGAGGATCAGCAGCGCGGCGGTCAGCACCATGAAGCTCTCGCCGATCGCGAACGCCGCCCAACCTGCGCGCCCTATGCCAGCACGGTCGCCACGCCCTGACGCCAGGCCGACGCGGATCGTCGCCGCCTGCGCGATGCCGAGCGGGACCATGAAGGTGACGCTGGCGATCTGGATCGCGATCGCATGCGCGGCGAGCGGCACGGTGCCGAGCAGCCCCATCAGGAACACCGCGGCGATGAACACGGTGGACTCGAACCCGAGCGTGATCGCGATCGGCAGGCCGAGTTTCCACACGGCACGGTAGCGTGGCCAGTCGGCGCGCCAGAACCGGCCGAGCAGGCGATAGCGGCGGAACGGCCTTGCGTAGACGATGACCGCCGCCATCGCGACGAAACTCAGGCCGTTGGCGATGCTGCTCGCCATCCCCGAGCCGAGCAGACCGAGCGCGGGGAGGCCTGCGTGGCCGAAGATCAGCAGCCAGTTGAGCCCGGCGTTGACGACCAGCAGGCCGACCATCACCACCAGCGACCAAGCGGGTTTCTCCAGCGCGGCGACGAATGCGCGGAGCACTAGGAAGCAGAGGCTCGGCAGCATCCCCCACATCACCGCGCGGACGAACCGCGCTGCCTCGTGCGCGAGCAGCGGATCCTGGTCGAGCAGGTGGACGAGGATCGGCTCGGCATTCCATAGGATGATCCACGAGGGCAGGCAGAGCGTTGCGGCGACCCAGATCGTCTGGCGCACGGTCCGCCGGATATCACGCACCGCATGTGGCCGCGCGCCGCGCTCGCGTGCGATCATCGGGACGGCGGCGGTGGTGAGGCCCATGCCGAAGATCAGGAAGACGAGGTAGAGGTTGAGGCCGAGCGTTGCCGCCGCCAGCGTGTCCGACCCGAGCCGCCCGAGCATCGCGACGTCGGTCGCGCCGACCAGCGCCTGGGCCAGGTTGGTCGCGACCAATGGCCAAGCGAGTTTCAGCGTGGCGGCGAACTCGGTACGCCAGGGGCGGGGCGGGGTGGACGTCATGCGCTGGCTTTAGCCGGGATTCCGGGCAAGTCGATTGCTGCCATCGATCCTCCTCCTGGTATGGAAGGCGACGCATGGGAGGACACGCAACGGATGTCGTTCATTCCTCCCCCTCCGTCAGGCTGATGCCTGCCACCTCCCCCTGGCGGGGGAGGATCGATAGGGGGTGAAACGCGCCGGGACGATCCAGCACGTTTCTAACTAACTCCGTCATCCTGACGAAAGTCAGGACCCAGAGCCACACAAGACGCCGTTCGTTACCCTGGGTCCTGACTTTCGTCAGGATGACGTATGGGGAGTTTGACGCGTGCTGAAACGCACCTGCCATCCGGTATCCTACCGCATCAATCCGGCAGCGCGGAGGGCGTTCTCGATCGTAGCCTGGATACCGGCGGGTGCCTCTGCGTGAGGCTTCGACACAGATTTCGGCGTCTGTTTCGTCGCCACGGGGATAGCGATCTTGGCGACGCGTTCGGCCGGTGCCGGCTTGACGGCGGTCTCCGCCTTCGCCGCCGCCAGCAGGCCCCAGGACTTCGCGATCACCGCCGTGCTCGAAATTCCGACATCGAGCATGAACGGCCCCGCAGCACCCAAGCGCTCGCCGCGCAACGGATCGATCGGGGTGCCGTGGCCCATGCCCGGCACGGTCCAGTCCTCGACGACATCGCGCCCTTCCGCATCCGACCAGATCCGGTGGACGGCGGTGCCTACTCGCTCGGTGCGCACCGTCTTGGCGTCGACGCCGTGGACGCCGCGCCACTGCCGCGCGATCGTATCCGCGTTCGCTACGCTCACCGTCGCGTCCGCGCCGCCGTGCCAGATCGCGAGCGTCGGCCAGCGTCCGTCGTGGCCACGCGCGCCGGTGCGGACCAGATCGACCAGCGCTGTGTCGCTGGTATCGCCGTGCCCGCGCATCCGGTCGAGTGCCTGCGACACGCCGGTGGCGGTGCCGTAGGCGAGGCCGCCGATCACCGCGCCACCCGCGAACAGGTCGGGGCGCGTGGCGAGCATCGCCATCGTCATCGCGCCGCCTGCCGATAGCCCGGTGACGTATATGCGGCCGCGGTCGAGGTTGTGGCGCGCGATCATCGTCCCGGTCATCTGCGCGATCGACTCGGCCTCGCCGCCCGCCTGCGCGGTGTCTTCCGACGCGAACCAGTTGAAACAGAGATTGGGGTTGTTCGCGCGCGTTTGTTCGGGGAAGACCAGCGCAAAGCCTGCGCGATCGGCGAGCTTCGACCAGCCTGAACCGTGGTCATAGCCCGCCGCGGTCTGTGTGCAGCCGTGGAGGACGACGACCAGTGGCGCATTCGCCGACAGGTCGGAGGGAATGTAGCTGAAGCCGAGCAGCGCGCCTGGATTGGTCCCGAACTCAGTCAGCGGCGTCAGGCGACTTGGCGCAGTGTCGCGCGGCGTCAGGGCTCCGGCGCGCGCCATGCGGGCGAGGGTATCGGCGATGTTTCTCACGGTAATCGAGCCTTTCGTCGCCAGCGTACTCGGCCGCGATCTTATCTCAACGTCGCATGTACATCATTTGTTGCTGCAGTGCAGCAAGAACGTCAGGATCAATGCCGGATTGCATCGCACGCTTCGATGATCGCCGCGTAGATCCGGTCGAGATCGGAATCGTCGATGCAATAGGGCGGCATCACGTAGACGGTGTTGCCAAGCGGGCGGAGCAGCAGGTCGCGCTCGCCGAAGAAGGCGAGCAGGCGCGGGCCGATCTGCGACAGATAGCCGTCCTCGCCGCGGAGCTCGACGGCGGTGATGGTGCCGATCTTGCGCGCGTTGGCGATGCGGGGATGCCGGGCGAGAGTCTCCAGCCGCGAGCCTTGGCGTGTGGCGAGGTCGGCGATCCGCTCGCGCACCGGTTCGTCGCGCCAGATGGCGAGGTTCGCATTGGCGGCGGCGCAGGCGATCGGGTTGGCTGTGTAGCTGGACGAGTGGAAGAACATCCGCGCGCGGTCGGTGCCGTAATGCGCCTGGTAGATCGCCTCGGTCGCCATCGTCACCGCGAGCGGGATCGCGCCCCCGGTCAGCCCCTTCGACAGGCACAGGATATCGGGCACTACGCCTGCCTGTTCGCAGGCGAGCAACGTGCCGGTACGACCCCAGCCGGTCATCACCTCGTCGGCGATGAACAGGACGTCGTGCGCGGCACAGATCCGCCGCATCTCGGCGAGAATTTGCGCGGGATAGATGTGCATCCCGCCCGCGCCGAGCAGCAGCGGCTCAACGATGAACGCGGCGGGACGCGCCGCGCAGGCCGCTTCCAGCGCGTCGAGCGTCGCCTGTTCGTTCCCGGCGGCGGGGAAGGGGATCGTGCCTACGTCGAACAGCAACGGCGCATAGGCGCGGTTGTAGACGCCGCGCGCGCCGACCGACATCGCGCCGATCGTGTCGCCGTGATAGCCGTGTTCGAGCACCAGGATGCGGTGGCGATCCTCGCCGCGGTCGAGCCAGTAGCCGAGCGCCATCTTCAGCGCGCACTCGACGCTGGTCGAGCCTGAGTCCGAGAAGAACACCCGGGTCAATTCGGGCGGCATGATCGCGGTCAGGCCGCGCGCGAGGTCTTCGGCCGGCTGGTGCGTCCAGCCGGCGAAGATGATCTGGTCGAGCTTGCCCGCCTGCTCGGCGATCGCGGCCATGATCTTCGGGTTGGCGTGGCCATGCGTGGTGACCCACCAGGACGAGATCGCATCGACGATCCGCCGGCCATCCGACGTATAGAGCGCGGCGCCCTCGGCATGCGTGACGAGCGGGATGGGCTCGCGTAGGCCGTGCTGCGTGAAGGGGTGCCAGACGGGGGAGTCGCTCATCGGAACGCCTCCAGGTCGAAGTTCGCGGCGAACGCTTCCGCCAGGGTGGCGGCGTTGAGCGGATCGAGGCGGGGCAGGCGGCCCAGCCGGCGGACTTTCCCGAGCGTGGCGATCGTCGCCTCGCTATCCTCGACCGCGTCGCCGACGAAGGCGATGCCCAGGATCGGCACGCCGCGGCTGCGCAGTGCCTCGATCGAGAGCAGGCTGTGGTTGATCGTGCCGAGCCCAGTGCGCGCGACGAGTACGACCGGCGTGTTCCACCGCGCGAACAGGTCTGCGAAGATCAGGTCGCGTGTCACGGGGACCATCACGCCGCCCGCGCCTTCGACCACCAGCGGACCATCGACCTGGGGTAGCGCAAGCCGGTCCGGATCTATCGTCACGCGGTCGATCTCGGCAGCGAGATGCGGCGAGCATGGGGTCGTCAGCCGGTATGCTTCGGGCAGCACCCGGTCCGCGGGGACGCCGAGCGTTACGACCGAGGCTGCGTCGCTGCCGTCCGCGAGCCCGGCCTGCACGGGCTTCCAGTAGCGTGCGCCGAGTGCTGCGGTGAGCCCGGCGGCGAACACGGTCTTGCCGATATCGGTGTCCGTTCCGGTAACGACGATCGTCATCGCAATGCCTCTTCCATGACGTTGGCCAAAGCCTCGATATCCGCGACCTTCGCGTTCAGCGTCAACGAAATCCGCAACCGCGATCCGCCCTCGGGCACGGTTGGCGGCCGTATCCCGCGCACGTCGAACCCTGCCGCCTGGATCGCACCGGCGACGCGCATCGTCCGTGCGGCGTCACCGAGCACCAGCGGCAGGATCTGCGAACCGGTCGCCGTGACGCCGTAGGGTGCAAGCCCGCGCTCCGCCGTAGCGATCAATGCCCAGAGCCTCTCCCGTCGCGCCGGTTCGTCTGCGATGATGCGGAGGGCTTCGCCGACCGCCAGCGCCATCAGCGGCGAGGGCGCGGTCGAGAAGATGAACCCGCGGCCGCGATTGAGGATGAACTCGCGCATGACTGCGGGCCCGCACAACAACGCGCCCTCGCACCCCAGCGCCTTGCCGCAGGTGCGCAAGCTGATCACGTTCTCGCGCCCGTCGAGCGCTTCGGCGAGCCCGCGGCCGTCGGTACCGAATACGCCAGTCGCGTGCGCTTCATCGATCAGCATGACGGCGTCGTGACGGTCTGTGATTTCGGCTAGCGCCGCGAGCGGGGCTTGGTCGCCGTCCATGCTGTAGAGGCTTTCGACCGCGATCCACACGCGGCCGGTGCCACCCGACGCGCGCCACGCGCCGATCGCGTCCTCGAACGCATCGGCATCGTTGTGGGCAGCGGCGACGAAGTTCGCGCGCGTGAGACGCATGCCTTCGTGTGCGCTGGCGTGGATCAGCGCGTCGTGGACGATCAGGTCGCCGCGCTGGGGCAGCGTCGCGAACAGGATCGTGTTGGCGACATAGCCGCTTGCGAAGAACAGCGCCGCCTCGGTTCCGAAGAACCGCGCAGCATCCGCCTCCAGCGCTTCATGCTCGGGCGCATTGCCGCGCAGCAACCGCGACCCACCCGATCCGACCGGCACGCCGCGCTGCAATGCCTCGGTCATTGCCGTGCGAAGCCGGTCCGATCCGGCGAGTCCGAGATAGTCGTTCGAGGCGAAGTCGACGCCTGTACGCGGCCGGAGCGATCGGTACCGGTCGGTGGCCGTCAGTCTGGCGAGGTCTCTTTCCTGTTCGGCAAACATCATCGCACCGCCCTAAACCCTGCGCGCCGCGAAGACGATCCCTGTGTCCAGTCTTGGGTCTAACCCGCGTTCCACGTCTCGATGAACGTCTTCGCCCGCGCGCCGACATCCGCCGCGGACATGCCGGGCGCGAACAGGGCCGAGCCGAGGCCGAAGCCTGCCGCGCCGGCCTTGCGCCAATCCGCCATCAGTTCCGGCGCGATCCCGCCGACCGGCAGCACGCGCGTGTCCTTGGGGAGGATCGCGCGCATTGCCTTCAGTACCGCGGGGCTGGCGGCTTCGGCGGGGAAGAGTTTCAGCGCGGCGGCACCGGCGTCGAGCGCGGCGAACGCCTCGGTTGGCGTGGCGATGCCGGGGAGCGCGACATAGCCACGCTCCGCCGCCGCGGCGATCACGCGGACGTTCGCGTTCGGGGCGATGATCAGCGTGCCGCCAGCCGCGCCGACCGCCTCGACGTCTTGGATGCGCAACACCGTGCCCGCACCGACGACCGCGCGGCCCTCGAACCGGCGCGCCAGTCGGGCGATGCTGTCGAGCGGATCGGGCGAGTTCATCGGCACTTCGAGGATCGTGAAGCCCGCCTCGACCAGCGCATCGCCGATCGCCTCGACCTCATCGGGCTTCACCCCGCGGAGGATCGCGATCAGCGGGCATTTGGCGAAGGCGTCGTCGAAGGCTTGGCGGTTGGTCATGCTGCAAGATCCTGGATGCGGGTGATGCCGGCGACGAACGCGGCCTGACTATCTATATGGTGCGAGGTGCCGCCGAGCGCATCGATCGCGCTGGCGTACAGCGCGCCGAGGGCGGCGTCGGCAAGGATGTGGACGGTCGTGCCGGGCTCGATCCGCGCCGCGGTATCGGCGCCGATCAGCAGCCCGCTTGCGAACGAGGCGGCGTGCGCATCGTCGGCAAGTCCAAGTACGCTGCGCGCGCGGATCGCGAACAGGCTGGCGGCGAGATCGCGTTTCGCGCCTTCCGCGACGCCTTGGAGAAAGGCCGTGCCCGGCTCGACCGGATGGGTGAGTTGGCGCGACAGGACGCCGTGCGCGCGGAGCAGCGCGAAGAGTTCGCCGGTCATCGCGGTGGTGAACCGGGCGATCCTGCCACCCTCGACGGTCGCCCATTTGCAGTGCGTGCCCGGCTGGCAGAGCAGCGCGTCCGCCGACACCAGCCCTGCGGCGACTGCGCCTAGTAGCTGCACCTCCTCGCCGCGCATCACATCGGCGTGCACCCCGTATCGATACGACAATCCGGGGACGATCGCGGTCCGGTCATCGATCCGGTCGAGTGCGGCGGCAACGTCTGCAAGTCCTGCGGGGGCGGCGACGTAGGGCACGCTACGCCAGCCGATGTTCGATCCGACCATCCCCGCGAGCAGCATCGGCAGGTCGCCCAGCCGTTCGCGGATACCCGCAACCTCGGCGTCGTACTCGTCCGCCGCTACGGTCGCGGCGCCGCGATCGTCGCGCTCGGTCGCGACGACGGTACCGCCCTCGATCCGGAACGCACGCCGATTGGTGGTGCCCCAGTCGACTGCAATGAAAGGCTGCATAACTCTACCTCGACGTCGTCGCGAGCTTGACGGTTTCACCTGTTTCTGCCCGCATTCGTTGCCAATTGTACGATGAATGCGGCAAGCCTTCCACCGGATATCGTTGCGGCGCGTTGCAAGACGCGTGACACCAGGAGCGCGTTGCGCCAAAACCCGGCCGATGGCGACCGATACGACAGACACCGAAGTTCTTCCGGCCACCGCGATCTTGGGCCGTAATCTGACGCATGGGATGCTCGACACGCTCGGGCGGGCGATCGTCACCGGACGCTATGAAAACCGTCCGTTCCCGACCGAAGCGGAGATCGCCAAGACGCATGGCGTGAGCCGATCGGTGACGCGCGAGGCGGTCAAGATGCTGACTGCGAAGGGCCTGGTCAGCGCACGGCCGCGGCAGGGGACCGTCGTACAGCCGGCGAGCTCGTGGAACCTGTTCGATACTGACGTGCTACGCTGGACGCTGGAGCGTAAGTTCTCGGTCGAGTTGCTGCGGCACTTCAACCAGTTGCGCGTCGCGATCGAGCCGGAGGCCGCGGCCTTGGCGGCGCGGTTCGGCGACGCCGCGGATGAGGCGGCGATCCGCAACGGACTGGCGCAGATGGAAGCGGGCGAGGCGGGAACGACCGATCCGCTCGAGGCCGACATCGCGTTTCACATGGCGATCCTGCGGGCGTCGAAGAACCCGTTCTACGCGCAGTTCCAATCGGTGGTCTCGACCGCGCTGCGGACGTCGATCCGCTTCACCAACCGGATCAAGGGCCGTTCCGCCAATATCCCCGATCACGCCGCGGTGGCGGACGCGATCATCGCACGTGACCCCGCCGCGGCGCGGATCGCGATGACGCGGATCATCGGCGACGTGCTGACGCTGATCGGCGAAGAATAAATACCGTTATACTGTAACTGAGAGGGTTTTAATGGCGACCGAGGCAATGTCTGCGAAGCCTATCCGGCTGGCGATCATCGGCGTTGGCAAGATCGCGCGCGACCAGCATCTGCCGGCGATCGCGAACGATCCGCGGTTCGAACTGGTCGCGGCGGTCAGTCGCAATGCTGTGGTCGACGGCGTCGATAACTACCACGACATCGCCGAACTTCTCGCGGCGGGACATGACCTCGATGCCGTGTCGATCTGCACGCCACCGGTCGGACGGTCCGCGATCGCGATGGCGGCGCTCGATGCCGGACTGGACGTGATGATGGAGAAGCCGCCTGCCGCGACGCTGTCCGAGGTCGCGCGGATCGAGGCGCATGCGGTTGCCGCGGGTCGTTCGCTGTTCGCAACCTGGCATTCGCGCGAAGCGGCCGGCGTCGCGCCGGCGCGCGCGTGGCTCGCCGATCGCACGGTCGAGCGCGTCACGATCGCATGGCGCGAGGATATCCGGCGCTGGCACCCCGGCCAGGACTGGATCCTGGAAGCGGGCGGGTTCGGCGTGTTCGATCCGGGCATCAACGCGCTGTCGATCGTGACCGAGATCCTTCCCGGCGACTGGGTCGTGCATCGTGCGGACCTGCAGGTGCCGGAAGGCCGCATGTCGCCGCTGGCTGCCGATATCGATCTCACCTGTGACGACATCCCCGTCACGGCGGCGTTCGACTTCCTTCACGAGGGGCCGCAGCAATGGGACATCGTCGTCGAAACCGATGACGGTGCGCTCAAGCTGAGCATGGGCGGCGCGATCCTGGACATCGACGGCACAGTCACCGAGGCGACGGACGCCGAATATCCCGGGCTCTATGCCAAGTTCGCGGTGCTCGTCGGTTCGCACTCCCGTGACGTGGACGTCACGCCGCTGCGGCTCGTGGCCGACGCGTTCCTGGTCGGACGGCGTACGATCGTTCCCGCCTTCGCATGGTGATCGAATACCCTGATCGAGGATAGTATCGCCGGAACGCACGCTGCCTGCATCACGTTCATCCTCGAAAGAAGGATGCGTATCGGTGCTTCAGGTCAGTCAAGACGTCGAGAATACGGATGTCGCGCCAGTGATTGCCGCGAAGCCTAGCGCGGTGGCCCCGCTGGCGGCGGCGATCGTCGAGCGCTTGTCT
>Ga0247809_1000170_pt1 | contig 35330 bp, 34 predicted proteins | sample UWRJL104311B1_FD_180951 | JGI IMG/M metagenome (GOLD analysis project Ga0247809, IMG submission 180951) | Plant litter microbial communities from Arlington Agricultural Research Station in Wisconsin, United States - UWRJ-L104-311B-1 | ecosystem: Environmental > Terrestrial > Plant litter >...
TTGGTTTTATCGCTGGAGAAACTGCTCCTGCTGGTAGAACAATGGGTCACGCAGGTGCTATTGTTGGTGGTTCTGATGATACAGCTGCTGCTAAAAAACAAATTATGAGAGACAACGGAATCCACGTTGTTGATTCACCAGCTGAAATTGGTAAAAAAGTGAAAGAAGTACTTGGATAATATTCCAAATATTTAAATAATAAATTCCAAAAAGTCTCAATATCTTGTTGAGACTTTTTTACATTTTTGAAATGTCTGGAAGAATCTAAAAAAATAGTGACTTAGATTCTTTGAATCTTAGGAACTTAAAAATAAAAAATATGTATAAAGAATTAGAAAAGTTTACAGTAAAAGGAAATTTTACTTTTACACAAGACGATAGTTTAGAAGAAGTTTGCAATGCTCCCGAAACCGGAAGCGGTGTTTTTGTAGTATATGCTGTAGCGGGTGATGAGAAGGAATTGGTTATGGTAGCATCTACGGGTACTGTTCAGAATGACGGAACGTTAAAAATCAAAAATGGCGGTTTATACGATAAAATTGTAAACGGTCATCAATTTGCTAAAACGGGAAGAAAATATTCCTGGCCAGCGCAAATGAAAATTGAAAATATCGACAGATTGGAAGTTTCATGGTATGAAACATTTAATGATGATGTTAAATTAATTCCAACAGCTATTGAAGGCAAAATTTTACAAAATTTCTTAGATGAAAATAGTACTTTACCAAGATGGAATGTAGCTTTTTAGTTATGTCAAAGAATAATAAAAAAGCCTTACAATTTGTAAGGCTTTTTTATGGTTAAATATTTTTACCTAATGAAAAAATCATCATTTTTATCTTAAGATTCACTTGCATTAATAAATCTGATTTATAATTTTTTGTTTATGTTATATGATTTTTAAACAGTTTTAATTGAGAGATTTTTTTTCAGCCGACATATAATTGTTATATTTGGCAAGTCATTCATAGCCCTGATAGAAGTGGAAATCCTTTTGTGTTTAAAACACAAAAGATTGGAACGGATAGCAGGATTAGCTACAAATAATTATTAATATTAATTTTGAATATGAAATTACTAGAAGGAAAAGTTGCCATTATTACAGGCGCTAGTCGTGGAATTGGAAGAGGTATTGCCGAAGTTTTTGCTAAACACGGAGCGAATGTGGCATTTACATACAGTTCATCTGTTGAATCTGCTCAGGCTCTTGAAACGGAATTGAATAGCTTAGGAGTTAAAGCAAAAGGATACCAATCGAATGCGGCGGATTTTAATGAAGCTCAAACTTTTGTTGATGCTGTTCTGGCAGATTTTGGAACAGTAGATATTTTGATAAACAATGCCGGAATCACAAAAGATAATTTATTGATGCGTATGTCTGAAGCTGATTTTGATCAGGTTATTGATGTGAACTTAAAGTCGGTTTTTAATATGACAAAAGCGATTCAGAAAACCTTTTTGAAACAACGTGCTGGATCAATTATCAATATTAGTTCTGTAGTTGGGGTTTCCGGAAATGCAGGACAAACCAACTATGCCGCATCTAAGGCTGGTGCAATTGGTTTTACAAAATCGGTAGCATTAGAGTTGGGTTCCCGTAATATTCGTTGTAATGCAATCGCTCCTGGATTTATTGAAACAGAGATGACTGCAAAATTACCTGAAGATGTAGTGAAAGGATGGAGAGACGGAATTCCGTTGAAACGTGGTGGAACTACTGAAGATGTTGCCAATGCATGTCTTTTCCTGGCTTCGGATTTAAGTGCTTATGTTACCGGACAAGTACTTAATGTTTGCGGAGGAATGCTTACTTAATAAGTTGATTGTGGATGGTTTGTTGTTATTGTTCAGAACCAAAAACTATAAACTAACAACTATAAACAAATAAATATATGATTACAAACACGCTTCTATTATTATTACTTTCATTAGTAATAGCGGGTGGTTTGTCGTATTTTCAATATTTTTTTAAAGCCAAAAGCTATTCGAAAGTGAATATGCTTTTGGCTTTTTTACGTTTTTTAGCCATTTTCGGATTATTGATTTTATTGATTAATCCTGTTATAACTAAAAATTCGCTGGAAGTTACCAAAACGCCTTTGGCAATTGCAGTTGATAATTCGAGTTCAATTGCATCTTTGAAATCGGACAAGAAGGTTGCCGAATTATATCAGAAATTAATTTCGCATCCGGCACTTCAGGACAAATTTGAAATTCAGTCCTACCAATTTGATTCTGAATTTAAATCTTCTGAAAAGTTTGATTTTAAGGGAAAGCAAACCAATCTGGATGAAGTTGCAAAGAACTTAAAAAGCATCAATAAAAACCTGATTTTTCCAACAGTTATCATTACCGACGGAAATCAGACTACAGGAAACGATTATGTATATCGTTTTGATCCTGTCAATAAAGTGTATCCTTTGGTTGTGGGAGATACAACTACTTTTTTTGATCTAAAAATCAATCAGCTAAACGTAAATAAATACGCTTTTCATAAAAATAAATTCCCGGTTGAAGTCTTTCTGCAATATGCCGGTAATAAAACTGTAAATGCAGATTTTACTATTTCTCAAGGAAATACAGTTGTTGCCAGAGAGAAAGTTTCTTTTTCTCCTTCTAAAAAAACGGCTTCTTTAAATTTACTTTTGCCTGCAGACAAAGTAGGATTACAAATTTTCAGGGCTACAATTTCTTCTAATGCAAAAGAAAAAAACAGTTATAATAACGTCAAGAATTTTGCTGTTGAAGTGATTGACCAGAAATCAACCATTGCGATAGTTTCATCGATAAATCATCCTGATATTGGAGCTTTGAAACGTTCTATCGAAACAAATGCCCAGCGTAAAGTGATCTTGGCAAAACCTAATGAACTTGATAAATTAAATGAGGTTTCGGTTTTGGTTTTGTATCAGCCGAATAGTGCTTTTAAAGCTATTTTTGACAACAACAAATTAGCCGGAACCAATACTTTTATTATTACCGGAACCAATACCGATTTTAATTTTCTGAACCAAAAACAAAATAATTTGGTTTTTAAAATGAGCGGTCAACGGGAAGATTATTTAAACGAATTTCAATCACAGTTTAATTTGTTTGCCATTGAAAATATTGGTTTTGAAAACTTTCCGCCATTGCAGAATTTATTCGGAACGATTACGACAAACGGAAATGTTTCGGTTTTGCTTTCTTCTAAAATCAGAAACGTTTCTACCAATGCGCCTTTATTGGCATTCGCCGAAAATCAAGGCAAAAGAACCGCTTTTCTTTTAGGAGAAAACAGCTGGAAATGGCGTCTGCAAAGTCATATCGATAACCAGTCATTTGAAAAATATGATGTTTTTACAGATAAGATCATTCAGTATTTGGCTTCAACGACTTCAAAAAAATCTTTAGTTGTTGAATACGAAAGTTTTTATAATTCGGGAGAAGCCATTGTAATCAATGCCCAGTATTTCAATAAAAACTATGAGTTTGATGAAAAAGCAAGATTAACAATCTCAGTTACAAATGCCGAAACGAAGCAAAGTAAAAACTATGATTTGTTGAAAGGAAATAATTCTTTCTCAGCAAATTTAGATGGTTTAGCAGCCGGAAAATATAATTTTACGGTAAAAGAATTAAATTCAAACACTTCCTATTCCAGTCGTTTTGAGATTTTAGATTTTGATATCGAAAAACAATTTGTAAATCCGGACGTTCAGAAATTGAAACAATTGGCATTACAAACCAATGGGAAAGCCTTTTTCCAGAATCAGGCCGATGATTTGATTCAGCAGCTTTTGGAAAATAAAGAATACAAATCGATAGAGAAGAATATCTCAACCAAAACACCCTTAATTGACTGGGTTTGGTTGTTGGTTTTAATTGCTGCTTTATTAACTACGGAATGGTTTGTTAGGAAGTATAATGGATTACTTTAATAGTGACAAAGGTTCAAAGTTAGTAACTTGAAACTTGGAACTTGAAACAAAATAAACAAAAACTATGGATTTCAGGCTAAAAGTTTTCTACACCGTTGCACTCCGCCTTAATTTTACTAAAGCGGCAACGGAACTGTATATCACACAGCCTGCCGTTTCAAAACATATTCAGGAACTCGAAGAAAACTATAAAACCAAGCTTTTTGAAAGAAACGGCTCTAAAATTGCCTTAACTCCAGCCGGAGAAATTCTGCTGAAACACACCAAAAATATCTTCGAAATCTATCGTGAAATCGACTTTGATATGAGCTCGTTTATCAAGGATCGTCAGGGTCTATTAAGGTTAGGAGCGAGTACAACCATTTCGCAATACATTATTTCTCCAGTTTTAGCACGCTTTCATCAAAAACAGCAGGATATAAAAGTCAATTTGCTGAATGGAAATACAGAGCAGATTGAAAATGCCTTAATCAATAAAGAAATAGAAATCGGAATTGTAGAAGGACAATCTAAAAATCAGTCTATTAAATATGTTCCGTTTATAAAAGACGAACTGGTTTTGGTTTGCAATACCAAAAATCCATTGGTAAAACAAACCACGATTTCATTTGAAGATTTAAAAACAATGAAATTCATAACCCGAGAACGCGGATCCGGAACACTTGAAGTTATAGAATATGCTTTAAAGCATGTTGGCGTAAAATTAACGGACCTGCAAATCGAAATGCAGTTAGGAAGTACCGAAAGTATAAAATCGTATTTGCTGAATTCAGATTGCTTTGCCTTCATGTCAATCCATGCGGTTGATAAGGAGCTTAAAAATAACGAATTGATTGTTTTGGATGTCGAGAATTTATCCATTGAAAGATATTTTTACATTATCACATTACTCGGAAAATCAGATGCCTTATCTGAATTGTTTATTCAAAATATTTCCTCTTATTATAACATGAAGTTATAGTCGATTGTATTTTACGATTGGCGAATTCCATATAAAGAGCAGACCTTTGTAGGGTAAATATCAAATACCTTATTTTGAAAACTCAACAACATACAGTGTCTCATTTATTAGAAGTAAATCTTTTTCTGCAGCAAATTATTTTTATTGCAGTAATCGTGTTATGTCTGTTTTCAATTATTTCCCCGCCCATTGCTTTATTATTAGGTGTTTTGATAGTGAATGTTTTTGGAAACCCGTTTATAGCATTCAATCACAAAGCGATCACATTTTTATTGCAATTTTCTGTAGTGGGTTTAGGTTTTGGAATGAATGCTTCATCTGCAATTTCTGCAGGAAAGGAAGGTTTTTTGCTGACTGTTTTTTCAATTTTCAGTACGCTTGTTTTTGGAACACTTTTAGGGAAATGGTTAAAAACCGAGAAAAAAACATCACATTTAATTTCGTGCGGAACAGCCATTTGTGGCGGAAGTGCTATTGCCGCTATTTCTCCGGTAATCAAATCAGATGAAAATCAGACTTCTATTGCATTGGGCGTGATTTTTATTCTAAATGCAATTGCTTTATTTGTCTTTCCGTTCATCGGACATCAGCTTGATTTATCCCAGAAAGATTTTGGATTATGGTGTGCCATTGCCATTCATGATACAAGTTCGGTTGTGGGTGCAGCAAATAAATATGGAGCAGAAGCCCTGCAAATCGCAACAACCGTAAAACTTGCAAGAGCTTTATGGATTATTCCGATTTCAATTCTAACATCATTCATTTTCAAAAATAAAAACTCTAAAATTAAAATTCCTTACTTTATCGGATTGTTTATTTTGGCAATGCTTTTTAATACTTATGTGCCTGCAACAGCCATTATTGCACCAGGTATTGTAGGTATTGCCAAAATTGGTTTAACAGTTACTTTGTTCTTAATTGGCGCAACATTAAATATCAATACCTTAAAATCAGTAGGAGTGAAGCCTTTATTGCAGGGTGTTTTCCTTTGGATATTTATTGCAGGGTTGGGATTGCTGTCGATTTTGTATCTGAAATAGATTTTGATCCATTGCTTACAATTATTTAAACACATAGAATCATAGTTTTTCATAGTTTAAAAAAGGCGTTTCACTAATTTTAAAGACACATAGCTATGCGTTTTAAAGCAAGTTAAGCACCTTTTTTCGTTTACAAAATCTATGATTCCAGCCTGCACTGAGCGGAGTCTAAGTGTGTTTAAATTGAACTTTTTATAAGTCAGATTTGTATGGAGTATCATTTTATATTTGAAAATTTCACAACAGGTTTTCCAGTAACATTATACCGCTTACCATTAAATGAAATTCGTTTTTCAATTACAAAATTAAATTGCTTTTTCGTCTTAACCATTTCGCTAACTTCCTTTGGCATATCAACTTCAAAGTCATCTTCAGTACCTTTTGCCTTTTTATAGAATCCGGTAGTTGTAATGATAAAATCCCTGAAAAACTTTTTCTTGACATCATTCACAACTTTGTATGTGCTTGACCAGTTTGTATTGCCTTCAGCATTATTAGAAAGTCGATAATCATCCACTTCCATTAAAGTCTGATATTTTCCATCAAAACCTACAATAAGATATAAGTACGCATTGTATGGTCCACCTGCACCTCCATTAGAGTGTATCAGGGAAAAGGCATATTGATCTTCGCCAATTTCTACAAGTTTCAAAGCAGGTATATGTGCGAAAGCACCAAAGGCAGCAATTGCAGGTTGATACGACTTCATTTCCCAAACATTCCCGGTTTTTGCGAATTTGGCTAATCCTAAAAGGCCTCCGCTAAAACGTCCGGTCTGTACACCATCGGCATCATAAACGGAATGATTAAAAACCAGCATTTTAAATTGATTGCCTTTAGAATCTGTATAATTAATTGTGGTATCAAGGCGTGTTGCAACTCCTTCTATATAAGGAAATAATGGATCTTCTTCCACACCATTAACATCGGTGTAAGTCGTAGGTTTGCAGGTAGTGCATTTCCAGCTTATAAAAGTGTTGTATGAAGATTTTTTATATAGTTTTCCAGGAAATAATTTTTGCATTGTTTTAACTCCATCCAAAGGATCAGACAATTTCAATGATCGTTTGGAATTTAAAATGGTATCGCTGACATTTTTTAATTGTACAATATCGTCTTGTGCTACACAAACGGAAGTAAAAATCAAGTAAAAAAGAAAAGATTTAACTAAATACATAAAATTAAATTAAAGGGATGATAAATCAAATTTACTGTGAAACTTTTAAACTTCGGTTTAATTTGAAATTAAATTATCCAAAGGCTTGTAATAATAAGAAAAGTTAAATTAACACAATATTAATTAGGATTCTTTTGAATTATCTTTAAATAAAATAAATTTGCAGTTCAAACAAAACTACAAATGAAAAACTTTAAAATCAAGCCAAAACTAATTGCATTTTTTGCAGTAGGAATTGGATTTTTGACCTTATCATGGGGTATCGTAGGTCACGAGCGTATCAATAAAGCAGCAGTAATGGCTTTGCCTCAGTCGCTACAAGTGTTTTTTTACAATCATATCGATTTTATTACACAAGAAGCTTCCGTTCCGGACATTCGTAAATATGCCTTAAAATACAAAGATGAAAACCCGAGACATTATGTTGATCTGGAAAACTTCAAGTCTCCAATTGACAGTTTGCCTAAAACGTTAGAGGAAGTAACTAAAAAATACGATGCTAAATTTCTGAACGATAACGGAATCTTACCTTGGTATATCGAAGATATGATGGCGAAACTAACAAAAGCATTCAAAGAAAAAAACAGGGCAGAAATTTTGTTTCTTGCCGCTGACTTAGGGCATTATATTGGCGATGCGCACATGCCGCTACATACTTCTGCTAACCACGACGGACAATTAACAGATCAAAAAGGAATCCATTCGCTTTGGGAAAGCAGACTTCCGGAGCTATTTGTTAAAAATTACAAACTAAACGTTCCCGAAGCACAATATTACGAAGATGTTCATAAAGCAACCTGGGACATGATCAAAGATACGCACAGTCTCGTACAACCTTTATTGGCAGTAGATAAAAAATTAAGAACAACGACTCCTGAAAATCAGGTATTTGTTGTGGATGCTGAAGGAAAAATTGTAAAGAGCAAATATAATTCTGCCCGATTCTCAGATGAATATGCTGCCAAATTGCATACGGAATTAAACGGAATGATAGAAAATCAAATGAAAAAAGCCATTACGGCAACAGCCAGTTTTTGGTACACTGCATGGGTTAATGCAGGAAAACCGGATTTAAGCGATTTAGATTCTAAAGAACTTACAAAACGTAACAGCAAATCTCTAAAGCAAGATTTAAAATTGTTCCAAAAAGGATATTTATTCGGAATGCAAAATCAGAATGATTAAATATTATATTTTGAAAGGCAGTTCAATTAAAAACTGAGCTGCCTTAAAAATATCAATTATCTAAAATTAGTAAAGTCTTGTAAACAGGCCTTTTTTATTTCCAGAACCTCCGCTACCTGTAATTGTAATTCGACCAGTGTTTCCATTACCATCATATCCCCAGGCTAAATTATTTGTTGCAGTATTATTTGTAACTGTATGAGCTACTTTTTGTCCTGCACTTCCTAGTTTAAATCCGTTACCGTCTCCATTAGATCCAAAACCATTATTACTTGCGGTGCAATTTTTTATTGTTACGCTGTAAGGCTGTCCATAAAGATCCCATCCATCATCTGAATTATGATTGGCAGAACATTTTTCAAATACATTGTTTTTACCGGCAGACAATTTACAAGCATACCCATCTGCATTTTCACCAGCATTAGCAGCATCATAATTATCATTTGATTTACAGGAAAGGATGTAGTTATTATGCCCTCCATTATAAATTTGCAAACCGGAATCTCCGTTATAGGATGTTGTTACATTGTAAACATAGTTATATCCTCCTATTTGAAACACCAATCCACAGTCTGGAGCATTTCTAATAGTCATATCCGTGATATTCCAGTAGCTTCCGTTTACTTTTACACCCCAACTTCCGGATGGTAAACCAGAACAATTTAAAACACCACCAGTTAGAGTAATTTTAGAACTTGAAGTACCACTTTTTGCAAGTTCAAGAGTTTTAGTTAGATTAATTGTACCACTTATTTTTATAATATCACCTGCAACAGCGGAGGCAACTGCAGTTCTCAATGCATTTTCATTGCTAACAGTACTGTTTTTAGCAGTTAGAGATTTTTCAGGTACGACTTCTTGATTATCAATGGCAGTTTCTGCTTCATTTACAGGAGCATCGTTGGTTTCGCATGCTGTAAAAGAAATAATGCAGCACATTAAAAGTAGTTTAAAATTTGTTTTCATAATTTAATTTGGTTTTTGATTGTAGTTAATAAAATTTGTTATTTCTAAAAGCATATAAAAAAAATATATTTATCATATGTTTTAAGTTTGACAAAATTATATAAAAAAAACAATAAAATTAAATATAATTTAAAAAAACATAAATAATATTGACTATTAACTAATTTTATTGTAAAAAAAGTTGAATTAGTTCAATATTTTAACTAAAATTATTTTTTTCGTTTTTTTCGAAATTGAAATGTGTAGGATTCTTTGTGGAATAAATTACTATACAACATACTGAAGTAAGACTGAGTATGTGTTTTATTAGAAATGATTGTATGTAAGTAATTCTAATTAAGGCTTGGAGATTCAGGAATCTTAATGTTTCTTTTCGTTTTTTTTATGATCAGTAAATAAAAAGTAATACCGCCTAAAACTACCAAAAGGGCAATTTCCAATTGTCCCAGTGTATTGTTACCGCTATGCATTGCATTGGCACTAGCCAGTTTTGATTTGCCTTCCCTGACCTGAATCTCTGAAAGATGATTGAGGGTTGTTAAGGCTTCATTGCTTGATTTTAGTACCAGATTCCAGTTTTTATTTGCTGTCTGGTTTTCAATTTCCGAACAGAAATCTAAAAAAGCCTCGAAATAACTCTTTTCCTTTGGAGTCAAAACTGTTTTCACATACAAATCATCAATTGTATGGATGGTTCTCAGGGCATTTTTAATTTTTTCGTCTCTATAATCATTATTCAAACTCGCCTTTTGAGCTTCTGCTTTAATTAAATGAAGTTCATTATCATATTGAAAAATATAATAAGCCACAACCAGCCTGTCATTATAAATAGCATTAATGTTTTCATTAACATTTTTAGAATTACGCAGCGTATTAAAGTTACTCATTATAATAATCAGCATAATGACGAGCAAAATAAAAGCGGCTTTAGTTTTATTACTGTATTTTTTTAAAATTTTCCTCATTGTTTTACTGATTATTATTGAATGTATCTTTTCTCAAATGTAAAGAATTTGTACCAGAATAAATAATAGTAATTAAATCTAATCAATTAGAAAATAGTTGATTATACAATAGTTTTAAGGAGCTGTTTCCTGCTGTCAGCTATATCTTTTATGCCGAACCCCGGCATAAAAGGATGCCGCTTCCATCAGGGCTAGGGCTTTGGATTTTATAAGAACTTTAAAATTTCTGATATTCTTTTCGTTTTAATAGGGCAGAAGCTGTTTGATAAAATGAAATAGTTTCATTTACCAAATCAGTTCTTTCTATTTTTAAAGGCTTTTCATCGTAATGAATTTGATATTCAGGTGCTATAGCTTTTTTTGAAATCACATTAAGCTGAAATTGCTTCACTTGTTTTTTTGGAGATAAAATGGTCAGAATATTATCTTTTATGAAGCCTAAATCATCATAAGTTGCAATAAAAGCTCTTGGTTTATAATCGCTTTTTAAAACATCCTGCCCGTAAAATTTACTTTTATAATCAAAATGCAATAATCCGAATAAGGTAGGCATCAAATCAATCTGCGACATCAATTTATTGTATTTTTCTGCTTTGATTCCCGGACTGTAAATAAAAGCGGGAATTCTGTATTTATCTAAAGGAAGTTCTGTTTTTCCGGCACTCGAAGCGCAATGATCAGCAACAATAACAAAAATTGTATTTTGAAACCAGGATTGTTTGATGGCCATGGCAAAGAATTTTCGCAATGCGTAATCCGTATATTTTACACCACCATCACGTGATTTTATATCGCCGGGAATATCAATTTTATTATGAGGGTAGGTAAAAGGCCTGTGATTGCTGACTGTCATGATATGATTAAAGAAAGGTTTATTTTCTTTAGCTTCAGTACTCATAACCTTTATGGCTTTATTATACATATCTTCATCACATACGCCCCAAACATTAGAAAATGTGACTTCACTAGGTGTAAAGCTTGATTTGTCAACGATTTGGTACCCATTTCCAGAATAAAAATCCTGCATATTATCAAAAAAAGCATCTCCTCCATACATAAATTTTACATTGTATCCTTTTTGTTTAAAAATAGCTCCTGTCGAAAATTTATTTTTATTGTCTTCACGTTTAATGATACTTTCTCCAGGAGTAGGCGGTAAGCATAAAGTTACGGCTTCAAGTCCTCTAACAGTTCGGTTTCCAGTTGCATACAAATTAGTAAACTGCAGGCTTTTTTGAGATAGGCTGTCTAAAAATGGCGTTATGTTTTCTTTATTTCCATAGGATTTCATGAATTCGGCACTGTAGCTTTCAATAGTAATCAAAACTACATTTTTATGATTTTCTACAGAATCGCTTTCAATTTTTCTAGTTGTATTTTCTCCGGAAACAACCGGATAAAACTGTTTTAAGATAGAGAAAGATTTTTCATTTGGAATAGTTTTATAAAACTTAAAATAATCTAATTTGTTGTTTTCAAAAGCCAGATAGAACTTGTATAACCCGCTAGATTGTAATTCATTAACGAAGACGTTTTTTGAGTTTTCAGTTTTCGCTAAGATCGGAATTGCAACTAAAGAAATCAAAAACAGGACGATGTAGATTGCTGAAATTTTAAGCTTTATTTTAAAATTAGGAATTTCATCAATATAAATTCTTGATCTTTTCAGTATGAAATAAGTAACAATTCCGGTTAAAAGAAACAATACAGAAAATATAGGAACAACAGGATACGACTGCATAATGTTCCCAATTACTTCATTAGTGTAAATCAGATAATTAACAGCAATAAAGTTGTATTTTACTCCAAATTCATTCCAGAAAAAATATTCACTCAGAGCGTTTTGAAGAATCAATAAAACATATAAAAACAGCACAAAAGCAAATAGCCAAAATCTAATTTTGTTTCTTTTTTTTGGAAGAAATAACAAAAGAGCAAATAAAATAGTTTTGACTGCTATAAAAATCATCACAATTTCAGGTAATGCACCTCCATACTCATCTAAAATACTTCTACCGGAAGCAACATAAAGAAACAAAGTCATAAATCCCACAAGAAGAATATATCCCAAAGGCTTATTATATTTAGAGTTGGATATAAAAATTAAATAAAGCCATAAAAAAAAACTGGCAATAATGAATACAAAAAAATCATTTAATAAACCTACACCAAAGATTTTTATGATTTCAGTAAAGCAAAAAGAGCTTTGCGTTATCGGATGAAATAAAAGAATAATTCTTAGCAAAAAACTAATTAAAAAATAAAAAAAAGCGAGATTGTAAAATGCAGAGATTTTTTTATAAAAAGACATACTATATAATTCATTAGATACGCACCAAATGTATTTGATGTCTTTGTTGATTTACTTAAGGTTTGCTTAAGAAAAATATTAGATACTATTATTTAAGGATATTTTAAGTTAATTTGACATGCCTAACAGAACAAGTTAGTGAGTTGTTATTAATTAAGACTAACTTGTTGAATATTAAAAAAAGAAAAAATGAATAAGTTAACAATACTGATTGTTTGCCTGTTTGGGACTTTAAGTTATGCCCAGAACTGGCAAAGTAATTTTGAGAGTGCCAAGACACAGGCAATCAAGGAAAATAAAAATATTCTATTAGTTTTTTCGGGATCTGATTGGTGCGCACCCTGTATGAAATTAGATAAAGTGGTATGGAAATCTTCTGAATTTCAGGAAGAGTCTGAAAAAAACTGGATCATTTACAAGGCCGATTTTCCTAAGAAAAAAGCAAACCAATTGCCAATAGAACTTGCGGCTGAAAATAAAAAAATTGCAGACAAATACAATAAAGACGGGAGTTTTCCTTTGGTTGTTTTATTAGATAAAAATGCAAAAGTGATAGGTATAACTGGTTTTAAAAATGTTTCCGCTACTGATTATATTAAAACAATTCATTCATTAGAAAAATGATAAAAAAAATAGCTGCTGTTATCTTGTTTTTATCTTATATCTGCTCGTTTGGACAAATTATCCATAAACGAAAACTTTCGATGCTGGGCAGTCCTTTTGAGATTACGGTAGTTTGCAATGATACTACACAGGGAAATGGATATATTAATTCGGCAATAAGCGAAGTTAAGCGAATTGAAAATGAAATTTCAGATTGGATTCCTTCTACGCCAATTTCTCAAGTAAATCAAAATGCAGGCATAAAAGCTGTAAAAGTTCCTGTAGAAGTTTTTGAATTAGTAGAGCGGGCTATAAAAATTTCTCAGCTCACTTCGGGGGCTTTTGACATTTCATATGCATCGATGGATAAAATTTGGAAATTCGACGGGAGTATGAAAGAAATGCCGACCGAAGAAGCAATTAAAAAATCGGTAGATAAAATTGGCTATAAAAAAATCATTTTAGACAAAGAAAAACAAACAATTTTTTTAGAAGAAACTGGTATGAAGCTCGGTTTGGGGGGAATAGGTCAGGGTTATATCGCAGATAAAGTACAAGCACTCCTGTATTCAAAAGGATGTAAATCCGGAATTATTAATGTTTCTGGTGACATCAATGCTTGGGGAAAACAGCCTGACGGAAAAAATTGGTCAGTTGGAATTGTTAATCCCCTGAATAAAAATAAAGTTTTCGCCACTTTTCCTTTGGAGGATAGTTCCGTTGAAACTTCTGGAAGTTATGAGAAGTATGTTGTTTTTAAGGGTAAAAGATATTCGCATATTATTGATCCGCGAACAGGTTATCCTGCATCTGGTATAGTGAGTGTGTCAGTTTTTGCTAAAAAGACGGAATTTGCAGATGCTTTGGCTACCGGAATTTTTGTTTTAGGAATTGATGTTGGCTTAGATTTAATAAATCAATTAAAAGGGATAGGCTGTATAATTGTTGATGAAAAGGGAGGAGTTCATGTAAGTAAGAATATTGATACAGAAAAATATAACAAATGAAAAAATTAACCCTTATTATTATTGTAAGTATAGTTTTGTATTCCTGCAATTCTGTGAAAGCTTATGAAAAAGAAAAAATAAACGACCCTGATATGAAATTAGCAGCCAGAACATCAGAACGTTTTGAAACTACTTTTCAGGTTTACAGAGAAGCTGCAGCCGGAGCAAATGGAGGAAAAACAGGTGGAGGTTGTGGATGTAATTGATATCACATCAAACCGTTAAATTCTTAAAATTAATTCATTATAAAATGAAAATAAAATTAGTATTGGCTATTTTTTTATTAGGAAGTACTGTTTTTGCCCAGGAAAAAGATTCAGTTCCAGCTTTCAAAAAAAGAGTTTTGGAGACTACTGAAGTCGATTTTTTATTAAGTTACTACAAACAGGATGGTATACATTCTGCAGTTTCCGGTGGAAGCGGAACAGAGAATTTAACAGATATTGCTTCTTCAATTGTAGTTGCAATGCCTCTTAGTGATGATGAAGTACTAACAGTTGATGCAGGACTTTCGGCTTATTCATCAGCTTCCTCATCAAACATAAATCCATTTGACAGTCCTAATCAAAATCCTTGGCAGGCAAGTTCTGGTGCGTCAAAACAAGATGCCCTGGTAAACGTAGCAATAAGTTACAGTAAAAGTTCTGCAGACAGAAATACAATTTGGAATGTTCACTTATCCGGATCTAATGAGTATGATTATTCATCATTAGGCTTTGGTGGAGGATTAACAAAAGAATTCAATGATAAAAATACCGAAGTAGGCATTTCAGCCAGTGCTTATCTTGATTCATGGAGACCAATTTATCCAAAGGAATTAGAAGATTTTGCAAAAAATGGAAATTCTTTGAACGGGGGGATTTTTGATAACTATACAATTACAGGAAATCAAAATTACAATCCGGCTTCTTTTAAATTTCATGATAATAAAGGAAGAAATTCTTTTGCACTTTCACTTAGTTTTTCACAAGTCATTAATAAAAAATTACAGGCTTCTTTATTTTTAGATGTTTTGCAACAGCAAGGTTTACTGTCTACGCCGTATCAAAGGGTTTATTTTAAGGACGTGTCTAATTCCTATATTGATCAGTTTCAGTTAGCGGATGATATTGAGCGCTTACCCGATTCCCGATTTAAATTACCAATTGGAGGACGATTAAATTATTATATAAATGAAAAATTTGTACTAAGAACCTATTATCGTTTTTATTCCGATAATTGGGGAATACAGGCACACACAATTTCGATCGAAGTGCCATTTAAAATAAATCAGCGATTTACTTTTTTTCCGATGTATCGTTTTTACACACAAACCGCATCAAAGTATTTTGCTCCTTCAGAAACACATTTATCAACAGAAGTATATTACACTTCTGATTATGACTTATCTGCATTTAATGCCAATCAATATGGCTTTGGATTGAATTATACTGATATTTTTACCGATGCACATATTTGGAGATTGGGACTTAAGAATATTGATTTTAGGTATAATCATTATGACAGGAGTGATGGTTTAAGTGCTGATATCATATCTTTGGGTTTTAAATTTATTTTTCAGTAAAAATGAAAATTTTAATTGTTGAAGATGAAATAGGTATTGCTACTTTTCTTAAGCAGGGCCTTGAAGAGGAAAACTTTGAGGTTCTTATTGCAAATGATGGGCGATCCGGACTTGAAATGGCTTTAAAACACAAAGTTAATATTATTCTTTTAGACTGGGTTTTGCCTAAAATGACAGGAATAGAAGTTTGTAAGTCTATTAGAGAAGTAGATACAAAAACTCCTATTATTTTCCTTACGGCCAAAGATACAGTTCAGGAAACAATAGAAGGTTTAAAGGCTGGAGCAAATGATTATATCAAAAAGCCTTTTAGTTTTGATGAGCTTGTTGAAAGAATCAAAATTCATTTTAGAAATGAAAATACAAATCAGGAACTGCATTTAGGTAATATTAAAATTGATAAATTACGGCATCAGATATTCGTCGATAACACAGAAGTTATTCTCACTCATCGTGAATTTGAATTATTATTTTATTTAATAAAAAACAAAGGTAATGTATGTACACGAACACAAATAATCGAAGATGTTTGGGATATTCATTTTGAATATGACACCGGGGTTATTGATGTTTTTATGAATGCTATCCGAAAAAAGTTAAATTTGAGAAAAGATCAGGAATTAATCAAAACAATTAGGGGCGTTGGCTATATTGCCAATGATTAAAATAACAATGACGCAACTTTCTTATAAAAATAGAATTGCTTTTAATTATATCCTTATTACAGGAGTATTTATATCGGTCGTATTTTTTGTAATATATCAGATAATTTATTTAAGTGTTTACAATCATATCAATGGAGATATGAAAGAAGAAATAGGTGAGCATTTAAATAAAATAAAAATAGACCGTGACAACTCTTATTTAATTCAGGTAGATCAATGGCGGGAAACAGAAAATAATGTAGTGGATGTAAACTCAGTTTTTGTTCAGTTTTTAGATATGAATAATGAGTTAATTGATAAATCTCCTAATTTAAAAAACTTAGAACTTAAACTCTATTCTTTAAAATTTGATAATGAATATGTGGATACTTATCTGAACGGAAAACCAATTCGTCAAATTCAGGTTCCTCTTATTGATCACAATAAAACTGTGGGACATGTTTTGCTGGCGATGTCATTAGAAAACACCGTTACGATACTTCAAAAAGTTCGATATACTTTATTTATTTCACTACCATTAGTTTTGTTTTTATTGTTTTTAACTGCCAGATTTATTGCAGGAAGAAGTATTAAACCAGTACAGGTTATAACTGAAACCTCCGGTAAAATTACAAAGGATAATTTGAAAGAACGAATTATTTTGCCCCATAATAAAGATGAATTATACGTTCTTTCAAAGACGATTAATGATTTATTAGACAGAATTGAAAATGCAGTTGACAGGGAAAAACAATTTACATCTGATGCGTCACATGAATTGCGTACGCCTTTGGCAGTTGTAAAAGGAACTTTAGAAGTTTTAATCCGCAAGCCCAGAACTCAGTCAGAATACGAAGAAAAAATTAATTATTCAATCAGGCAAGTAGATCGTTTGAATAATTTAGTAGATCAATTACTTTTATTAGCGCGTTTTGAAAATCAAAATCCAAAAAATGAAACAGTTTTTTTAAATGCATTAATTTTAGATACACTGACTTTGTATTCTGAAAAAATAAATATAAAGAAAATTGTGGTAAAACATAATTTCATTAATGATTTTGTAGTCAATTCAGATAATTATTTGGTTTCGATTATTATTGGCAATATTATTTCTAATGCTATAAAATACTCTAATGATAATGGAGAAATTTCAATTTCAATGATTAATCAAAACAACCAGATTGTTTGTTCCATTACTGATAGCGGAATCGGAATTGCAAAAGAGGATTTAGATTTGATTTTAAATCCGTTCTTCCGGTCTGATTCCTCAAATCATCCAGAGGTTAAAGGTACCGGGTTGGGCCTTTCAATTGTAAAAAGATTAACAGAACTTCTTCATATTGATTTAAAAATTGAAAGTAAGATAGGTTCTGCAACTACAATTATTTTAGGCTTTAGCATAAAATAAAGAAGATATTTAACAATAAACTATCGTTAAGTTAAAATAAAAATTGTTTTTTTATGAAATTTACCTGTATATTTGCACCCGAATCAAAGAATAAAAAATCAACCAACAATGTTTTTAACTCAATTACATCATCATCATTTTCATAATTGCTCTCAGGCGATGTGTTAATGATATGCATGTAAATCATCATATTTTAAAACCCGTTTGAGTACATCAAACGGGTTTTTTATTACCTATTCTTTGTACTCAAACTATTAATTAAACAAAAAAAGAAAAATGAGTACTTTAAAAATTGCAATTCAAAAATCAGGTCGTTTAAACGAAGACAGCATCCAAATTCTTAAGGATTGCGGGATTTCAATCAACAACGGAAACGATCAGCTAAAAGCCGAAGCTTCTAATTTTCCTTTAGAAGTCCTTTATTTAAGAAATTCAGATATCCCACAATATTTAATTGATGGCGTTGTAGATCTTGCGATTGTTGGAGATAATCTACTGGTTGAAAAAGGAAAGCATATCGAAGTCATTCAAAAGCTTGGTTTTTCAAAATGTAAGGTTTCGGTTGCAGTACCTAAGACTTTTGAGTACAATTCTATTCAGGATTTGGCCGGTTTGCGAGTGGCGACTTCTTATCCCAATACAGTTACCGAATATTTTGGTTCTTTCGGACTAACAGTTGACATTCACCAAATTTCAGGATCGGTAGAAATTGCGCCTAATATTGGACTTGCTGATGCGATTGTTGATATTGTTTCAAGTGGAAGTACATTATTCAAAAATAATTTGAAGGAAGTAGAAGTAATTTTGAAAAGCGAGGCTGTTTTAGCCGTTTCACCAAAAGTTTCTCCTGAAATTCAAAAACATATTGATACGCTTAAATTTAGAATCCAATCGGTTTTAAGAGCCCGCAATTCAAAATACATTTTGATGAACGTGCCAAATGACAAAATTGATGAAATTGGCAGAATACTACCCGTTTTACGAAGTTTGACAGTTTTGCCATTGGCTCAGGAAGGCTGGAGCAGTGTACATTCCGTAATTGATAAAGATACTTTTTGGGACGTGATCGATCAATTAAAAGAAGCTGGAGCTGAGGGGATTTTGGTTTGTCCAATTGAGAAAATGGTTCTTTAAAGCTTCGCGCTTTAGGCTTTAGGCAATATGCTTTAAGCCAAAAATACATATAGTTAATAAAGCTTATAGCCTACAGCTTAAAGCTTAAAGCATAAAAAAAATGAACAAAATAAATAATCCAAAACAAGATACCTGGTCCCAAATATTAAAAAGACCAACCAAAACCATAGATGATATCGAAGTTACGGTAAAGGAAATTTTTAAGGAAGTGCAAAAGAAAGGAGATGAAGCGATTGCCAAATACACATCAATCTTTGACGGAATTGCTTTAGACAATTATGAAGTTTCACCAGCAGAAATTGAAGAGGCAATTAATTCAATATCAGCTGAATTGAAGGAAGCTATTCAATTGGCAAAATCTAATGTTTATAAATTCCACAAAGCACAAAAAACAGAAAGAATTTCAATTGAAACCATTGAAGGTGTGAACTGTTGGCAGGAAAAAAGACCGATTCAAAAAATTGGCTTATATATTCCTGGTGGAACGGCTCCTCTTTTTTCTACAGTTTTAATGCTGGCTGTTCCTGCTCAAATAGCTGGCTGCAAAGAAATTATTTTATGTTCGCCTCCGGATAAAACAGGAAAAATAAATCCGGCTATCTTATATGCTGCGAATTTATGCGGTGTAACCAAAATAGTGAAAGTAGGCGGAATACAGGCAATTGCCGGAATGACTTTCGGAACTCAGTCAATCCCTAAAGTGTATAAAATTTTCGGACCCGGAAACCAATTCGTGACTGTTGCAAAACAATTGGCAACACAGTTCGGAGTTGCTATCGATATGCCTGCAGGGCCTTCAGAATTGTTGGTTGTAGCTGATGATACTGCAATTCCGGCTTTTGTAGCTTCGGATTTATTGTCTCAGGCAGAACACGGAACGGACAGTCAGGTAATTTTGGTTTCGACCTCAAAAAAACTGATTGATGCTGTTGAGAAGGAAATCCAGATACAAGTTGAAGAATTGCCAAGAAAGGAAATCGCGAAAAAAGCAATAGCCAATTCAAAACTGATTTTTGTTGAAAACGACAAAATTGCTTTGGAATTAATCAATGAATATGGTCCGGAGCACTTTATCATCTGTTCAGAATATGATGATTTTTATTGCAATGGGGTTCTGAATGCAGGTTCTGTTTTTATTGGAAATTACACTCCTGAAAGTGCAGGCGATTATGCTTCCGGCACCAATCATACATTACCTACAAACGGATATGCCAAGAATTACAGCGGAGTAAACCTGGATAGTTTCATGAAATCAATGACGTTTCAGAAAATATCAGAAAAAGGAATTCAGAATATTGGTAAAGCAATTGAAGTGATGGCGGAAGCCGAAGGCTTACAGGCGCATAAGAATGCAGTAACGTTGAGATTAAATGCAATAGATAAATAAAGAAGCAAGAGCAAAGAAGCAAGAAAATGAATAAGATACGAAGTCTTTCCTCTTGATTCTTTCTTCTTAATAAAAAAAATAAAAGAATGGAATTCGATATCAACACCATAACACGTGAAAACGTAAAAATATTAAAACCTTATTCTTCGGCGCGTGATGAGTTTGAAGATTTTGATACTGCCGAAATGATTTTTCTGGATGCAAATGAAAATCCGTTTCAGAATGGCGTAAATCGTTATCCGGATCCACAGCAGAATTCGGTTAAGGCAATTTTGGCAAAGAATAACAATGTAAAATCAAGTCAGATTTTATTAGGAAACGGAAGCGATGAAGTATTGGATTTGCTTTTCAGGGCTTTTTGTGAGCCGAAAACGGATAATATAATTTCACTGCCACCGACTTACGGAATGTACAGTGTTTTGGCAAATATCAATGCTGTCGAAAACAGGGAAGTTTTGCTTTCAAATGATTTTCAGCCACAGGTAGAAAAGATTTTGGATGCAGTGGATAACAATACTAAAATCATCTTTTTATGTTCGCCAAATAATCCAACAGGAAATTCTTTCTCAGATGAAAGCGTGGTTACATTATTAAAAAACTTTAAAGGTTTGGTGGTAATTGATGAAGCGTATATTGACTTTTCTGAAAAGGAAAGCTGGCTGACAGAAATCGATGAATATCCAAATTTGGTAATTACGCAGACACTTTCAAAAGCGTATGGTCTGGCGGGAATTCGTTTGGGAATTTGTTACGGTTCTGAAGCCGTCATTTCGGTTTTGAATAAAATCAAACCGCCTTATAATGTAAACGAACTAACGCAGCAAAGAGCGATTGCTCGTTTGAATGACTCGGAAAAAATAAAAACCGAAATTAGCTCTATTATAGAACAAAGAGAACAATTACTTAAAGTATTACGTGATGTGAGTTTTGTGGAAAAAATCTATCCGACTGAAGCTAATTTTGTATTGATAAAAGTAGATGATGCCAATAAAAGATACAATGAATTGATTGCAAAAGGTATCGTGATTCGTAACAGAACGACTCAGCCTTTATGCGAAAACACGTTGCGACTAACGATTGGAATCCCGGAAGAAAATGCTGTGTTGATTAAAGAATTAAAGTCATTATAACAAAAAATTTTGTCACAATTAATAAGTGATTAAAATTGAAAATATCTCGAAAACCGTTTTGCGTGAGGGATAGAGGCGGTATCCTTTTGTGAAGAGAAACGGAACAAAAGATATAGCCGAAAGCCCGACCCGGAGGGACACGCCCAAATAAATATAATATGAAAAAAGTACTTTTTATCGATCGTGACGGAACGATTGTTTTAGAACCTGCAGATTTGCAACTGGATAGTCTGGATAAACTGGAATTTTATCCGAAAGCTTTTCAATATCTGGCTAAAATTGCCAGTGAATTAGATTACGAATTGGCGATGGTAACGAATCAGGATGGTTTGGGAACGGATAGTTTTCCGGAAGATACGTTTTGGCCAACGCAGAATTTTGTATTGAGAGCTTTCGAAAACGAGGGTGTTTTGTTTGATGATATTTTTATAGATCGCTCATTTCCTGCGGATAATGCACCAACACGCAAGCCAAGAACTGGCATGTTAACAAAATATTTGAATAATCCGGATTATGATTTGGCGAATTCGTTTGTTTTAGGAGATCGTCTGACCGATGTTGAACTGGCTAAAAACTTAGGTGCAAAAGCGATTTTCATGAATATGGCTGATGGAGCCGGAAGTACTGAAATTTCATCAAAACGTGAAGAATTAGACGAAACCATAATTTTACAGACAACGGACTGGAAAAGAATTTATGAGTTTTTGAAATTAGAGGCACGTTCTGCCTCTATTACCCGTAAAACACACGAAACGGATATTTTTATTAATGTAAATTTAGACGGAACAGGGAAAAGCAAAATAGATACCGGAATCGCTTTTTTTGACCATATGTTAGACCAGATTTCACGTCACGGCCAAATGGACTTGGAGATAAAGGTTAAAGGAGATTTAGAAGTTGATGAACACCACACGATCGAAGATACTGCAATTGCATTGGGAGAAGTTTTTGCAAAAGCCTTAGGAAATAAATTGGGTATCGAACGTTACGGTTTCTGTTTGCCTATGGATGATTGTTTAGCGCAGGTTGCCATTGACTTTGGAGGAAGAAACTGGCTGGTTTGGGAAACCGAATTTAAACGCGAGATGGTGGGTAAAATGCCAACGGAGATGTTTTTCCATTTCTTTAAATCATTTTCTGACGGAGCGAAAGCCAACATTAACATCAAAGCAGAAGGTGACAACGAACACCACAAAATTGAAGCGATTTTTAAAGCTTTCGCAAAAGCAATAAAAGTGGCGGTGAAAAGAGATACGGAAAAAATGATTTTGCCTTCGACGAAAGGAATGCTTTAATTAAGTCGAAAGACAAAAGTCATAAAGTCGAAAGTTTACCCAAATTATGAACAATCAAAATTGACTTTAAGACATTTGACTTTACAACTTTAAGACTAATATAAATGAAAATAGTAATTATAAATTACGGGGCAGGAAATATTCAGAGTATCATGTTTGCGATTGAAAGGCTTGGTTTTAAAGCTGTTTTGAGTAATAATCCGGAAGAAATTAAAGCAGCTGACAAAGTAATTTTCCCTGGTGTGGGAGAAGCGAGTTATGCTATGAGAAAACTGCAAGAAAGCGGTTTGGACAGTTTGATTCCGAATTTGGAACAGCCTGTTTTAGGAATTTGTCTCGGTATGCAATTGATGTGCAATTCGTCTGAAGAAGGAAATACCAAAGGTTTAGGGATTTTTGATGTGGATGTAATTAAATTTACTCCAAAAGTAAAAGTACCGCAGATGGGATGGAATCAGATTTATGACTTAAAATCAGATTTGTTCATAGGAATTCCAGAGAATGAATTTATGTATTTGGTTCACAGTTTTTACGCTCCAAATTGCGCTGAATCCATTGCTACAACGAATTACGAATTAGAATACGCATCGGCATTGCAAAAAGACAATTTTTACGGAACACAGTTTCACCCTGAAAAAAGTGGTGCTGTTGGAGAGAAAATATTAGAGAATTTTTTAAAAATGTAAAAATTCAATAGCAATATCAAAAATCAATTACAATATCAATTTTGAAAATCTGAAATCAAAAATCAAGACTTTACGACTTTAGACTTTCAAACTTTAAGACTTAAATAAATGAGAATAATACCAGCCATAGATATCATTGACGGAAAATGTGTTCGCTTGTCGAAAGGCGATTATGATACCAAAATAATTTACAACGAAAATCCGCTTGAAGTAGCGAAATCATTCGAAGCACACGGAATCGAGAATTTGCATTTAGTAGATTTGGACGGAGCAAAATCAAGCAAAATTGTCAATTATAAAATTTTGGAGCAAATCGCAACACAAACAAGTTTGAAAATTGATTTTGGCGGAGGATTAAAATCGGATGCTGACTTGAAAATTGCTTTTGAAAGCGGCGCCAATCAAATCACAGGTGGAAGTATTGCTGTAAAAAACAGAGAGATTTTCCAAAAATGGATTTCAGAATATGGTTCGCATAAAATCATTTTAGGTGCAGATGCGAAAGATGAAAAAGTAGCGGTTTCAGGATGGCTGGAAGATTCAGATGAAGATTTGGTTCCGTTTATTCAGAATTATCAAAAAAAAGGAATTCAGTACGTTATTTGCACTGATATTGCTAAAGACGGAATGCTGGAAGGACCTAGTTTTGATTTATATGCTAAGATTTTAGCTGAAGCGGAAGGAATAAAACTAATCGCTTCGGGTGGAATTTCCACCTTTGATGAATTGCCAAAATTAGCTGAATTAGGCTGTGAAGGCACAATTATTGGAAAAGCAATTTACGAAGGAAGAATTACTTTGAAACAATTGGAAAACTATATAATTAGAAAATGAGAATTAATTAGATAATATGGCAATTAGAAAATTAGATAATTTTTTACGTTGCTTTTAAATTATCTAATTATCAAATTTTCTAATTGTCACATTAAAAATTGACACATTAAATAAATGTTAGCAAAAAGAATAATACCCTGCCTTGATATAAAAAACGGAAGAACCGTTAAAGGCGTTAATTTTGTAGATTTGCGTGATGCCGGAGATCCGGTGGAATTAGCAGAAATTTACTCGGCAGAAGGTGCGGATGAATTGGTTTTTCTGGATATTTCGGCTACGGAAGAACGTAGAAAAACCCTGGTAAACATGGTGCGAAGTGTAGCAGAGAAAATCAATATTCCGTTTACTGTTGGAGGTGGAATTTCATCTGTTGAAGATGTTGAAATCCTGCTTAATAACGGAGCTGATAAAGTTTCGATTAATTCATCTGCAGTCAAAAATCCACAGTTGATTAATGATTTGGCTCAGAAATTTGGAAGCCAGTGTGTGGTGGTTGCTATTGATGCAAAACAAATTAATGGACAATGGATTGTACATTTGGTTGGCGGAAAAGTACCAACACAATTAAATCTATTCGATTGGGCAGTTGAAGTGATGGAACGCGGAGCAGGTGAAATTTTATTTACATCAATGGATAATGACGGAACCAAAAATGGCTTTGCAAACGAAGCTTTGGCTAAATTATCAACCTTAATTAATATTCCAATTATTGCCTCTGGTGGAGCCGGAAACATACAGCATTTTGTAGATTCATTTAAACTAGGAAAAGCAGACGCGGCTTTGGCAGCAAGTGTTTTTCATTTTAAGGAAATCGAAATCAACGCATTAAAACAAGAACTAAAAAATAATAATATTGAAGTACGAATCTAGTCTTTAAGACTTTCGACTTTCAAACTTTAGACTAAAAAAACATGAACATAGATATTAAAAGTTCACACGGATTAATTCCGGCCATTATTCAGGATTCAGAAACTAAAAATGTGCTGATGATGGGCTATATGAACGAAGAATCGATTCAAAAAACAATAGAAACACAAAAAGTGACTTTTTTCAGCCGCTCCAAACAAAGACTTTGGACAAAAGGCGAGGAGAGTGGCAACTTTTTGAATCTTGTGGATATTAAAAATGATTGCGATGGCGATACGCTTTTAATTCAGGCGAAACCAGTTGGGCCAACGTGTCACACGGGGGCAGATACCTGTTGGCAGGAAGAAAACAAAGAAAATTTTGGATTTCTTTCTAATCTGGAAAATACGATCAAAATTCGCAGGGAAAATGCGGATTCAGAAAAAAGTTATGTAGCTTCGTTATTTGAAAAAGGAATCAATAAAATTGCCCAAAAAGTAGGTGAGGAAGCCGTAGAAGTTGTAATTGAGGCCAAAGATGATAACGATGACCTTTTCCTTAGCGAAAGTGCCGACTTGCTTTTTCATTACCTTATTCTGTTGCAGGCCAAGGGTTTTCAGCTGAATGATGTTGTGGATGTTTTGAAAAAACGCCAGAAATAAATATAGATAAGGTCTGAATAATTAGGAGCTATTCCTGCTGTCCGCTATATCTTTTTTGGCTGAAAAAGCCAAAAAAGGATGCCGCTTCCATCAGGGCTAAAACGTATTAAACAAGAAAAGATGAATTTGAAGAAAATAGTTGTATTCCTTTTGGTTGGTTCTTTTTATAACGCTTTTGCACAAAAAGATGGCTATTGGGACAAAGATCGGGCAACCACAAAAGAAATAATTGTTAAAGCAGGTGACAGAATCACAGTTAAAACAGAAGATTTGCCTGTAGGTACCACAGAAATTGTTTACCGTATAACGCTTTTGGATGAAAATCAGCAAATGGCAAATAGTTTAGTGTCGGTGTTAAAAGCTATTCCTGATCCATACGGTATAGGCCAAGGCTCAGCCGGAGCTGTGTTCTTAATGTCAAAAATATCAGGTGATGATAAATGCACTTACGCACTTTTTACTTCTGATACCAATGCAAAAAAATATGTTGAGAACGGAAAAATCGATGATGCCTGTTTTTCACAAGCAGATCCATTAAGTAAAGATGCGAAACGTTTATCTCTTGATAAATCATCCTGTTTAAAGCAAAATACAACCACAATTTGGTTTGGTTTTGAAAGCAAAAACTGGCTGTTAAAACAAAAAATAGTTTTAGAGGTTGTGCCTTGGGTTGATGTCAAACTCAACCGCGGCTGGAACCTGGATAATAAAAACGAAATTATCAGTTTGTGCAAAACTTCTACAATGGCACAAAAAATGGCGAATTCAGATGATTTTTGTGTTTGCATTATGGATAAAATCATGAAACAATACCGTTACGGTGAATTTCAAAAATTGCTTGCCATAGAAAAAACAAAAGTGTACAAGGATTTTGGAAATGCCTGCTACAACGACGCCAATATTTCTAAAAATGTTTTTAATGATTTAAGAACACAGGCCAATACACTGATAAAACTGCAAAAATACAACGAGGCGATTCCAAAACTAAATACAATAATTACTTCAGGAAAAGCAACTGCACTGGATTACGCTTCAATTGGTTACAGCTATATTTTAACCAAACAATATGCAAAAGCTCTGAAGTTCTTAAAAGAAGGTGAAAAGCTTGATGATACCGAATTATTAGTAAAACTCTATTTGGCACACACTTATTTGGTTAGTGATGATTACAGTGCTGCAAAGTCAATTTATAAAAAATACCAGTCTCAAAACGTAACGGACAGCCTAAGTTGGATTGATAAAACCAAACAGGATTTTGCTATTTTTCAAAAAGCAGGATTGCCTTCTTCAGACTTTGACAGGGTTTTGAAATTGTATAATTAAAAATGTTTTCCACCATATAAGTGATATAAGTTCATTTGAACTTAACTCATATGGTGTTAGGCTGAGTCAATTCGGCTTCGCTCAGGATAAATTTAGTCGAAGCCCTTTCTATAATACAATCCAAAAAACTTAAATTTTCTTACATCACTTATATGGTTTAAAAATCATTACATTGAAACAAGTCACCACGTATGAAAGCAACTTATCACAAATACATGCTCGAATTTAAGCGTCCTTCCGGAACGTCACGAGGTATTATGACCGAGAAAGAAACCTGGTTTATAATTCTTGAAAAAGACGGTAAAAAAGGAATAGGAGAGTGTGGGATTTTAAGAGGATTGAGTGCAGACGACAGAGACGATTATGAAGACAAGTTGAGTTGGGTTTGCCAAAATATTCATTTAGGTGAAGATGTTCTTTGGGAAAAATTATTAGAATTTCCTTCCATTCAATTCGGAATAGAGATGGCTTTTTTATCCCTGAAAAGTGAAAATCCATATTTATTATTTCCTTCAGATTTTACTGAAAATTCCAAATCAATTGTCATCAATGGATTGGTTTGGATGGGTGAGGAAGCTTTCATGAAAGAGCAAATCGAAGAGAAATTGGCTCAGGGATTTACCTGTATAAAACTTAAGATTGGAGCTATTAATTTTGAGAAAGAACTTGAATTATTACGCTTTATTCGTGCTCATTTCACACCAGAACAGATAGAAATCAGGGTTGATGCTAACGGTGCTTTTGATTTAAATGAAGCTTTAGATAAATTAAATCAATTATCTGGTTTCGAATTACATAGTATTGAACAGCCTATTCAAAAAAACAACACTGACAGTATGGCAGAGCTGTGTAAAACCACTCCTTTTCCCATTGCTTTGGATGAAGAGTTGATAGGAGTATTTTTATCGGAAGAAAAAGAAGCATTGCTGCAAAAAATCAAACCGCAATACATCATTTTGAAGCCAAGTTTTATAGGTGGTTTCAAAGGAACTCAGGAATGGATAACGCTGGCTGAAAAATATAATATAGGCTGGTGGATTACTTCGGCACTGGAAAGTAATATTGGTCTTAATGCAATTGCGCAATGGACGTTTTTGCAAAATTCTAATATGCCTCAGGGTTTAGGAACCGGAGCACTTTATACTAATAATTTTGATTGTCCGCTGGAAGTTTCAAATGGACAGCTTTGGTATAATACTTCTAATGATTGGGATTCTTCCTTTCTTATAAATGCTTAAAAAAGCTGTTTGGTTTTGCTGTAAATTTTCAACCTGAAATCCCAATTTTGAATTTGCCTCTTGATTAAATTGAGTAACTTGCATTCAAATTAATTATCAGAAGAAATGATTGAGATTGAAAGAAAGTTTCTTGTAAAATCAGATGAATTCAAAACACAGGCTTTTACTCAAAATAAAATTGCCCAAGGTTATTTGAGTTCACTTCCCGAAAGAACAGTTCGCATCAGGATTAAAGGCAATAAAGGATTTATTACGATAAAAGGCATCGGGCAACAAGGCGGAATGTCGCGTTTTGAGTGGGAGAATGAAATTCCGCTTGATGAAGCTGTTCAATTACTTACATTATGTGAAAAAGGAAAAATTGAAAAAACACGGTTTGAAATAAAATCCGGATCTCACATTTTTGAAGTCGACGAATTTTATGGAGAGAATGAAGGTTTAATAATGGCAGAAATCGAACTCAAATCGGAGACAGATTTATTTGAAAAGCCAGAATGGTTAGGAGAAGAAGTGACCAACGATGAGCGCTACTACAATGCTTATTTGAGTAAAAATCCATTCAAAGACTGGGAAAAATAACAATTATGACACAATCATATGATCTGATTATTGTAGGCGGCGGTCCAATTGGTCTTGCCTGTGCAATTGAAGCTCAAAAGAAAAAACTGAATTATTTGATTATAGAAAAAGGAGCCATTGTCAATAGCATTTTTAATTATCCTCTGTATATGACGTTTTTTTCTACGGCAGAAAGGCTTGAGATTGGAGACATTCCATTCAATTGTCTTGCTCCGAAACCTGGTCGTCAGGAAGCATTAGAATATTATCGAAACATTCATCGTTATTTTAATTTCAATATTAACTTATTTGAAAACGTTATTCAGGTTTATAAGCTGGAAAACTCACTTTTTAAAATTGAAACCGACAAGAACTCATACGAAGCTAAAAACGTTATCATTGCAACGGGTTTTTATGATATTCCAATAGATATGAATGTAAAAGGCGAGCAATTGACTAAAGTTCGCCATTATTACAAAGAAGCGCATGAATATGCATTCAGGGATGTTTTGGTTGTAGGGGCAAATAATTCGTCAGTAGACGCAGCTTTGGAGTGTTGGAGAAAAGGCGCAAATGTAACCATGGTGGTTCGTAAAAACGAAATCAATAATAGAGTAAAATATTGGGTAAAACCAGATATTGAAAACAGAATTGAAGAAGGAAGCATAAAAGCTTATTTTGAATCGAATATTACTGAGATTAAAGAAAATGAAGTTGATATTCAAACACCGGAAGGCAAAGTAACCATTAAAAATGACTTTGTGTTGGCACTAACCGGCTACAAACCAGATTTGTGTTTTCTTGAAAAAGCGGGTGTTCAGTTATCAGATGATGAATTAAAAACACCAACTTACAACCGAGATACTATGGAGACAAATGTAGACGGACTGTTTTTGGCGGGAGTAGTTTGTGGTGGTATGCAGACCCATAAATGGTTTATTGAAAATTCACGTATACATGCGAACATGATTGTGGATTATATAACTTCAAAATAAAAACAGAGATTAAAGAGTTTTGTCCTTTAATCTCTGGTAATAATTAAGAACTGCAGGAAAGCATGGAACAGCCTACTTTTGAACGAGCCCAATCTGGTCTTTTTGTAAACCATTTTTCATGTTCAGGCTGTTCGTCGTATGGATTTTTAAGTAATTCATATAATTTTGCTATCAAAGAATAATCTCCTTTGTCGGCTTCATCAATTGCTAATTGAGCCATATAGTTTCTTAGGACGTACTTAGGATTGACTAAATTCATTTTTTCGATTCTTTCCTCGTCTGAAATATTTTCGTTATTTAGTCTTGCCAAATAATCTGTGAACCATAACAACCAATTATCCAAAATGTTGCCTTTAATTTCTTCAGGATTATAGAAAGAATCTTCGATAGCTTTTAAAGCATTTTCAGGAGAGTCCGTTTTTTTGATCTGATTCAGATTGCGATAAAAAATAGTCATATCGGTTTCTGATAATTGCAGATTGGATTCTAAATACGCGATTAATTCATCGTCATTTTCAGTTGAAGTTGTAAGTCCTAATTTACTTAAGATCATTTTTTTATAATCCGAATCAAAATTAATCATAAACGATTCTAATATTTTTTCCAATGCCTCAGCTTCATTGATTAAAGGATAAAGAGCATTGGCCAATTGGTACAAATTCCATTGTGCAATTTGTGGCTGATTACCGAAACGATATCGCCTGTTTTGGCTATCGGTTGTATTGGGCGTCCAGTTGGGATCGTAATTTTCCAGCCAGCCATAAGGTCCGTAATCAATTGTAATTCCATGAATCGACATATTATCGGTGTTCATGACACCATGAACAAAGCCAACGCGCTGCCAATGCAGAATCATTTCACGGGTTTTGTCAGCAACTGTTTTAAAAAAATGTAAATATTGCTCTTTTGGTTCGCCTTTAATTTCCGGAAAATAATGTTTGATATTATATTCTACGAAATCTTTTAGATTCTTGAGCTCATTTCTGGCAGTAAGCATTTCGAAGCTTCCAAAACGAATAAAAGAGGGTGCAACACGACACACAATAGCGCCTTTTTCATAAGCTGGATTTCCGTTGTATAAAATATCACGTAAAACTTCATCTCCGGATAACATGAGCGAAAGCGATCGGGTAGTGGGAACTCCTAAATAGTACATGGCCTCAGCACATAAATATTCTCTTACTGATGACCTTAAAACAGCTAATCCATCAGCAGTTCTGGAGTAGGGTGTTTTTCCGGCTCCTTTTAACTGTAAAGTAAAAAACTGATTATTATGTTCTACTTCTGTCAAATTAATGGCGCGGCCATCTCCTAATTGTCCTGCCCAATTTCCAAATTGATGTCCCGCATAACACATTGCATACGGACGTGTTTCTGCCAGGATTTCTTTTCCCGAAAAAACATTCAGAAATTCTTCTGACTGAATTTCATCAGCAGAAATTCCAACCAATTCAGCGACTTCTTCTGAAGCATGAATTAGTTTTGGATTTGAAGGAATTGTTGGATTTACATAAGAAAAAACCGCCTTCGAAACCTGACGAATTTCATTAGTTTCATCAGGATCAGCAGGTAATTCAGCTGTAAATCTATTATGTATTTTTAAATTTTTCATTCTGATTTATTCAATTAATTTATCAGCATACATCTTTTTCAATTTATTTACTTTTGGGTCAATCACCATTCGGCAGTATCCTGCTTCAGGATTCTCATTGTAATAATTTTGATGATCTTCCTCAGCTTCATAAAATACCTGGAAAGGTTTCAATTGCGTTACTATAGGATCAGCAAAAACCGGTTTGAGTTCATTTAAAACTTGTTCTGCTATTGCTTTTTGAGTCTCATCATGATATAAAATGATGGAACGATATTGTGTTCCGCTGTCAGCTCCTTGTCGGTTTAATGTTGTTGGATCATGACTTGTCATGAAAACAGTAAGTAAGTCATGGTATGAAATTATGTCAGGATTAAAAATAACCTGAATCACTTCTGCATGACCCGTTCTTCCTGTACAAACTTCTCTGTAAGCAGGGTTTTTTATCTGACCATCAGAGTACCCGGACTTTAGGGTTTCAATCCCTTTTAAACGCTGAATTACAGCTTCAACACACCAAAAACAGCCACCTCCAAAGGTTGCTACTGATAAATTTTTCATTTATAATTATGTTTTAATTACCAACTTATTCTATTAGTTATGTAGGATATTGTAATAAATTATTTATTAAAAGGCTATTTGATTAAAGATAGTAAAAAATTATTTAAAATTTGAAGTTTATAATTGATAAATCCGCAATTTTATTAAAATATAATATCTTTGCTCTCATATAAAAGTACACTATGTACAACAAAAATAATACCATGACTTTAGAGGCTTATTTTAATGATTTTAGGAAAAATATTGTTGGAATAAATCAGGAGTTTACTTCTCCTTATGGAAAAAAACAAATTATTTATACCGACTGGACAGCCAGTGGAAGGCTATACAGACCAATAGAAGAGAAACTTCTGAATGAATTTGGTCCTTTTGTTGCAAATACCCATACCGAAACAACTGTGTCAGGTACTGCCATGACAAAAGCGTATCATCATGCCAGAACTATCATAAAACGTCATGCAAATGCTAGTAAAGATGATGTTTTAATTACGGATGGAACAGGTATGACAGGTGTAGTCAATAAATTTCAGCGTATTTTAGGTTTAAAAGTCCCTGAAAACCTAAAGACTTTTACTAATGTTCCTGATGAGAAAAAACCAATTGTTTTTATTTCGCATATGGAACATCATTCGAATCAAACTTCGTGGCTGGAAACGATTGCAGATGTAGAAATTATTCCATCTTGCGAGAGAGGGCTTTTTTCTTTGGAGAATTTGACTCAATTACTTGAAAAATATAAAGACAGAACGATAAAGATTGCATCAATAACTTCTTGTTCTAATGTCACGGGTTTAAAAACACCTTTTCATGAAGCTGCCAAATTGATGCACCAATATCAAGGTGTTTGTTTTGTGGATTTTGCCTGTTCAGGTCCTTATGTCGAAATTGACATGCATCCTGAAGATCCTGAAGCGTATCTGGATGCTATTTTCTTTTCGCCACATAAGTTTTTGGGAGGTCCCGGTACTTCAGGCGTATTGATTTTTAATAAAAAACTATATAATAATATGATTCCGGATTGTCCGGGTGGAGGAACAGTTAGTTGGACAAATCCGTGGGGCGAACATAAATACATCGATAATATCGAAGATCGTGAAGATGGCGGAACACCTGGTTTTCTTCAGGTTATTAAAACAGCTCTTGCCATTGAGCTGAAAGAAGAAATGGGAATTAAAAACATCCTGCAGCGTGAGCATGAAATTGTAGATTTTATTTTTAATGAATTGAATTCTGTTGGGAACATTAAAATTCTGGCAGGACAGCATCAGGAAAGGTTGGGTGTCATTTCGTTTTTTATTGAAGATTTGCATTTTAATTTAGGAGTAAAATTGCTGAATGACAAATTCGGAATTCAAACGAGAGGAGGGTGCAGCTGTGCCGGAACTTACGGGCACTTTTTACTGCATGTAGATCAGGAAACTTCGAATAAACTGGTTGATGAAATTACAATTGGTGATTTGATGAAAAAGCCGGGTTGGATAAGAATGTCCATTCATCCAACGACAACGAATGAAGAAATTGCTTTTGTTTGTGAAAGCATTAAAGATTTGGCTAAAAACCATGAAAACTGGAAACTGGATTATTTGTATGATAAAAATACGAATGAGTTTATTCATAAAAATGCTAATTCGTTTGAAGATGAATTGGTTGCAGGATGGTTTGCTTCTTAGTTGGGTTTTCAAAACTTGTCGGGTTTGTTGTATCTTTCCGTGAATAAAAGAAAGAAGATAAATGGATGAACATGTCAGAAATCAGCATTATGTGCCACAATTTCTATTGAAAAATTTTTCAAGTAGAGATAAAAATTCAATTTGGGCTTATGATAAAGAAAAAAAATATGGTCCAAAAAATCAAGAGAGATCTATAAGTAGAGTAGCAAGTGAAGAATTTTTCTATGATCAAATTAGAAATAGTAAAGTTGGTAGTCTCGAATATGCTTTGCAAGATATTGAAAATATTGCAGCGCCTATAATTGTCAATATTATCGAAAAAAAAACAATTAAATCCTTATCTGAAAAAGATAGAGAAGCATTGTCTTTTTTTGTTGCAATTCAGTATTTAAGAACAAAAGGACATTTACATCAAACAAAGTATCTTTTTGAGGTTTTTCAGGAACAAGTAATTCAAAAAATTAATATTGATATTGGGGAAATTGACGTTAGAAAACTTTGATTTTCATTTATTGAAGATTCAAAGCTATATAAAAATATAATAATGAACAAAGTATGGACTTTGTGTGAGTCAGATAAATCATTTTTTATATCTGATAACCCAGTTGTTTTGCACAATTCAATTAATAAGAATGAATTTGTAGGTACTTTAGGGTTGGATAGTTATGGTATCGAAATTTATTTGCCGCTTTCTGCTTCCTTAACACTTTGTATATTTTGTGAGAAGTTTTTTCAAGAAAACAATTATAACCTAAACTATATTGATAATTTAATTAATCAACCTGAGGATATTGAAAATCTAAATCTTTTGCAAGTTGCATACTCTCACAGATTTATTTTTTCGCAAAAAGATGAACTAAGCTCAATAGAAGACAAATTAAGGTTTATTAGAAATAAATAAATTCAGGAAAAGTTCTTAAAAACTACAAAACTTCTAATATAGCCCCGATAGAGCGGCTATCCTTTTATGGCGGGGTTCGCCATGAAAGATAGTAGTGAAAGCGGGACTTTTGGTCTTGAAAACCAATAAAAGTGGTGCTTCTAAGTAATTAACTGATAATCATATTAGTTTTAGTTGGCGTTTACAAATAAATGTATTAATTTTGCAGACCTTTTGGCAAAGAAGAGTTTCCATTAGGAATCAACTATTTATGTAAAACAACTTCTGTTTTTTCTACTGCTTTATGAAACTCGAGGAAAACAGAATACAAATTTTTTATCAGCATGTCTGAACAAATTAAATCACAAGAGGAGTTTTTAGCAAATTTTAACTGGCACAATTTCGAAGAAGGTATTGATGCAGTAGATGAGAAAAACTTACAAGAGTTTGAAGACCTAGTATCAAAAACTTTCATCGCTACTGACCAAGAAGAAGTAGTTGAAGGTGTTGTTGTTAGAATTACAGATAGAGACGTTATCGTTGATATCAATGCTAAATCTGAAGGTGTTATTTCTTTAAACGAATTCCGTTACAACCCGAACTTAAAAGTAGGTGACAAAGTAGAAGTATTAATCGACATCCGTGAGGACAAAACAGGTCAGTTAGTATTATCTCACAGAAAAGCACGTACTATTAAATCATGGGATAGAGTTATTTCTGCAAACGAAACAGGAGAAATCGTTAATGGTTTTGTAAAATGCAGAACTAAAGGTGGTATGATCGTTGACG
>Ga0247809_1000171_pt1 | contig 35323 bp, 24 predicted proteins | sample UWRJL104311B1_FD_180951 | JGI IMG/M metagenome (GOLD analysis project Ga0247809, IMG submission 180951) | Plant litter microbial communities from Arlington Agricultural Research Station in Wisconsin, United States - UWRJ-L104-311B-1 | ecosystem: Environmental > Terrestrial > Plant litter >...
CGATATAAAACCAATCTCCCGAAAGGCTTACCCCATGTCCCTCCTTCACGCCTCCAAGCAGTACAAGCCGTTCGAATACCCCTGGGCGTTCGAGTTCTGGAAGCGCCAGCAGCAGCTCCACTGGCTTCCCGAGGAAGTGCCCCTGGGCGAGGATTGCCGCGATTGGGCGCAGAAGCTCAGCGATCACGAGCGCAACCTGCTCACGCAGATCTTCCGCTTCTTCACGCAGGCCGACGTCGAGGTGCAGGATTGCTACCACGAAAAGTACGGCCGCGTGTTCAAGCCGACCGAGATCAAGATGATGCTGACCTCGTTCAGCAACATGGAGACGGTCCACATCGCCGCCTACAGCCATCTGCTCGACACCATCGGCATGCCCGAGAGCGAGTACGGCGCCTTCCTCGAATATGCCGAGATGAAGGAAAAGCATGACTACATGCAGCAGTTCACCGTCGACAACGACGAGGATATCGCGCGCACGCTGGCCATGTTCGGCGGCTTCACCGAGGGCGTCCAGCTGTTCGCGTCGTTCGCGATGCTGATGAACTTCCCGCGCTTCAACAAGATGAAGGGCATGGGCCAGATCGTCACCTGGTCGATCCGCGACGAAAGCCTCCACTGCGAGGGCATCATCAAGATGTTCCACACCTTCTGTCAGGAGCGCCAGTGCCTGACCAAGGCGGTCAAGGACGACATCGCCGACGTCTGCCAGACGACGATCCGCCTCGAGGACAATTTCATCGACCTCGCCTTCGAGATGGGCCCGGTCAACGGCATGACCCCCAAGGAGATCAAGAAGTACATCCGCTTCATCGCCGACTGGCGCATGACGCAGCTCGGCCTGAAGCCGATCTACATGATCGACGAGCACCCGCTGCCCTGGCTCGCGCCGATGCTCAACGGCGTCGAGCACGCCAACTTCTTTGAACAGCGCGCAACGGAGTATTCGAAGGCCGCGACCAAGGGCCAGTGGAACGACGTCTGGGATTCGTTCGACAAGCGCCAGACCGCGAAGAAGGGTCCGATTGCGAATGTGGACCTGAGCGAGGTTCGGGATATGTTCTCGATGGATGGCGTGGCGGCTGAGTGATTTAAGTGCAGATCTCAGACATTACAAAAGCAGAAGCTGACGAGATTTTAGCTCGTTCAGAGAGCCACTTTTTTGATTTTAAATCAAAACGGATTGCACCTGCAAAACTGTCTCGAGCTCTTTCCGCCCTCGGTAATGCCGAGGGCGGCGAGATTTACGTCGGAATAGAAGATTCTTCGGTTATAGGACAGCGCTGGGACGGCTTCCCCATTCCTGAAGATGCGAATGCAATAATTGCGGTATTACAAGATCTTTTCCCAAATGGGGAAACGTACTCTTACAGCTTTTTAAAGTGTTCAGGCTATCCCGGACTTGTTCTTTCATGCGAGGTTTTTAAAAACCAGTTTATCTGGAAGGACACCCAGGGGGATATTTATCTTCGACGGGGCGCACAGAGTCTGAAGCAGGACACGTTTGAGAAGCAGGAACGACTTAGATTAAATAAGGGCATATCTTCTTACGAAGACTCTAAAGTAGACATGACAATCTCAGAACTTTCTAGCTCTGACGCATTTACCGCATTTTACGAAGTCATTGTTCCCCGGGCCGAACCCAACGCATGGCTACGCAAGCAAAAGGTGATTCGCGATGACCAGGCAACCGTCGCTGGATTGATTCTATTTTCAGATGAGCCACAAGCAGTCTTGCCAAAGGCCGCAATTAAGATTTCGCGCTACAGAACATCTGATGAACCAACGCGTGCGACTCTAGAAGGACAGCCGTCGACCATCGAAGGATGTGCTGTCGTCTTAATAAAAGACGCTGTTGATAAGATAGTTGAAACCGTTGAACGCATACCAGTTATGAAGGACTCTGGACTGAAATCCGTTCAGTATCCAAGAAACGCGATCCATGAAATAATAACAAATGCTATTATACATCGCGACTACAGTGTTAATGATGATGTCCACGTAAGAATATTTGATAATAGAATTGAGATTTATAGCCCAGGCCCTCTACCTGCGCACGTTACCGTTGAGAATATTCTCGACGAAAGATTTGCCCGGAATCAGAAAATTGTTCGATTAACTAACAAGTTTCCAGATGCACCGAATAAGGACGTAGGAGAGGGACTAAATACAGCATTTGAAGCAATGAGGGAGCTTCAACTGAAAGACCCGGTAGTTGTTCAAATAAATAATGGCGTGTTGGTCACGTTAAAACACGAAAAGTTGGCGGAGCCTGAACAGGCTATCATCAGCTACCTTCGTGATAACGATGAGGTCAACAATTCGAAGGCTCGCGCGGTAACGTTCATCGGCTCTGAAAATAAAGTAAAAAATATTTTCAGAAAAATGATGACGGCAGGAATACTAGAGCGGATACCCGGCCGATCACAGGCAAAGACCGGTTACACAAAGGGGCCTAACTTTCCTGATGCTTAGCTAGCGTACCTGCTCGACCGGGATCATCGACGACCGATCCCGCGCCTGCCTCAGGCCGAGCTCGATCTTCGCGCGTTTCCAGCTTTCATAGCCATGATCGACCGTACCGTGATCGGCTTCCAGCTTTTCGAACTCATCGACGTGCGTGGCCATGGATTGACCATAGCGCAATATCGGCTTTCGGGTAAGCCTAGCCCCATCCGCATCAAGGCGAGCGTTTGCCACCGCCATAACGTCGCGCGAGGCCATGGCTGACCAGGACCGCCCCCAGCGACTCCCCGCCCCTCTCGACGATGCGCAGTTTGCGACCGTAGCGGTCGACGTCGCGCTTGATCGGGGTCAGCGTGAAGGGGCCGGCGTTGAGGAACGGGTGCATCTTCAGCGTCGCCGCCTGCCCTAGACGCGCTTCGCGGGCGCAGCGCGGCGGGTGGCTCTTCGGCGTGTCGATGTTGGTGATGTGGATCTTGGTGCCCGCCATCCAGACCGTGTGGCCGTCGACCATGCAGTCGATCGGCTTGGCGTGGCTGCAGATCGTGAGGCGCGCGGGGACCGCCTTGCCCCCCCGACAGCGCGGACGCCGCTGCCGCCATCGTCGACGCAGCACGGGCAACACTTGCCGCGACTGAAGTTCGTCGCCGATCGCACGTACGAACTCCACACGACCGCACATTCCCCCGCACTCTCAACCGCCGCGCAGCAGGCGCATCACCAGTGTTCGGATACGCCCGTAGTTCTCCTTCGACGCGCTGAGCACGCCGTGGCGTTCTGGCGGGAGGAATGCGAGCGGGTGGCCGTCGGGACGGAACACGTAGTGATCGAACCACGCGCGCCAGGCTGCGCGCTCGGCCGGCGGGCGTTCGGCGATCGTCAGCAGTGATAGCAACATCGCGGTGTAGGGCTGGTCCGGTCCTGCGCTGAACCCGTCCCACCAGAAATTGACCAGGACGTTGACGTCGCCGACCGCCTCGACCTGATGCCACCAGAGTTTCGGCACGTAGAGCGCGTCGCCGGGCTCAAGCTCGACCACCAGTGCGCGGTCGCGGGCGTTCTTGAAACGGGGGAAGCGCGGGTCGCCGGGCTCGCTGCCGACCGCGAGGCTGATCGGCTGGCCGGCCAGCGTGTGGTCGATCGGTCCGACATACAGGTCGCGGATCGCGTCGGGCGGGAACAGCGTGAAGCGCCGCCGCCCCGCCGCGACGCACGCAACATTGTCCATCGTGTCGTAGTGGCAGGCGACGGTCGAGGCGTGGCCGACCCAGAACCGGGGGCGCACCGCGGGCGGTACGAACGGCAGGCGAGTGGTCTCTTCGATACCGGGGAAATACGTCTCCGCGGTCATCGATCCCATGTACATGCTGGTCCGGCCGGGGTCCGCCGCGCTGTCGAGGATTCGCGTCAGCGCCTCGCCGAACGGCACCGAACTGCGCTCGAAATTGAACCCGGCGAGCGTCGCGTCGTAATTATACCGCGCGCCGATCTCGGGCTGGCCGACGAACACTTCCGCAAGCTTGCCGCTATCGAAGCGGCGAAGCTGCGCCACCACGCCGTCCAGCGCAGCACTCGGCGTCGTCGCCCCCGACAGCATCGGCCAATCCCGCGCAGCGCCGCGCAGCACCGCGGGCTCGCACCGCGCCATTACCTCGGCCTGGAAAATTTCCGGATCGCGCAGCGCGTCGGCGGGCGGCTCGTGCAGCATCAGCCGATGTCCGCCAGCCGGTTGTTGCGGATCCGGCCGAGCGTTCGCAGATGGCGGATCGACCCGGCCTGCGCATAGGCGAGTTGCAGGTCGCCGCGGCGAAACAGGTCGAGCACCGCGGCATCGGGCAACGCGTGCAGCGCGTCGAGGCTGATCGTGTAGAGCCCTTCGAGCGTCAGATGTTCGCCGTCGTCGAAGCTCATCGTCACGTCGATCGGCTCGAGCAGGCGATGCGCGAGAAAACGCTCGATCAGCGCATCGGTCTCGGGAATGCCCGACTGGAGGATGTGTAGCGCCTGCTGAATGCGCTTGAGTGGTAGCGCTGCCTCACCGTTCATGTCGAACAAAAGCTGGCCGTCCGGCTCCGCGAAGACACCGTGTTCGCGGTCGACGACCAGCTGCCCGTCGGTGATGTAGAAGCCTTGGCGTTCGAGGTCGGCGGGTCGATAGTCGGGCAACGCCCCCTTCACCGCCATCAGGTTGCGGCCCGGTTCCAGGCCCATGACGACGCCGGCGTAGAAGGCGCCGGTTTCCGGGTGTTTCGTGAACAAAATCGCATAATACGGAGCGGCCTGGAGAAATTCGTCCGCGACGATCTGCGCGAATTGCCGCTCGCCATCGTGCGCGCGCGATACGCGCAACGCCGCGTGCTGCGCATGGCTCAGCATCTCCCAGATCGGCATCCGTCTCTCTCCGTACAGTCTACTTGCCCGAGAGATCGCACATGGCGCCCCGGTTGCAAAGCCTCGCCGCGACCACTCATACAAATGCTTGCATTGATTGTTAGCCTGAGTATTGTGAGCGCTACCGTAGATGATCGAGACGGTGCGGAAACGCGCATGATTCGATCGTCAAAGCAGTTTTGCCGTGAACGCCTCTCACAAGAAGGGCGGTGCGGCGCCGCATGAGGGGATGTTTGACCGTGACCACCACTACGCGCGCTTTCGGCTTTCGAGGACTGGCCCACCCATCGAGCGCACTCGCCTGCGCGACCAGCGTACTGGCGATGATGTGGTCGATCCCGGCAATGGCGCAGGATCAGGGCAATCTTCAGAACAGCACGACCACGCAGCCGTCCGCGCCGCAACCAGCCGTGCCGACGACCGCGAACACCACGACGGCGTCGGAGGCCGGACAGCCGCAGGACGCAGCGACCGCGCCAGACGTGTCGCAGGGTAACACGGTGCAGGGCAGCGCACCGCAGAGCGACGATATCATCGTCACCGGCCTGCGCGGATCGCTCCAGCGCAACCTCGACCTGAAGCGCACGTCGTCGGGCGTCGTCGACGTCATCTCGGCCGAGGACATCGGCAAGTTCCCGGATTCCAACGTCGCGGCCGCCTTGCAGCGCCTGCCTGGCGTGACCATCCAGCGCTCCGGCTCGCGCGGCGAACCCTTCGGCATCACGGTCCGCGGTTTCGGTGGCGATTTCAACACTACGCTGTACGACAGTCGTCGCATCTCGACTGCGACGGGTGGTCGCCAGATCGATTTCAGCACCGTGGGTGTCGATTTCATCGGCCAGTTGAGCGTCTTCAAGACACCAGACGTGACGGTGGCATCGAGCTCGATCGGCGCGACGGTCGATATCGCGTTCCCCAAGCCGTTCGACCATCCCGGTTTGCGCCTAGCCGCCACCGGATCGGGTTCGATCCAGGATCGTGCAGGCAAGATCGTGCCGATGGCGGGATTGCTGATCAGCGACACGAACGCCGACGAAACCTTTGGTGTGCTCGCCGACGTTATTTATACTCGCCGCGATACCGATACCAACCGCGTCTATGTATCGGGTTGGCCCGGCGGGAACTTCGCCGGTTGTCAACTTGCGGGCAGCACTGGCGCCTGTACGCCTACCAGCGACCCGGCCAATCCTGCCTATGCGAATCCTGCGAACCGTCAGAACCTGCCCGGCTGGTTCCCGCAGCAATACGGCGCCGAGCAGCAGCGCGTGCAGGACGAGCGTGTCGATGCCCGTGTCGCGTTGCAATATCACCCGTCCGACGACCTGATGCTGACGATCGACAACAATTTCTCGCGCCAGAAGATCAAGCAGGACAATTACGCGTTCGGCGTGTGGTTCAACCAAGGCGATCTTCGCAACGTAACAGTCGACAAGAACGGCACGGCGGTGGATTTCACGCAGGCCGGCACGCCGACCGATTTTACCGCCGCGCTCAACACCGAGATATTGCAGACCAACCAGACCGGCCTCAATGTCAAATATGACGCGACCACCAACCTGACGCTGGAGGGCGACGTCGCCTACGCCAAGAGCTGGCGGAACCCCGGGGATGTGATCGGCAGCCAGAACGGCGACATCGGCTATGGCACCGCGCTCGGCAACACGCTGCGCTTTTCCGTCGACGGCAAAAGCAGCGATGCGTTCCCGTCGATCAGCAATTTCGGACCGGCGGGCAACTCGGCTGCATGGGCCGACCAAACTCTGATCGGCAGCCACGTCGCGGTCAACCAAACGCAGCGCAATACCGACGAACTCGTCCAGTTCCGCGGCAACGCCACCTGGAAGCAAGACGACCTGACGCTGAAAGCGGGCGGACAATTCTATCAAGATACGTTCAACTTGCGGAACCAGAGCACGTTCACCAACAACTTCTGGCAGGCCTATGCCGGCTATGGTGGCCCGTCGCGCGGCACGGCGGGCGTCGCACCGCTTCCGGCGAACCTCTATCAAGGCTCGGTCAGCCTCGACAATTTCATTCCGGGCTTCAACGGCAGCCTGCCGCCATCGGTCTTTGTATTCAGCCCGGTCGCCTATCAGAATTACCTGACCAGCCTTGGCAATCCCCAGGCGCAGAACGTTCCAGGCTTCAACTATCCGAGTGTCACGGGTTTCACCGGTGCATTTGATGAAAAGGTTGATCCGGGCAGCATTCAGCAAGTACGCGAACGGACCTGGTCACTCTATCTGAGCGCGAATTTCAAGGCCGAAATCGGCAACATGCCGTTCACGTTTAACGCCGGTGTACGCAACGAAACCACCAGCCTCGTTTCTACAGGCCAAGGTCGCCTGCCGATCTATTTCTTGACGAGCACAGCCGACAAGACTTTGCTGACCATCCCCAACCCGACGCCGACCACGCCGGACGGCTATACGCCCGTGCAAACGGCTACAGTCAAAAACTCCTATTCGTTCTTACTCCCCAGTGTGGATGCGAAGCTGGAACTGACCGACAACCTGATCTTGCGCTTCGATGCATCGCGGACACTGACGCGCCCGGCTCTGAACCTGCTCAATCCGGTGCTGAACGTTGGCAGTGGCCAGCGCGTCAATGCGCTTAATGCCAGCGGTGGCAACGCCAGCCTGAAGCCGTATCTTGCCGACAATTTCGATATCGGCGCGGAATGGTACTACCAGCGCAACTCCTATCTGTCGGTTGGTTTCTTCCTGAAGAACGTCAGCAATTTCGTCGTCGGCGGCGTTACCAAACAGGCGATCAACGGCGTGATCGATCCGACAACGGGTGTCTTGGCCAGCTTTGCCGTATCGCAACAGGTCAACGGTCCGGACGCTACCGTCCGCGGCGTCGAGCTGGCGTGGCAGCAGGTGTTTGGCGACACCGGCTTCGGATTCCAGGCCAACGCCACGTTCGTCAACACCAACCGGCCGTACGACGACAAAAACATCTCGCAGACGGGCTTCGCAATCACCGGGTTGGCGAATTCGGCGAACTTCGTCGGCTTCTATGACAAGAACGGGTTCCAGTTCCGCACCGCGCTCAACTGGCGCGACGAGTATCTGCTCCAATTCGGCCAGAACCAGAATACCGGGTCGTTCGGGTCGGAGCCGACCTTCGTCGACCAGAGCTTCCAGGTCGATCTGTCGACGAGCTACGACGTCAACAAGCAGTTCAGCGTCTTCGCCGAAGCGTTGAACGTCAACAACAACCAGCAGAGCACGCACGGGCGCTACGACAATCAGTTGCTCGACGTGTTCGATTACGGCCGCCGCTACACCGCAGGCGTCCGCTTCCACTTCTGATCCCCCTCCCACTGGCGGAGTACGACCTGTTCGTGCTCCGCCTTTTTTCGATTACGCTGCACCATGCACGAAATTCAGAACATCGTTATCGTCGGCGGCGGCACCGCAGGGTGGCTGACCGCGGGCGTGATCGCGGCCAAGCACCAGGCACGGCGCCAGCACGGATTCACCGTCACTTTGGTCGAATCGCCCAACGTGCCGACGATCGGAGTCGGCGAAGGGACGTGGCCGACGCTGCGTTCGACGCTCAAGAAAATGGGCGTGTCGGAGACCGAGTTGTTCCGGCAATGCGACGCGTCGTTCAAGCAGGGCGCGCGGTTCAATCGCTGGACCACCGGTGCGCCGGACGACGGCTATTATCACCCGCTGATGCTGCCGCAGCATTTCGGCCAGGTGAACCTCGCACCGCACTGGCTGGCGGACGAGGGCAGCGCGACGTTCTGCGACACGGTTACGCCGCAGGGCCGGATCTGCGACGAAGGGCTCGGCCCCAAGACGATCGCGACGCCCGAGTATGACGGCCATGCGAACTACGCGTATCATCTCGACGCGGGCAAATTCTCGCACTTTCTCCAGCGGCATTGCTGCGACACGCTCGGCGTCCGCCATGTGAGGGCCGACGTCACCGAGGTGCATCTCGACAAGAGCGGCGACATCGCCAGCCTCGATACCGAACAAGGCATATCGATCGCGGGCGACCTGTTCATCGACTGCACCGGGTTCGCCGCGCTGCTGATCGGTGGCGCGATGAAGGTGCCGTTCCGCAGTTGCACCGACATATTGTTCTGCGACACCGCGCTGGCGATGCAGGTGCCGTACGACGTGCCCGACGCGCCGATCGCGAGTCACACGATCTCGACCGCGCAGTCGGCCGGCTGGATCTGGGACATCGGCCTGCCGACGCGGCGCGGGGTCGGTCATGTCTTCTCGAGCAGCCACATCAGCGCGGACGCCGCCGAGCAGGAATTGCGCGACTATATCGGCTCCGCCGCGCGCGACCTGACCGCGCGTCGGCTGGCGATCCGTGCCGGCCACCGCGAGCAGTTCTGGGTGCGCAACTGTGTCGCGGTCGGGCTCGCCGCGGGGTTCCTCGAACCGCTGGAGGCCTCCGCGATCGTCCTGATCGAGCTGTCCGCGAAGATGATCGCCGAACAGATGCCCGCCTGCCGTGAAGTGATGGATGTCGTCGCGCATCGCTTCAACGACACGGCGCACTATCGCTGGGGGCGGATCATCGACTTCCTCAAGCTGCATTATGCGCTGACGAAGCGGACTGACACCGCGTTCTGGCGCGACAATGTCCGGCCGGAATCAATCCCCGACCGGCTGGCGGGGTTGATGGAACTGTGGCGATTTCAGTCGCCCTGGGTCCATGACGAATTCGACCGCGCCGAGGAGGTCTTCCCGTCGGCGAGCTATCAATATGTGCTGTACGGCATGGGCGCGCGGACCGCGGTGATGCCGGGGTCGATCGACGACGACGTCGCGCTGGCTCGGCGCGCGCGGCACGACAACCAGGTGCAGACGCAGCGGCTGGTGAGCAGCCTGCCCGGCCACCGCGATCTCATCGACCGTATCAAGCGCCACGGCCTCCAGCCGATCTAGCCGTCAGGGGAACATTAATGCGTACCGTCACAGCGTGCCTGGCCATCGGCGCGATTCTAACCATCGGCGCGACCGCCGCGTCGGCCGCTCCGCGCCTCGACGGCGTGATGGGCGATCATGCGGTGATCCAGCGCGGCCAGCCCATCGTCCTGACCGGACAGGCCGCAGCGGGCGAGACCGTGATGATCACGCTGGCGGGGCGCAGCGTCACCGCCAAGGCCGCGCGCGACGGCAGCTTTTCGGCGAGCCTGCCCGCGCTCCCCGCCGGCGGTCCGTACGACCTGACGATCGCGGCGCCGAGCGGTGCGGCCGTCCTGCGCGATATCCTGGTCGGCGACGTGTTCCTGTGTTCGGGCCAGAGCAACATGGAACTCCGCGTCGAGCAGGGACAGGGCCTGTTCCCCGACGCGCACCCGGAGGTCGACGACAAGCTGCGCCTGCTGACGATCGCCAAGGTCTCCGCCGCCGCGCCGGTCGCGCGATTTGCCCAACAGCCGGCGTGGACGGTGTCTGGCCCGACCACCGCGTCCAGCTTCTCGGCCGCGTGTTTCTACATGGTCCAGGCGCTGCGCCGTACGTCGGGGGTACCGATCGGCGCGGTGCATTCGAGCTGGGGCGGGTCGCGGATCAGCGCGTGGATGAGCGACACTGCGTTGCGCCAGGCCGGGCTCGGCGCCCCCGCCGACCTGCTCGCGCTCTATGCCCGCGATCCCGCCGCCGCCAACCGGCAGGCATCGACGATCTGGGAAAGCTGGTGGCGCGACGGCTCGGGCGACGCCGCCGGCCGCGAACCGTGGCAGCCGGATGCCGCGCTCGACTGGCATCCGGTGCCCGCAATGACCAATTTCGAGACCTGGGGTGTGCCCGCACTCGCCGACTATAACGGCATGATCTGGTACCAGCACGAGGTCCAGCTGACCGCCGAGCAGGCACGCGGCCCGGCGACCTTGGTGCTCGGCATGGTTGACGACGCGGACCGCACCTGGGTCAACGGCGTAGGCGTCGGTGGCAGCAGCCTCGCGTCGCAATCGCGGGTCTACGCGCTGCCCGCCGGCAGCCTGAAGGCCGGGCGCAACGTCATCACCGTCAACGACGACGACGTCTATGCCTATGGCGGGATGACCGGCCCCGCGGACTCGATGCGACTGTCGTTCGGCGACGGGAGCAGCGTGCCGCTCGGCACCGGCTGGCGCTATGCGATCGCCAAGCGGCTCGCAGGTGCCGCACCGCGCGTGCCGTGGGACGACATCAACGGTGCAGGCACGCTCTACAACGCGATGATTGCGCCGCTAGGCAGCACGAAGTTCGCCGGGATGGCCTGGTACCAGGGCGAGTCCGACACCGGCATCCCCGGTTACGACCGCCGGATGACCGCGTTGATCGCGGACTGGCGCCACCGCTTCGGCACGCCCGAGACCGGGTTCGGCATTGTCCAGCTCGCGAATTACGGCAGCCCGGCGATCGCACCGAGCGAGAGCGGCTGGGGTGACGTCCGCGATGCGCAGCGACGCGTGGCGGCGGCGGACCAGCATGCCGGTATCGCCGTCGCGCTCGACCTCGGCGATGCGCTCGACATCCATCCCGGCGAGAAGCACGAGGTCGGGCAACGGCTCGCCCGCGTGATGCGCGCCGCGGTGTACGGCGAGAAAATCGCCCCGTCCGGCCCTGCCGTCGCCGATGCGCGGCGCACCGCGGATGGCGGCGTCACGGTGCGGTTCAGCGGCGTGACGGGCGCACTGCATGCCCGCAGTGCCGCACAGGCGATCGGCTTCGAACTGTGCGGCGCCGCGGTCGGCACTTGCCGCTACGCTCCGGGCAAGGTCGCGGGGTCCGAGGTAATGCTGCCCGGCGATGGCCAACCCGTCACACGCGTCCGCTACGCCTGGGCGGACGCCCCGGCGACCAACCTTGCCGACGACGCACCGCTGCCCGTCGGCACGTTCGAAGTGCCGGTGTCGCCGGCGCGATAAGCCCCGAACGGGTGCGAAGAACAAGAACGGCCGCCAACGCGCGCCGCAACGGGAGAGACTGACGATGCGCATGACCATGAAGGCGAAAGCCCTGGCGACGGCCGGGCTCGCGCTCGCATTCTCCCCCGCGATCGCGCGCGAGCCTGCCGCTGCACCGAGCCAGCGGACCGCGACCGATCCCGCCGAGCAGATGGCGCGGACGATGGTGTCGCGGATGACGCTCGACGAGAAACTGCCGCAGTTGCTCAACGTCGCGCCCGCGATCCCGCGGCTCGGCGTGCCCGCGTACAACTGGTGGACCGAGTCGCTCCACGGCGCGCTGGGACCGCTCGCGACCACCAATTTTCCCGAGCCGATCGGCCTTGCCGCAAGCTTCGACGCGCCGATCGTCCACGACGTCGCGGGCGCGATCAGCGAAGAGGTGCGCGGGCTGCATACGCTGGGCCGCGTGACCGGCAGGAACGGGCATATCGGCACCGGGCTCGACACCTGGTCGCCCAACATCAACATCTTCCGCGATCCGCGCTGGGGCCGCGGGCAGGAGACATATGGCGAGGATCCGTTCCTGACCGCGACGATGGGCGTCGCGTTCGTAACCGGGATGCAGGGCCCCAACCCTGATCGCCCGCAGGTGATCGCCACGCCCAAGCACTTCGCGGTGCATAGCGGCCCAGAGGGCACGCGCCACCAGGCCAACGTCTACATCTCCGCGCACGACCTGGAGGACACCTACCTCCCCGCCTTCCGTGCGGCTCTCGTCGACGGACGCGCAGGCTCGGTGATGTGCGCGTACAACCGCATCGACGGCCAGCCGGCCTGCGCGAGCGACCTGCTGCTCAAGGAGCATTTACGCGGGGCGTGGGGCTTCAAGGGCTATGTCGTGTCCGATTGCGACGCGGTGAAGGACATCGCCGACAACCACAAATACGCCCCCGACAGCGCCGCCGCGGTCGCCGCCGCGATGCGCGCGGGCGTCGACAACGAGTGCAACGGCGAGACGCTGGGCGATACCGCGGGCCTGGATACCCGGTACCGCGAGGCGCTGAACCGCGACCTGATCACCGAGGCGGACGTCGACCAGAGCCTCGTCCGCCTATTCACAGCGCGGTACCGCAACGGCGACCTGCCCGGACTTGCCGGCGCCCCCAAGGCGTTGCCGACCAGCGTCGTCGGCGCCCCCGAGCATCGGCGACTGGCGCTGGCTGCAGCCGAGCGATCGATGGTGCTGCTGAAGAACGATGGCATTCTGCCGCTCAAGCCCGGCGTGAAGCTCGCCGTGATCGGCCCGCTCGGCGATGCGACGCGCGTGCTGCGCGGCAATTATTCATCGCCGCTGTCGGGCCAGCCGGTATCGGTGCTGGAGGGGCTGAAGACCGCGCTCGGTGCGAGCCAGGTCACGCTCGTGCCCTTCGGGGAGTCCGTAACCGACGGCGACCGCGTACCGACATGCGCGCTGCTCACGCCCGACGGCAAGCCCGGCCTGCTCGCGCGCTACTATAATCCGACCACGCCGATGCCCGCGCAATATGCCCGCGGCACGCGCGAGAAGCTCGTCGCCGCCGCCAAGTATCAGGCCCAGCCGGTGGTCACGCGCATCGAGCCCGACGTCGGCGATCGCAACCTCGATCTCGCACGCGTCACCGACGTCCACCGTACCGAATGGACCGGCTTCCTGGTGCCCCCCGAAAGCGGCACCTACCGCATCGGCCTGTCGGGATCGGGCGGCACTTTAACGCTCGACGGCAAGATGATCTCCGACCGGCGCAAGGCGCGCTGGAACGACCTTCCCGGCATGACGACGCTGAAACTCGAAGGCGGCCGGCGCTATGCGATCCGCGCGGAGGGCAGCGGGATCGACCTGGTGTGGAAGCGCGTGTCGGATGCGCCGTCCGCCGAGCTTCGTCGCGCGGCGGTCGCCGCCGACGTGCTGGTCGCGGTGGTCGGCCTCACCTCCGACCTGGAGGCGGAAGAAACCGGCGTGACGGTGCCGGGCTTCTCGGGCGGCGACAAGACGACGCTAGACCTGCCCGCGGACCAGATCGCGATGCTCGAACAGGCCAAGGCGACCGGCAAGCCGATCGTGCTCGTCACGATGAACGGCAGCCCGATCAACCTCGCCTGGGCGAAGGACAACGCCGCCGCCGTGCTGGAGGCGTGGTATCCCGGCGAGACCGGCGGCACCGCCGCGGCCAACATCCTGACCGGCCGCACCAACCCGTCGGGCCGCCTGCCGCTCACCTTCTATCGCAGCGTCGGCGACCTGCCGCCGTTCGGCGATTACGCGATGAAGGGCCGCACCTATCGCTACTTCGCGGGCACGCCGGTCTATCCGTTCGGCCATGGGCTCAGCTACACGAAGTTCGGCTATGCGCCGCTGACCGTCACACCCGCACGCGGCGGCGCCGAGAACGGCCTGCGCGTTACCACGCGACTGACCAACCAGGGCGACCGGCCGGGCGAGGAGGTCGCACAACTCTATCTCGACTTCCCCGACCGGCCCGGCACCCCGCGGATCGCGCTGCGCGGGTTCCAGCGCGTCGCACTCCGCCCCGGCGAAGCGCGCAGTTTGACGTTCGACCTTTCGCCGCGCGATCTGAGTTCGGTCGCGCTGAACGGTGCACGTTCGGTCGCCGCCGGCACCTACCGCGTGACAGTGGGCGCGGGGCAGCCCGGCACGGGGGTCGCAGGGCAGACCGCCAGCTTCACGGCGCGTCAGTCGGCGGAGCTGCCGAAGTGAGCCGCGTCCGGACACTCGCGACGCTCGGCACCGCGCTGGTCGCGCTCTGCACGCCGATCGCGGCACTGGCGGATCCGCTGACCCCGACCGGCAAATGGAGCGCCAACACCGATGGCTCGGCAGCCGTGCCGCCGATGGGCTGGAGTTCGTGGAACGCCTTCAACAGCGACGTCGACGAGGAGAAGGTGCTCGCCTCGGCGCAGGCGCTGATCGACACGAAATTGCGCGACATCGGCTATCGCTACGTCAATATCGACGATGGCTGGTGGCTGAAGCGTCGCCAGCCCGACGGCCGGCTGCTGATCCGTACCAGCCATTTCCCGTCCGCCGCGACCGGCGCGGACACCAGCTTCCGTTCGTTCACCGACCGGCTCCACGCGATGGGCCTCAAGGTCGGCATCTATTCGGACATCGGCCGCAACAGCTGCGGCCAGATCTACACCCCCGATTTCAAGAACCAGCCCGAGGGCAGCGTCGCCGAGCGCGAGGTCGGGCTGTACGGTCATGTCGACCAGGACATCCGGTTGTTCTTCGCCGAATGGAACTTCGATTTCCTGAAGGTCGACGGCTGCGGCGCACGCGGTCTGCCGGTCGACGCACCGCGCGTGAAGTCCGGACTGTACCGCGCCCTCACGCCCCTCGTCGACATGCAGTCACTCGGCGGAACGGACATCGCCGGCATCCGCCGCCTCTACGAACAGGTCCACACCGCGCTGCACACGCACGCGGGCGACCGACCGTACGTCTATTCGCTGTGCCTGTGGGGCGCGGGCGACGTGCGCGCCTGGGGCAAGGACGTCGGCAACACATCGCGCACCAGCGACGACATCCAGCCGGTCTGGCCGCGGATGCTCACCAACCTCGACACCGTCACGCACCGCGCGCTCTATGCGCATCCGGGATCGTGGAACGACCCCGACATGCTGTTCGTCGGCACCGGCGATTTCGACGCGGCGCACAGCGCGGAGGCACGCTCGCACTTCGCGTTATGGGCGATGCTCAATGCGCCGCTGATCATCGGCTACGATCTCCGGAAACTGACGCCGGACCTGCTCGCGATCTTCGGCAACGCGGACATCGTCGCGCTGAACCAGGATTCGGCGGGCAACCAGGCGGTGCTCGCCTATGACTCGTCCGAGGTGCAGACCTTCGTGAAAACGCTTGCGGACGGCAGCAAGGGCGTCGCGCTGTTCAACCGTACCGCCTCGCCCGCCAAGGCCGTGCTGACTGCCGAACAGCTCAAGATGCTGCCGACCGCCGACGTGCGCCTGAAGGACCTCTGGACCAAGAAGGAGCAGAGTTTCCGCAAGGAGATCGCGGTGACGCTCGCGCCGCACGAGACGCTGGTCTTCCGCGCGACCGGCACGCGGCGGTTGCCGGGCGGACTGTACCTTTCGGAGCAGACCGGCCGCGTCAATCCGGCAACCGACGGCGTGGTCGTGCCGCAGCCGGATCCGACGATCTACCAGTCGATTACGCCGTGGACGGGCACGCGCGGCGGTGGCGAGCATCCGCAATATGGCGGGTGGGGCGGCGCCGAAGCCGACCGCGCACCGTATGGCAAGCTTTTGCGCGTGGCCGGCACCGACTTCGACACGGGGATCGGCGTACTCGCAAACTCCCGCCTCGAAGTGCGCAACCAGGGCTATGCGCGGTTCGCGGCCAAGGTCGGCATCAACGATTCCGGCCAACCGCGGTCGGGGACGACGGTGTTCGAGGTCTGGGGCGACGGTCGCCTGCTCGCCAAGTCCCGCCCGATGGGGTTCGGCGAGGCGGCGGTACCGCTGGAGGCGAAGGTGGCGGGTGTGCTGATCGTCGAACTTGTGGCGCGGGGGAGTGGTGCGGCGGCGAATGCCGCGACGCCGCAACCCGCGATCTGGGCGGACGCTGCGTTACTGAAATAGGCGACCGGTTTCGGGTTCGGGTCTTGAACCCGAACCAAACCCCACTCGTCATCCTGACGAAAGTCAGGATCCAGAGCCACGAGTTCGCCGTCCGTTACTCTGGATCCTGACTTTCGTCAGGATGACGGAGGGTTAGGCGTGGTCGCTACGTTAGTCACTTAGTCTTAACGCACCCGCTCCGGCGCCCCCGGCGGTAACGCAGAAAGCGTGAACCGGTCGACATCCAGCCACCCCCGGCTCGCCGTCGGCGCATAGCAGAACATCGCGAGCTGCTCCCCCTGGAACGTCCCCGTCCGCCACGCGAACGCGAGCGGGAAGTCGCCGCCCAGCCCGGTCCAGCGCCGTCCGTCCACACTATACGCCACGCGCGCACGATCGGTCGTAAAGTCCATGTCGGTCCGCAACCACAGCGCTTCCGTCCGCGGCAAAGGCGCGGTGGCGCGAACCTCGGTCCGGGCACCGGCAACCGTGTCCTCGGTCACCTCCATCGCCAGCGTCGCCTTGCCGCCCGCCGCACCCTGCACCGCGATATTCCCGCTGAACTGCCCGAACGTCCCGAACCCGCAGCGATCGCCCGGTGCCAGATGGCGGATGTCGAGCTTCACCTCAGCTCGGCTGGCCGGCCCCTGCCCCTTCTGCACGAGCGTATTGCGCGCGCTCCAGAAGCCGGTCGCGACCGTCGGCTTCAACCGCAACCAACCCGGCCGCTCGCTCAGCGACCAGCGCGAAGGCTCGGGATTGTGGTTCCACTGCCACTGCAGCCCGAGCGTCGGCTTCCCGAAATCGTCCGAAGTCGCCGGCTCCGCGAAGGCCCCACCCAGGATCGGTTTCGCGGCACGCCGCGGCACGCGACCGGGTGCCTCGCGCGTCCCCCATACCGGCCAGTCGTCCTGCCAGAATACCGGGCTGAGGTTCGTCATCCGCCCGATCGCGCCGCTATCCTCCATCACAAAGCCGAACCAGCGGCCATCGGGCAGGTCGACCAGCGCGCCCTGGTGCCCGCCGGTCTTGTCGTCGATCTGGTCGCGCGTTTCCCACGGCCCGAACAGGCTGCGCGAGCGCGACACGGTCAGCCCCAGCCGCGGCGGCAGCGCGTTGAAGAGGTAGTAATACGCACCGCGCCGGATGATCTTCGACCCCTCCGCGCCCTTGATGTAATGGACTTTCTGCAACGCGGTGACGTGCGCCAATTGCTTGTCGAGCGTCAGCAGCGTGATCGTGCCGTCCGCGGTACTCGCGGTCGCCAGGTACGCGCGCCCGTCCGGCTCGATGAACAGCCCCGGATCGAACGCCTCGCGCTCCAGTTCGTGATAGCGCCATGGCCCGCGCACGTCCTTCGCGTACCAGATCCGCGTCTTCTGCCCGACCGGCGTGTTGGCGAGATAATAGGTGCCAGCGTGGTAGCGCAAGGACGAGGCGTAGAGCCCGTGCCGGTACGCGTTGCCGCCCTTCAGGTCGTATTCGGGCTTGCCCTCCAGCCGATCGACGAGGTGCGAGGCAAGCGTCCAGTTGACCAGATCGCGGCTGTGCAGGATCGTGATCCCAGGCGTGTTCGCGAACGTCGTCGTCGCGAAATAATAGTCGCTGCCGACGCGGATGATGTCGGGATCGGGATAATCCGCGAACAGCACCGGATTGCGGAAGCTGCCGTCGCCCTGGTCCGATCGCCACACCTGCGCCGACGCGGCGGGCGCCATCAGCCCCAGCGCGACCGCCACCGCGATCCTCATTTGCCGAACGCCAGCGCGTGCGAGAAGAACGGCATCATCGTGTCCTGCACGCGCCCTGCGACGCCGCTGGTATGATCGCCCGGATACACCTCGAAGTTGTTCGCGATCCCGTAGCTGTCGAGCGCGGCGTGAAGCTTGCCGGCATCGTCCTTCAGCCCGTCGCGGTCGCCGACGTCGATCCCGATCGCCGCATAGCGCCGCAGATTGCCGACATATTGGTCGAGCATCGCCAGCGGCGCATTGGCCGCCCAGCGCGCCAGCACGTCGGGCTGCGGCGCGCCGTCCTTGACCGGCAGATCGAGGTACAGCGGCGGCGCCTTGGGGTTGGGCGACCATGCCGCGGCGGTCGCGAGTTGCGCGCGCTGCCCCCATGACAAGGTCGCGCTATCCGCTGGCGAACGGAGCGCGCGGATCGCCGTCTCGGTCGCGGCATCGGGTGTGCCGAGCGCGCGCGTCGAGAGGCAGCACGGGCTCATCATGTAGAGCGCGCCGAATGTCTCCGGATGCTTCATGCCGATCCGCGCGGTGCCGTAGCCGCCCATCGAATGCCCCGCGAGCCCGCGGCTGCGACGGTCCGCGATCGTCCGGTAGTGGCCGTCGACATAGCCGACCAGATCGCGTGCGACGAACGTCTCGAAATCGCCGACCGTCACCGAACTCGAATAGAAGGACCCGTTATGCGCGGTCTTGCTGTCGGGGATCACGACGATCATCTCGCGTGCGCCCTTGGCGAACGCGCCCTCGATCGTCTGCGGCACGTGGATCTCGCCGATCCACTGCTCCGCGCCGATCGAATAGCCGTGGAGCGCATAGACCACCGGATAGCGCCGCGTCGGGTTGGCGCGATAGCTCGGCGGCAGGACCACCAGCACCGCGCGGTCGGGGCTCTCGCCTTCGAGATTGCCCTCGATCGCGGGCGAGTGGACGGTGATCCGCTCGATCGTCACCGGTTTCGCACCGGCAACCGGCGGCGGTCCGGGCGTCTTGACCTGCGCCGAAGCGGGGCCGGTCGACAGCATCAACGCAGTGCCGAGTGCGACGAGAAGCTTGTTCACGGACATCCCCTTTTGCTTGTTCACGCGTGCGCGAGAGCGTTGCCGCGAAGCCTCACCGCTTTCCCCGGGGTGAGCACGACCTCGACCCGCCGCGTGCCGAGGCGGATCAAGCGACGCCCCGGTATCTCGCTACGAACCACCGCCTCGACCAGTTCGCCCTCCCGCCAGCGCAGATCGACCGAACACCGCCCCCGCGCGCGCAACCCTGTGACGGACCCGGTCGGCCAAGCGCTCGGCAGCGCGGGCAACACTAAAATCTCGTCGCCACGGCTCTGCATCAGCATCTCGGTGATCGCGCGCGTACCGCCGAAGTTGCCATCGATCTGGAACGGCGGATGCGCGTCGAACAGATTGGGATAGGTCCGCTCGGGGCCCAGTAGGAAGGCGAGGATATGGTGCGCGTGATCGCCGTCGCGCAGCCGCGCCCACAGGTTCGCACGCCATGCGGTTGCCCAGCCGGTCGATTCGTCGCCGCGCAGTTCGAGTGAACGGCGCGCCGCCTGTGCCAGTGCGGGCGTGCGGTCGAGATCGATCTGGTCGCTCGGGAACAGCCCGTAGAGATGCGAGACATGGCGGTGGTGCGGCTCGGGCGCGGTCGCGTCCCAGTCGCGCTGCCACTCCTGAAGCTGGCCCTGTGCACCGATCTGATCGGGCGCCAAGCGCGCGCGCGCCGCCGCGACCTCGGCTGCAAACGGCGCATCGATCTTCAGCAACGCCGCCGCCTGTCCGACCTGATCGAACAGGTCGGACAGGATCTGCATGTCCATCGCCGGCCCCGCGCAGATCGACGCGCCCGCCGGATGGATGTTCTCCGGCGACAGCGACGGATTGGTCACCAGCGCGCCGGTCGCCGGATCGGTCTGCAGCGTATCGAGAAAGAACAACGCCGCCCCGCGCATCAGCGGATAGACCGAGCGCAGATAGTCGAGGTCGCGCCCGTAATCGTAGCGATCCCACAAATGCGTGCACAGCCACGCGCCACCGGTCGGCCACAGCCCCCATTGCGCCCCGTCGATCGGCGCCGTTGCGCGCCACAGATCGGTGTTGTGATGACACACCCACCCGCGCGCACCGTACATCGTCCGCGCCGTGCGCTCACCCGTGATCGCCAGTTCGCGCACCATCTGCACCAGCGGCGCGGTGCATTCGGCCAGCGCAGTCACCTCCGCCGGCCAATAGTTCATCTCGGTGTTGATATTGACGGTGTATTTGGACTCCCACGGCGGCTTGATCGCGTCGTTCCAGATACCCTGCAAGTTCGCCGGCTGCGTCCCCGGTCGCGACGACGCGATCAGCAGATAGCGGCCATAATCGAAATACAGCGTCGCCAGTGCCGGATCGTCGCCGGCGCGATTGGCGCGGACGCGCTCGTCGGTCGGCTTGTCCGCTGCCGCCGTACGTCCGAGATCCAGCGTCACGCGACGGAACAGCGCACGGTGCGCAGCGCTCGTCTCTGCGCGGATCCGCTCGATCCCGCGCCGGCTCGCACGATCGAGCGTGGCCAGTGTCGCGCCGTCCGGGTTGCCGCTCACATCGTCGAAGCGACGATAGCTGGTCGCCATCGCCACCAGCACAGTGACCGCACGCGCTCCCGTGATGCGAACCCGGCCGCCATCCTTCGAGACGGCACCGCCCACCGTCGAAACTCGCGCCCGCGCCGCGAACCGCAACCGCCCCGCAATCCCCGCACGGTCGCCGTTATGCCCGGCCAGCGTCACCGTCGCGCCGTCGATCGAGACGCTGGCGCCAAGCTGCGGCGACTGGAGCCCGACCAGCAGGTCGAACGGCCGATCGCCGACAAGGTGCACCGCAATCACCTGATCCCCGGGCGACGCGAACACGTCGCGCCGAAACCCCGTGCCGCCCATCGTGAAACTGGTGGTCGCCACCGCCGCGTCGAGATCGAGCTGCCGGACATAGTCGCCGACCGCCCCCGACACGCCGGGCATCTCCAGCAGCAAATCGCCGACCGGCTGGTACGCCATCTGGGTCTTGGGCAATCCCATGACCTGCGCATCGGCGAGCGCCTGCGCCTCGGCGAACTTGCCGGCGTCGATCAACCGCCGCACCTCGGGCAACGCCACGTGCGCTGCCGGGTTGACCGGATCGTACGGCCCGCCGGTCCACAGCGTATCCTCGTTCAGTTGCAGCCGCTCGCTGGCGGTCCCGCCGAACACCATCGCGCCGAGCCGGCCATTGCCGATCGGCAACGCCTCGGTCCAAGCAACCGCCGGCTGCCGGTACCAAAGCCGCGGACCATCGGCCGGGGCCGCCGCCCAAGCCTGACCTGGTCCGGCACCCGGTCCGGCAAGCGCAGCGACGGCGACCGCCGCTGCGCCTTCCAGCATGTCGCGACGCGTGGGTTCGACGGTCATCGCCCGATCAGCGCAGGTCGAGCACGAGGACAGACTTCGCCGGCACCGTCAGCGTCAGATTGCCGCCCGTCACCTGCGCGCCCGCGAACGGCTGCGGCACGACCGTATCCGGCGCGTCGAAGCTGTTATGCGCGTCCATCGCGGTGCCGGTGATGATCCGCCCGCTCACTTGCGTCGCCTGCAATCCGGCGAGTGCGACCGACACCGGCATCGCGCGGTTCGGGTCGAGGTTGACCAGCGCGACATGCACCTGCCCCGCCGCATCGCGTACCGCCGACGCGCTGACGGCCGGCACCGCCACCTCGTCCTTGTGGTACCAGGGCGAGGTCACCTGGATCGGCAACGACGTCGCGCCCTGCCACGGCTTATAGAGGTCGAACACCCAATAGGTCGGCGTCTTGACCATCTTCGCGCCGTCGGTGAGCAGCATCGCCTGCAACACGTTCACCATCTGCGCGATCGCCGCCATCCGGACCCGGTCGGCATGATGCGCGAAGATGTTGAGGTTGAGCCCGGCAACCACCGCGTCGCGCAACGAATTCTGCTGCTCGAGGAAACCGGGATTGCTGCCCGGCGTCGGATCGTACCACGTGCCCCATTCGTCGACCGCGAGCATCACGCGCTTGGCGGGATCGTACTTGTCCATGATCGCCGAATGCTTGGTGATGAACTCCTCCATCTCCAGCGTGTGCGACATGGTGGACGCCCATTCGCGCTCGGGAAAGCCGATCGCGGCGCCCTTGTCCTTCCAGTCCTTGTCGCGCGGTCGCGTGTAGTAATGCAGCCCCAGCCCATCGATGTTCTTGCCGGCGATCCGCATCATCGCCTCGGTCCACTCGTAGTTCGAGTCGCTCGGGCCGCTCGCGATCTTGAGCATCGGGCCGTTCGCGGACTTGGCGAACTGCGCATAACGGTTGGTCAGGTCGGCGGCATATTCGGCGCGCATGTTGCCACCGCAGCCCCACAGCTCGTTGCCGATGCCGAGATACTGGACCTTCCACGGGGCGGCGTGGCCGTTGCGCTCGCGCTCCTTGGCCAGCACGGTCGTACCTTTCGCGGCGGTCATGTACTCGACCCATTGCGCGGTCTCGGACGGCGGTGCGCTGCCGACGTTGGCGGAGACGTAGGTGCTGGCGCCGAGGCGATCCATCAGCCCGAAATATTCGTGCGTGCCGAACGCGTTGTCCTCGTTGACGCCGCCCCAGTTGGTGTTGACCTTGGTCGGCCGCGCCTTGGTCGCGCCGATCCCGTCACGCCAATGATATTCGTCGCCGAAACACCCGCCGGGCCAGCGCACCATCGGCACGTTGATCGCCTTCAGCGCGTCCAGCACGTCGCGACGATAGCCGCCGTCATTGGGGATACGCGAGCCCTTGCCGACCCAAATCCCGCCATAGATGCCGTGGCCGAGATGCTCGGCGAACTGCCCGAACACGTCGCGGTGGACGACCGCACCCGGCTTGTCCGCCTGCAACGTCGCCGTCACGGCCGGTGCCGCGGCATCCTGCGCAACCGCCGGCGTCGCGAGGCAGGCCCCCGCGAGCATCAGTGCGGCGATCGCGCGCTTGAACCCGCGCGGCTGGCCGGAACCCGACTGTGAAGTGCGGTGCGTGAACAGGTTCATACTCTCCCTTTCGGCCACCATGAGGCAGCCCCATCTTTTCGATACTTGTAGGAGTAGTTCAATCTCGGCCGGCGTCAACGTCGGCCGGGATCGGCTACGGTCGCTTGAAGGTCCAGCGCCCGGCGGGGCTGGCCGGATCGAACGTGGCGAGCGTCGGTGTGCTGGCGCCGATCGCGACGAGCGCCAGGTTTGCGCGACCACCCGGTACGGACTTCGGCATGATGCGGTAGGTGCCGTCGGTGAGCTGGTCGATCCGCCACATCTGCTCGGTCGCGCCCGTGAACGCGGGCACCGTCTCTACCTCGCCCTGCCCGGTCGCCGCGAGGACGCGCAAGGTCCCGGCGATCGTGATCGTGTAATAGGGCGCACCGAAATACCCGCCGGCCCCCACTGCGGGAGCGATCGTCCACAATTGGTGCGGCCGGTTCATATAGTCGGCGAGGTCGACGCGGATGCGGCCCTGCGGCCAACCCGCCGAATCCTGCGCCAATGTCTGATCGGGGATAGGGCTGACCGGATCGGTCGGCTTGGCCATGAAGGCGCGGCGCGGGTCGAACGCGATCCTGACGACATCGGTGGCGAGGCCGAGCGCGTAGCCGCTACGTTCGGAGGCGACTTCATAGGTGCCGGGGACGACGTTCTCCCCCGCGACCGGCCAGCCGTCGGTCCAGCGGAGCGGCTCGATCCCCAGCACGCTGCGCCCGCTGCGATCCATGTCCGCCTCGTAATGCATCGAGAATTTCTCGACCCCGCCGTCGAGTTCGATCAGCCCGAAATGACCGGGGCCGATAGTGCGACCGCGTGCGCTGACGACCAGCTTGCCGCCGCCGCGCAGCAGCGGCGTCCCCATGTGATCGACATACGGCCCGAGCGGGCTACGCGATCGGCCGACACGGATATGGTAGGTCGAATTGGGCCCGTCGCAGCACGTCCCGTGCGTGCCGAGCAGGTAATACCAGCCGTCGCGGTGCATCATCGCGGTGGCTTCCATGTCGATCGCGACGTCGACCGACTGATTGCCTGCGACGCGCAGGCCGGTCTTTGGATCGAGTTCGATAATGCGGATCGGCCCGAAATAGGTGCCGTAGGTCAGCCACAGGCGGCCATCGACGTACAGGAATGCAGGATCGATCGCGTCGGCGGTCTCTACCCCGTCGCTCGACGCGACCACGCCGACGTCGTGATATTTGAACCGCGGCGATTTCGGATCGAGCGACAGCGTCCACATGATCTTGACCTGGCTCGCATGCCCGCCGGACATGCCCCCGCCCCCGACCGCATAGGCGACGTAATAGCGATCGCCGATCTTGATCACGTCGGGCGCGACGCCGCCGCCGGGACGCTCGGGGCCGCTGCGCCACGTCCAGCCGTCGTCTGAGACCAAGCCTCCGCCGCGCGTGCCGAACGTGTAGTATTTGCCGTCGGACTCGGTCACCGTCGACGGATCGTGGATGAACGTCTCGCCCTGCAACTGCGCGGCGGCGGGCGACGCGCCGGCGGCCAGGATCGCGGACAGCCCGAGAGCGGCGGCGGCAAGACGCGTCATGAGGGTCTCCATGCTAGCGGACATCGGTCTTGAGGTCGGTGATCGGGCGGCCGGTCTCGTCGACGAAGCGCACGCAGAAGTCGCTCAGGCCGGGCCCGTTGATCACCGCGCCACGCAGGACGTTGCGGCCCTTGCGCAGCGTCACGCGGTCCGACAGCACGTCGTCCATCACCATGCGGCGATCGTTGAACAGCCCGGCCGTCTCCTTGCCGTTCAGCCACCAGATCGACGCCGAGTTCGACCCGACCGCCAGCCGCACGTCACGCATCTCGCGCGGGCTGTCGACGATCGTCACCGCCCAGAAGATCACGCCGTAGGTCGGCTTGCCGAGCCCCTTGGCGAAGCTGAACAGCTTGACGTCGAACGCGCCGGAATCGAGCGCGTGCCAGCGTAGCGGTTGGGCCGCTTTCACGACCTGGCCGTCGCGCGGGATCGCGGTGAACTGGCCGGGGAAATACTGCGTGGTCAGCGCCTGCCGGACATAGGTGGCGGTGAAGCCCGTATTGCTGCGGTTGGGCTTGTCGATCGGCTCGAGCAACAGCCAGCGACGCAGGAACCCGTCGCTGTCGGGCGTCGTGGCGCCTTGCGTCACCGGCTGGAAATACGGTGCGAGACCGGTCGCCGGTGCCGGCGTCGTATCCTGTCCGTTCGCACCGGACGACAGCCCGGCCAGCGCCCCTAGCGCCAGCAGCGGCGCGGCGCGCAGCCCGATCGCCCGAACCCTCGTGAAGCGCATCATACCCGTTTCCCCCTGCATCATTGTCATCGCCGTACGAGCATGCCGTTGGCGTCGAGCCAGTGCATGAAATCCTCGAACCAGCCGGTGCTGGTCGTGCCTTTCTTGCCCAGCCCGAAGCCATGGCCGCCTGCCTGGTACAGGTGGAACTCGACCAGCTTCCCCGCCTTCTGCCAGGATTCGATCAGGCCGAATCCCTTGTTGGCGAACAGCGGGTCGTTGGCGGCGAGCACCGCGAACAGCGGTGGCGCGTCGGCCGGCACCTTCACCGCCTCCATCGATCCATAGATCGGCGCGATGAAAGCCAGATGCGTGTCGGGCGCGGCCAGCGCGGTCGCCATCGTCGTCATCGCCCCCGCCGAAAAGCCGACCATGCCGACGCGGGCGGGGTCGACCTTCCACTCGGTTGCGCGCGTCCGCACTAGGGCGACCGCAGCCCGCGCATCGGCGATCTGGTCGCTGAGCCCGGCGATCGCCTCGTCCGGGCTCATCCGCCGCTGCGGTTGCGCGGCGCCCGCGAACATGGCCGTGACCGACTGCTCGAACCCGCCCATGTCCGCCGGCGTCGGCTTCAACCGATATTTCAGCACGAACGCCGCGATGCCCCGGTCGGCGAGCGCCTTCGCCACGCGCCAGCCTTCATTCTCCATCGACAGCATCAGGAAACCGCCGCCCGGCGCGACGATCACCGCCGCCCCCGTCGCCTTGGCCGGATCAGGCAGGAACGGCGTCAGCGTCGCGGTCGTGACGTTGCGCGTCATCGCCACGCCGTACTGCTGGAACCAAGCTTCGGGTGCCGCCTGTCCCTTCACGCCACCAGTGTTAAGCGGGATCGCGGTCGGCTCGGCCGGCACCGCCGTCGCGGTCATCTTCGCGTCCTGTGCCAGAACCGGCGTCGCCAATGCCAATGCGCTCGCCAACAACCCAAATCCGATCAACCAACGCATCGTCTTCTCCCCCCTGTTGTCCGTCACACCATGCTCACGACAGCAGGATACGCCGCGCGGCGCCCTCGGGATCGTCGACCATGCGGCTCGTGGTATCGAAGACCATCGTCTGGCAGCGCTGCGGATCGGTCGGCGTCCAGGCCAGGCCCGGCTGGCTCGGATTGCCGGTGCGCGCGAAGTTCGCCCACGCCGTCGACATCGTCCGCGCGACGCGCTGTGCCTCCGGCGAATTGCCGGTGCCCTGGTCGCAGAGCGCGGTGTTGTCGAAGCAGAAGGCGAGGTCGGCGGTGTGCCATGCGCCTGCCACGCCGCCGAGTTGCGGCGACTGCCACTGGAACAGATATTGGTACACGGGCGCGCCGCGCTGCGCGTGTTTCAGGCGGACCATGTCCTGCACGCGGTTGCGGTTCTGCAGGCCTTGCACGCCGTACGCCAGCGTCCGCACCGCCTTTTCCGGATGCGCCTGCTTCATCGCCGCGATCAGCCTGCCCGCCTTGTCGGCGCCCATCTGCCGGGTGAGATCGGTCCGCCACTGCGCCTCGCTAGGGTTGTAGCCCCAGCGCATCCCCTCCTCGCTGACGTTGCCGATCATCACCGGCACGTCGCGCGACACCGCGGGCGCGATGTCCGAGTATGAGCGGACGTCGATCACCTTGCCGTCGAGCGTCGGGTTCCAGCCCACGCGCGGTGTCAGCGAAGGTCCCATCGGCCCGCGCGGACCGTTGATCTCGGTCGCGACCTTAATGCCCGCCTCGAACAGCGGCTTCCACGCGATCCGCTGGAGCGCGCCCAGATCCTTCGGCCCAATGTTCAGTTCCCGCAGCACGCGCCGCGAGAAATCGCGCGACTGTTCGGCGGTCGGCAGCGACCCGCCGCCGCCCGACTGCACCGCGGCACGGTGGATCAGGCCCTTGCCGGTCGCCATGCCGAGCAACGTCGTCACCTTCGATCCGCCGCCCGACTGGCCGTAGATCATCACCGTATCGGGATCGCCGCCGAACCGCGCGATGTTCTCGTGCACCCAACGTAGCGCCGCGACGCAATCGGTCATGCTGACGTTGACCGACTCGTCATACGCGGCGCCGCCGACTTCGGTCAGGTCGAGGAACCCGAGTACGTTCAGCCGGTGGTTGATCGACACCTGCACCACGTCGTGATGCCGCGCCATCTGCGCGCCGTCATGCGAGGCGAGTTCGTACGACGATCCGAACGCGAAACCGCCGCCGTGGAAATACACCATCACCGGCCGCTTGCCCGACAGCGACGGCGTCCAGACGTTCAGCTTCAGCATGTCCTCGCCGACGAACCCATCGGTCCATTGCTGGAGGAACGTGTGCTCGACCGCGCTGAAATCATGCAGCGTCTGCGGGCAGTTCGCGCCGTAGGACAGCGTGTCGCGCGTCTCGGTCCAGCGTTGCGGCGGCTTGGCGGGTAGCCAGCGGTTTTCGCCGCCGGTATCTGCGCCATAAGGCACGCCCTTGAAGGTGTAGACGCCGTCCGAGACATAGCCGCGGACCGGCCCGTATTGCGTCCGCGCGATCGCAGATTGCGGCGTCGAGCAGGAGCCCGTTCGCGATGCGGATGATGCGGGCGCCGCACGCGCGCGACCGATTGCGGGCAGCATCAGCCCTGCCCCGGTGGCGATCGATGCAAGCATCGCGCGACGACGATCGACGGTTGGCCCGGTCATCCTCTTCTCCCTATCGATTGCGTGCAGGCTGTTCTCCGACGTCCCGAAACCGGAACCGTCGCGTGCCCTTTGCAACCTTGTATGAGTATTAGGGTGATACCGCTATCCTGTCCATATGCGAACAGTGACAGCGGGTGGCGTATGCGATTGTTAGCGCTATAGTCACCGGAATAGCTGGCGAATCCAACGCCGCATGACGATACCGGAGAGGAAAAACCATGGCGGCCAAATCCGCATTCTGCCTGATCGCGACCCTGCTCGCGAGCACCGCTCCCGCAATCGCTCAGACAAGCCCGCGCGCTGCGTCGACCGACCTGACGCTCAACGCCGCCGGCTATTACGAGGCGCCAGCCGCCAACGTGCTCGTCTTTTCCAACTGGTATGACGGCCTGTTCGCCGATTCGAAGATCAGCGGCGTGGAGATCATCCAGCAGGGCGAACGGATCGCCACCAACGGCGATGTCCGCCTGTCCTCCACGCCCGGCCAATGGGACGCGATCGGACGCCTGGTCGACCGCAAGATCGATGCCGCGACCGGCGCGATCACCGTCACACTCGAATATCCCGACTATAAATGGCGCTACCGCGTGCGCTCGGAAAAGCGCGGCGGGGCGGTCGCCGTTTCGGTGATCCTCGACCAACCCGTGCCGGCCGCACTCGCGGGCAAGGCCGGGTTCAACCTCGAATTCCTCCCTGCCGCCTATTTCCACCACAGCTACATGGCGGACGGGGTGAGCGGCGCGTTCCCGGTCTATCCGGCCGATGCGATGATCCAAACGCCACAGCGCAACGCGGCGAGCGGTCGCGCGGAAGGTCCCGGCGCCGAACCAACCGCGATCGCCAGGGCAGCCGCTTCGTGCTCGCGCCAGAAGATCCGGCACGCCGCGTGACGATCCGATCGACCGCCGAGGTGCAGCTGTTCGACGGCCGCAACCAGGCGCAGAACGGCTGGTTCGTGCTCCGCTCGCTGCTCCCGGCCGGGCGCACCGGCACCGTGCTCGAATGGACGATCCAGCCTAACAGCGTGCCGGGCTGGCTCCGTCCCCCGGTGATCGCGCATTCGCAACTCGGTTACACGCCCGACGCGCGGAAAGTCGCGACGATCGAGCTCGACCGCAACGATCGCCGCCTGCTGCCTGCGCGCCTGCTCCGCGTCGGCGAGGATGGCAGCATGACGCCGGTGCCGACCGCGCCCGCCAAGCGCTGGGGCGAGTATCTGCGCTACAGTTATCTGCAACTCGATTTTAGCGCGGTCCGCCAGCCCGGCACCTATGTGCTCGACTACGGCACGACGCGGACCGCGCCGTTCCGGATCGCCGCCGATGCCTATGCCGGCGCATGGCACCCGACGCTCGATGTCTATTTCCCGGTCGCGATGGACCATATGTTCGTCAACGAGGGCTACCGCGTCTGGCACGGCGATGCGCACCGCGACGATGCGCGGCAGGCGCCGACCGACCACGAACATATCGACCTCTATGCACAGGGGCCAACGACCGACACGAAGTTCAAGTCGGGCGAGCACATCCCCGGCCTCGCGGTCGGAGGATGGTTCGACGCGGGCGACTACGACATCCGTACCCAGTCGCAATATCAGGTGATCCGCTCGCTGGTCGACAGCTGGGAGCGCTGGCACCCGATGCGCGACACCACCGCGATCGACTGGACGCGGCGCAAGACCGAGATCCACGTTCCCGACGGCACGCCCGATCTCGTCCAGCAGATCCGCCACGGCACGCTGCAACTCGTCGCGCAGTTCGACGCGGTTGGCCACGCGATCCACGGCATCGTCGAGCCCGACGTCGCGCAATACACGCACCTTGGCGACGCCTCGACCAAGACCGACGGGCTGGTCTACGATCCGGCGCTGAAACTCGGCGAGGAAAAGAACGGCCGCAGCGGGACGCCCGACGATCGCTGGGCGTTCACGACCAAGGCTTCCGCGCTGAACTACGGCTCGATCGCAGGCCTCGCCGCCGCATCGCGCGCGCTCGCGGGGGTCGATCCGGCGCTGTCGAAGAAGGCGCTGGGAATCGCGACGCGGACCTGGGCGGAGGAACAGTCGCACGCGCCCGATCTGTACCAGCACGGCAACACCACCGGCGGGCCGCTTGACGCAGAGCGCTTCTCCGCCGCGGTCGAGCTGCTCCGTACGACCCGCGATCCGCGCTATGCCGCCGCGGTCCAGTCGCTTTGGCCGGTGATGGAAAAGACGTTCGCCTTCAATCTGCGCGATGCGGTGGCGGCGATACCGTTCATGCCGCCGACCTATCGCGCGGCGATGATCCCGGCGGTGCGCGCCTATGCCGCCGCCGCCGAGACCGCGGCCAAGGCCAACCCGTTCGGCGTGCCGATCACCACCGGCGGCTGGGCGGGCAGCGGCACCGTGCTCGGCTATGCGATGAACGCGTACACGCTGCACAAGGCGTTCCCGGAGATCATGCCTGCCGACGCGGTGTTCCGCGGGCTCGAGTTCCTGGTCGGCAACCACCCTGCGTCCGACGTGTCGTTCGTCTCCGCGGTCGGCACCGTCTCGAAGGAAGTCGCCTACGGCAACAACCGCGCCGACTTCTCGTTCATCGCCGGCGGCGTGGTGCCGGGCGTGCTGATCATCAAGCCGGACTTTCCCGAGAACCATGAGGACTGGCCGTTCTTCTGGGGGGAAAACGAATACGTCATCCCCGAAGGCGCGATGTGGATCGAACTCGCGCAGGCCGCGCAGGAGCTTGCCGCGACGGCTGCATCCAGGCCAAACCAGACCGCGAGCGCAACCAAGTGAGAACCGCCATGAAAATCCAGAAATTCGCACTGCTCGCCGGTCTCGCGCTCGGAACCCCCGCCTTTGCCAGCGACGCGCCTCGGTTCAGCAGCTTCAGCTATGACGGGCACGCGCAGGAGAAGGTCCCCGTCGGGCCCGGCCAGTATCGCAACCCGATACTGTCGGGCTATTATCCCGATCCGTCGGTGACGCGCGTCGGCGACGACTATTACCTCGTCCTCTCCTCGTTCGCGCATTATCCCGGCCTGCCGATCTTCAAGTCGAAGGACCTGGTAAACTGGACCCAGATCGGCAACGCGATCGATCGGCCGGAGCAACTCGACTTCACCGGCATGCGCACGTCGCAGGCGGTATTCGCACCCGACATCTCGTATCACGACGGCGTCTTCTACATCGTCAACACGTGCGTCGAGTGCAAAGGCAATTTCGTCATTACCGCGAAGGATCCCGCGGGGCCGTGGTCGAACCCGACATGGCTGCCGTTCGAAGGCATCGACCCATCGATCTACTGGGAGGGCGACAAGGCGTATATCGTCAACAACCGCGCGCCCGCCGAACCGCCGCGCTACGACGGGCACCGCGCGATCTGGATCCAGGAATATGACTGGCGCGCGGGAAAAATGGTCGGCGACAGCACGCAACTGATCAACGGCGGCGTCGACATCTCCAAGAAGCCGGTGTGGATCGAGGGACCGCACATCTTCCGTAAGGACGGCTATTATTACCTGACCGCAGCCGAGGGCGGCACCAGCGTCAACCACTCGCAGGTCGCGCTGCGCTCGAAGTCCCTCCTGGGCCCCTACGTCCCGTTCGCGGGCAATCCGATCCTGACTCAGCGCGATCTCGATCCTGCGCGACCCAACCCGGTCACGTCGACTGGCCACGCCAAGCTCGTCGAGACACAGAACGGCGACTGGTACGCGACCTTTCTCGGCGTGCGGCCGTACGAGGGCGACTATTACAATATCGGCCGTGAGACGTTCTTGTTACCGGTAACATGGAAGAACGGCTGGCCGATCATCCTGCCCAAGGGCCAGCCGGTCCCGTTCGTCGGCACCAAGCCCAGGCTGCCTGCGAGCCCGCCGAGCCGAATACCGACCAGCGGCGACTTCGGCTATGTCGACAGCTTCGACGGCAGCAAGCTGGCGATGCAATGGGTCGGCGTACGCACGCCCAAGGCGCCCTTCTACCGGCTCGACCACGGCGACCTGATCCTCGACCGCGGCGGACGCATCGGCGACCTGTCGCGCGTGCCCTCGTTCGTCGGACGCAGGCAGCAACACTCGGTCACGACGATGTCGACGACGGTCCGCTTCACTCCCGACACCGATGGCGATCGAGCCGGCCTGGTCGCGATGCAGAGCGACGCGAACTATATGTTCTTCGGCATCACCCGGATTGAGGGCAAGCCTGTCGTCGCGCTCTACACTGCCGACAAGGGCAAGGAACAATTGGTCGCCTCCGCACCCATCACCGGCTCCGGCCCCGTCACGCTGACGATCCGCGCGAACGGCGGCACGATGGCGTTCGACTATGACGGTGCCGGCGGCAAGAAGACCCTCGCACGCGACGTCGACGCGCGCATTCTCAGCACCAAGACCGCAGGCGGCTTCGTCGGCACGCTGGTCGGTCCCTATGCATGGAGGAAGTGAGCCGCGTAGGCCCACAGGCGACTAAGGTCATGTCGACAGTCGTCCGCCCGGCGTGCTAAGAGTTGACACGTTTCGTACGGTAGCGCTACCCAAACACATCGAAGCTCGACACCACATCAGATGGTGAACATTAGGAAGGACCACGGACCGATGCGTTTCAGCCTCGCGCCTACGCTCGTCATTGCCGCACTTGCCGCAACGGGGACGATCGCCCTCGCCCAGACCAATGGGGGGAACGCTCCCTCGACGCCCGGGGCGAAATCCGCATCCGCCGGCAAGGAGCCGCGCAGCCCCGACGGCAAGCGCTATCTGTCGCAGCCCCTGGTCACCAGCATCTACACCGCCGATCCATCGGCGCACGTCTTCGGCGGCAAGATCTACGTCTATCCGAGCCACGACATCGACGTGAAGATCGCCGACGACGATCTCGGCAATCAATATGCGATGCGCGACTACCGCGTGCTGTCGATGGATCGCATCGGAGGCCCGGTGAAGGTCAACGGCGTCGCGCTCGACGTGAAGGACGTGCCCTGGGCGTCGCAGCAGATGTGGGCCCCCGATGCCGCCTACAAGAACGGCACCTATTACCTGTACTTCCCGGCGCGCGACAAACAGCTCGACAAGAACGGCCTCGGCACGTTCCGCATCGGCGTCGCCACCTCGAAGAGCCCGGTGGGTCCGTTCAAGGCCGATCCCAAGCCGATCGCCGGCAGCTTCTCGATGGACCCCGCAGTGTTCACCGACGCGAACGGCGCGAGCTACATGTATTTCGGCGGGATCTGGGGCGGTCAGCTCCAGCGCTGGAAGGACGGCAAGTTCGACGCCAATGGCTCGGACACCGATCTCGGCAAGGACGACCAGCCCGCGCTGTCGGGCAAGATCGCCAAGCTCAACCCAGATATGAAGAGTTTTGCCGAGACCCCGCGCGACGTCCAGATCCTCGACGAAGCCGGCAAGCCCGTGCTCGGCGGCGACCATGAACGCCGCTTCTTCGAGGCGTCCTGGGTCTTCACGCGCGGCGGCAAATATTACTACACCTACTCGACCGGCGACACGCACTTCCTGAACTACGCGACCGGTGACAACCCCTATGGTCCGTTCACCTATCGCGGCCATATCCTGAAGCCGGTACAGGGCTGGACCAGCCACCATTCGATCGTCGAATGGAACAAGAAATGGTGGCTGTTCTATGCGGACACGCAGATGAGCAACAAGAACCACCTGCGCAACGTCAAGGTGACCGAACTGAAGTTCGCGCCCGGCGGCTCGATCCCGACTATCGATCCGTTCGTCAACTGATGTTCCTCGGAATCGATATCGGCACCTCGGGTGTCAAGGCCGTGGTGCTCGACGAGCATGGCAGCGTGGTGGGCCAAGGCACTGCCGCGCTGACCGTGCAGCGGCCGCATCCGCTCTGGTCCGAACAGGATCCGGATGCGTGGTGGAAGGCGACGATCGCCGCGGTCCAGGCGATCGACCCGAGCGTCCGCCGCTCGGTGCGCGGCGTCGGGCTCGCCGGCCAGATGCACGGCGCGACGTTGCTCGATGCCGACGATAAGCCGCTGCGGCCCGCGATCCTGTGGAACGATGGGCGTTGCTTTGCCGAATGCGAGGCACTGGAGCGCGCCGTCCCCGACCTGCGCACCATATCGGGCAACATCGCGATGCCGGGCTTCACCGCGCCGAAGCTGCTGTGGGTGCGCGAGCATGAGCCCGAGGTCTTTGCGAAAATCGCGACGGTGTTGCTGCCCAAGGACTATGTCCGGTTGCTGATGACCGGCGACAAGGCATCGGACCTGTCGGACAGCGCGGGCACCTTGTGGCTCGACGTCGGTGGCCGCTGCTGGAGCGACGAGATCCTCGCCGCGTGCGGACTGACACAGGCGCAGATGCCGTCGCTGTACGAGGGCACGGAGATCACCGGCACGCTTACCGCCGAGGTCGCCGAGCTGTGGGGCATGCCGCAGGTGCCGGTTGCGGCAGGCGGCAGCGACAATGCGGCGGGCGCGGTCGGTGTCGGTGTCGTCAAGGACGGCGATGCGCTGCTGTCGCTCGGGACGTCGGGCGTCATCTTCGTGGCGACCGACGACTTCCGCCCCAATCCGGCGCGTGCGGTCCACGCCTTCTGTCATGCGCTTCCCGGCATGTGGCACCAGATGTCGGTCCACCTTTCGGCCGCGTCGTGCATCGACTGGGTCGCTCGGATTACCGGTGCCGCCGGTGCCGCCGACCTGTTCGCGCGCGCCGAAGCCGCCGGCCCCGCCAGTGGCCCTGAGATCTTCCTCCCCTATCTCTCGGGCGAGCGCACGCCGCACAACGATCCGGAGGTGCGCGGCGCGTTCCTCCGCCTCGACAACGACACCGATGCCGGTCGCCTGTCGCAGGCGGTGCTGGAGGGCGTTGCGTTCGCGCTCGCCGACGGTCTCGACGTGTTGCGGGAGGCCGGCACGACGGTCGAGCGCCTCGCCGTGATCGGCGGCGGTGCCCGCTCGCGCTATTGGGGCCAGGTGATCGCCGCGGCGATGGAGGTCGAACTCGTCTACCTCCAGGGCGGCGAGGTCGGCCCCGCGCTCGGTGCGGCCCGCCTCGCCCAGCTCGGCGTCGACGGCGGCGGCCCCGCCGAGATCTGCGTCGCGCCCCCCGTCTCGCACACCATCGTCCCCGACCCTGCCCTCGTTTCGGCACTCGCCGAGAAGAAGGCCGCGTTCCGCCAAGCCTATTCCCGCATCACCCCCAAATCGTAGGAAGCTTTGATGTCCGACTTCTTCGCCGATATCCCCCAGATCAAATATGAGGGCCCCG
>Ga0247809_1000172_pt1 | contig 35280 bp, 46 predicted proteins | sample UWRJL104311B1_FD_180951 | JGI IMG/M metagenome (GOLD analysis project Ga0247809, IMG submission 180951) | Plant litter microbial communities from Arlington Agricultural Research Station in Wisconsin, United States - UWRJ-L104-311B-1 | ecosystem: Environmental > Terrestrial > Plant litter >...
TTGCCTTTCCTGAAGTGGCTATGCAATATGAAGCTCTGAAATTAGCATTGGCACAAAAGTATAAATACGATCGTGTAGGCTATAGAATTGCAAAAACAGATTTCGTAGTCAGCGTCACCGATGAGGCCAAACAGTATTACCTACCTGTACATCGCCATAGCTAATTAAACTTAATACTAAAAACGGAAATAGAATGAATGCAGAAACAACGCTTAAAAATCAGGAATTAATCAGATACGCATATGCTGCTTTTAACGCCAGAGACATTGATGCCATACTAAAAGTGATGCATCCTGATGTAAAATGGTCAAGAGCATGGGAAGGTGATTATGCAGAAGGGCATGATGAAGTCAGGGCTTATTGGGAAAGGCAATGGAAAGAGATTGATCCACATGTAGTGCCAGTTGGTTTCCATGAAAGACCGGACGGCATTTTAGAAGTTGAAGTAGATCAACTGGTGAAAGATTTAGAAGGCAATATTGTATTTGATGGAAAGGTGAAACATTTACACATCATCACAGATGGTATGATGCAGCAGATGGATATTGAATTGAACTAATAATCAATCGCCATGACATGCAGATGATTATCATAAATTTGAAGTCAGGCGATGATGCAGCGCGGGTTACTTAATCCATTTTCCTGTATTAACTACAAAGAAAATCAAATAATTATGCATGATCGTCTAAAACCTCTGGTGTCATTACCTTTTTTTATTTGTCTGGTGCTTTTAATTACAAATGACTTTTTCCTGAAAGCGACTTTTCATAATACGCTGACAGGAAAATTATCTGATTGCTGTGGATTATTTATATTCCCCATTTTCTGGTCGGTCTTATTTCCTAAAAATAAAGTATGGTTATTTATCCTGACCGGAATACTGTTTATTTATTGGAAAAGTGAATACGCTGCCCCATTTATTGAATTTTTCAGCACTTACCTTTATAGCGTTCAACGAATAGTTGATCCTACCGACCTAATCGCTTTACCTGTTTTATACCTGGCTTGGTTGAGCTTGAAAGACGATTGGGGAAGTATTAGTATTGCTCCATTCCTGCAAAAGATGAGTTCTTATGTGATAGCGCTGGTGACGATTTTTTCATTTTGTACAACTACTATGGCCCATTATGTTCAGTCTTTTGATCAGCCACAATATGTGCTTTTCAGGTCTAACAAAATGCCCGACTCTACTTCCTACCAGGAGGATGTTAAACTTTATCAATTCGATTCCTTACTTGTTGTAGAGGTTAAGCAACTGTACGACGCTCATAAGCCTGGTAAAGATGATGACTACAACAAAAATCTTATGATCAAAAATCTCGATAAGGATGTTTTCGGGATGTTCCCCGGAATTAAAGGGTTGATGCCAGCTGGAAAGCTAAGCGCTTTGACCATCAGCACGTCACAGTATCAGGACTTTTTACGGTTCAACGGTAATCGTTTAGACGGCCAGTTTATCAGGAAAAAGGGTGAAAAAATCCTTATTGAAGGATATTATAAAATGGGCATTGAGGATTCTACCTGGACTTTTAGAGATATCAACAGTAGCACCGTAACTAAAAAAACGTTTCTCAATGGAGAACGGACTAAAGTTCAGTACTTTGTGGGAGATAAGCTGGTTTCTTCGGAAAGCATTCATACCCGTGCAGGTACCATTAGAAATAAATATATCGTGGCAGTAATCTTATTCTTGCTGATGATTGGTACAATTGTGCTTCTGGTAAGGAATTACCGTAGGAATGATCGGGAGAAATTCCAGATTACGCTGGGGTGGAAATGGTTGCTCTGCTTTATCCTGCCCATTCTTGTGTGGCTTGCCCAGTTAATGATGGGACAAGTGTTAAGCGATTATGGAGAAGACATTTTTTATTGGGCGGGAATGTTTTTTATGATTTATATCATCACCTGCCCTCTATTTTTTATCATTGTTTTCGGGATTAAATTAAGGGAACAGATTGATATGCTCTGGTACTGTTTATTTTTCGCGCTTTTAATTAGTCTCCTGATGGAATGCGCCATAATTAGTAAGCTGAATTAAAATGAAACCATCGTAAACTTACCCTGTAAAAACAAATACTGATGAAATATTACCTGCTCTGCCGTTCCACGGGAATCAATCCTGATTTTTATAAACCTTTGAGCCGATGCGGTGTTAATAAAAAGTAAGCTGCGAAATATCATATGCGCTATTTAATTTGGAGAGATGCAGAAAAAAGAAATTAAACTTCAGGTAAAAAAAGAAGGAAAAAAAACCAAACGTTCTTTGAGCGGATTTATGAAGAAAGGTGACCAGGAAAAACTGCATCAATTCAGGGTCGGGATCAAGAAACTGCGTGCAGTGGCTTCACTGATTGAGCAAACAACGGAGCTGATCCACGTTCGCACTGAACTGAAACCGGTTAAAGAAACTTATCAGCTTAGCGGTCAGGTAAGAGATAGTTATTTGCATGTGAAATTGGCTAAGACGCTGCCGACTACTGAAAAGGAATACCTCTCTCATGAAAAAATTGTAATGAAAAAATCTGCGCGGAAATTACGTAAAGACAGACCTCATCATTATAAAATGTTACGTCGGGCTCAAGGCAGATTGCTGAAAAGCATTCCGAAAGTTAAAGACAAAAAGATAAACCAATTTTACGAAATGGAACTTCTTGGGATCGGAGGATGTTTGAGCTCCAGTACCGGAGATGAGCAAATGCATGAGTGCAGAAAACGCCTGAAAGTATTATTGTATAATCTGCCGCTGGTTGCAGCTACACTTGACATCACTGTGAATAAAGACTATCTTCAGCAAGTGCAGACTGTTATTGGCGACTGGCATGACCATATTCTGGCAGCAGAACAGTTTCCTGAACTGGGGGGTAAATCGGAACAGTTGATGCAGGAGGTTAAGGCACTTACGGAAGATTTTTATGATCGTGCAACTACCGTTACTAAGATGTTGGTTCACAAAGGGGCGTAAAATATGGGTGTAGAAATTGAGCGTAAATTTTTAGTTAAAAAGGGACTTTGGGAAGCGCTGGAAAAACCAAAGGGAAAACACTACCGTCAGGGCTATTTGATGAACAGTGAGGATCGTGTGGTGCGTGTCAGGATTGCGGGCGAACAGGGTTTCCTGACCATCAAGGGTGCTGCAGAAGGGATCAGCAGATTGGAGTATGAATATGAAATTCCGAAGTCAGATGCGGAGGAGATGTTAGACTGGTTCCAGCCCGAAGGAACCGAAAAAATCAGGTATCGCATTCCGGAGGATAGTGGTTTAGTATGGGAAGTGGACGAATTCCTCGGTGCAAACGAAGGTCTTGTCGTGGCTGAGATCGAGCTTACTAGTGAAGATCAATCATTTACCCGTCCAGATTGGCTGGATCAGGAAGTGACCCATGACGAGCGTTACGCTAATTCTAATCTGGCCTTACGACCGATGAATTCTTAGCTATGGTGTTTCCATTGCCTGCAATCAGCCTTTAATGAAACGGTTTATTGTCTGTATGTTTTGTGTATGACCTCTTTTACCAGAATAAAATCCTGACTGTCTTCAGGCAGTATTTGCTTTAATTCTTTAAGCATTTCGGGGAGAAATCTGGTTTTAATCGCTTTGTAAAGCTCATCAAAATCTTTAATTTGTGCTTCAATATTGATCAGCATCTCCTTGTATCTGATATGTTTATCCCTGAGTTTTATTCTTAAATCTTGTAATTCCTGGCTATCTGAATTTTCATGGCCTATTTGAGATCTGATCATTTCAAGATTATCCAGGGCATCAATCATGTGCCCAACCTTACTATTACTAATTGCTTTTAATCCCATTCCTCATCTGTTTAATCAGTCTGCAAAAACCGGGGGAGAAATCCGGATTGTTGTAAAATTAAAACAGGGAGATTAAAGTGGGATTAAAAACAAATTTAAATGGAATTAAAAACCTGTCAGATGAGGGTAAACCATCGCAGTGGGACTATCTTATAATAAGTAAACTCTTTGTTATACAGTTGTTTTGGTTACGGATTTAATGCTCGGCGGATGAAACAGGATAAATAGGAGATAACATATAATCGACATAATTGTACCAATAATAACTGGTAAAACTCCTCCGAAAGTGTACATCATGCCTACTAAAAATCCCAGGAAGTAGGAAGAACGATAGATCGGAAAAAATAGGGCTGTTAGCGGAAGTCCTAAAAAAAGCAATCCTGAGATTTGTGTGTTCCCTAACGCAAACGATACGGACAGTATGACTGCATAGAGCATCGCTGCAAAAAACGAATAACATTCTTTTAGGATGAGATGGGCAGGTACTTGGTCGTTTTCAAACGTGATTCTTGTTTTTAAGCTGCTCAACAGTAAAAAGCTGGTGAAAGGAACTGTAACTGCGCCCCACCAATTGGATATTTTCGGTAAGTCTTTATTTGCCAGAAGATGATGTGCAGGCACACCGCCGTGTAAGTAATCCCAGATTAGAAGACTCCAGATCAAAATTGTTATTGCTCCGAGAATCAGGAGAATAGCCTTATTGAAAGATTTTATATTCATCACGTATTTGATTGGGATTGCCGCTATATAGACGATTTATGACCTTACTTGTTACATTATATAGATTTTCCATTAGCTCTGGCATCGAATAAACAGCGCTTTAAAACCCAAATCCTCCTGTATTTCTTTTGAGGATAGCCTCTTCGGTTCTCGGAACAAGCACATCCAGCCCACTGGTCAAAACTCTTTCCTGTACACCTGCTATAAACGGGCGGAATGTTTTGTTATACTCCTGGAAGGCGATCTCATAAATTCCGCCGGCCTTTTCAAAGGCATCCGCCAATGCTGCGGCACCATCAATGGCCAGCGAGCCGCCCATTCCTGCAGCGGGAGAAGCGCAGTAGCCTGCATCGCCGACCAGTGCAACCCTGCCTTTTGTCCAGGATGGCATCCTGATCTGGCAGAGTTTATCGAAATAAAACGTATTGGAATCCATCATCTCCTGCAACAGTTCTTCGGTTCTCCAGCCTTCTCCCTTAAAATGATCCAGGATGATCTTTCTTTGCTGGGCTTCATTACGGTAATCATATGGAATTTCTTTTGCTGAACGGAAGCACAGCACGATGTCTGTCTTATTATTGTAGGCATTCAGCATGATGGCCTTATCGGGCACATTGAAAAATTGTGTGGTGTTCTCTTTGATCAGCAATTTATTGACGATAGTAATGGAAAAATATTGGCCCAGAAAATGGGAATACTCCTGCTGGTGACCAAACCAGATTTTCCTTACTGAAGAATGGATCCCGTCACAGCCCAGTACCAGGTCAAAATGCTGCATTGAACCATCATTAAAAGTAACCTCCATATGTTCACTCGTTTCCTTCATTGAGGTAACACTGGCGTTAAAAATGAAATGGGTATCGTCTTTAACCAACTCAAAAAGCATGTTCAGCAAGGTATTACGTTCAATTTCAAATCCTTCTTCGGTGAGCTGTTCACGTCTTTTCCTGAGTACCATTGATCCTTCGGTTACATCATCAGCATTTTTGAACTCCAGTAGTTCCATAGCAATACTGTTAGCTTTGATCTGCTCGAAAAGACCCATTCTTTTAACAATATCTATCGTATTGCCCTCAATGTTTACTGGCGTTCCGCCCAATTTTATTCCTTTGCCTATTTCTACAATGGTTACTTTGTAACCTGATCTGCTCATCCAATAAGCTGAAGATAGGCCGGCAAAGCTTGCGCCGGAAATCAGTACTGTTTTTTCTGGGGATGTTTTCATCTTATTTGCATTTATTGATATGCAAAGAAACGCTGTAACACAGTGATAAAAAATGGCAATATAGCGTGAGTATTGGACTATTCGCGGTTTCTGTTCCGGAAAGACAGGGCAGACATTCCGGTGATTTTAGTAAACAATCGTGAAAAATAAGGGTAATCATCATAGCCCAACTGGGTAGCAATTTCCTTGACTGATTTGCCAGAATGATACAGCAGACGTTTGGCCTCCAGGATGATGCGCTGCTGGATATGATAGGAAACAGGATACCCTGTTGCATTTTTAACACACTCATTCAAATAAGGAGCAGAAATATTCAGCTTTTCAGCATATCCAGCCGGCCCTTTGAGCTTGCTGAAGTTCTGTTCCAGTATTTCCCGGAAAGCTTTGGCAATAGCCTCGAATCTGGAAAGTTTATCTGCGGATTTTGCTTGTTCAAGGTATTGAGAAATAGTCATCGATACCAGTGTATTACAACTATCCTTTAACAGTGAATGATATAACCTGTCGTGCTTACGAATGGAAAGTTTCAAACAGAGCGACGCCGCATCTTTGAAAAGTGAAAATATTTCTTCATTCAGCGGCAATGGCTTAAGAGGAGTGAGTTCTTCCAGTATTTTCAGGTATTCCTGATGCAGATTTTCATTATTAACTGCCCAGCTGTTTACTGTTACGTCTTCAAAACTGAGGATGCGATGCACCTGGTTAGGGTGCATGTAAATGACAGATGGAGCTGTCATCTGGTAAGTCTGAAAATCTACTTCTATAGTGATTGTACCCTTTTCCAGCAAGTGAAAGCTATGGCGGTCGTGCCTTTCGGCATGCTGTGCATCAATGCCCTTAAGCAAATCATTCAGGCACATTTTTTCAATAGAAATACCGCTATGGTATTCACCCCCGAAATCATTTACAGGAATGGACGTGTTTTTTTTGCGCATGGCTTTCAACCTCAACACGCAAATATAGGTTAATATGCTGTGAAGTAATATCTGGCATTACTAAAACGAATTCATCATTCCGCTTAAAATCCACAAGCGCGAATATTTCGTTAGTATCTCCAGTTTAGTTTAAATTCCTGGCAGATTTAATAATTAAAATCGCCAACTATACGCACTCGTTATATGCATTTTCAGACTTTATGGTTGGGATATCTTTCCTGTATTAGAAGCCGTTTAATGTTCTTTGGTACAAAGTCTGTCAAAGATATGGCCTATTGGCAGGAGGAGCTGTTTATAAAAATGGTTGCATTTTCACTGCCTGTAAGTCTGGGTTTGGTTATACCCAGCATCGTCTTTCTGTGGCGATCGGGGGCTTACCCAATCTCTATTATAGACCTATTGGCATTTTTCAGTATTTCCTGGGTGTTATTATTTACGCGTTTGCCAATCAAAAGCAAAATGGCTTTTGCGGTGAGTGTGTTAACAGTGGTGGCGGTGGTATTAATTGCTTGTCTTGGTTCATTCGGGATTGGCAGCATCTATCTCCTGGCATTAAGTGTAGTGATATCCCTGCTGTTTTCCAGGAAGATCGCCTATTTCAGCATAGGATTGAACTCAATTATTTTTGCGATGTTCTCTGCATTGATTTATTGGGAAATTGTCGACTGGCCTGTGGTTCAAAATTATGAAATCAATATGTGGTTACGTATTCGCTGAACTTTTTATTCCTGAACGTGATGCTGGTCATCGTAATTATTCATCTGTTATCAGGTTTACAAAACACCATTGATCATGAGGAAAATCTCCTGTGTGCTCTGAGGACGGAACTGGAGGTTAAAACCAGCCGCAATTTATACCTGTCTGACTCAGAAGGTCACTATAAGAGTCTTTTCTTCAAAAATCCGTCACCTATGTGGATATTCGACGCGGTCTCTTTACGCTTTTTACAGGTAAATGATGCTGCAGTAATTAAATATGGATATTCAGCAGAGCAGTTTACGGAGATGACTATTGATCAGATCAGGGTGGAGCCTTTGAACTTGATTGCAGAAGGATTGGCAAAAACCATGAGTACCGAAACAGTATTTGTCAGCGTAGCACTGCACCGTAAAAAAAATGGCGAGCAATTTTATGCCAAGGCAAAATGCAGTACTATTCCATTTCAGGGCAAGCAGGCGCTTCTTGTTATTGCGCATGACATTAGCACTCAAATAGCCCATAGTAGTGCGATTGAAGCACAAAATGTGAAATTAAGGAAGATCGCATATATGCAGTCGCATACCGTACGTGCACCGCTTGCAAAGATCAAAGGTTTATGGTCTCTATTGGCGTCAGATAAAGAGATGATTTCAGATCCCGATTTGTTTAACCATATGCAAACCTCTATTGAGGAGCTTGATACCGTTATTCGTGGGATTACGAAGGATAGTGAAGTTGTTCCAGCAGGGAATGAGGTATAAGATATTCAGAAAATTGAACAATGATAACAATGACAGTCCGGGTTGTTTTGTGCTGGTCACCTTATAGCTTAGTCAATCATATATAATTTAAATTTCTTTTAAACTTTAAAAGCGGCCATCACTGCAAAGTTATTGGATTTATAATAGCTGTCGAACCATTCCGTTCTTCCTTCCACCTGGTCAGCATTAATAAATACGCCTCCGTCATTAAGCGCATCGAAAACGTACTGATAAAGCGATGCTTTCTGCGCATCCTCCAAATGATGTATAGCGAGTGCTGAAATAATCAGATCATATTTTTCTTTAATCGGGCCGGATGTAAAGTCATATTCACCAAATTCGAAATTATCCAGGCCTGCAAAGCGTTCTTTTGCTACTGCAAGCATATCTGTAGAAATATCAGTTAAGGTGAAATGAAGGTCGTTCCTTTGCTGATAAATATATTTAGTGAAAAGTCCTGTTCCTGCTCCAATATCCAATACTCGTTTTGCAGTGCTGAGTGTTTTATGATAGGTGTGCAGCAGGTGTAAAAGTCATCAAGGCGGGGAATAAGAAATTTTCTCTGACCATCATACTTTTTAGATACACTGTTAAATTGCGCTTTAATATTCTCCATATCCAAAATTAATATTCTTTTATTATCTTGATCATAGTATCTGAGTTTTAGCAGAGCGGCAAGGAAAACGTGGAGAAGACCAGATAGCTCATCATAAATATTGATGATCATCAACAACATCATCATATCTAAAAGCTTTTTTAATTATTGAAAGTAAACATCGGCAAGTTTAGAATTGAACTAATCAATAAGTCAGTAATATTGGTTATAAGTTCAGTGATCTGTATACTTTTTTTCAGATAATTGTTGGGAGATTTGTCTGTGTAGATGAGCGTGATCAACCTACATGAACCCATCAATATGAAAAAAATAGTTATAGGATTAATGTTGTGCATTACCAGTGTACAGCTAGTACATGCCCAGGCAAAACTGCCGGGATCAACTTTAATAAGCGCTGTTAAAGAAGAACAGGAATTGCTTGACCTCTCTAAAACCAAGTGTCAATGGATGGCAGACAAAAATGTGGAATCTTTAAAGGGTCTTTTCGATGAAAAGTGTGTTTTCGTACATATGGGCGGAAGCTGGGGGAAAACGCAGGAACTAAATACTATTAAAGGCGGCTTCATCTGGTACAAGAAGGCAGAAGTTTATGGTGCATCAGTGAATATTTTCGGTAATACCGCTATCCTTTTAAACGATATAGATTTGCTGGCTGTGGTAGGTGGTAAGGAAGTGGTCCATGCTTTCATGGTAACTGAAGTATACCTGAAGGAAAATGGCCAGTGGAAGATGGGCTCACTTACTTTTTCTACGCTTGTTAGGCCGGTGAAAATGAACACTATTGGTCAGCCTGCAGATGCTAAACACTAACGAAAGCAAGAAATGAGATCAAATGCAATTTGTCACAGATAATTCAAATTCATAGTATTGTACCGATCGTTCTAATTAGAGTATTATGTTTGTAGACCAAACGGTACAGAATATGAAAAAATTAGAAAATAAAGTCGCATTGGTGACTGGTGCTTCCAAAGGTATCGGCGCCGCTATCGCAAAAAAGCTAGCCGAAAATGGGGCCGCAGTCATTGTAAATTATGCTTCTTCAAAAGAAGATGCCCAAAAAGTGGTGGACTCTATTATCGAAAACGGCGGTAAAGCTACTGCTATACAAGGCGATGTTTCCATTGCCGATCATGTGAAAAGAATTTTGGCTGAAACTGTTGATCTATATGGAAAGATCGACATCCTGGTCAACAATGCAGGTGTGTATGAATGGGGGCCGCTTGAATCTGTCACAGAGGAAGGCTTTCACCGCCAGTTTAATATTAACGTACTCGGCTTGCTCATCGCGTCTCAGACAGCTGTAGGTTATTTTGCAGATAATGGAGGCAATATCATTAACATCGGATCGGGCGTATCCACATCTCAGCCTGCCGGAAGCGTGTTGTATACCGCTACCAAAAGTGCAGTGGACTCGATAACAAGAGTACTTTCGAAAGAACTTGGACCGAAAAACATCCGCGTCAACTCTATTAACCCCGGGATGGTAGACACTGAAGGATCGCGCGCTGGTGGATTTATCGGTAGTGATCTTGAAAAACACTTCGTCAGCATTACTCCATTACTTCGCGTAGGAGTGCCAGAGGATGTTGCATTAATCGCTTCATTTCTGGCATCAGAAGAGTCACGCTGGTTAACCGGTGAAATCATATCAGCAAGTGGTGGTCTCCGCTAGTCATTCAACTGTTACCTCTTTGAGGGATGAAACCCGAATAAAATCAATAGCTTTGCCTCTGAAGGCAAAGCTATTGATCATTATGAGAAGTAAAGATTTTGATGAAGAGGAGATATTGAGGAAGGCCATCCATATTTTCTGGGAAAAAGGCTACAACGCAACCTCCATACATGATCTGATTGACGGACTCGGAATTGGCCGTTCCAGTATATACCATGCATTTGGGGACAAGCATAAACTTTTTGTACAAGCCCTCGAATTCTACCAGTCAGAAGGTACTGCAAAAATCAAGAACACAATTGACAATGCTCCATCTCTGAAAGTAGCTGTTGAAACATTGTTAAATGTCGTCATTAATGATGTCCTTCAGGAGGACTGCCCTAAAGGTTGCTTTAAGATCAATTCCGAAGTAGAGGTGGCAGCGCAGGACGAAATCGTCAGGCAACTTGTTTACAATGATGATTTGCTGATTGAAGATGCGCTATATCAGGCATTTAAAAAAGCGAAGCAAAGCGGCGAGATCGGCGCTGCTAAAGATCCGTTAGCACTTGCCCGCTTTATCTGCAATACCATCAGCGGAATGCGCGTATATGCGAAATTTAGAAGTGAACGCGCATTTTTCGAAGATATCGCGAAGACTGCACTTTCAGTGATAGCATAAACATCCGCTATCTTCACCCTTCTCTCATTATAAACTGATTAAGGATTTATTTTATTAAAAGTCGCCTTTACTGCTGCCGGATCTGCATTAGCCATTATATCACTGAATCCAAAAGTCAATTCCTGTTTTCCTGCTTTCATTTGCTCAAATACAGCAGTTACAAAATCGCTGACTTCCGGTTGCCCGTCGTGCAGACCTTTACCACCAAGATCGGTATTCAATGCTGGGGGGATCATTTCAATGACTTCAATATTTCTTGATTTCAGCTGATACCTTAATGACTGGGTAAAGGAATGGAAGAATGCTTTGGTAGCGCAATAAACCGGAACTTTTGCCAGCTGAACAAATGATAATCCAGAGGTTACATTGATAATCGCATTTAAGGATTCCAGTCCGATAAATAAGTTAGTCAGATGAATCGGTGCAAGTATATTAGTTGTCACCTCTGCATCCGCTTTCTGATAAAAATCTTCGTCAGAAACATTTATCCAGTTCTGGATTCCTGCATTGTTTACCAGTACATTTAAGTCACTGTGATTTTCAGCAACCCATTTATACAGCGCTATCCTTTCTGCCTCTGTAGACAGATCGCAAACCTTTGTAATCACTGAAGGAAATTTCGCCGCTACTTCCTTGAGTGCATCCTCGCGTCTGCCGCAAATAATAACGGTATTATTATCCTGAATAAACCTTTCTGTAAGACCTAAGCCAATGCCGCTTGCGCCACCTGTAATTAAAATTTTATTATTTGATAAGTTCATTTTATTCCGATTTGTTGTTTGTATCAAAGATAACCACAACAGTTTTCATTTTTTTTGCGAAAATCAATCTATTGTTTGCCAGATTCAAAGAAACCCGACAATAAGATCAGGAATGAACCGTAACATCAATCTCCAGCTACAGTTCAGAGGAGCCAATTTTTACGCTTATACTTTTACGAACGCTAGAGGTATCTCAATTATTGATGCAATTTTACGGTCTGAGTAGTTAAAATGCTCAATCAGATATTTCACCATACCTTCTGCCAAATCAGTCCTCCTTCTTCCTTGCGCTTTCTATTCTCGCATCCATTGAAGCTTTCGGGTACTAATTTTCTTTATATCGGTTTACTTCGATTTCTACTAACAGTCTCTTAATAAGATCAATTTTTGAATGCGAGGAACGCTTCGTCCCATTTCCGGGCATCGACGATCAAACTTTTAATTTTCTAAAACCTAATGGAGACATTCCTGACATTTTGCGAAAAGTCCGAATAAAATAAGCGTAATCAGAATAACCTAATTCATGAGCGATTTGCTTTACGTCAGCTTCAGTATAATTCAGTAAGCGCTTCGCTTCGCTCAATAATTCCTGGCCAATCCAATAACTTACTGTTGATCCTGTCACTTTTTTAACAGCTTCATTTAAATAACCGGATGAAACGTTAAGTTTTGATGCATATGCAGACGGACTTTTTATCGTACGCACATGCGCGGTCAATAATGCTTTAAATTGACGCGTAAGTTCTGCAGACCGCTTATGCATCTTCACAACTTTTTCTATAGTGTGATAACTGCTCGCCGCCATTGCCAAAAATGATTGTGCGAGACTATGAATGATCGTTATATAATATTTATCAACCTGACGTTCTGTAGGTTCTTTATGCAATAAATTTAGCAGGGCAGTATATCGTTTCAATTCATCGCTTGTCAGTTTACAGGGAAGCTGCAGATTGGGGCCTTGTTCAAACGCATCTCTTAAATCGGGTTTAATCAATGAAACATCTACTGCCAGAAACCATCCTTCAGCACTATTCACTTTTATTCGGTGATGAACCTGGGTGGGTAAAATATAATACACTTCTTTTCCGGAAATTGAGACCTCCTGCGAATCAACTTTTAAGGATCCGGAACCACTCTTGAGCAGGAAAAAAATATAATGATCGTCGCGATGAGCTATTTGTGGTGTATCTTCATATTTATCATCTCGTTTAAAGATTTTGATCTGCAGGCCTGTATTTGTTTTATTCTTTAACTGATCAATGGGGATCGTGTTCATCAACACAAAATTACCTTTATAATTTTAAATTCAATAATTTGTCTGCATTGCTATGGGCAATCTGACGTACTTGTTCATCAGGCAGTTCGATGCCATTTAGGAATGCTATTCCCATTTCATTTGTGCTGAAAGGATAATCAACAGAAAACATGATGTTATCAACTCCAAATGTCTCCAAAGCGATTTGTAAGGGGGGCTGGGTAAAGAAGCCACTGGTAGTGATATGTACCTGCTGATGGAAAGTATCAGTAAGCGTACGTTGATTGGCACCTCCATTTCCGGGCTTGAAGGCTCTTTCAGATCTTACCATCATCATTGGTAGCATTTCGCCCATGTGACCAATGATCAGCTTTAGCTTGGGGTATCTGTCAAATACTCCTGAATACAATAGTCGTAAAACGTGCAGGGCAGTTTCGGCATGCCATCCCCAGCCATAACAAGCCAAAGCCTCAGCCATTCCAGAATGGTTGGGCAGCCCGCTATAATAAATATCAGCTATCCCTTTTGGCGGCAGACCGGGATGCAGGTAAATAGGTACACCCAATTTTTCGGCCTTTTCAAATACAGGCGCAAACTGTGGCTGATCTAAAAACATACCCTGCGTTAGTCCCCGGATCATCGCTCCGCGAAAGTTGTATTCTTTTACTACCCGTTCTAACTCATCGGCTGCGGCCAGGGGAGCCGTCATTGGCAAGTGTGCAAAAGCTGTAAACCGTTGCTCAAAGCCTGCAATTCTTTTGGCTATTAAGTCATTATATTGTGAGGCGAAGGCCGGGGCATCTGCCTGGCTTAACAGGTTTGCCCCTGAGCTGTCAACGGAGAGGACCTGAGTTGAAATACCATTGTCATCCATTGATTGCAGACGTTCACCAGTGATATCATCCAGTTTGGGTATCAGCTGTTGCATTCTTTCTGACTGTCCAAAACCGCCAAGGGCTTCTTTAGGAATTTTTTGTGTCATTTCCGGAAAGGAAATGTGTTCTTCGAGTGTGACTATGCGCATGTTCATTTCGTTATTGATGATGATGGAGTGTTTCATACCACAAAGTAAAACATTCACCTTTGACCAGACCAGACAACATTAATGGCAATCATAGGACTATTCATGGCAATTCTTTCCTGTTCGATTTACATCATAAATGCATATCTTTCGCTGATTCAACAATTTTCTTAAATGACACCTCAGGAAATTCTAAAAGGACATCTTGCTAAAACTATTCATTTGACTGATGATGAGTTTAATTACTTCTTTTCGCACTTTAAGCCACAATCCTATAAAAAAGGACAAACTATTATCAATGTTGACGATCGTGTGAACTGTGAATACTTTGTGTTGAACGGTTGCTTAAAAACATATTATATGAATGACGATCAGAAAATGTTTATCCTTCAATTCGCGATGCCAACATGGTGGGCGTCTGACTATAATGCCTTATACAATGATGTGAAAGCAACAGTTAGCCTGGATTGTATTACCGATGCCGATGTATTATGCCTTTCCGGTGAAGACAGGGAAAAACTATGTAAGGAAATTTATGCCCTTGAGTACTTTTTTCGATGGCGCTCTAACAGAGGATTTGTGGTTGCACAAAAAAGACTATTATCTTTTATGAATAACGATGCACGGCATCGTTATGAAGAATTAATGAGTATGTATCCTCAATTGTATAATATCGTTCCGAAACAACTTATCGCTGCCTATCTTGGTGTTTCGAGGGAAACACTAAGCCGTTTGTACCAACATTAATCGTTAATTTCCTCTTAGGGTATCTAAACCATAGCCGGATATCAGGCAATAAAGTATGATGTCCCTGTATCAATAAAACAAGGGACATCATATTTGTTTTATGTATTGGCTATTGAACTTCCAAAAGTTTAATCATCTTTTGTGCAACACCTTTAGCTGATGCTGGATTTTGTCCGGTTACCAGGTTACCGTCAGCAATGCTGTGATCAGACCACGCCTCAGCTTCATGGAATTTGGCTCCCTGATTGGTTAGCGCTGTTTGCAATAGGAAAGGTACGTCTGCTGCAGCGTAATTATACTCTTCTTCATTGGTAAAAGAAGTGATGTTTTTGCCTTCAAGCAGATAGCTGCCATCACTAAGTTTAACATTTAAAAGTGAAACAGGACCGTGACATACTGCGCCAATGACGTCGTTACGTTCGTAAGCTTCTTTGATTACTGCTTTAAGCACCGTATTTTCTGGCATATCTACCATCGGCGCCAGTCCACCAGGAATAAAAATTGCATCGTATGCACTTACGCTGGCATCCGCAAGTTTAATCGCTTTCTGCATAGCTGCCCAGCCGTTTCCTGTTAAAAACGACAAGTTTTGCGGATCGCCGGCAAGGTTGAGGGCATCAAGATAGGGAGTGTCTCCTGTTAAGCTGGCAAAATCGATGTCATAATTTGCAGCTTCAAATTCTGCATAGGGGTGTGCCACTTCTGGTAAAAAAATGCCGGTTCTTCTATTATTTGGTCCAATTGCATTAGCGTTGGAAACGATGATCAAAACTTTTCTCATGATATTGAATTTTAGGATTGTTATGGGTATAGGATTAAAATAGTGGTTTCACAAATAGTACTTCACGCACTTCCAGGTGGGGAATGATTTTACCTGCTACAATCGTTTGGTAGTGGGCAGCGTTTTTATGTGCATCCAGGGCTTCCTCGTTAACGTATCGCTCATGCAGTATAATCTCGTTGGGATCTTTTTCTGATTGATAGATCGCATAGGCAAGATTTCCTTTTTCTTTTTTTGTTTTCTCAACCAGTTCAGGTAGTAACTTCAGTACGCTGGCGGTTTCCGTTTCTTTAATTCTCCATTTTACAATTAGTTCTCTTTCCATTGTATTGTATTTTTTATGGTAAATAATAATTCGTGTTTGATTACATAACAAAGGTGCCGTGAATGAGGAAATAATACCTGTGACCTGGATCACATTTAAAGTGGAAGAGTACTATTGTGATGTACATCACAGTGCGTGTAGCGGTACTAGATGAAGAAGCCGAAAGAAATATTTCCGGCTATCATAAAATTTTCTGCAGATAAGGTAAATACATCATGCTTAGTCTGACTACATCATTCACGTGAGGATAGAAAGCGATTGAGGAGATCGCTGAATACGTGATTCCTATTTTCAACTACAGAATGAGTTGAAAAGATAATATTCAATATGATATACATTTTTAAGAAGCTGGTTCATGCTTCAGGAACCAGCTTCTTATGTATAATATACTTAAAGCTATACAGTTAATCGATTACTGTTACAGCTGGTCTGGCATCCAGTAATGTGATTAATGCTTTAGCTGCAGGGCCGGCTGAAAGCGGATTTTGACCCGTAACCAATAACCCGTCCTGTTCCACATGTGACAGGAATGGTGCTATCGCTGTTTTTACTGTTGCGCCCAATTCTTCCAGACGACTTTGCAATAGGTAAGGTACATTTCCGCTGCGTCCAACCATCGTTTCTTCCGTATCGCTGAAAGCAGAAATTGTTTTCCCGGTTAACAGACCTGGTCTGAGTCTGGCTGCACTGATCAGCGCGGCCGGGCCGTGACATACGGCTGCAACAGGTTTGCCTGCATCCAGAAAATTAAGAATCAATTCTCCGCTATTGTTATCCACCGCCAAGTCCCAGATCGGCCCGTGTCCGCCAGGATAGAATACTGCATCATAATCTGCAGCATTGATCTGGTTCAATACGGTGGTATGATCAAAAGCTGCCTTCGCGATCTCATCATCCTGAAAACGACGGTTTGATTCCGTGATATTTTCAGTCAGTTCACTCATCCAGTCTACAGGTGGCCTGCCGCCCTTCGGGCTGCTCAGGGTCACCTGATAACCTGCATCAATAAATTCATAATAAGGGTCGGTAAATTCACCCAGCCAAACCCCTGTTTTGCTATCGGTATTTTCCATCGCACTGTGCGAGGTGATCACCATTAAGATATTTTTCATCATCTATTATTTAATGTCCTCCGGATCAACCTGATTGCCTTCTTCGTCTACCTGCTGGTTTTTGTCCCAGTTGTTCTCGCGTTTATCTGTTGATTGCTGATCGGCTGTGCCGTCAGTTCCAGACTGTGTCTGCTCATCTTGTTCTTTAGGATCTTTCATAGTTAGTAGCTTTTTATTTCGATAACAAAGCAGGACAGCAAAGGTTCCATCTTTTGAATTTTTTGTAGGCTGAGCTAGTCGGTAAGGAAATTGATCGGATGTATTTTTCATAAGCTGATAATTTATTCCCAATTTGGCGGCTGATTTTAAATGAAGAAAATAACATGACTGAGAACGAGTTTTTAATTTATTGTCAGAGCCAGGTTTCAGGGCCGCTTAATGATGAAGATATTGTACTGATGCTAACTGCCTGGGGGCAGATAAAATACTCTTCCGGATATAGCCAGGCTTTAGCCGACCGGGGACTGGATGCGGAGACTCCAATTACGCCTGCAGATGGTGAGTAAGGTCATTTATTAAGGGGATATTAGTGTATATCATGCCGGGTATCTTTTCATTTTTACAAGCAAGGTAGGGTAGAAGAACATACCAAAGAAACCGGTGACGGATGCGGTTTTTACTATGCTGTATATTCAGATGGATTTTACAACCGTAGCAATAAAGAAATCAGATAATCTCAATTTATTTTTAAGCGTGTACAATATTCGGCTGTTCCATTCGTCTTTATATGGAGAGCGTTAATTTAGAAAAGCGGGAATGAACGGATGTGTCATTTCCGCTTTTTCTTTTTGACCGTATTATTTGAATAATGAAATGAGTTTTTGATCCTGCAGAAAACTATGATCTAAGTAGACTGACCCAAAAAAGTTGTATAGACTGTATAATTTTTTTTTCAAGGTGATCAAATAACAATGGTTAGCTTCTTAATTCTTTATCCTGGTTCTCTATCATCCATCCGGGATATTGTTTGGGCAGAGGGCTGACTTCTTCAATTTTTAAAAGGTCGGTCGCGCTTAAACATAAATCTGTCGAACCGACGTTGGACTGCAGCTGTTCTATATTCTTAGCACCAATAATTGTACTGGTAACACCAGGTTGCTGCCTGACCCAGGCAAGGGCTACCTGTGCAGTAGTTGCTTGATAATGATCACCAATTGTTTTCATTACATCCACCAGATCATAAGCTTTATCCTTATCAATTGGGGGAAAATCAAAACTAGACCTTCGGGAATCATTTTCTGTTGTCCCCTCACGGGTATACTTGCCTGATAAAAAACCTCCGGCAAGCGGACTCCACGGGAAAATGGCAAGGTCATGATCTTTCGCCATCGGGACCAGTTCATGTTCAATATCACGTGTTACTGCTGAATAGAAATACTCGAGACCGATAAATTTATGCCAGCCATTATAATGTGCTATTGCCTGTGCTTTAGCTACCATCCAGGCCGGCCAGTTACAAATGGCAATATAGCGCACTTTTCCGCTTTCAACTACATCATTTAAGGAACGTACAATATCTTCGAGCGAAGTTTTAAAATCTACTCCGTGGACATATAGTATATCAATATGGTCCAGTTGTAGGCGCTTCAGGCTATCGTCCACAGCATTGAAGATATGGTAGCGTGAAAGTCCTGAACTGTTTCGGTTTTCCTTCATCTTACCCAGTACCTTTGTCGCTATAACGAGCTCATCACGCAGTACCTGAAGATCTTTCAGACCCTGGCCGAGCAATTGTTCAGCCTGTCCAAAAGAGTAAACATCCGCGGTATCTATAAAATTGATACCAGAGTTAATCACTGCCTCCAGCATCTTGTTAACCTCCTTTTGCTGTAACTGACCAATATTGTTCCACATTCCTGCTTTCTGGCCTCCAAAGGTCATGGTTCCAAAACAAAGTTCCGAAACCATCAAGCCAGTGTTCCCTACATAGTTATATTTCATGGTTAGGCTGATTAAGGTTTTCTGATGAACGGCTTTGCATGTACAATCCAAACCAGTCTTCAAGGTGCCAGGTATGCGTAATCTTACCATCTTTAAGGTGATGTAATTCCAGCATGGATACTTTTACCTTTTTGTTTACAGGTGAAATGCCCATAAATTCTTTTTTTTGTCATGAGTAAAAGTCATTTCCGCCCGCACTGCAATACGCCCGGCCGTGCCAAATATGTCCTGCAGGGTTATTTTAATGTCCGGAAAAGTTTGGTGAAAAAAGGTAATCACGTTCTTTAATCCTTCAGGTCCTGCTTTCTGCCCTGGAGCCATCGGTATATCCTGCCAGTCCGGACTAAAAAGTGCATCAATAATTGTCAGGTCATTCGTTTGCCAGGCCTTATAGGAGGTCTGGATAGCCTCAACTGTTGCTGTACTGATGGGCTCTGCCATGTTCGGCATATTGTTTTCTTTATTCATGATAGATGTGTTATTTTTGTTGCTTTAAGCTGTTGTAGGGTATGACTTAAATATGTTCCATAGCCCTCAAAATAATGTTCCGGTTTAGGGTTTTTTAGGACATCAAAACAATGGTAACCTGGAAGAATCTCATAACCGAAGAACTTATAGTTAAGGGTAACATTAAGCAGAACATCGTCTGCTGATCCGCCTACCATCCATAGCTGTTCCTTATTATCAAAACAGTCTTGCGGGGCATTCCATGTAGCTGAAATAAACATTGCTTTGCCGGTCATTAAACCACCTGAGCCATACTGCTTAGCAGGATCGCCTGGAGTTCTGCCATCGTTTGTCGCCATCCTTCCGCTAAATAATCCTTTGTTAAACAATTCGTCAGCATATTTTTTATAAGACCAGGGTAGGTTAGCCCAGTTGACTGGTGTCTGCAAAACAACAAGATCACTTAATAGATGCTTTTCTACTTCTTCATCAACATCATAACCCTGGTCTATAATAGTTTCCGACACCCGGATATCATGGTCACGAAAAAATGATTTCGCTTGCTGAGCAAGAGTTTTATTAAGCCTGCCTTCGCTAATTCCGTCATATTTTTGATGGGCATTGATAATTAATACTTCTTTCATTATTTGAATTTATTTGGCTCAAAGTAAAGCATTAGCTATCTTTGAGGCAAGTACTTACCATTCGGTATGGTACTTACCTTTACCACTGAAACATTGATTAACAGCTACATAAAAATGGAAAATACTGAAAGAAAAATTTGGGGTGGTGAGGAGTGTCCAATAACTCTGTTTATGGAACAGATTGGCGGAAAATGGAAACCCGTTATTTTATGGTTGTTGTTTCAGGAGGGAACGATGAGATTCAGCGAATTGGATAAATCCATTAGCGGAATAACCCAAAAGATGCTGTCACAGCAGCTTAAAGGGCTGGAAGAAAATGGTACTATTAAGCGGGTATCTTATCCGGTTATACCGCCAAAAGTTGAATACAGCCTGACAGATAAAGGTAAATCACTATTTAGTGTGCTCGACAGCTTGTGTAAATGGAGCGAGAGCAATCTTTCGCGTTAATAAACAGATTTGACTATTTAATGCGGTTGAGTCAGTTAAATATTGAAGATCTTGTAGGAAGATCCGCTTCCAGCGTTAAAATGTATCTTTATTCCGGTATTTTGTATAAATCCTGCGACAGTAATCAGGGTAAATTTGTTTTATCAAAAACAGATAAACAACAATAAAAGAATGTCGAAAATAATTTTTATTACGGGAGCATCCCGCGGATTTGGAAAGATATGGGCGGAAGCTTTTTTGGAACGTGGTGATAAAGTAGTTGTCACTTCAAGAAGTTTAAGCGCCTTAAAGGAGCTGGTGGACAGGTTTGGAAGTGCCGTGCTACCACTGGAACTTGAGATAACCAACAGGGCTGCATGTTTCGAGGCGATGGCCAAAGCTAAAGCTCATTTTGGAAAAATTGATGTGGTAATTAATAATGCAGGTACAGGTGTGTTTGGCGCTGTAGAAGAGCTTGATGAACAGGCTGCGAGAGACATTATTGATGCCAATCTATTTGGTACCTTGTGGATCACTCAAGCTGCACTGCCCATCTTGAGGGAACAGCGCAGTGGTCATATTATACAGTTATCAAGTGCACTTGGTATTTATTCGTTCCCTACCGTAGGGATCTATAGTGCTTCGAAGTTTGCTGTGGAAGGACTTAGCGAAGCACTTTCACAGGAAGTGAAAGGGTTTGGTATTGATGTGACCCTTGTGGAACCTAACGGCTATGCTACTGATTTCAATACTTCTTCTGTTCAAAGTAATCCTATAGCGGCTTATGACGATATGAAAGCTGAATTATATGCGCTACCTGAGTTTTCAGCATCTGATGCCTATGGGGACCCAAATGCTACTTCCGAAGCAATTTTGAAATTAGTAGATACGATCAATCCTCCACTACGCTTAATTCTTGGAAAAAAAGCGCTGCCTTTGGCACAACACTTCTATGAGGAGCGGCTAAACACCTGGGATCAATGGAAAGATGTTTCAGTTAAGGCGCATGGCCTTTAATTAAAATTAATGGTAATTTTATTTAACAATCAGTCTATGCATTAAGCATAGACTGATTAATTTTCAACATATGCACTTCAAAAGTCTGGCCGATGTTCATCGCTGTAATCAATATCCAGAACCCGAAAATCCGCTGCTAACACTATTTACTTGTAATCCGCTACGTAATGTGACCAGTTACGAGGTGACCACGGATTTCTTTGTTATTGCTTTTAAGAAGTTTAGCTCAGGTCATATCAGATATGGCAAAACAAGGTATGACCATGAGAGCGGCTCAATGTATTTTTTGAAGCCACATCAAACCTTGCAAATGAAAGATGTAGCGCTGGATGGTGATGGCTTCGAAATTTGGTTCCATGAAGATTACCTGAGTGGTCATCCGTTGCACACGGAAATAAAGAAGTATAGTTTTTTTAATTATGAGCTGAATGAAGCGCTGCATATTTCTTCTAAGGAGCAACAAGTCATATGGGAACTATATGAGAAGATAGCAACTGAATACCATAATAATCAGGACGAATTTACAAGAGATATTATTCTGGGACACATTGAGTCCATCCTTAAATATTCGCTACGTTTCTATAAGAGGCAGTTTATTAACCGTTTTATACATTCAGGAACTACGGCCACTAAATTTAATAACGCATTAACTGCCTATTTTGAAAAGGGGCTGCTAGCGGAAAGAGGCTTACCTACAGTAGCCATGTTTGCGGACGAACTCAACTTATCTCCGCGTTACCTCAGTGATCTGCTAAAACAGGAAACCGGAAAAACAGCCATGGATCTCATTCAGATCTTCCTGATTTCAGAAGCGAAAAATCTACTCAACCAAGGCAACTTAACAGTAAATGAGATCTCCTATATCCTGGGCTTTGAGAATCCTCCTTACTTCTCACGCTTATTTAAAAAGGAAACAGGGCTGAGTCCTAATCAGTTCAAAAAGCAATATTCAAATTAAATATACTAAATCTCCCATCAACCTATCAGGTTAATGGGCGTTATTGATTTATTAATCATTGATTTCTGATTACATGTAGCGTTTGATCCTTCTTTGGCGTTATAATTGTCAAGCTACCTACTATAAAAATAATTTATATATGAAAAAAAGTACAGTATTATTCGTTTCCTTCTTAGCACTATTTATAGGCGCTTGTTCAACTGCCAGGAATAACAAAACAACAAATGGCCTTGCAAATGCGACCTGGGAACTGGAGTATATTTCGGGGCCACGCATTGCTTTTGAAGGTTTATATCCAAACAAAAAGCCCCAAATTACTTTCAATACAACTACCAATAGCGTTAGTGGAAATTCAGGTTGTAATGGATACAGCGCAAAATATACCTTAAATGGTAAAGCGATCTCCTTCGGAGAGCCAGGACCGGCAACAATGATGTTCTGTGAAGGGGGAGGTGAAAAGACATTCTTACAAATGATAAAAAAAGTCGACAATTATTCCATAGACAATGACGGTAAGCTGAATTTGAATAATGGTGAAGTCGCAATGATGCGCTTCAAAAAAAGTAAAAACTGATTCTGGTTGAAACAACCAACAGGATGGCTACTACGCAGATGACGTTGTTAGAGCGCTATATCGCCGGCTGGCGCAGGTACGACACGAACGCGATCCTGGCAACGCTCACTACGGATTGCGTTGTGATCGAAAGCTTCGGGCCGGTTTACCGTGGCCACCCCTGGGTGAAATGCTGGATTGCGGCATGGGTTGCCGAGAAAGGCCGCGTCATCAACTGGACAATCCACGATTTGCAATCGCTGGGAGATGTGGAAACTGCAGAATGGACATTTCATTATACCTGGCGCGGAGAAGAAAAGAGCTTTAATGGTTCGACCATCGCAAAGCTGCACGAGGGTAAGATCTCGTATCTTCGCGAATATGCTGCAACCGCTCCACTCTATGATTGGCAAGGTGAGTGGAGGCCGCTTTAGCTACACTAGCGACGAGCGGCCAGGCTCGTCAATCAATTTATCTTTCTAAAGGTACTTTTAATACACGATACGATTTATTAAGTTGTCTATTAATGCTACATTTGTAAAGTGACTATTAGTCAATTTATGAAAGCTAAATCTAAACATCTTCCGAAATTGCGCAGAGAACAGCAAATTATCAATGCAGCCGATAATGTGTTGAGAGAAGTTGGCGCTCATGATTTTACAATTGACCGGATAGTCGCAGACCTGGGGGTGGCTAAGGGCACTATTTATAAATACTATAAAAGTAAAGACGATATCCTTGCGGAGGTCAGTGTTAAAGCCCTGAAGTTGCTATTAGATTATTTTAAAATTTCGGTTGAAAACGAAAAGGATCTACTAGAGGCCACAAAGGCCCTGGTTATGTCCTGTTATCAATACTATTTAAGTCATCCTAAATATTTTGAGCTCATTATTTATATGGAGAGGCCAGACTTTAATAGTAGTATTAAGGACTATCTCCTAATCAGTCGGGAATTAACAAACTATTTCACAGCACATATAATCAATTGCCAGTTAGCAGGGCTGATTAAAAAAGAATTGAATGCGACCTATTGTACGTATATGATATGGGGAAGCTGCATGGGATTAATGAACTTTATAGAAGCGAAGCGGGTTTTTATTGAAGACTTTGAGAAAATAGGTCGTAAGGAACTGCTGAAATTATATTCGGAAACATTAGTGGCCGGGATGAGACCATAGTTTTTTTTGAGAAAAAAGTGACTGATAGTCATTTTGTTGATATTGCCGGAACGCGTAAAGGAATGAATTTTTACCTATAAAAATAATAAATATAATTTTAATTACTGGTGCGACAAGTGACATTGGACAAAAACTGTGTCGACTATTAGCTGAAAATAAAAAAACCTTTCGTGCGATGTGCCGAAAAGAAGAGCAACTGCAAAAATTTCGCAAGCAAGGTCTAGACGCCGTTCTGGGAACCTTTGAAGATCCTGCAAGTTTAAAAGCAGCGATGCAGGGTTGTGATTCTTTGATTTTGATTAGTCCCCCTACACAGAATCAAGTGCAATGTGAAAAAAACGCAATTGATAGTGCGAAACAGGAAGGTATAACATACATTGTTAAAATTTCGGCATCTGATGCGAATCTGAGGTCTTCAGTACCATGGGCAAAGTCTCATGCTGAAATTGATCACTACCTTCGTAATTCTGGTATCGCATGGACGATACTTAAACCTACAGCATTTATGCAAAACTTCCTGTCATTATCTAAACCCATCTCAAAAGGCATATTACCTCAGGTGGCTGGTAACGGACATGTAGGCTATATTGATGCGCTGGATATAGCCCGGGTAGCGTTCAGCGTGTTGACAGAAGATCATCATAAACGTGCTACTTACTTTCTTAATGGTCCAGAAATGCTGGATATGAAGGAAATTGCCTTACAGTTATCAGAAACGTTGGGTAAAAAAGTACGGTATGTAAACCTGCCTTCATTTGTATTCCGACTCCTTTTAAGGCTATACGGGTCATCCCGATGGGTTGCAAATGGTCTTATTGAACAATATGCAGAGGTAGTTGCAAAAAACCACGATCATGATATGAATGAAGAAGTAATTCGCATTACTAATTGCCCACCCCGCTCGTTTCTTGACTTTGCAAAAGAACATAAGGAGGCATTTTTGAATTTAAATTGAAACTAAGCTAATTTACCAGGGTTATTATGGGAAGTAAAGGTATAATAAAAAAATAAGTTGATTATAAGCGGCTAGACCAGGAGTGCGGACGCTGCTTTTTTATTCTTTTCTTTTTCAATCTTCTTATCTCCCCATTCCTTTAAATGAGTGATAAATGGAATAAGTTCGAAACCGGTTTCTGACAATGAATATTCCACCATAGGTGGTACCTGATGATAAACCTTTCTGATAATTAAATCGTCTTTTTCCAATTCCCGGAGCGTCTGTGTTAACATTTTAGTTGTCACATCCGCTAAAATTCTTCCTAACTCTCCAAAACGTATAATTTTATGTTCATTCAAAGACCATAAAATCCTGCCTTTGTATTTCCCCCCGATTCTTCTAAATGCATAATCAACCGAACAAGTTGGTGAGTCAGAACATTTCCTTGTCATATTTGCCATTATAATATTATTAAAGTGTTGGTTATCAGTTTACCTACTTTTTAGTAGGTAGGCTACAAAAAAGTAGGTACTTTCCACAAATATACATACAATATACTTTTGTGACTAACTAAAGTTTGATCACATGACATTGAAATTAAAAGACAAAGTTGCCGTGGTAACCGGCGCCTCAAAGGGAATTGGCGCAGGTATCGCCAAGGCATATGCATCAGCAGGAGCGAAAGTAGTGGTGAACTATGCTAAAGACAAAGACAGAGCTGAAAAAGTTGTTGACCATATTATTGATCTAGGAGGGAAAGCGATCGCTGTGCAGGCCGATGTTTCTAAACCTGCCGATGTCGAAAGATTATTTAAAGAAGCAATAACAGCTTTTGATAAGGTGGATATCCTTGTCAACAATGCGGGCATTTACGATGTGGTAATGCTGGAAGCGCTTACAATTGAGGTCTTACAAGCCAATATAAATACGAATCTGATCGGTACTATCCTTTGTGCACAAAAAGCTGTTGAAGTAATGGGAACAGATGGTGGTAACATTATAAATATCAGTTCTACAGTGAGTGTAAATCCTATGCCAGGCACCCTAATTTATGCGGCAACAAAAGCGGCGATAGACAATATCACCAAAGTGCTTGCGAAAGAGCTGGGAACGAAGAAGATAAGAGTAAATACGATATCTCCTGGTATCACCGAAACTGAAGGTTCTCATGAGCAAGGCTTTATGGGGGGCGAGTGGGAAGCCCAACTGGTTGAACAGGTTCCTTTAGGTAGGATAGGACAGCCTGATGATATAGCCAAAGTTGCTGTTTTCTTAGCCTCTGATGACGCAGGATGGGTGACAGGAGAAAGAATACAGGTAGCAGGCGGACAAATATAAAAACGGTTAGCGATATGAATTTATTATTGAAAGACAAAGTGGCGGTCATTACCGGATCGTCGCAAGGTATTGGTGCGGGAATCGCAAAGGCATTTGCCAGCCAGGGTGCCAGGGTGGTGATTAACTATCGGTCAAATCATCGTAAAGCTGATCAGCTCGTTGACGAGATCATTGAACATGGTGGAAAAGCAATTGCAATCAGGGCTGATATTTCTGAACCATCAGATATAGCACAGCTTTTTGAAACTACAATCGAAGTATTTGGAAGATTGGATATCCTTGTCAATAATACAGGTATACTGGAATTTGAAGTTCTTGACGCTATAACTCCGGAAAATTTGCAAGCCCAAATAGACACTAATTTGATAGGAACAATACTATGTACTCAAAAAGCTGCTGCTTTAATGATAAAAGAAGGGGGAAGTATCATCAATATCAGCGCAACTACCAGTATTAATCCTTTGCCTGGAACACTTGTGTTTTCTGCGACAAAAGCTGCAATAGATAATATAACTAAAGTGCTGTCAAAAGAATTGGGCCCAAGAAATATAAGAATTAACACAATTGCTCCGGGGATGACCGAAACAGAAGGTTCACATGAAAAAGGTATGATGGGAAGCGTGTTCGAACAACAAAATATTTCACTCACTCCGCTAGGGCGTATTGCGCAACCTGAAGATATTGCCAAAGTAGCAGTTTTTCTGGCCTCTGATGATGCAGCGTGGGTAACAGGAGAAAGAATCCAGGTTTCTGGGGGACAATTATAAAACAAAATCAAATATTTATATGAAACTAAAAGACAAAGTAGCGGTCATCACAGGATCGTCAAAAGGTATAGGTGCTGGAATTGCTAAAGAATATGCAAGAGAAGGTGCCAAGGTAGTAGTCAATTATTCATCCAGTAAAGAATCGGCAGACAGAGTTGTCGACGAGATCACCCGAAATGGTGGGACAGCCATCGCTGTGCAGGCAGATATTTCAAAGATTGCTGATATAAAACGGCTTTTTCGGGAAGTCAATAAAACATATGGCAGATTGGATATATTGGTTAACAACGCAAGCGTATGGAGGTATGAAATGTTAGCGGATGTTAGTGAAGAAACTTTCCTGTTGCAGATTAACACAGGTCTGATGGCACATATCTTTTGTGCAAAAGAGGCCGTCGCGATGTTTGGTGAAGGTGGTGGAAGCATTATAAACTTAAGTTCTACCATTAGCCTGAACCCTATCCCGGGCACATTGATTTACTGTGCCGTTAAGGCAGGAGTTGATAGTATAGCAAAAACACTAGCTAAAGAACTTGGACCTAAAAATATAAGAGTCAATACAATTGCTCCGGGTATGACAGAATCAGAAGGTTCCACGGCTGATGGCAGGCCAGGAAGTGCTATGGAAAAATATTATTTAGATCAGACACCTTTGGGCCGCATTGGTTTGCCGATAGATATTGCCAAAGTAGCAGTTTTCCTGGCTTCTGAAGATGCCGGCTGGATTACTGGTGAAAGAATTACTGTTGCTGGTGGTTTACTGTAAACGTTTAACTATTCTAAAAGGTCAAATGCTAACGCTATCCATTCCTCTTACGGATCATGCTCAAAAATACTGGCGTAATACCCAGATACGAAGCAATCTGTTTTTGCGCGATGCGTTGTTCCAGTTTAGGATAAAGGTGCTGAAACTGCAGATAACGTTCTTCTGCCGATCTGGAAATGATGGAATTAACGCGCCGCTGATATAAACTGAAACCATTTTGGGCCAGTATACGAAAGAAGCGCTCCATTTTTGGCACATCAATATACAGTTGCTCCAAAGACTGGTAACTGAAATAAAACAGTTCAGTAGTTTCCAGGGTGGCGATGTTATAATAAGCTGGTACCTGATCAGAAAAACTGGTCATATCTGCCGCCCACCAGTTTTCTGGGCAAAACAAAACGTTATGCTCCGAACCCTCTCTGTCCCGGTTATAAACCCTCAGGCAACCTTTGTCGACGAAGTAAATATTACGGCACGTTGTACCAGTTTCTAAAAGTATTTCATTCTTTTTTAATCTTTGATGCTGCAGCACAGACTTTATGCAAGCCTGTTCTGCAGCATCAAGATTAACGTGAAGGGCAAAGTTTGCAAGTATGTTTTTAAAAACAGGCATCCTACAAGGTAGGCACAAATCCTATAATCTTTGTCATCTTGTTTTCAGCATTATATTCCACATAATCTCTGCCTTCAAATTCACCATGGCCCGGGATATTGATACTCCAGGCGTAATAACAATGACCATCGAAATACTCCGGCTCAGTCAATAGGGCAAAGGTACGGCCGGGTACTTTTTCATGCGAAGACATCACCAAATCAACAAATGCATCAATTCCTGTTAACATAGGAGTATTCTTGTCCTGGTAAGTGATTTCATCCGCCAAGCTTTCTGCAAAAGCAACTTTAACTTCTGCTGCTGTCTTTTCGTTCCACGCGTTTGTATAGCGCTCTGCTGTTTCTTTCATATTTTTCATATCACAAAACTAGGTATCCCTGCTCAGCTGAAAATTAAAGTAGTTTAATAAAATGAAAAAGTTAAGCTTGAGAGTAGGTGTGCATTATAGAGATACCTCAATTCGCCATATCCCAAAACTTGTTACGATATTTGTTTTTTCTATTATCAGGCAGTTTGAGTAAGCTGCAATTTACTATATAAATGAGCAATGTCCAATTTTGAAGCGTTTTTCGATTACATTCAGGAAATATCTGGCAAAATGCTTTCAGAAGAGGATAAGCTATTGTTGACGGAACATTTCAAACCCAAAAAACTGAGAAAAAGGCAGTACTTTTTACAGGAAGGAGACGTATGCAGATATATTGGGTTTATTGTGAAAGGATCCGCCAGGACCTTTACGGTAGACGAAAAGGGGCATGAGAATGTATTGAAATTGTCTCTGGAAAATTGGTGGCTGGCTGATTTTGAAAGCTTTTACCTGTTGACGCCAAGTCGTTTTAATATTGAGGCACTGGAGGATATGGAGGTGCTTCAAACAACCAATGCTCAAATCGAGGAGTTTCTCAAGCATATCCCCGCCTTTTCAGCGATGGCGAACATAATCAATCAAAATTACACCATTGCAAACCAGAAAAGAATGCAGGCCGCTTTTAGCTATACGGCTGAGGAACGTTACGAGGACCTGATTAGCAATTACCCGCATTTTCTACAACGGTTTCCGCAAAACATGATCGCTTCCTATCTGGGGTTATCCCCGGAAACTTTGAGCAGGATAAGGAAAAACTCTTTTAAATAGATCTTCAACCCGATCGATATTGCTTTTTGAATGCAAAAAATTGCTCAGCCATGCGAAATATGCTGTTATGATCATGCTAGCTTTTTGCTTCTGGATTTTCCCTGTCTATCTTAATTTGTTATTTTACAATTAGTTATCTGATGAACTTGATTTAGGTCAACTCATTGTCTTGACCTAAATCAAAGGTACTTAATGATTCATGTCAACACCCAGTCCATTATGGGGTTGCATCTTTGGATATACTTCAGAAGGGAATACAGCTGAAGTATATGAATAGATTAACATATAGAAATCATGAGTAAATTAGAAAACAAAGTAGCGGTGGTTACCGGTGCAGCAAAAGGAATAGGTGCATCTATCGCAAAACACTTCGCGGCAGCAGGCGCAAAAGTGGTGGTGAATTATGTCTCAAGTAGAGAAAGCGCAGATAGGGTGGTTAAGGAGATCACCGATAATGGAGGTCTGGCTATTGCCGTACAAGCCGATGTATCGAACGAGGCTGATGTGATCAGATTGTTTGAAGAAACCAATACTGCTTTCGGCCCCCTGGATATTTTGGTAAACAACGCAGTCCATCAGGGATACTTACCTGTTGAAGAGATCTCCGTAGCAGCTTTTCATCAGCACTTTAACGTTAATGTTTTGGGGTCTATATTGACTATACAGGCATCTTTAAAAGCATTTGGCGATAAGGGTGGCAATATCATCAATATCAGTTCGGGGGCAAGCAAATACCCACTTCCGGGTGCCTCCTTATACTCAGCCTCTAAAGCGGCATTAGATGCCATAACGATTGCTTTATCGAAAGAATTGGGTGCAAAAAATGTTCGGATCAATTCTATTTTGCCGGGTGCGACGGATACAGAAGGTGCAGCTAACGCAGGTGTAACTCCTGGCAGTGAATATGAAAAAATGTTTGTTTCAAAAACACCGCTCGGCCGGAGAGGCCAGCCTGAAGATATTGCGAAAGCCGTTGTATTTCTTGCTTCGGATGATGCAGCCTGGATTACGGGAGAGCAAATTGGCGTCTCAGGTGGTATGTATGGTTTTTAAATCTGTCCTGTAGGCAAGCTCCATGAAGAAAGCTACAGAAAGAAAATGCCCCAAAAAGTTTGACACTATCTGGGGCATTTTTTATTTCAATAATATTTTCCGGTAGTCCATTCCTAACGATCGGCATTGATCCCGTCTCTGCACTTAAGGCTTTCGTTTCATCCCAGAGACTGGTATATGCTCCAGTCCTTTTGGCGAAAAAGAGCCATGAAAATCAAGCAGGATATTGTATTTAGCAGCTTCCCTGGCTACACGCTCATAATAGTTGATGATAAGGGTCGCTCAAGCTCTACTGTAATAACTAAGTACCTGGACAGTTAGAATAAATCATAATTATTATCATTTTAAGTATTACTGGCGGGTTATCGTCGAATCAAATACTTGGATAATTAATAAAAAAGCCCCGCATATTGCTTCCATTAAATTTAAAACAGATGCATTTGCAATTGCAAAACTAAATACTACCTTTGTACTGTAACAAAAATTAGTACAGTATGAATAATATACACTTCGCAACAACATTACATATATTAACAATGCTGGCAATCACTAAGGAAAGTTTATCCTCTACACACATTGCTGACAGTATAAATATTAATCCTTCGATGGTACGTAAATCTATAAGTTTACTAAGAGCACATGGACTAATTGAAACCAAAGAGGGCAAAGGAGGGGGGGCATCACTGGCCAAATCTGCAGAGACGATCTTGCTATCAGATATTTATCGTACCGTAAATGATGCGAATTTGCTTGGCAGATTGAACAGTCCAAACCCGAAATGCAATACAGGTAAGCAAATTAATATGCATTTGCTTGATCTGTTCAACCTAGCTGACGAGGCGCTGATGAGTAAGCTTGACACAGTGACCCTGGCGGATTTCTGTAAGAAATTTAAATAATTTTTTTTGCACATTACTGTAATAAGATTTAATACAGTTTGTAGTATTTGCTAAATATCACTTAGTTGATTTTAACATTGTATTAAATATTTACGATTACATGTGCCCATCTGAAACCAGATTTTAAACAGAAAAAGTTAGTGTAAAAAATAAAATAAAAAATATGAGCAATTCCCCATTAAGAATGCGCAGGTTAGGCTGGGCAGGAGTAGAAATTGAATTTGAAGGTGAAATACTATTGATTGATTATATCAAGGACACTACGTTATATGAACCACTCCAAAATCCTGATGAACCTTTCCCATCATCATCCCGCCCTGGCTGTGCATCAGTAGCGCTTTTAACTCACCTCCATGCTGACCATGCTGATCCGGATGCCTTAACGGTTGCTTTGCGCAAAGGGGCTCCAATATTTCGTCCTGTACGGGCAACAGGTATCGGCGGTGATCTCGTTTTGACCAATTACGCTGAAAATAAGTTTACCGAAAAAAATATTTACACGGAGATTATAGGAGATTGGGATGAGCGTATTGTCGGTCCTTTCAGGATGCACACGGCGCCGGCAGTTGATGGATTTGGCGACCCTCAGGTCAGTTGGATAATTGAATGTGGAGGGAGGCGAATTATTCATGCCGGGGACACAATGTTTCATGACTTCTGGTGGCGAATAGCCAAAAAGTATGGACCTTTCGATGTCGCATTCTTACCGATCAATGCTCCGGTAGTTAATTTTCCGCCTCTGCAACCAGCCACAGAATTGGAAGCTGTCATGAATCCCGAACAGGCTGCAGCTGCAGCAAATATTCTCCGGACCAAGCTTGTGGTACCAATACATTATGGATCACTCCACAACCCACCAGTATACATTGAGACTCCACATTCTACTGAACGTCTTCATGCAAAAGCGGCCCTGTTTGGAATCCAATCAGTAGCTTATCAGCCGGGTGAATGGTTTAGTATCGATTGATGCCATAGTTGTTGTCATGAGGATGTTTCTAAATCGAATGGAAAACAAGCTGATGATATCTAAATGAATTTGAGTAGAGTGATGTGATAAACTTATGAAAGCAGAAGACAAAAAAAGTAAAGAGAAAGGCCAAATTTTAATCGTGATAGGAATTGTTTTGAGTGCACTGTCATTAAGACCAGGAATTGTTTCAATAGGTCCTACAATCAATTTGATCAGTAATCATTTTGAACTTTCCCACTCAATAGGTGCGTTATTAACGACTATACCGGATTTATCAATGGGACTTCTTGCATTACCTGCCCCGCTTTTAGCCAGAAAATTTGGAAGAAATAAACTTATTCTTTTCGCTCTGATAACTCTTTTTATTTCTTTACTGATACGGGCATTCTCCGTTAATACTTTAGTTTTGTTGCTGGCAACAGCTGGTGTTGGTGCAGGAATAGCAATAGCGGGAACTCTGATCTCAGGATTTATAAAAGCTAAATTTCCAATTAGAGCTGCTTTTATGATTGGTATTTATTCAACGACAATTGGACTGGGGAGTACATTTTCAGCAATTGCGACAGGACCAGTAGCTTCATATTTTCAAGACTGGCGATTGGCGATTGGGATATGGGCGGTTCCGGCCTTACTTTCCATATTAGGATGGTATATCATCTGCAGAGCAGACAAAAAATCGGAAATAAAGATAAGCATTAAAGAACCTAACCATTTAAAACCGTGGAAAAGTATTCATGCATGGAAAGTCGCCCTATTTTTTGCCTGCGTTAATCTAATCTTCTACTCTTTTTTAGCTTGGACTGTGGCACTTTTTGAGGAAAAAGGGTTATCGTCCTCGAAATCAGGAATATTATTGGGTTGCTTCACTTTCTTTTCTATGATTGCGAGTCCAGTGATTGGTTTTGTAAGTAAATCGAAGGATCGGAGAATATGGATTTTTATATTTAGCATATTTATTTTAGTAGGATTAATTGTTTTAGCAGTTAATCCTCTAATATCGCCCGCTGTAATTATCTGTCTGATAGGATTTGGTCTGGGAGGGGTATTCACGATAGGGATGACACTACCACTGGACTATACAACAACAGTGACTCATAGCGATTCGTGGACAGCTTTTACATTATGTGTAGGTTACCTCATAGCTGCTTTGGGACCATTTGCAATAGGTTTGATCAGAGATCTTACAGGTGACTTTCAATATTCGATTTTCTTTTTGTTAGCTGTTTCTTTACTAATGATTGCTATTGGAACAAGATTAAAACCTATGATTCATGAATAATATAAAAATTAATACTTTGTATATTGATCAATTTTTGTTCAAATTATAACATATTCTCCGGACTAACAGCCTCCATCAAATAAAAGATGTCTGCACCAATAAATGTCGTTGCTGTAAGATGTCTTTTATCAACAACCTTTCTGAAGTATGTTCTTCCGAATTACATTTCAGTTATTATAGCCGCATAGCCACCATTCCTACTTAACTTAATGGGAATAGCTGATGTGGAATTTACTGTTTGTTTACTTTTCCGGTAGTCCATTCCCTGACGGTCGGCATTGATCCCGTCTGCAAATGAGGTCATTTCGTAAGACTTGTTTTTCGATAAAAAAACCAGATCCAGCGTAATTGCTCTTTCTTTTCCGTTAGTAATCCCACCTATAAACCATTTCTTTCCTTTTCGTTTGGCCACGACCGCTACCTCACCCGCCTCTGCATGTAAGGCTTTTGTTTCATCCCAGGTGACTGGTACCTGAGTGATAAAGTCTGTACATTCCTGGTTCTTATAATATAGCGTTGGATTATCACACAGCATTTGCACACCACTTTCAAAGAGTACAAAAAGTGCCAGCTGATACGCACGTGTACCCACACTTGCAGCATTTGGCCGCTGGCCTCCATAAACATCCGGTTGCATATTGATCATCGCTCCGGGAGTAAAGTCCATCGGGCCAGCTATATTTCTGATAAAAGGTAAAAAAATTGTATTGTCCGGCTGGCATCCCTCCATTTGTTCCATCCCTCTAACGCCTTCATATGATATCAGGTTAGGATATTTATGCTCCAGTCCTTTTGGCGAAAAAGAACCATGAAAATCAACTAAGATATTATATTTAGCAGCTTCCCTCGCTACACGCTCATAATAGTTGACCATCCACTGATCATTCCGGTCCATAAAATCGATTTTAACTCCTTTAATACCCCAGGTAGCAAATTTTTTGAACAAATCCATGTTCTTTTCCACAGCTAGCCAGGTCAACCACAATACAATTCCCACTTTTTTTTCCTTCCCATACCGGATCAGTTCGTGAAGGTCTACCTTTTTATTCGGGACATAAGGGTTGTCTACACTTTCTGCCCATCCCTCATCCATGATAATATAAGGGAGACCACTCTTAGCCGCAAAATCGATATAGTACTTATACGTTTCTAAGTTAAATCCTGCAACGAAGTTGACGTCTTTACCATATGGCGAGGCAGCATTCCACCATTCCCAACTGACCTGTCCTGGTTTAATCCAGTCAGTGTTTTGTATTTC
>Ga0247809_1000175_pt1 | contig 34681 bp, 30 predicted proteins | sample UWRJL104311B1_FD_180951 | JGI IMG/M metagenome (GOLD analysis project Ga0247809, IMG submission 180951) | Plant litter microbial communities from Arlington Agricultural Research Station in Wisconsin, United States - UWRJ-L104-311B-1 | ecosystem: Environmental > Terrestrial > Plant litter >...
TTTGTCTACAATCGGCTTGAACATACGAAGAAGACTGTTGAAGCACTGCAACAGAATTTTCTCGCAGCTGAGAGTGACTTGTATATTTATTCTGATGCAGCAAAGAATAGTGAAGCCAAAATTGCTGTTGATGAGTTAAGATCGTATTTAAGAACCATCTGTGGCTTTAGAAGTGTTCATCTTGAACTCCGTGAGACAAACTTAGGTGTTGATGAAAATATTATCAGTGGGGTAACTGAGATTATCAAAACAAAAGGACGAGTGATAGTTCTTGAAGATGATTTGGTTACCTCCCCATGGTTCTTGAAGTATATGAATGAAGCTTTAGATTTTTATGAGGATGAAGACAGCGTAATTTCTATACATGGTTACACTCTTCCTGTGAAGCAAAAATTAAAAGAAGTATTTTTTTTAAAAGGTGCTGATTGCTGGGGCTGGGCTACCTGGAAAAGAGGCTGGGACTTATTAGAACTTGACGGAAGAATATTATTAAACCAATTTACTGACGAAAAACTTAAGACTGAGTTCAACTTCAATAATACGTATGACTACATTGGTGCATTAACAAGACAGGCAAGTGGTAAAACTAAGGAGTGGGATATAAGATGGTACGCCAGTGCCTTTCTTGCGGATAAATTAACACTTTATCCTGGCATTTCTTTAGTCAGGAACATAGGTCATGATGCGAGTGGTACTCATTGTATCGCAAGCAACTTATATGACGTTATACTGGCTGAAACCCCTCTTAATGTTAAAGCTGAAATTACCTTGGACTATGCAGCGTATAATGCATATGAGAATTTCTTTAAGATTATTTCGTCACCCCGTCCTAAAAGAAGAAAATGGTTGGGGATTGTCTTTGCAAAAGGAAAGGCGCGCCTAGTTAATTTTGCCCTTAATTTGGCGCCAAAAAGATGAAATGACCAATCTATTATATTTCGTTGAAGAGGAGAGGTGTGTCTTAAAATTCTTAACGATTTCCTTTTCAAGTCCAGACTTTAAACTACCTTTTTGAGTCCAGTAATCTAAAAATACACGTTTTATTCCCGTATTGAAATCCTGGACATTGATGAGATTGTGAAGCAGCATGGTCTTTAAGACTTGAATACTTTCTAGTATTGCCAGACCAGATTTCGTTGCATTGCCGCTTACATCACTTTTATGTTTTCTGAAGTAATTGAGTACCTTTCCACTCACATGAACCTTGCCTAACTTTGCAAGTTCGCTCCAAAAAAGCCAGTCTCCACAAAATTTGTACTGCACAAAGTCCTTGCTAATTGTAGGAAATAACTCTTTTTTCCATAATACCATACTTGCATTGAATATTGAGTTATTTTTAACGAGGAATCTTTTTATATAATCAGATCCACCTATAATTTCTGAGAGTTTATCATGTTGTGAAACCCACATTATGTGGTTATTATCATTTATGCAAAGAGATTGACAATAACTGATTACACAATCTTTATCTGATTCAATACCTTCTACGAGAACTTGTAAAAGATTAGGTTCACACCAATCATCACTTTCTGCTATCCAAATGAACTCGCCTGTCGCCATTGAAATACCTTTCTCCCACTGTTTAAAGGTGCTGCCACTGTTCTGTTCATTATAAATAATATGAGTTACTTTTTGGTGATTACGGTATTGTTCAATAATATCTCTGCTGTGATCATTCGAACAATCGTCAAGAATTATGATTTCATATTCCTGATAAGTTTGCGTCAGAATACTATCTATACGCTGATTTAAATATAGTGAATGGTTGTAATTTGGAACAATAACTGATATTTTTGGCATCACAAACGAAAGTTCATCAAACATAACAATTTGGACCGGTAAAATATATTTAGCTGTATATTTGTTTTCTAAAACATTTGAATGAATTCACAACCTATTATCCACTATTCAATAATTATTTGCGCTTACAATCCTGAAGAAAATATACTGAGACGTTGTTTGAATGCCGTTCAATCGTTAAATGTTAGTAATATTCTTACAGAGATAATTTTTGTAGACAATAATAGCCAGCCTGCACTATATGATCAGGAATATATCCGGCAGTTCGTACATTCTTCCTCTGTTATATTTCTTAATGTTGAAAAGCAAGGATTAAGTTATGCCAGATCTGCAGGAATTAAGGCTGCTAAAGGTAAATACATTGTGTTTTTTGATGATGATAATGAACCGGAAGAGAATTACATTATTGAGCTGGTTAGGTTACACAGTGATTTTCCGGAGGTTATTGCATGGGGGCCGGGTACTGTAAATGTGGATTTCTTAGGGGAAGTGGACGAAAAATTGAGACCTCTTGCAACAGCAGCATTTCAAGACAGGCATGAGACAAGTGTTCTTTATTCTAATGAACCTAGCTGGCAACCTTTTTACCCTTACGGTACGGGGCTTAGCATTAATCGAGAGTATTTGCTTCAGTATATATCATTAGTGGAAGAAAATAAGTTTACGTTGACTGGCCGAAGCGGTGGACAGCTGACCAGTGGTGAGGATGTTCAAATGGTCTTATTTTGTTTAAGCAAAGGTGCATCAGCGGGTGTATCTCCTCAACTGAGCATCACACATATGGTACCTTCGCAGAGAGGGACACTTGCCTATCTGGTCAAGTTAACATATGGTACCAGTGTGTCTTATAGTACGTGTGTGGCAGAAGTTTTTCCAGATTATATCAAAGAAGTATACGCCAAAATTATGCCTGAGAGGAAATTTATTAGAAGGGTATTAAAAAAATTTATCAGCTTAACGTTTAATCCAAATCCAATTAAAAAGATTGATCTTGTCAGATATATTGGAGCGATAGCAGGCGACTATAAAGCCATTAATAAGCCCCTGCCATCGTTAGTGGGCTGGGTACTTACTAAGTTGAAGGCAATTTAAGTTTATTCTTTAAAAATCGTTTTATTTTTCTTTTAAAGGAATTGTGTTTTTTCCAGCGGTGAGGGAGATTAAAATCGTGAGAAAGAATTGCATAATCCGCCTGTTTTTCGGGGAGAACATATATAGGAGTAGTAATTACGTCCATTTCTTCCAAGGGAAGATTTGCGTAAATACTATCAGCCGAAAGAGTATGAGTGGCACCGACTCCAAATCCAATATTAGAAATGAGATTAACATTAGGGTTGATTGCTAAACCGTTGTTTAGAAAGTTTAAAAACGCAAGTTGATAATCCCAAGTGTCAATATTTCCAGCCTTAACCTCTTTAAATATTTGTGTCCAGGTTTCTACAATGAATGGATCAGCAAATATATTCTTCATTTTGCCTGAAATTTCGCTCTCCTGATATTGAGTCAATCCCTTATCGTAATCTTTCCATACTCTTCTCCACGATGCCCAACCCCAAATATGCGTTTGATTGGTAAAAAAGATGCTATCTTCACCCCACTTTTTTCCCCTATGAAGATTACATCCGGCTATATGCCTGATCCTCGTATCATCACGAAATTTATCCAGCATTGTATCACAATAACGGAAAAAGCTATTGCTGGGTAAACAGTCATCTTCTAAGATAATACCTTCTTCCTCATGTTCAAAAAACCATTGTATGGCCGATGATACTGCGTCCTTGCATCCCAGGTTTTCACTTCTTATTAAAGTTTTCACCTGGCAAGTCCAATCAATTTTTGGTAAAAATGACAGTGCCTTGGCGCACTCTAAATCTTCGCCAGGCTTGGTTCCTCTTGGACCGTCAGCTGCAACATATAATTTAGCTGGTTTTGCCTTTCTGATTTCTTCAAATACGCGTATAGTTGTATCTGGTCTGTTAAATACCAAAAATAAAACTGGTGAAATTGTGGTATAGTTATTCATGTGTTGTACTTTTTATGGCGTCCTGATATACTTTCAAAGTCTGTTGTAAAGTTTTTTCCCAGGTAAATTTGGCTGCCTGCAAAATCCCCTTATCTATATGCTTCCTTCTCAATTCTGCATTATCTAGTAGGCTGATTAATTGCCTGCTGAGGTCAATGCCGTTGTTCAACTCGAAGAATATAGCTGCATCTCCTGCAACTTCTGGAAAGGAACTATGGTTTGTCAGCAACGTTGGACATCCAGCTGCCATCGCTTCTAATACAGGGATTCCGAAGCCTTCGTATTCAGAAGGAAATACAAAGCAAATCGCATTTTTATAAAATGAAGTGAGTTCAGCATCAATAAAATTTCGATGCAATACCCTACCTTTTAAGCCAATACTATAAATATGGTTAAGTTCATCTATCGTGAATGGATCCCCTCCAGCACAAAGGATAACTATTTCAGGCTTTTCATTCAGCACCTGCAAGGCAGCATTTAAAAAAAAATAGAAGTTTTTATACAAACCTCTTTGCCCGACAAATAGAATATAATTGTCAGGAACATCAACTTTAATTTTATGCTCTGGATTCTTTGTATGCCCAAGATAGACAACTTCGATTTTTCCAGGGTCAATATTCGGGTAGATTGAAATTAAATCCCTCTTTGTATTTTGCGAAATAGCTATAATTTTAGTTGCCTTTTCAATGAGAACTTTCTTATTGTTAACTGTTTCAGCATCATTTAAAAAATACATTGGGTAAAGTTCATGTATCATATCATGAACTGTTAGCACAAATGGTTTATTTCCTATGTATTCAAGAAAATATGGATCGTAGTATGTAGGAATAAATAGATCAAATTGCTGTCCCTTGAGTAATCTAATAGTATCAAGGCGACTTTTACGTTCTAGTTTTCGAGGCAGAAATGGACGGAATATCCAGCTTAAACTAATTAACAACCAATTTTTTCTCTGGAAACTACTATCGAAAAATACACTCTCCTTGTAATACAGATTATCAGAATAAAGAATAGGAAAAATAATCTCTGCCGTATTGCTATGAGAAATTCTGCTGTAAAGTTCAATAAAATAGCGGGAAATGCCTCCAAACTTCTGCGTAGAGAAGATTTGTGTGTCTAATATAATTTTATTCATTACGCATTCCTTCTTCAGGTATATTTTTTAAGTTGTGTAATATACTCTGACAATGATAAAAAAGCCACTGCGATTATATCTATTATCCAAGCACAAAAACATGTAGTTTTCAACTACGCTTCCGACCGTTGGGAAGGAAAAGAACAAGTATGTCCATGAACAGTTTTTGAATCTTCCAAAGTACAGGATTTTCTTTTATAATAAAAAATTGTTGTACTCTCTTCTCCTTAATTTGTGAGATTTGCTGATAGTCATCTACAAATGCCGGGAAATACTTCCTGAGGGAGAAGTTTCTTTCCCTATGCATTTCAGCATGATTTTTAACATCTGAAGATATGCCAGTCGCATCATAGTCGGTAATAATCAGATCCAAATGTTTATAAGAAACATTTTCTTTACAAATAGCATAGGTAAAAAACTCCCAGTCAGACACTATTTTGAATTCCTCATTGTATAAAAATATTTCATCAAAAAGTGATCTTTTAATGAAACTGGCCTGATGAGAGATATTATGTTCAACAAAAAACTGAAATGTCAGCTGCTCAGGGAAGCTCCGTTTGCTACTTTTATCAGTTTCCTCGTAAATAATGTCTCCATAATAAATCCCATAAGAGCCATTTATTTTATCTGTAACTGTACTTAATACTTGATTATCATGCAGACTGTCTCCACTATTAAGGAATAATACATATTGCCCTCTGGCCATGCTAATTCCTTTGTTCATTGCATGGTAAATCCCATTGTCTGGCTCACTTACCCAATATGTTAGCTTATCTTCATATTCTTCTAATAATTCCTTACTCCCATCAGTACTATTGCCATCAATAATAATAAACTCATAGTCTGAAAATTCCTGATTAATTACGCTCTTTATAGTCTTTTGCAGACCCGCAAAATTATTATAAGAGACAGTTATGATACTTATCTTTTTTGCATTCATTATATAATAGCTGTAAATAATTCTTGAAGCTGGGCTTTTACATTTTCTGGAGAATAACTCTGAATTGAATCATAAGCTGCCTGGTTTATTTTTGACCATAACTCCTCATTATTATATAATAAGACAATTTTTCTGGAAAATTCCAGGCTGTCATCCGCGCTTAATACATTAAGCCCATCTGTTAAATTCATGCCTTCAATTCCTATGGCAGTGGAAACAATAGGCAAACCAAATTCTAGACTTTGACCAATCTTCCCCTTCATCCCCGCTCCATATCTTAACGGTGCTATAAAAACCCTGCTGTTGAGAAAGTATGAAGATACATCATTAAGATAACCTGGGACAATTACTTTTTCTGAGGCGAGCGCAAGCACTTCTTCAGGGGGGTCACTACCTAATAAATAAACAGGAATATCACCCAATTCACTCCATACCATTGGCATGATGGCATTGATCAGCCACGTTACTGCATCTATATTAGGATCATGTTTATAGCCTCCTATAAATAACAATCCTTTCCGATCCTTAAAAGAAATCTTATTCAGGATCGGAACTGTTTCGTGAACATTCGGAATTACTGAAACATTTTGTATTCCTTCTTCCTTTAATATATTTTTTTCAATTTCAGTAACAACAATAGTTGCATTGCTGGATACTGCAAGTCCCAGCTCCAGTTTCTTCGTTTTTAGTGCCTTCTTCTTCAACTTTGCATCGCTCTGATTTTCTGCCTGACGCAACATTCTCAGGTAGTGAAGATCCACTGTATCAAATATTGTTTTTGTGTTTCTGCGCAGTAGTTTCTGGTATTTGTAATTAAGAGCAGGCCTTGATATCCATGCATAATCTATTGTATCAAGACGTTGTTTCAGGAGTGTTATGTTTTTAACACCGGGAGTGTTAACAAGCACTTCTATATCCAGGTTCCTAAGGTCATCGTAGTATGGCAACGTCGCTTTTCCATCTTCCGGAAAAAAGATAACATTAAAGCCTATTTCCCTGAACAATTTTAACAGCTCAAATAACCTTTTTGATCCGGATGATTTATCATAATATGGCACATAATCATCTATAACTAATAATGTTTTTACCATTGAATTATCAGGGAACTGCAGCTTGTCATTTTTAGAAGAGCTGGAAAATCCTAGCAGCTGAGTTATATTCTTAATTATATTTTTAATCATTGATACATGTTAGGGTACGTTTAACTTTTACTCTCTTTGATGATGAATTTTATCCGTGAAAATAAAGACTTCTTTCTGGTGTAAAATATTTTTTTCGAGTTAGCGATCAATAAATAACACAACTGAAAAGAAAAAATGGTGTTAGCTAACAATCGGTAGGCCTGCAAAAGTTTACTGATTAAAAGTGCAGTTTCTTTTGGATGGAGAGGGTGAGCAAGAAATATATTCAGATTTCTGATTCTTTTGTCTTTATCATTTATGGTATCCTTTACTGTAGAGTTTGAAAGGTGTCTCCTGTGATACACCAGTGTATCCGTGATGAAATCAAGTCGACCGAGACATGCGGCTGTATAGGCCATCCACCAGTCGTAATACATATTTTCAGGAAATGTTCCTGTATATGATAAGAGCTCTTTATTAAAAAAACAGGCATGGCCAGAAATTGAATTGTTGTACAGCAGATAAGCTGTACATTGTCCTTTTACAAAACGATGGCCATCAGACATCTTTCCTGTAAGGGATCCATTTTGGTCTATAATTGCTGAGTCGTGATACAGCAGGAGATTATCTTTAATATGATCCATCATCTGGGTAATTTTATGAAGATCCCAGATATCATCCTGATCTGCGATGGCAATGAAACTACCTTTGCAAAGTGATAATGCTCTTGCAAAATTTTTGTTAAAGCCTAAATTTTCATCGTTTCTGTACAGTCTGATTTGATCATATTTTTGTTGATATTCTTCCAATAAAGAGTAAGTGCCATCATTAGAACAATCATCAACAATAACAATTTCTAAATTTGGATAATTCTGATTCTTAAGGGAGTCTAACTGCTCTCTGAGATATTTTTCGCCGTTATAAGTACATACCGCGATTGAAATTAATTCTGATGCCATTAGCCGAGCTTTTTCTTAAAACCATTATACATTCTTATAAAAAACAACGATAAGGGATTTCCCGTCAGTCTGCCGATTAAGGAGCCCGAAAGATGGAATACGGTAATATTGGTTTGCAACCAGCGACTCCTGAAGAAATGGTTATATTTTTTAATCAGGGCATCACGGGTCTGATAAAAGTTATGATCAGGATTACCCCTGCTTTTATGCGTCAGATCAAAATCAATTACATACGCAGAGTAACCTTTCACGCTGGCTTGCAGGCATAATTCTGTTCCGTACAGATGAAAGCCTGTCAGGTCTCTGGAAAGGCTTAAACTTGCCTCGTTCTTTATCAATAGAAAATTTTCATCCAGCGTACTCACTGCAAGAGGGAATTTTCCTTTACTATTTACAGAGCCATTGGGATAAGTGATATGGTACACGATATGATTCGGGCCGGCCGCACCTGCATTGCCACAAATAGCCCAGTGGGGATCAATGTGATCAAGCTGGCTTAAGCGCAATTTTAAATCATCGATATTATCTTTATGAATAAGTATATCCTGGTGGCATATGATAATATATTTGCCATTGGACTGACGTAAAAAATGGGTCAGGCCCTTGTAAGCATCAAAAGTATGACCCTCACTATTGTCAATATATAAAAACTCACATTTCTCGGTGCTGAAACCTTTCGCCATATAGGTGGCCAGCATCTCGGAGTACTCTTCTTTTCTAGTTACCAGCGTACAAATTGAAAATTCAAAAGGATATTCTGGCAACTTTACAGACCTGGATATATCGATTAAATTTTTCATAGTTAGTCAGTAAAAGCCTGCATATCTATAAGACGTTTGTACAACCCGTTATGTGTGATAAGCTCTGCATGACTTCCCATTTCTTTAACCTGTCCCTGATCAATAACAACTATAATATTTGCATGCTGGATAGTGCTTAGCCTATGAGCAATTACTATGGAAGTACGGTTTTGCATTAAATTGTTAAGTGCATGTTGTACTAGTTTTTCAGATTCTGTATCTAACGCTGATGTTGCTTCATCGAGTAGCATGATAGGCGGGTTTGCCAGTACGGCACGGGCAATACATATCCTTTGCCTTTGTCCTCCAGACAACCTATTACCTCTGTCACCAACAAAAGTATGATAACCGTTTTCCTGCTTTACAATGAATTCATGCGCATTTGCAATTTTTGCAGCAGCGGTAACTTCTTCCTGGGTGGCATCTGGTCTGGCAAAGGCTATATTATTGAAAATAGTATCATTAAATAAGAAGGACTCCTGATTGACAATACCCATTTGTGACCTGAGGCTTTCTGCGGTAATATCTTTGTAATCCAGGCCGTCAATTTTTACAGTTCCCGATTTTGGATCATGAAATCTTGGTAAGAGATCCATCAGTGTGCTTTTTCCACCCCCGGAAGGACCAACCAAGGCCACTGTTTGTCCCTTGGTTATTTTTAGGTTAATGCCTTTAAGCACTTCATTGCTGCCATAATTGAAATGTACATTATCCAATAGTAGAGATTCTTTAAAACCAGCTATCTCAATTGCATCGGGCTTGTTTTTAAAATCAGGTTTGGTGTCTATTAATGCCAGCACTCTTTCTCCCGCTGCAATTCCGGAATGTATACCACTAAAAGAGTCACTGATAGCTTTTACAGGCTGCATTACCTGAGAAAATATGGCTATGTACATGATAAATTGCGCTGGACTAAATTCTTTACTTCCTGAAATAACCAGTCCCCCGCCATATAATACTATAAAAACTACCACCAGAATCCCCAGGGATTGTGATACCGGAGACGCCAATTGTTGTCTGCGCGCCATTTTCCGGTTAAGGTTGGAGTAAAACTCATTTTCCTGATGAAATTTATCCTTAATAGCCGGTGTAGAATTAAAGGCTTTAATAATTTTGATTCCGCTTAGCGCTTCGTCCAGGAATCCAATCATCTTTGCAAAAGATTCATGAGCTTCCGTTGCCTGAGCTTTCAAACGCTTGACAATTTTACTGATGATCAGTCCGGATACAGGGATAACAAGCAATGAAAAAAGCGTAAGTTTTACAGATATACTAAGCAGTACAACAACAAAGAATATTAATTGGATAGGTTCTTTAAACAAAACCTGTAAGGTATTCGTCACGGTATATTGTACAACCTGTACATCGGATGATACTTTAGACATAATGTCTCCCTTACGCTCATTATTGAAATAACCGATATTGAGATCCATGATATTATTAAATACTTTTTTGCGAAGATTGAGAAGGGTATGTACCCTTAGATCTTCCATAAAACGCTGAGATAGGTAACGGAAAAGGTTTCCAAGAATAACTGATGCAAGTATAACGCTACATACGATTTGCAGCGTTTCCAGTTTTCCATTGTTGGCAATAGAATAATCAACATAGTGATTAAATTTTGCAAGAAGATCAAAACTTGAAGCCGATGTTTTAATCAGGACTGTACTTGCAGAAGCGTCCTCTGTCGCAAAAAGTGTATTTAATAAAGGTGTTAAAAGCGTGAAATTAAAGGTGTTAAAAAACACAGCTAATAATGTGGCAATGATATAAGGGATTGCAAATTTTTCTATTGGCTTTGCAAAGGATAATAAACGAAAATATATTTTCATGTAATGTTATAAAGGTTCGTATGAAAGAAACAGGTACAAATATAAGGTTTATTTATGATGGAGTATTTATATGATGTTCCTGAAGCACTGGGCGAACTTTTTGAAGTCGCTTTTCTGTATTGACTTGTTTTTATCAAAGATCCAATAGAGATCTCTGTCTTCATAAAAAGCGGCCATCAGAGAAAACGTGCTTGGCGGGCCAATAATATAATCACAGCATGATAACAAGTACAGATCTTCTGCCGGACTACCATTCAGCAGATGAATCTGCTGGTTTAAGCTTTGTTCGAAGTATGCTTTGTCTACATTTTTATCATTGGTAACGATGAAAATATCAGCATTCCCGATTTTTTCTTTTACTATAAAATCTGCCACCAGGGTTGCATACTCCTGGTCTGACAACAGGTATTTCCCGCCATGCCATTTCGCATAATCTCCTCTGCGTACATGTATGCCAATCCGCTTTTTGCCTGATGTATTCGCTGTCAGGTAAGCATTCACGGGTTTGGTAATTTTCTCCTTAAAGCCAAATAGTGCTTTGATCTCTTCTCTATAGCTGAGGAATAATTCGTAATCTCTGAAACCCCAGCCGTCTGCCAGAATCATCTTCTTATTTTTTAATAAGCTGATTTTTTCCTGCTGGTCTTCTTCGGGGTTATTGAACTCCACTTTGGGAATGAATTTTAACTTTGTCCCGTATTTAGCAAACAGATAAGTAAATATTGTATATCCTTTTTCTTCACTGATTTTGAAATCAAGGTACTTATAGCAGAAGCGCATACCAACAATAGGAATATCATTTTTTCGGGCGAACGCATAGAAATGGCCAAATTGAAGCATGTTGTTACACATCTGACCGTATCCGGTTATAAAGATCATAATTTAAAGGATTTATGATTTAATGAGGTTTTTGTATTTCAGAAATGTACCCATAGCATTGTAGAAACTGATGTCGAACCCAAAACGCCCATCCAAAAAGCCAAGCTTGATAAAATATGATTTTATAAAACTGACTATCGGAGAAAAAATCATTTTAAGTACTGCAGCAAATTTACCGGTGTTTTTTTTACTTATAGCACCCAGGCGAGCGTATAGATACGTTTTTGCTTTTAACTCTGCTTTGCTGCGGTAGGCATAATGTAATAAGGAACTGGAAAGGTAAGTTATTTTTTGATTGCTGCTTAGTATCAATTGCTCATGGCTGGCGCTATCATTCCATAGTATTTCTTTTGGAAAGAGCCTCGTTTTTTTGTCGGGATACCATGCTCCGTATCGAATCCACTTGCCACAGTAATTGTTGAGTCGCTTAAAGCCATACACTCCATTAAGCTGGTTTTTGATGCTATTCAGCTCAATAATGAGATCGGCTGAGAGTTCTTCATCAGAATCAAGGGATAAAACATAAGTCCCGCTGGCGGCAAGGTGACCCAGGTTTTTCGTTGGGCCATAACCCAGCCATGTAGTATGAATAATCTTGCAGCCATACTCCTGAGCGGTAGTGAGTGTCAGGTCTGTACTTCCAGAATCGACTATAATAATTTCATCAGCTACTTTTATCAGGCTGTCCAGACATTTGCTCAAAGTGCTGATTGAATTTTTTGTAATTACAACTGCGGAAATTTGCATGTAAGCCTTATTTAGGAGTTAATACGTTTTAGGGTAGCTGTTTTATATTCCTTTAATAATGCAAAGAGATCTTTTTTAGGTGCCCTATTTTCAGTCAATAACTTATTAAACGATGATTTTGATTTTCTCGCATCTTTGGCTGTATTTACAAAAGTTGAAAAAGCTTTTATATAAGTGAAATTTAAGCTGAGGGTCCGCACTAAAATCTCCAGTACGTTCTGAATGTACCAGAAAAATAATGGTAATCCGCTCAGGTGGATGAAATGCAGATAGAATTTATTACGGAGCGTTAAATACTTGATTTTTTGTTTTTTATTGTATTTATTGATCGTAGTAGAAATCTGATGCATACACTTTGATGATGGGGCATAATACATTTTCCAGCCCATTCTGAGTGCTCTTACAGATAATTCAACATCTTCTACATAAAATGGGCTGAATAGATCATCATAGCCATTTAGCATTAAAAGCTTTTTTCTGTCGATCAGTGCATTGGTGCCGGATAAAAACATAGTTAATAACGGTTCTGGACCAGCAGGGGCATCAGGACTAACAAAGTAATTCTCATTGGCTTTTATTTTGAATAGATGCCTGTTGATGATTTTACCCCCACCTTGCAATATGTCACTATCCCAGTTCAGAACCGCTCCGTTCACCCCAAAAGTATCCGGGAGATCAAATAAAGGAAGTTGATCTTTAAAATATCCGGGTAATAACTTTACATCGTTATTCAGTATAAATACGAGATCTTTTTTGGCTGCACTTATACCTTTATTTACAGTGCCAGAAAAGCCAAGATTGATTTCGTTTTTTATAATGATCACTTCTTTGAAGTTTTCCTTTACAAATGCAATAGAGTCGTCAGTAGAATTATCATCAACAATTATAATTTCGGAAGGAGAAGAGACCGTTGATAAAGAATTGATTACACTCGGTAACACATCTGCCAGCAAAGATTTGCCATTATAATTTGGGATAACTACAGAAATACTAAAACTCATTCACCTAATAATTACGATATTGCTTTTTTTTGTACAAAGATAACTATTATTAATGCATTCATCTTCCCAGTTGCATACGGAATTAAAACAAGGCAGCTTTAGCGCATTGGCCAGGATCCTTACCCTGGTGGAGAATACTATTGCTCCGGCTGGAGACTTATTGAGAGCGCTGGAAGTAGGTAATACACCAGTGATCGGAATAACCGGGCCTCCCGGTGCAGGTAAAAGTACATTGGTAAATGCAATCACTACTCAGATTGTCCAGGAGAATAAAAAGATTGCCATTCTGGCGGTGGATCCTACCTCGCCATTCAACTTTGGTTCTCTGCTGGGAGACCGTATTCGTATGTCTCAGCAATTTAATAATCCTAACGTTTTTATAAGATCTGTTGCAACAAGAGGAGCATTGGGAGGGATCTCTGCTAAAACGATTGAAATGGTTGATGTGATGAAATGTGCCGGGTTTGATTTGATTCTTGTGGAGACCGTTGGCGTGGGACAGTCTGAACTGGAAATCGCAGGATTGGCCGATCGTACGGCAGTGGTACTGGTCCCGGAATCGGGAGACGAAATACAAAATATCAAATCTGGTCTGATGGAAATTGCAGATGCATTTATTGTAAATAAGGCCGACCGTGAAGGAGCAGCTACCTTTGCCAATAACCTGAAAAAACTGGTTCATCATCGGGAGCCTGTTATTCCTGTTTTTAGCACTGTGGCCGACAAAGGTGAGGGCATAACGGAGTTATGCAACTGGTTATTGAGTCCGGTTTTGGCAGGCAATATGCGCAGACCCTTTCTTTTGGCTGACAAGGCATTTAAATTAATACAACAGCAAAGAATGAAAGATGTAGATAGAGATAGGTTGCGAAATGAAATCGCAGATGCTTCAGTTATTCCGGGTTTCAATATTTATAAATTTGCGGATAATTGGATTTAGTATCTGTTGTTGTATGCAGTCTGTCTAAAAAAATAGACTCTTTGGAGCCGGGCGTGGAGAATATTGTTAATGATTGTTAAATATTTAGTGCTGATACTTGTCAGTATTTCCTGTTATGGGGAGTTGAGATTGATGTGACAAAATATGTAGCACGAATTTATTTATATCTTATTTATGTTTAAATGGTTGACATGTAATATTTTATGTTATTTTAATGCTAACTAAACATCATCAAATCAACCATTATTCCTTAATATGACAACGATCATTCATACCATTTTTGAATTTTTATAAATTTGGAACGGTGTTTGTATACCCTGTTGTGAGAATTAAAAATTTGTTTAATTTTGCTACACAAAAAAATTATACAATTTAAATTTGTTTAACCTTAAAAAAAGAAAAATTATGAATTATTCTACTTTAAAGAAGGGCTTAGCAGTTTCTTTTGTTGCAGCTTTAGGAGTTACTTCTATCGCTTCTGCACAGGATTCTACAGCAACTTCATCTTCAGCTAAAGTTTTTGGCGGAAGAGGCCAGTACAGAACTTGGTCAATCGGTGTTAATGGTGGTGTTATGTCTCCGTTCCTTGCGATCGGTGGATCTAATGACTTCACAAACGCTGACGTTAACTTAGGTTACGGTGTGTCATTGAAAAAACAATTAGGTCACGCTTTCGGATTAGAAGGTAACATTTTCCGTGGAAAAGTTTCTGGAACTAACAAAGATGCAGCAGGTGCACAACAATTCAACACAAGAGAATTCGAAACTGAAATCGGTTATGCTGCTGATATTAGAGGTGTTGTTAACGTTGCAACAGTTGATTTCTTACGTCGTGAGAACTCAGTTAACTTCTTCGTTACTGCAGGTTACGGTTTAGTTGCTTATGCTCCTAAAGTTACTACTGCTGCTAACCAAGTTATTGACTGGAAAGACAGAGCTGGTAGCGATGGTGATAAAACTTACGTTAAAGAAGCTTACATCCCAGTTGGTGCTGGTGTGAAATTCAAAGTTTCTGACCGTGTTGCTTTTAACTTAGGTTACACTATGCACTTCATTGATAGCGATAACTTTGATGGTGTATATGCTAAAGCAACTACTAAAGATAAATTCTCATACGGTTATGCTGGATTAGAATTCTCATTAGGTTCTAAATCTAAACCAAATCTTGACTGGGTTAACCCATTAGCTTTAATGTATGATGAGTTGAAAGACCCTTCATTACGTCAAGAAGTTGAAGCATTGAAAAACCGTGTTTCTAACGTTGAGAAATCTGTTGAAGATTTGAAAAAAGATAGCGATGGAGACGGTGTTTCTGATCAATTTGACAAATGCCCAGGAACTCCTGCTGGTACTGCAGTTGATGGTTCAGGATGTCCACTTCCAGTTTCTACTGGTACTGCTGTTGATTCTAGCAATGTTACTGGTTTCGAAACTATCCAATTCGAATTCAACTCTTCAGTTTTAAAAACTGAATCATACCCTACTTTAGATAAATTATCTTCAGTGTTACGTGAAAACGGTGGTAAAGCATCTGTAAAAGGATACGCTTCAAGCGAAGGTACTGCTGCATATAACATGAAATTGTCTAAAGACAGAGCAAATTCTGTAAAAACTTACTTAGTTAACTCTGGAGTTAACGCTAGCCAAGTTGCTACAAAAGGTTTAGGTGAAGCAAATCCAATCGCTTCTAACGATACTGAAGAAGGTCGTATCCAAAACCGTCGTGTTGAAACTTCAAGAAACTAATCTTTCTTAAACAACATAATAAAGGGCCCCGATTTATCGGGGCCTTTTTTTGTGCCCTGAATTTTGATCATCGTCATAAATGTTAGCATTCGCGCAGGATTATTTTATACATTTGCTTTATGTATTTTTTCAGAAAAAAAGATCCGAAAAGGCCAACAAGTATTGATATTAAGATCATGCATGTCATCAATGCGCTTGCGATATCAATTTTTCTGATTGGAATTATCCTAAAACTTATTCACGTAATTTAAATGAAGACAATCATCAATACTACAGACGCTCCTGCTCCAATTGGCCCTTATAGTCAGGCTGTATTAGCTAATGGATTTTTATATGTTTCAGGACAGATTCCAATTAATCCTGCAACAGGAGAACTTACTCAGGATTCTATAAAAGCAGAGACAGAGCAAGTAATGCGTAACCTGAATGCAGTATTGCTGGAAGCAGGATACGAATTTTCACATATCCTGAAGACCACTATTTTCCTGACAGATATGTCCTTATTTGCCGAAGTAAATGAAGTTTATGGGGCTTACTTTGAGGCTGACTTTCCTGCAAGAGAAACTGTGGCAGTAAAAGGACTTCCTAAAGGAGTAAATGTAGAGATCTCGGTGATTGCTTATAAAGGGTAAATTGGCAAAATCTACAATGCGGTATTTGCTGGCAGGCTTAGGCTCATTTGTTATATGGGGATTTTTTTCTATTCCTTTACGTAACATCAAAGCTTTTTCAGCGCAGGATATCCTGTATTACCGCATATTTACTTCTCTTATATTCATTTGGATAGCTATCCTTTTATTCAGAAGAAAGGAATTAAAAGAAGATATTCAAAGAATCAGTTCAATATCAACTGCAGCACGCAGAACTGTTGCCATTCAGATTTTAGTGGCAACGGTATTCCTGATGTTGAACTGGTTTAGTTTTATTTATGCCATTAATCATGTGAGCCTCACCTCTGCTGCATTTGCTTACATGGTTTGTCCGCTGCTCACCGCATTCGGAGGCTTTGTGATACTCAAAGAAGAGCTTTCCAGGATCAAGCTGATTTCAATGGTTATTGCGCTGATCAGCATTGTCTTCCTGGCAACGGGTTCCTTGGTAGAGGTATTATGGTCCGTTTTTATTGGCGTATTTTATGCAGGATACCTGCTTATTCAGCGCAAAATGCAGGGTTTTGATAAATTGAATGTACTTGCACTGCAAATTGCCCTTGCAGTTATACTCATGCTTCCATTCTATATTTATCAGTTTGATGGCCTGCCTGAGAGCGCTTGGTTCTGGAGTCACATCGTAATCATTGCAGTAGTTTTTACGATCATACCTTTGTTCTTAAGTCTGTATGCGCTGATAGGCATTCCATCGTCTACGCTTGGAATCATGATCTATATCAATCCAATTATTGCTTTTGGAGTAGCTGTATTATATTTCGATGAGGTCATTACTGTATACCAGCTTTCTGCTTACCTGTTGTTATTATTTTCTGTTTTTTTGTTCAACTGGCAGGCGATAAAGGATATCTTTACGTTAAAAAAGAAACTTAATACCTGAAATTTTGTTCGCTTCCGATTTAGACACAACCATAGAATTTCTGAAAGGAGTAGGTCCTAAGCGTGCCGAAATATTGCAAAAAGAGCTGGGTATTTATACATATGCGCACTTACTGGGGTATTATCCATTCAGGTATATCGACAGAACACGGTTTTATAAAGTCAACGAATTACATCCTGATTTACCTTACGTACAGATTTTGGGCAGGATCACGGGAAAAGAGACTATCGGCGAAAAACACAAAAAAAGAATTGTAGCGCGATTAACGGATGAAACCGGAACTATCGAGCTGGTCTGGTTTCAAAGTCTGAAGTGGGTAGAAGAAAACGTGATGCGTGGTAAAGTTTATATTGCTTTTGGTAAACCTACAGTATTTAATGGTTCTTTCAGCATTTCTCATCCGGAGATGGAGACTTATCCGCGGCCTGCGACTGTAACAGGAAACTTAACCTTACAGCCGGTCTATAATTCAACGGAGAAGCTGAAGAAGTTTTCGTTGGATAGTAAAGGCATACAAAAAATGCAGGCACTGGTGATTGAACAGTGTTTGTCGGAAGTCAGGGAGACCATCCCTCCGCATATCCTGGAAAAATACAAAATGGTAAACCGCAAAGAAGCTATCCTCAATATCCATTTTCCGAAGGACAGTGTTACACTTCAGCAGGCCGAGCGAAGACTGAAATTTGAAGAGTTATTTTTTATTCAGCTGCAGCTGCTCAGTAATAAACAATTCAGGGAATTAAAGTTTAAAGGACACCTGTTTAGTACGGTAGGCGAGAGAGTAAATACCTTCTATAAAGAAATACTGCCATTTTCACTTACAGGTGCCCAGAAGAGAGTAATTAAGGAAATCAGAATTGATACTCAGCGGGGAATACAAATGAATCGTCTGGTACAGGGCGATGTAGGCAGCGGAAAAACGGTGGTTGCTTTAATGAGTATGTTACTGGCAAATGATAATGGTTGTCAGGCTTGTATGATGGCTCCCACGGAGATTCTTGCGCGGCAGCATTATCACTCGATTTCTTCTTTATTAGGAGACAACCTGGCTAAAGTAGCCATCCTGACGGGTAACAGTACTAAAAAACAACGGACAATATTGCATGAGCAATTGGAAGCAGGTGAAATTGATATTCTTGTAGGTACGCATGCGCTGATAGAAGATAAAGTAAAGTTTAAGAACCTGGGATTGGTTGTAATTGATGAACAGCACCGTTTCGGTGTAGAACAAAGGGCCAAACTGTGGCGTAAAAATGCAATCCCCCCGCATATCCTGGTTATGACAGCTACGCCTATACCAAGGACCCTGGCAATGACATTATATGGTGATTTGGATGTATCTATGATTGATGAGTTGCCTGCGGGCAGGAAACCTATAGATACAAGACATCTTTTCGAGGGACAAAGGCTCCGCATGTTCGGTTTTATGAAAACGGAGATTGCAAAAGGCAGACAGGTGTATGTTGTTTATCCCTTGATTAAAGAGAGTGAAAAACTGGATCTGCTGCACCTTGAGGCTGGTATAGAACAGATGCGGTATCAGTTTCCCCTGCCAGATTACCAGATAAGTATTGTACATGGCCAGATGGCAAATGCAGATAAGCAGTTTGAAATGCAGCGATTTGTGAAAGGAGAAACACAGATTATGGTTGCTACTACAGTAATCGAGGTAGGTGTGAACGTACCAAATGCATCGGTGATGATTATTGAAAATGCCGAGCGTTTTGGTCTGTCACAACTTCATCAGCTGAGAGGAAGAGTTGGTCGTGGTGCAGAGCAATCTTACTGTATCCTGATGTCGGGCAATAAGCTGAGTAAGGATGGTAGAATGCGACTGGATACGATGGTGAAAACTAATAATGGTTTTGAGATTTCAGAGATTGATCTGGAATTGCGCGGACCGGGCGATTTGTCAGGCACACAGCAAAGTGGGGTATTGGATCTTAAACTAGCCAACCTTGCTAAAGATCAGCAGATTTTGCAGGAAGCCAGAAATACTGTTATTGAGATCTTTCAGGAAGACCCTCTGCTTTCTTTACCTCAGAATGCACTATTAAAACGCTTCATTGATAAAAAAAGCAGAGGGATAGCTTTGGATAAGATATCTTAATCCAATTAATCTTCGTCGCTACCGGGCATAGATCCGGTTCCGGTATAAGCACCTTTTCTGATTACCGGAACGCCCAAATGTTTATATAGGTCATCCAGATGCATCAAACTTCCGTTCGTGAGGTTGCCCAGGAAGACGATCACTATATTTTTATCTATATCACGAACATAAATATGTCTGAAGCCATGCCACCAACCAGTATGGTAAACTACTTTTCTACCTTTATCACCCTCAAAAATCCGCCATCCGTAACCATAATTGAAATGGCCGTTAATCGCTTTATTATGACCGGTATAGGCAGAGTCCAGACTTGCTTTTTTCAATAGTCTACCTGTTTTCAATGCATTATCATACAATACGAGATCATGTACCGTACTGTATACCCCTTTATCTCCCACCGGTCCATCCAAAAAGTTTTGAACTACTGAGTATTTCCATGTACGGTCGTGACCAACTACATCTACCGGGATTTTCGGGTAAACAGTAGTAGAATATACATGTGTATGTTTCATTCCCGCAGGTTTAAATACGTTTTCCATCATGTAATCCGCATATTTTTTACCTGTCACTTTCTCAATGATTGCCCCCAATACCATAAAATTGGAATTGTTGTAGTGGAAACGGGTATCTGGTTTAGCGTAACGGTTAGGCTTGTATTCCGCAATCAGGTTCATGACATCAAGATTGCTCATTGGCTTTTTCTTATCTTTCCATACACCGTCACTGAAGTAAACATAGTTCATCATTCCGCTGCGGTGAGTTAATAACATGCGGACATTAATTCCGTCATATGGGAAGTTAGGGTAGAATTTTTTGACATCATCTGTTAGTTTGATTTTACCCTGTTCAACTAGCTGCATGACAGCAACACCGGTAAAAGTTTTGGTTACTGATGCCAGTTCAAACTCGGAATTGATTTTAAGGCTGTCGCGGTGAAGGTAATCGGCCCATCCAATTGCTTTTTCATAGATAATCTTACCGTCTTTCGCAACCAGCATGTTTCCATTAAATCCGTATTTTTTATGTAGATTTTGCACAAAATCGGCAATCCATCGATCTCCTTTTGCAGGATTGTATACCAGCAGCAGGCTATCAGCTTTGTCATCATTTACTGTTCGTACTTTCGGATCCGGCAGTTTTTTTTCAGTATGGGAACAGGCATTAAAGAGAAATGTGGCCAGAAAAGCCACGGGTAGAATAGTACGATAAGTCATGAATAGGTATTTCTTTTTTGAAGCCCGAAAAATAAACAATAATTACCACTTTAAACGCAAAAGAGTTTTAAAGATTATCAGATACTTTACATTCTTCTATACAGATAAAAGCTTATTTTTGGAGCATAATTATAAACAAATGAATTTTAGAACCGAACACGATACCATGGGTGAAGTGCAGGTACCCGCTGATAAATATTGGGGTGCGCAGACTGAACGTTCACGCAACAATTTTAAAATTGGTCCGGAGGCTTCGATGCCTAAGGAAATTATTCATGCTTTTGGTTATTTGAAGAAAGCTGCTGCATTGGCCAATACGCAGTTAGGTGTTTTAACTGCTGATAAAGCAGAATGGATTGCCAAAGCTTGTGATGAAGTAATTGCAGGTCAGCTTGATGATCAGTTTCCATTGGTGATCTGGCAAACAGGCTCTGGTACGCAGAGCAACATGAATGCAAATGAAGTAATTGCGTACCGCGCCCACGTTTTAAATGGTGGAGACCTGGCTGATGAAAAGAAAATTCTTCATCCTAATGATGATGTAAATAAATCGCAGTCATCTAATGATACATATCCTACAGCGATGCACATCGCTGCATACAAACAGGCTGTAGAGATTACTATTCCTGGTCTGGAGAAATTACAACAGACGTTACAGGCTAAATCTGTAGAATTTGCTAACATTGTTAAAACAGGAAGAACCCATTTCATGGATGCTACTCCTTTGACACTGGGACAGGAATTTGGCGGTTATGCACAACAAGTTACCAATAGTATCAGAGCAGTAAAAAATGCCCTGGTAATGATTACTGAATTGGCACTGGGTGGTACAGCTGTAGGAACCGGATTGAATACACCAAAAGGTTATGATGTACTTGTAGCAGAGAAAATTGCTGAACTTACTGGTTTACCATTTGTCACTGCTCCAAATAAATTTGAAGCGCTTGCGGCACATGACGCAATGGTCGAATTATCTGCAGCCTACAAACGTACAGCTGTTGCTTTGATGAAAATTGCCAATGACGTAAGAATGCTGAGCTCTGGTCCGCGTTCTGGTATAGGGGAGATTATTATTCCTGATAATGAACCAGGATCATCTATTATGCCTGGTAAAGTTAATCCTACGCAACCTGAAGCATTAACTATGGTTTGTGCACAGGTGATGGGTAACGATGTTACTGTAGGTATTGGCGGTAGCAATGGTCATTTTGAACTGAATGTATTCAAGCCAGTTATTGCGGCGAATGTCTTGCAATCGGGCAGACTCCTGGGGGATGCATGTGTGTCATTTAATGACAATTGTGCTGTAGGTATATTACCTAATTTACCAGAGATCAAAAAACACCTGGAGAACTCGTTGATGCTAGTTACGGCACTTAACCCGCATATCGGTTATGAGAACGCGGCTAAAATTGCTAAAAAAGCACATAAAGAAAATAAAACACTTCGTGAGGCAGCGGTTGAGTCAGGTTTACTGACAAACGAGCAGTTTGATGAATGGGTAAAACCAGAGGATATGGTAGGTAGCTTAAAATAGCATGAACAAATACCATTATCTTATTATTCTATGCAGTTTAATGGCGTTTCTCAGTTGTGAGAGACGCCCAAACGTGCAGGGTAACGGTGAAACATTTTTACAGGGTGTATGGAACCAGGATAGTATTGCCAATTCATCTACGCTGATGAACTATACGCAGCACCATCTCAAGTTTACGTGCGACTCTTTTTATGTGGACATGACTACACATTCGAAAGTCAATTATTACGAAGATCCTTGTTATAATAATGGTGTCTGGAAAGAATATGCAAAGGGTGTGTATGAAGTTAGAAAAGACAGCTTGTTTTTACTGGGCACCTACACTAAATCAAATTATAAACAAAAAGTTTCCGGCTGTTATACGATAGGCATTTACAGGAAAAGTTTCCTGATTAAATCCTCAGATACCAACCATCTTTCTCTGCAAAGCCTGAGCGATCAGCGCGATGTTAACCTGGTGCTCAAACAAAAAATCACCTGTGTACCTCAACAACTATAAACAGAACAAATGAATTTATCAATATTAAAAAAGGTTTGCATCGCAGTAGCACTGGTTGCTTATCTGCCTGTAAATGCACTGGCATGGGGACAAACGGGGCACCGTGTGGTCGGACAAGTTGCCGACTACTATCTAACTGCAAAAGCACGCAAAGCGATCAAAGCTATTTTGGGTGGAGAAACGATTGCTATGGCCAGTAACTGGCCTGATTTTATTAAATCAGATACCACTTATAATTATTTGGGCAGCTGGCATTATGTGAATATTCCCGGGGGACTGGATCAGAATGGAGTTTTTCATTTTCTGGATACAGACAGAGAGGCGAATGTGTATAACAAGATTCCTGAACTGATTGCTACCCTGAAAAATAAACAGAGCACGGCAGATCAGAAGAAGATGGCTATCCGTTTACTGATTCATTTTGTAGGTGACCTTAATCAGCCTATGCATACGGCCAGAAAAGAAGATCTTGGCGGGAATAAAATAAATGTAACCTGGTTTGGGCAGAAATCAAATCTTCACCGTGTGTGGGATGAAGGATTAATTGAGTATCAGCAATTAAGTTATACAGAATATGCTGCAGCAATTAATCATCCTTCAAAAGAACAGCTGAATCAATGGAGTCATGATTCTTTAAAGCAGAGCGTATATGAGTCATATCTAACCTGCAATAAGATATATGATAAAACAAAAGCAGATGATAAACTGAGCTACCGTTATAATTTTGATTTCGTAGATACGCTGAATGAAGCTTTATTAAAGGGTGGTATTCGTCTGGCTGCAATGCTTAACCAGATTTACGCTTAATATGAAAATTCTGATGGTTTGCCTGGGAAATATCTGCCGTTCTCCGTTGGCAGAAGGAATTGTGAGGCATTTGGCAGCAGATGCACAGCTTGACTGGGAAGTCGCTTCTGCAGGAACAGGAAACTGGCATGTAGGACAGCCTGCGGATAAAAGGAGTATTGCGGTGGCGAGAAGTTATGGATACGACATTTCGCAACAGAGAGCAAAACACTTCAATGCAGCAATGTTTGAGGACTTTGATCATATTCTGGTAATGGATAAAAATAACCTGAGAGATGTATTAAAGCTTGCGAAGAATGAAGACCAGCGTAAGAAGGTTAGACTTTTCTTAACAGAGGAAGCTGATGTTACAGATCCGTATTTCGATGATCAGTTATTTGAGCCGGTATTTCAGACGATAGAGCAGAGGGCAAAAAAACTCGTTGAAGAATTTAGCGGTAAATAGAGGATATCTGGCCTTTAGCTAAAATGTAAAAACATTTTTATCAGGAGCCTGTTGTTTGAGTACATCAAATCTATAAAAAATGGAAAACACTACAGTAAACCCGGAAACATTAAACGACCTGATTCAAATTAATAATGACAGAGTTGCAGGATATGAAAAAGCAATCGAGGAATTAAAGCCAGAAGATAGCGATTTGAAAGCATTATTTGTTAAAATGATTGGTGAAAGCCATAAATATAAATTGGCTTTGGCTACTGCTGTTCAGGGAACCGGAACAGAACTGGAAACTGGAACAACTACATCTGGTAAAATTTACCGTGCATGGATGGACGTTAAAGCTGTTTTTACAGGTCATGACCGTAAAACAGTATTGAACAACTGCGAAGCGGGAGAAGATGCAGCACAAAGAGCTTATAAATCTGCTTTAGAAGAGGAAGGTTTATCTGCTGATACCAGATCTTTAATTACAGAACAAAAAACTGAACTGAGAGCTTCTCATGATCAGATCAAAGCATTAAGAGATGCGCAGGTATAGACCGGCATTTTAAGATAAACAAAAGCGGCGCTGGATTTTATCCAGCGCCGCTTTTGTTTATCTTATGTATTTTTAGATACCGAATTCCTTATCCAGATATTCTGATACTTTATCTATAGCATTGTCGATCGTATTACTCAGGATAGTAATGAACGAACCGGATTTCGCTGTAGCAATTAAGTACTGCAGGCAGTCTGCCCCATTGTTGTTGATAATGATCTCCATATCCGGTTTAACCTCTTTAATACCAGAAATCAGCAGGTCGATAAGTTCCTGTTGTTGTCTGCCACGCAGGTATTTCTCCTGACAGATGATGATTTTATCAAACATTTGTCCGGCTATTCTTGCTGTTTCAATGATATCTTCATCGCGCCTGTCTCCTGTACCAGATATCACACCTACATGCTCTGTTGCTTCAACTGTTTTAAGATAGTCTTTAATACCATTGAAACCGTTTGGATTGTGTGCAAAATCTACCAGGATTTTAAACTCTTTAAATTTAAAAATGTTCATCCTGCCCGGAGTCTGCGCTGCAGATGGGATAAATGTTTCGAGCGACATGCGGATGTCTTCAATTTTGTATCCCCATAGGAAGGTTGCCAATGTTGCTGCAAGTACGTTCTGAATCATGAAATCTACACTGCCGCCAAAAGTTAACGGAATATGGGTTACTTTGTCAACCCTGATTTTCCAGTCGCCTTTTTTAATGGTCACATATCCATTTTCATAAATTGCTGCAGTTCCGCCTTTTTTACAATGGTCAACAATAACAGGATTACTTTCATTTGTACTGAAATAGGCGACTTTACAATCTGCGGTGCTGGCAATTTTAACACAATATTTATTGTCTGCATTCAGCACGGCCCAGCCATCTCTTTTTACTGCTCCGATTACTACTGCCTTAACTCTTGCCAGATCGGCCAGACTATGGATATCAGAAATGCCAAGGTGGTCTTCCTGGATATTGGTAATTACTCCGATATCACAACGGTTAAATCCAAGTCCGGCTCTCAGGATACCTCCCCTTGCGGTTTCCAGCACTGCAAATTCCACTGTAGGATCCCTCAGGATAAACTCTGTACTTACTGGTCCGGTCGTATCACCTTTCATCAGCAGGGTATTTTGTACATAAATTCCATCAGAGGTAGTATATCCAACTCTTGTTCCGTTACTCTTAACTATATGGGCAATCAGCCGTGTTGTCGTAGTTTTTCCATTTGTTCCAGTCACTGCAATAATAGGAATCCTTGCCGATTTACCCGGAGGATATAACATATCAATTACAGGAGCGGCGACGTTTCTCGGCAGGCCTTCACTTGGTGCAAGGTGCATCCTGAAACCAGGGGCTGCATTCACTTCAAGCACCACACCACCATTTTCTGTTAAAGGCTGCGTTAAGTTTTGTGCCATCACATCAATACCACAGATATCTAATCCAATAATACGTGAAATACGTTCACTGATAAATATATTCTGTGGATGTACCAGATCGGTAACGTCTATAGATGTGCCACCGGTGCTTAAGTTAGCGGTTGATTTTAAGTAAACCAATTCACCGTTAGGCACTATAGTTTCTAATGTATAATCCTTTTTTGCCAGGAGATCAAGCGTATCACGGTCCACAAGGATTTCTGTTAAAACATTTTCATGTCCATAACCTCGCCTTGGGTCTTCGTTTTCTTTGTCAATAAGTTCCTGAACGGAATTAATGCCATTACCTGTCACATGAGCTGGTACACGCAATGCTGCCGCCACCATTTTATTGTCAATTACCAGGATTCTGAAATCATAACCTGTAATAAAGCTTTCAATGATAATTCTTCTGGAATACTGCTTAGCGTATTCAAAAGCTAATATGGCTGCTTCTTCAGTTTTAACATTTATCGTAGCTCCTTTGCCATGGTTGCCATCTAAAGGTTTAAAAACCAATGGGAAACCTACTGTTTGAATCGCATCCTGGAGATCTTCAATTTCCGATATCGTAACTCCTTTAGCTACAGGAATAGCAGAATCCTTGAGCATTCTCTTGGTTTCGTCTTTATTCCCTGCGATATCAACAGCAATGCTGTTTGTTCTTTCGGTCATAGTGGCCCTGAAGCGCACCTGATTTTTGCCGTAGCCTAATTGTATCAGGGAGCTTTTGTTCAGCCTGATCCAGGGAATACTTCTTGCAATAGCTTCATCCACAATAGAACCTGTACTTGGGCCTAGGCGCTCTTGTTGTCTTAATTCTCTCAGGCGCTGAATATCAAAATCCAGATCATAATCATGGTTGTCAATCAGTGCTTCAGCAATTCTAACACTTGCCTCTGCCGCATAAATACCCGCTTTCTCCTCCAGGTAACTGAACACAACGTTATAGATGCCATCAGTTTTTGTTTGACGGGTTCTGCCAAATCCGGTATCCATACCTGCAAGGGTTTGTATTTCAAGAGCGATGTGCTCTATGACATGTCCCATCCAGGTTCCTTCCTGCACGCGAGCGAAAAAGCCACCCGGTTCACCTTTTGAGCACCTGTGCGTAAATAAACTTGGGATCATTTTTTCCAGACGATCACCAAATCCATCAACCAGATTTGTGGGACGTTGTTCCATGTCCTCCAGATCTAACCTCATTTGTATCAGTTTTTTCCTGTTGATCGACCAGATATTTGGTCCTCTTAGCACTTGGATGCCGAGTATTTTCATATAGTATTTATTGTTTTTTAATTGTTATGAAGCTTTCAAAGCTTGTTTAGTTATGATATGAAGCTTTTCAGGTTTCATATAGTACCTATTGTTTTTAAATACCGGTACCATTTTTAGGACAGGATTTATTGTTCTTTTAAATCAGATAAATAAAATTTGTTTGAGTTTCTGCTGCTCGTTTTATTTTAATGGTTTTTTACATAAAAACGCTGTGAAACAGTAGCATTAATATATAAATATTTTTCAGGATAACGTGCAAATCACCTGCCAAAATATTTTTCTGATAAACGTGTATAAATCTAATCAAAGAATGGGATTTCTAAAGAAATAATTAGGTGTTTGGGACATATTATTAGCTAATAATGGTAATATTTAAAGTAAGGAACATATATTTGAAATTATAGTACAAGAAAAACAAAACATGGTTCCAAAAGGCAAGTTGATTATTATAGGTGGTGCAATAAATACCGGGAGTTTTACTGAAACACAATTCGGACTTCCTCAAAACATGAATTTTTTTGAGAGGGGCATTCTAAAACGTATTACTACTGAGTCTGTAAAAGATACTGCATCACGTTTTGAGATTATCACAACAGCCTCTCTTGTTCCTGAGAAAGTAGGAGAAGAATACATCAAAGCATTCGCTCAGTTAGACGTACATGATGTCGGTGTGCTGAATATTGGTAACAGAGAACAGGCAAACGATTTACTAAATTGTGAGCGCGTAAGAGCGGCAGATGTGCTGATTTTTACTGGTGGTGATCAGTTGCGATTGTCATCGATTTTTGGTGGCACCGCTATTCACCAGATATTACTCGATAAGTATGAAAATGAAGAGATTGTAATCGCGGGTACCTCAGCAGGTGCTGCGGCAAGTTCTAAGAATATGATTTATCAGGGTAACAGTAAAGATGCACTATTGAAAGGTGAGGTTAAGATCACTGCTGGCTTAGGATTTATAGATGGTGTAATCGTAGATACGCATTTTGTGCAGCGTGGCCGTATTGGACGGTTACTGTATGCTACTGCAAGCAGTCCGGGAATATTAGGTATTGGATTGGGCGAAGACACAGGTCTGTATATTTCCAATGGCAGTAAAATGGAAGCAATCGGTTCAGGTATGGTTATACTTGTAGACGGAAGAAATATGCTGGATACTAACCTGACAGATGTAGAAATGGGGCAGCCTGTTTCTATAAAGAACCTTGTTGTCCATGTCATGTGCGATGGCGATGTGTACGATTTGACCGCACATCAGCTCACAATTCATCACCCTAAAGTTATACCAATAGACTAATCAGATGAAACTAATTATTCACGGTGGCTTTTTTAGTGAGTCTGCTACCAATCAGGAAACTAAAAAGGCAAAACAGGATGCTTTAGCGGAAATTGCCACACTAGCTTATAAATATCTGGAAACGCATACCGCATTGGAAACGGTAACTTATACGGTAGGATTGCTGGAAGACAATCTTCTTTTTAATGCGGGACTGGGATCACAAATTCAGAGTGACGGTAAAGTGAGGTTAAGTGCTTCCATTATGGATGGAAAGACACAAAAGTTCGGAGGTGTGATTAATGCTGAAGATATAAAGAATCCCATACAGCTTGCATCGGTATTGCTTGAATACGAAGACAGTGTTTTAAGTGGGGATGGTGCAGTTGCTTTTGCCCGTAAAAACGGATTTGAGTACTATAGCCCCATTACTGCGCAAAGACAGGAAGAGTATGAACTTAAATTAAATCAGTTAAATAATAAGGGGACGGTAGGTTGCGTAGCGCTTGACTCTTTCGGGAACCTGGCGGCAGGGACCTCTACTGGAGGAAAAGGTTTTGAAATTCCAAGCAGGGTAAGTGATTCTGCAACTGTTGCCGGCAACTATGCAAATGCTGTGGCTGGTATTTCCTGTACCGGTGTGGGCGAAAATATTGTGAGTGTTGCTTTGGCAGCGAGGATTGTTACGCGTGTTACAGATGGCTTTACGTTAAAAGATGCCTGTGATAAATCTTTTACTGAACTTCAGGAGATAGATGGCTTTGCTGGTGTGATTGGTATTACTGCTGACGGACAAATTTATCATACAGATTCTCATCCTTATATGGTTTGGGCCTCATTTGATGTTAGTTTACAGGTGTTTGACTGAAAAGATATATCTTTGTAAAATGTATAAACTCTGTTTCGCGCTCATGTGTCTTGCTTTTTCAAGTTCAGTGATGGCACAAACGAATAATCCCGGACAGCCGGAACAGCTTCCTGGCAATGGTGCAATTACTATTGCAGTATCAGGAATGGATGAAGCTGATGGTGATATCTATTTCGAGGAGGCTGAAAGAGAAGAAAAAAATGGTGATCTTAATGACGCACTTACACTGTTCGGTAAGGCCGCCTTCGAATATAATAACTCCAGGAAGTTCTCCCGTTATGGCGCTTCTTTATTGAGGCTCAGTAATGTTCATTTCCTAATGGAACATTATACTGAAGCAGAACAGGTAATCCTGAATGTTGCGCTTAAAACTTACTCACGTATAGGCAATAGACCGGGGCAAATGGCTTCTTACAATCAACTGGGGAAGATTTACCTTGCAGCAAATAAGCTGACGCAGTCGCTCTGGTTTTATACTCAACAAGGTATTTTAGCTAAACAAACAAGTAATAATACTTCTTATATTGATTCGATACTGGGCATTGCGCAGGTTAAGATTAAGAAAAAAGAATACTCATTGGCTATAAAAGATCTGAATAGGGCAGAATCGTATGCTAAACTAGCTAAGATCAACCAGTTTAAAGGTCAGATCAAGTCCGCAAGAAATACCATCGCTGACAGAAAGACTTTAAAAAAATAAACGCAATATTCACAATTGCTAAATGGCCTGTTTATATGTGGGTTAACATATAATAAGTGGGGTCAGACTGACTTATTTTTCAAGTATTTAATTATATTTGGTAAAGATTACAGAAAAGAGACAGTATTATACTGTCTCTTTTCTGTTTATTTGAGAAATTGGTATCATATTGGTTGATAATACAAAAATGGATTTTAAATTATTTAAAGAGATGTTGAAAAGAATATTAATGGTAACCTTCACAGCCGCTGTACTTGCTTGTCAGGCTGCTCCTAAACCACAGAAAATGGTTGAAGGTATCCCTAATATTAAGCCTGATGAACAGCAGAGTTTAGTATGTAAGGAGATCGTCGCGCTTATTGAGAACTATAACTATAAAAAAATAACCATAAATGATTCTATTTCTTCGGTGATTCTGGATAAATACATCAACAAACTCGATCCATACCGTAGTTACTTTTTAGCATCGGATATCAAAGATTTTGATCAGTTCAGAACAACACTGGATGATGCTTTCAGAGTTGGCGACCTTAGTGCTCCATTTTATATTTTCAATGTCTACTCAAAAAGATATAATGAAACGCTTGATTATGCTATAGCGCATATCAAAGATAAATATGACTTCAATCAGAATGATAGTTACGTTTTCGACCGGGAGAAAATGCCGTGGGTAACCTCTACAACAGAGTTAAATGATATTTGGAAAAAGAGGGTTAAATATGAGCTGATCAATTTGAATATTGCTGGTACAGATCAGGCAAAAAACACAGAAACATTAGTGAAAAGATATAAAAGCTTAAAATCACAATCTGAGAAACTGAACAATCAGGATGTTTTCCAAACCATTATGGATGCGTTTACTGAAGCTATCGATCCGCATACAAATTATTTCAATCCTACAAATGCACAGGCTTTTAACGAAGATATGGCACGTTCTTTTGAAGGTATCGGCGCCCGTTTGAAATTAGAGAATGACGTATTGAAAATTGATGAAGTTATACCAGGCGGTCCGGCTTTTAAAAGTAAGCTTATCAATGCGGGCGACAGGATTATTGGTGTTGCACAGGGCAATGGTGAATTTGAAGATATCATTGGCTGGAGAATTGATAACTCAGTGGCTAAGATCAAAGGTCCAAAAGGAACTAAAGTAAGGTTGAAAATCATTCCTGTAGGAAAAGATATGTCGGCCAAACCTGTAATCATTGAACTGAACAGGGAGCGTATAGTAATGGAAGACCAATCGGCGAAAAAAGAAGTAAAAACGATTCAGTCTAATGGTAAACCTTATAAAATAGGAATTATCACTGTGCCAGGATTTTATGCGGATTTCAAAGCTGCAAATGCTGGTGATCCAAATTATAAAAGTACTACACGCGATGTGAAGTTATTGATTGATACCTTAAAGAACAGAGATAAAGTTGATGCCATCGTGATGGACCTTCGTGCAAATGGTGGTGGATCTTTGGTAGAAGCAATTGACCTGACTGGTTTATTTATTGATAAAGGACCGGTTGTTCAGGTAAAAGATTTAAAAGGAAGTGTTGAAGTAAGCGAAGACCAGAAACCTGGTGTAGCATGGGATGGTCCTTTTGGTGTGATGGTGGACCGTTTAAGCGCTTCTGCTTCTGAAATTTTTGCTGGTGCGATACAAGATTATGGAAGAGGTATAATTATTGGTACCCAAACTTATGGTAAGGGAACAGTTCAGTCATCAATAGACTTGAACAAATTGGTTAATCCCTCTATTTTACAACGTCTGGCGAGTCTTGTTCAGAAAGGTCCTGTTTCTTCAGGAGCAGCCGTTAAAACAGGGAAAGACGGTGCGCCAATTCAATTGGGACAGATCAATCTGACCATGGCTAAGTTCTACCGCGTAAATGGTAGCAGTACACAACACAAAGGAGTAATGCCTGATATTGTTTTACCTTCTTTCTACCCTATGGATAAGATAGGTGAGGACACAGAAACTTCCGCTTTACCATGGGATGAGGTTCAAAAATCTAATTTTATTCCAGTGAACAATGTAACGGCGGTGAAACCAGAACTGATTAAACTGCACGAGGAGAGAATGAAAAAATCATTAGACTATAAGTCACTCATCCAGGATATTGCAGATATGAAGAAACGTGATCTGGAGACTTCGGTTACATTAAATGAGAATAAACTGAAAGCTGAGCGTGACAGCCTTGAGGCTAAAAGTCTTGAAAAACTGAACATGCTGCGTGCTTCAAGAGGATTACCAGCGGTTAAAAAAGGAGATAAGATCAAGAAAGATGAAAACTTCGATTTCTTTGAGGATGAAAGTATGCACGTAATGGCAGACCTGATCCAACTAAAGAAGTAAGTTATAATAAGTTATAATCCATAAAAAAAGCTGCAGGAAAACCTCCTGCAGCTTTTTTTATAACCAAGAATAAAACATCCATCAATTAGGAATAAGCCTTTTTATGGCTTCTGTTTAGCTACCTGCATCGACATCATTTCTTTCATTGTCTTGTTCATTCCTTCTGTGGATCCATCCAGGAAGATTACATTACCATCACTGTTTTCCGCGAAATGTTTAATGGACTCTGTCCACATGGTAAACAGGATAACAGAGATATCAAGGTTGGCCTGTTCCATTTCCTGAGCAGCCTTAGTCATACCATGAGCTACTTCCGCACGGAACAGGGCAATACCTTGTCCGCGTAGTTGTGCAGCCTCACGTTCTGCTGCGGCTGCAATTTTGATGGCGTTACCGTCAGCCTCTGCACCTTTCGTCTTCGTAATCAGGAGTGCCTGACCTTCATTTTCTGCTGCGGCTTTCAAATTGTTTGAGGCAACTACTCTACTCATCGAACGCATAATCTCATCATCGAAAGTAATATCGTTAAGCTGAAGATCCTGCAAGTGGTATCCCCAGGATTCCAATACAATATCAATTTGCTCTTTTACGTGCATCACAATTTCATTTCGCTGCGCCAATACATTGGCTTGCTTTTGTGTGGCTACGTAAGCCCTGATCGACCCCTCAATGGTACGAATCAATGCCTGCATTAAATTCGCAGCATCAACGAATTTAAAAGCTACATTTTTGATTGTTTCTTCATCATGGTTCAGCACAGAATAGAGCAGCATCGCTTTAAAATATACATTTGCCTGATCTTGTGTTACTGCCTGAAATGAAAGTTCTACTGAGCGGTTTTGTATAGATATCCTGGAGTGGATAACTTCAATCAGTGGAATCTTGAAATTTAGTCCGGGTCTCAGCTGTCGTCTGTATTTGCCGAAAATTGTTACAACGGCAATAGTGCCCTGTTTCACAGTCACAAAAGAACTAAACAGGACTACAATTGCAAAGAATAATAAAAAGTAAAAAGCGTAGTTCATGGGTTTATAATTAATAATTTAAACTCTTTCAAGATACAAAATTATCTGCATTCTGAGCTGTTACAATTTCCGAATCATCTGGGCACAGATATTGCATGAGCGAAATAAATCTATCAATCGCTATGAACGTAAAACGCACTTTTGGAACAATTTTAACTATACTCGGGATTATCGGGCTTATTTATGCTGGTTATGGCTTCACTAAACATAGTGTCGATACCCGCGGACTTATTGTTGCAGGTATCATCGGGATCATCTTCTTTTTCTCAGGTATAGGACTGGTCAGAAATACGAAAGACGAAGCTTAGTCCGCCTTCACCCGGATGGTCTGATCTTCAAAAAGAAGGCGATGGCCTGGGAAATCTGTATCTGTTAAGGAGATGATCTTTTTATAAGCAGTATTGTTATAATCTACAGTTAGCTGGTTAATTTTATCCTGTTTAACCGAAGTAACAGCTGCGTAAAGAAAATCTCCTTTCCTGTTTAACTTGATATTCAGTAAAGGAGCAAACCCATTGGGGCCTTTTAAACTGAACATCCCATAAGTACAGAAATTGCCGAGGCTGTACGCAATAAATTTATTTTTATATACTTCGACGGCACGGGTTACATGTGGGCCCTGTCCAAGAACTATATCAGCTCCAGCATCTATGACTGCGTGTGAAAATTCATAAACATTTCCCCTGTTCTCCTGATAAAAAATTTCCTTTGCTTTGGTTACATGCTCAAAACGGGCACCTTCGCCGCCTCCATGAAAGGATACGATCACAATATCTACCTGTTTTTTAAGGAAGGCAACCAAGCTTTTGGCACTGTCAATATTATTGATAGATACAGTGTTCTCATTTGGTGCAAAAGCACAGAATCCATAAGTAATGCTATCTTTCTCAAAAATGGTATAGGGATGGGTAGTGAGGCCTGCGTATTTGATTTGTAACGAATCGAGTATGGCTGCGGTACGTTTTCTTCCTGTCAGGCCGAAATCACCCACATGATTATTTGCTACGCTAAGTAAATTAAAGCCAGCCGACTGATAAATTCCGGCGTATCGCTCCGGCATTCTAAAAGCGAAACAGCTATTGCCGGAAGTGTCTTTACATTTAGTCGATTTTCCCTGGTTCAGAAAACAGCCTTCAAGGTTCCCAAATATAATATCGCCCTG
>Ga0247809_1000176_pt1 | contig 34485 bp, 28 predicted proteins | sample UWRJL104311B1_FD_180951 | JGI IMG/M metagenome (GOLD analysis project Ga0247809, IMG submission 180951) | Plant litter microbial communities from Arlington Agricultural Research Station in Wisconsin, United States - UWRJ-L104-311B-1 | ecosystem: Environmental > Terrestrial > Plant litter >...
ACCTTTTCTTCTTTTCTTTTTGAAAACAATTACTTTATCTCCTTTTAAGTGTTGTAACACTTTAGCTTCTACTGAAGCACCTTCTATAGCTGGGGCGCCTAAAGTTATGCTTCCGTTATCATCAACTAAAAGAACTTTTCCAAATGAAACACTTGAACCTTCTTCGTTAGTCAAACGGTTAACATAAACCTTTAAGTCTTTGCTTACTTTAAATTGTTGCCCTGCTATCTCTACGATTGCATACATACCAAATTGATTTATTGATTTTTAAGGTTGCAAATATACAATTAAAAATTTACTGTGCAATCCCTAATTCTAAAAATATTTATTTCAGCTTAAAGCCTGTTTTTCAAAGGTTTTTTAGCCCAAAGAAAGTATTTAGGTGTAAAGGACTGTTAAAATAAATCATCACTATTAAATCATCAGTAAAATAACTTATTTTTGGTGTAACATTTTAGTTAATCTTGGCACTAATGTAGAAATAATCCCAATTTATTAATCCCTTTTTATGAAAAAAACAATAATGGCATTAGGAGCAACACTTATGTTAACAGCAGTTGGTTCGGCTCAGAAGGTAGCTTTCGAAGAATACGATCTGGATAACGGCATGCACGTTATATTGCATAACGATCCTTCAGCACCTGTAGTAATTACATCAGTGATGTACCACGTAGGTTCAAAAGATGAAAATCCTGAAAGAACTGGATTCGCACACTTTTTCGAACATTTGTTATTCGAAGGAACCCAAAACATCAAAAGAGGTGAATGGTTTAAAATTGTAACTTCTAACGGAGGAACCAATAACGCCAACACATCTGATGACAGGACTTATTATTTTGAAGTTTTCCCATCCAATAATTTAGAATTGGGTTTATGGATGGAATCTGAACGTCTTATGCATCCAGTGATTAATAAAATTGGTGTTGACACTCAAAATGAAGTTGTAAAGGAAGAGAAACGTTTGAGAGTTGACAACCAGCCTTACGGGAACTTAATTGCAGAGGTAAAAAAGAACATGTTCACGGTACATCCTTACCGATGGACTACAATTGGATCAATGGATCACTTGGATGCCGCAACATTAGAGGAGTTTCAGGCATTTAATAAAAAATTCTATGTGCCTAACAATGCCGTTTTAGTTGTAGCAGGTCAGTTGGACATTCCTCAGACAAAAAATTGGATCAAAAAATATTTTGGCGCAATTCCCAAAGGGGCTGACATCAAAAGAAATACGTATACGGAAGAGCCAATAACACAGCCTAGAAAAGCCACCTACGAAGATCCGAATATTCAAAAAGAAATGGTTGTTGCTACATATAGAACACCATCAATGAAAACACGTGACGCAAGGGTTTTAGATATGATTTCATCTTATTTAAGTGATGGAAAAAGCTCAAAATTGTACAAAAAAATCGTTGATGATAAAAAAATGGCATTACAGATAGGTGCTTTTAATTATTCTCAGGAAGATTATGGAATGTATATTTTATACGGAATGCCACAAGGAAAATTTACTGCTGCAGATTTAATTTCAGAAATTGATGCCGAAGTAGTAAAACTTCAATCTGAGTTAATTTCGGAAACAGATTTACAAAAATTAAAAAATAAATTTGAGAATAACTACGTAAACAGCAATGCCACAGTTGAAGGTGTTGCCGAAAACTTAGCATCCTATTATATGCTTTATGGCGATGTAAATCTTATTAATACAGAAATTGAAATTTTTCGCTCTGTAACAAGAGAAGAAATTAGAGACATTGCAAAGAAATACCTGAACCCGAATCAACGATTAATTCTTGATTATGTTCCTGCAAAAGACAAAGCTGAAAATAAACAATAACAGAATTATGAAAAAAATAATAATTATAGCAATCAGCTTGTTTTTAACATTGACTATGCAAGCACAAGACAGACCACAGCCTAAACCAGGACCAGCTCCTTCTATAAAAATCAAAAAACCAGTGTCGTTTGTTTTACCAAACGGATTAAAAGTACTGATAGTAGAAGATCATAAATTACCTAGAATTTCTTATAATCTAACTCTGGACAATGCTCCTTATGCTGAAGGTAATAAAAAAGGTGTAGCGGATTTGACAGGAAGCCTGATTGGCAACGGATCATTAAAAACTTCAAAAAATGCGTTTAATGAAGAAGTAGATTTCCTTGGAGCTGACATAAATTTTTATTCTTCGGGAGCTTATGCCAGCGGATTATCTAAATACTCAAAAAGAATTTTAGAATTAATGGCGGAAGGTGCCTTGAGTCCAAATTTTACTCAGGAAGAGTTTGATAAGGAAAAAGAAAAACTAATTGAAGGATTAAAAACTCAGGAAAAAAGCGTTGCTGTTGTAGCCGGAAGAGTTGAAAATGTTTTGGTGTACGGAAAAAACAATCCGAGCGGAGAATATCTTTCAGAAGAAACCATCAATAATGTTTCGCTTTCAGATATAAAGGCAAACTACGCTTCTTATTTCGTTCCTGAAAATGCTTACTTAGTAATTATTGGTGATGTTAAATTCAAGGAAATAAAAAAATCTGTTGAAAGCTTATTTAGCACATGGAAAAAAGCAAAAGCACCACAATCAACATATCCTGAACCTAAAAATGCAGAAAAAACACAAATTAATTTTGTAGATATGCCTAATGCAGTTCAGTCTGAAATTGCATTAGTAAATACGGTAAACCTAAAATTGTCAGATCCGGATTATTTCCCTGTGATTGTTGCGAATCAGGTATTGGGTGGAGATTTCAACAGTTACCTGAACATGAATTTACGTGAAGCACACGGATGGACATATGGTGCCCGCTCTTCTGTTGGAACAAATAAATACGGAGTAAGCAAATTCAAAGCTAACTCACAAGTTCGAAATGCCGTTACGGATAGTGCAGTAGTAGAGTTCATCAAAGAAATAAAAAGAATCAGATCTGAAAAAGTTACTGATGAAGCTTTAAGCAATGTAAAAGCAGGATATGTAGGTAAATTTGTTATGCAGGTTGAAAAACCACAAACAATTGCCCGTTATGCATTAAACATAGAAACTGAAAGTTTACCAGCAGATTTTTACGAAAATTACATCAAGAACATTCAGGCAGTTACTGCTGATGAAGTTTTGAGAGTAATGAAAAAATATGTTCTTGAAGACAACATGAGGATTATCGTTACCGGAAAAGGTTCTGAAGTACTTCCAGGATTGGAAAAATTAAAAATTCCAATAGCTTATTTTGATAAATTTGGAAACCCTATCGATAAACCTGTTACAAAAAAAGAAGTTCCGGCTGGGATTACTGCAAAAAGCGTTTTTGACAATTACATCAAAGCAATTGGTGGAGAAAAAGCAGTTTCAGGAGTTAAAACACTTGCAATGAATGGTTCCACAACAATTCCTCAGGCACCATCTCCATTGACCTTTACTTCTAAACTGGACGCAAGAGGAAAAATGTTGGTTTCCCTTTCAATGGGAGGTATGAGTTTGATGAAACAAGTAGTAAATGAAAAAGGTGCTTACATCGAACAACAAGGTCAGAAAAAAAATCTTGAAGGTGCTGATTTAGTTGAAATGAAAGCCAGTGCAACACCATTTGAAGAATTACAATTAAGAAAAAACACTGCCTTAAAAGTGGACGGAATAGAAGCCGTAAATGGCAATGATGCTTATGTTATAAAAGATGGTAAAACTACTTACTACTATGATGTAAAATCAGGTCTTAAAGTTTCTGAATCAAAAGTAAGAGAGCAAGCAGGACAATCCATTACACAAGTAACCAATTTTAATGACTACAAAGAAGTAAAAGGAATTAAAGTTCCTTTTAACATCATACAAAATGTAGGTTTTGAATTGGATATTAAAATGGCGGATATTAAAATCAACGAAGGAGTTTCTGATGCTGATTTTCAATAAAAAAATAGAATTTTACATGAGAAGGCTGTCAATTATGACAGCCTTTTTTTTATCTGTAACTGATGTTATTATTTTTTCGCTGAAAAATAAACACCAATTAATATAACAAAAGCGCCAAAAAACTGGATTGGCGTAAGCATTTCATTATCCAGCAATCCCCAGAAAAAAGCCACTATAGGAATAATGTAGGTAACTGATGTAGCAAACACCGGTGAAGACATTTTTATCAATTTAAAAAACAAAACATTAGCGATTCCTGTTCCTAAAACACCTAAAATGATTACAAACAAAATAGAATGCCGGGTTACCTCCAGACTTACTTTTTGAGTGAAGTCGGTAAAACTTAAAATTATTAAGGCAGGCAAAAGTAAAACAGCAAAATTTCCGGTTGTAATACTAAGGGAATTTAAATCGGATAAATATTTCTTAATTAAATTTACATTTACAGCATAACAAAGGCTTGCAATTACTACTAAAATAAGATAATAGTAATTTTGTCCGGAATCACCTGAAGATCTATTGAAAACCAACAATAAACAACCAATTAACCCAACAAAAACACCTAAAACTTGTCGCTTTTGAAACTGAATCCCAAATGCCAGTATACCTAAAACCAAAGTATTAAGAGGCGTCAGAGAATTAAGAATTGCAACAATAGAACTATCTACCCGAGTTTCGGCAATTGCAAAAAAGAAAGCGGGAATAAAAGTTCCAAAAACAGAAGTCAGAGCAATAAACTTCCATTGGTTACGAGATATTTTCTTTAAACTCGAAAACCCGATGATCAGTAAAAATAATGCGGCAAAAATAATTCGAAGAGAACCCACCTGAACAGCAGTCAAACCTACCAAACCTCTTTTAATCAAAATAAAAGAACTTCCCCATATTAATGAAAGAAGAAGTAAATAAAACCACTTCGATTGTTTTGCATCCATAAATAGTATTTTGATGCAAATTTGTAATAATTTTATGAACTGACCTTTGCTTTTTCATTAATTTTGCAAAAGATCAAACAAACATAAATTTAAATATCAATATAATGAAATTCACAAAAATCATAGCTTCACTAGCCATAGCAGGTTTAGTATTGGTAAGCTGTAAAAAAGAAGAAGACAAAAGTTTAGCTGTGGCAACTGCCGAAAAAAGTACTCCAAAAGAACACAAGGCAATTGCAGCTGAAAATGTACAAACTGCCAGTTTTTCAATTGAAGGAATGACTTGCGCAGTTGGATGTGCTAAAACTATTGAAAAAGAGTTATCAAATCTTGAAGGTGTAGAAAAAGCAACAGTAGATTTTGACAAAAAAATAGCGACAGTTACTTTTGACAAAACAATTCAAAATCCGGAAAATCTAACTAAAACAGTTCAGGAAACCGGAGACGGAAAAACATACAAAGTTTCGAATGTAAAATCGTAATCCAAGAAAATTAAGCATAAAAAAAGCGTTCCCGGGAACGCTTTTTTTATGATGTATTCTAAAGTTATTTCCACTTCAAGGTCTCCATCAATCTCTGCATATCATTTTTAATATAACTCGCAGCCGGCATAATCGAATCAAAATTAGGCTTTGCATAAAAATAAACAGATCCTGTGATGAAATGTTTTGTGCTGTCCGTTACATAAAACTGAGAGTTTGTGGCAGCATTTCCGTTAACCTGATAAAACATTCCATACACCTTTTTCTGTGGATTTAAATATGGCTGTTCCAGTATATCATCTGCTTTTATTACATGCTCGTAGGTTAATTTCTGGGCATCTTTAAGCAATTTTTCAATATTGTTGTTTACAGGTTTATACGTCAGGTAAATTGTAGCTTTCATTTTTGGATATGTAATGGCAAAACCACATTCCTTCTCACCTTTTATTATTGCTGTTTCATTCATCTGAAAGGAAAAAGGACAGTTGTTTTCAAAATTCAGATACTTTGCTTCCGGATAATCCAATCGCAAAAAACCTGCAGGCTTTGGCAAAACTTCATCCTTACAGCTTATAAAAGTGAACATCACTAAAATGATGATGATTGAGATTATTCTTTTTAACATGGTTATTCTATTGTTACTTTTATTTGTTTTACACGCTTTTTATCCACTGTTTCTATAGTAAAAACACAATTTTCAAAAGCTATTTTCTGATCTTTTTTAGGAAAATTACCTAATATTTCTAAGATAAATCCGGCCAGGGTTTCTGCTTCACCTTTATTGGATTCAAAAACATCCTCATCAACATTTACAATCCTGTAAAAATCCTTCATGTTGATTTTGCCTTCAAAAAGAAAATTCTTTTCGTCAATCTGGGAAAAATTCAAATGCTCATCATCAAATTCATCACTTATATCCCCGACTATCTCCTCGATTACATCCTCCAAAGAGACCAATCCGGATGTCCCTCCATATTCATCCACCACAATTGCCAGATGACTTTTAAGACTCTGAAAATCCTTTAGTAAATTATCAAGCTTTTTGTTTTCCGGAACAAAAAAAGCTTTTCTCACTAAAGTGGTCCATTCAAATTCTTTTTTATCTATATGCGGCAGTAAATCTTTCACAAAAAGAACACCTTCAATCTGATCGATATTATCGCGATAAACGGGGATTCTGGAAAAACCCTTTTCAATGATTTTTGGGTAAATTGCAGAAAATGATTCGGAAACTTCTAATGCAAAAATATCAATCCTTGGACTCATAACCTGTCTGGTATCTGTATTTCCAAAAGAAACAATTCCTTCCAGTATTTTTTGTTCTTCACTTGAGGTTCCTTCAGAATCCGTCAGTTCTAAAGCTTGTGAAAGCTGGTCTACAGAAAAACTGTTCTTTTGCTTTCCAAACTTATCATGCAAATATAATGTTACACTCCGCATAGGCAAACTTACAGGCGAAAGTATCGTATCCAGAATAGCAATTGGGTAGGCAACGTTTTTAACGAATTTTATATTATTTCTTGTTGCATAAACTTTTGGCAAAACTTCTCCAAACAATAAAATAAAGAAAGTGACAAGAACTACTTCTAAAGTAAATTTAAACGCAGGAGAACTTACATTGACAAAAATATTCCTGCCTATATAGGAGAACAAAATCACCACGCCAATATTGGTCAAATTATTGGTAACCAAAAGCGTTGCCAATAATTTTTTAGGTTTTTCTAAAAGTTTAGAAATTATTTTTCCCTTATGATTATTTTCCTGTAATGCATCGTCAATGTCTTTTTGCGACAAGGAAAAAAAAGCAACTTCTGCTCCGGAAACTATTGCAGACAAAAACAACAATAAAAATATTCCGATAACACCAATAATTAAATTAGTGTCAAGTAATGCTAAATTTAAAAATAAACTGGGCTCCGGGTCCAAATTAAAAAGAATTAGTTAAACAATCAAAAAGGCAAATCATTTATTGGCAAACCTTCATTAGTCGCATCAAAGTTAGTATTTTTTAGCGATTCCTGATCGTGGTTTTGTTTCTGGTTTCCTGTTTCTTTTTTGGTAGTCAGGAAAGTAAATTCGGTTACCTGAATCTCGGTTGTATACTTAGTCGTACCATCTTCAGCCTGCCATTGGCGGGATTTTATACGGCCTTCAATATATATTTTATCTCCTTTTGATAAATATTTTTCGCAAATTTCAGCTGCTTTATTACGAACTACTAAATTATGCCATTCTGTAGAAGTTATTTTTTCATTAGTGGTTTTATTGATATACACCTCATTAGTTGCCAACTGAAAACGACCAATACAATTTCCGCCATCAAAATAATGCATCTTTATATCATCGCCCAGATGGCCAATCAACATCACTTTATTTAATGTTCCGTTCATATTATGTCATTTGTAGTTATAACCAAAGATACATTTTTCTTAACACTTTATTTCTTCCTTCTCGATAAAATTATAAAGGACAATCGGAAATGGATATGTTTTCAAATCCTCTTTATTTACTCCATTTAGAATTGACTCTTTTATTTTAATTTTCCAAAACTGAATATGAAGATGCTGGTGTGAAAGTTTATGAATCAGAGTTGCATCTGAACATTCTTCTATACTATTAATGGTATACTGCGAAAAAATCTCTTCCCGAACAACTTTTGAAACATAATTGAAATCAACAATTTCCGGAGTTTCAAGTAATGGAAATTCATACAAATTATGCCAGATACCTTTTGATGTACGCTTTTGAATCAATGTATTCCCTAAAACATCTTCTAAAACCAAATAATTAAAAAACCTATTTGTTACTTTTAATTTTTTGGATTTTACCGGCAAGACAGAAACTTTCTTTTTCTGCAAAGCCAGGCAGCTGTCATTAAACACACACACCATACAATTTGGACTTTTAGGAACACATTGCAAAGCCCCAAATTCCATTATGGCCTGATTAAAGATCGCAGGATTATCTTTTGGCATCAATTCTCTGGCAAGTTCTGTAAATTCTTTTTTTGTGGCCGGTAAAGCAATATCAGATTCAATATCAAAATAACGGGAAAGTACACGAAATACATTTCCGTCAACAACAGGAACAGCTTCATTATAAGAAAAAGAAGCAATTGCGGCAGCAGTATATTCACCAACTCCTTTTAATTTTAATAAATCATTATAGGTAGGCGGAAAAATTCCATTTAAATCATCTGCTATATATTGAGCCGTTTTATGCAAATTTCTTGCTCTTGAGTAATAACCCAATCCCTGCCAGAGTTTTAAAACTTTTTCTTCATCTGCATTTGCCAAATCAAACACTGTAGGAAATTCCTTTGTAAATGAGTAAAAATACGGCATTCCCTGAGCAACACGCGTTTGTTGTAACATAATTTCTGAGAGCCAAATATGGTACGGATTGGTCGTATTTCGCCATGGCAAATCACGTTTATTTTGTAAATACCAATCTATCAATACGTTATAAAACTCCATCATTAAATACTTAGAATGCAAAAGTAAATGTTTATGTAATTAAAATTTAACGAATTAGCTTGATTAATTATTTTTTTAATTCCTATATTTGCAAACTCAAAAAAATAGTACATCATTTATAAAATAAAATAGGAAAGAAAATGACGAAAGCAGATATCGTAGCGAAAATTTCAGAGAAACTAGGTCTTGAAAAAGGAGATGTTCAAGCAACAGTAGAAACTTTTATGGAAGAAGTTAAAACTTCATTGGAAACTGGAGACAATGTTTACCTAAGAGGTTTTGGAAGTTTCATCGTAAAAACTAGAGCTGAAAAAACAGGAAGAAACATTTCTAAAAACACCACAATCAAAATTCCTGCACACAATATTCCTGCTTTTAAACCTGCAAAAGTTTTTGTAGAAGGAGTTAAAACGAATAACGAAGCAAAATAATACTATTAATTAATCATAAAATCGACACGATATGCCAAGTGGTAAAAAAAGAAAGAGACATAAGGTAGCTACTCACAAAAGAAAAAAAAGAGCGAGAGCTAACCGTCACAAAAAGAAAAAGTAGTTTTAAACTACTTTTTTCTTTTTAAACGTTCATTGAAATTTGGGAAATTTCAAAAATTCCAAAAAATAAAATCCAAAATTCAAAAATTAAGAAATCAAAATTGACTTAAATTGGAATTTGGAATTTAAAAAATTGAGATTTAACTTTTCCCTCCCGGGTCCAATACCTGTTAAAAATATTGTTTAATCCATCCTTACAATTAGGCTTTAAGCTATAAGCAATATGCTATAAGCAATTCATTTTGCCTACTGCCTACTGCCTACTGCCTACTGCTAGAAAGTACGGATAAAAATTTACAAATGAATAAAGAATTAATCATTCGATCAAGTTCAGATTTCGTAGATTTTGCCTTATTAAAAGATGGAAAACTAATTGAATTACACAAGGAAGAGGAAAAAAGCAACTTTCAGGTTGGCGATATTTTTATTGCCAAAATCAGAAAACCAGTTGCCGGACTTAATGCTGCTTTTGTAAATGTAGGCTTCGAAAAAGATGCCTTTTTACATTATCACGATTTAGGACCTAACTTATCTTCCCAACTGAAATTCATAAAACTTGTAAGCGCAGGTAAAATAAAAGATTTCTCCCTAAAAACCTTTCAGTTTGAAAAAGAGATTGACAAAGATGGCACCATTACTGATATTTTAAGTGCCAATCAATCTGTTTTAGTTCAAGTTGTTAAAGAACCTATATCTACTAAAGGCCCAAGAATAAGCGCTGAGCTTTCATTGGCCGGAAGATTTATTGTTCTCGTTCCGTTTTCTGACCGCGTTTCTATTTCACAAAAAATAGAAGACAAAAAAGAAAAGGATCGTCTAAAAAAACTTGTACTATCTATCAAACCAAAAGGATTTGGTGTTATTGTTCGCACAGTAGCCGAAGGCAAAAATACAGCCGAATTAGAAAAAGATTTGCAGAACCTGCTTGGCAGATGGACTGCAATGTGTAAAAAATTACCAACTGCTCATCATCCATCCAAAGTATTAGGAGAGCTTAACAGGGCTTCTTCAATATTAAGAGATGTTTTCAATGATACCTTTAGCGGTATTCAGATAGATGACGAAGAGTTGTACCATCAAACGAAGGATTATCTGCAGGAAATTGCACCTTCAAAACAATCAATAGTGAAGTTTTATCAATCAAACGACACTCCGATTTTCGAGAAATACAATATAGAGAGACAAATCAAAACTTCATTTGGACGTACCGTTTCTATGAGTAAAGGCGCTTATCTTATTATTGAACACACTGAAGCTCTTCACGTCATAGACGTAAACAGCGGAAACCGTTCGAATAAGGCGTCCAATCAGGAAGATACCGCCATGGAAGTGAATATGATTGCTGCCGCTGAAATTGCCAGACAATTGCGTCTGCGTGATATGGGGGGCATAATCGTAATTGATTTTATCGATATGTCTAATCCTGAAAACAGGAAAGTTTTGTTCGACTTCTTGCGAGAAGAAATGAGCGACGATAAAGCAAAGCATAAAATCTTGCCGCCTAGTAAATTTGGTTTGGTCCAGATTACAAGACAAAGAGTAAGACCAGAAGTTAATATTAAGACCAGAGAAGAAGATCCAAACAATGAAAATGGCGAAATTGAAGCGCCAATTTTAATCATTGATAAAATCGCACTGGATTTAGACCGACTTTTAAAAACCCACAAAAATGTTGTGCTTAATGTACATCCGTTTGTGGCTGCATACCTCAGTAAAGGTTTTCCATCCTTACGTTCAAAATGGTTTTTTGAGCATAAGAAATGGGTGAAAATCATACCTCGTGACGCTTACACGTACTTAGAATATCATTTCTACGATAAATCAGGAAATGTTATCAAAGAATAATAAACAACCGCCTTTCGAAAGACTGGCGGTTTTTTTATGCGTCATTGCGAGGAACGAAGCAATCTCACTTGCATTTTATTTTTTTTCAGAAGCTATTTCCAGCTATCCGCTAAATCTTTTTCGAGCTGAAAAAGCTCAAAAAAGGATATCGCTACTATCTGGGCTAAGGCTTTAGTTTACAATAGATTATTTACGTCTTTCAAGAAAAAAACGTTTCATAAGACCCGCAGCCTCATCAGCCATAATTCCTGAAACGACAGTAGTTTTGGGATGTAGTTTTGTTCCCATGACCATAAATCCTCTTTGTTCGTCACGAGCACCAAAAACAATTTTCGAAATCTGGCTCCAGTACAAAGCTCCCGCACACATCTGGCAAGGTTCGAGTGTAACATACAAAGTACAATCCTTAAGATATTTTCCACCTAAAAAGTTAGCCGCTGCCGTTATCGTCTGCATTTCGGCATGAGCCGTAACATCATTTAGCAATTCCGTTAAATTATGACTTCTTGCAATTACTTTATTTGCCACCACAATAACGGCACCAACAGGAATTTCGCCTTTTTCAAAAGCCATTTCAGCTTCCTGCAAAGCCTTTTTCATAAAATATTCGTCGGTGAAAGGGTTTTCCATAATTGCAAAAATAAGAATTCAATTCGTACCTTTGCGCTATGTCAGAGCATTTACTTTCAAACATATTCAATCCTGCTGATTTAAGGCTTTTAAAGGAAAATCAACTTCCAAAAGTTGCTCAGGAACTGCGTCAGTTTATTATTGATGTCGTTTCCGTAAAGGAAGGTCATCTTGGTGCCAGTTTAGGTGTAATTGAATTGACAATTGCTTTACATTATGTCTTTAATACACCTGAAGATCTAATGGTTTGGGATGTAGGTCATCAGGCTTACGGGCATAAAATTTTGACCGAAAGGAGAGAAAATTTCCATACCAACAGACAAATAGGTGGAATTTCAGGATTCCCAAAAAGAAGTGAAAGTATTTACGATAGTTTTGGCGTTGGCCATTCCTCTACTTCTATTTCAGCGGCGCTCGGAATGGCAATTGCTTCGAAATTAAACGGGAATTTTGACAAACAGCATATAGCCGTTATTGGTGATGCTTCCATAGCATCCGGAATGGCTTTTGAAGGTCTTAATCACGCCGGAGTTACGGATGCCAATTTACTGGTTATTCTTAATGATAACGCTATAGGTATTGACCCAAGTGTTGGAGCTCTCAAACAATACCTGACTGCTGTAAAAGAAGGCAAGAATCCGAAGAAGAATAACATGATCAAATCTTTGAACTTTGATTATTCAGGTCCGATTGACGGTCATGATCTTCCTATCTTAATAAAAGAACTAAACCGCTTAAAAAAGATAAAAGGGCCAAAGTTTCTACACATCGTCACTAAAAAAGGAAAAGGCCTGCAACAAGCTGAGGAGAATCAGGTAAAATATCATGCCCCGGGGAAATTTGATGCTTCTACCGGTGAAATCCATTTAAAATCGGAAGAAAATTTACCTCCCAAATACCAGGATGTTTTTGGTTTAACTATTTTGGATCTAGCCAGAAAAAACAAAAAAATTATAGGAATTACGCCAGCCATGCCATCGGGAAGTTCCCTAAAGTTTATGATGGATGAAATTCCGGAACGAGCATTTGATGTAGGCATTGCAGAACAGCACGCAGTTACACTCGCAGCAGGAATGGCCACACAGGGCATGATAGTTTATTGTAATATTTACTCCACATTTTTACAGCGCGCTTATGATCAGGTTATTCATGATGTGGCCTTGCAAAATTTACCCGTTATTTTTTGTCTGGACCGAGCTGGTTTGGTTGGAGAAGATGGTGCAACACACCACGGCGTTTTTGATATTGCCTATTTAAGAGCTATTCCAAATATGATTATCTATGCCCCAATTAATGAAATTGCATTGCAAAACATCCTTTATACGGCACAATTAGGTCTTAACCAGCCATTAGCAATTCGATATCCGAGAGGACGCGGTGTTTTGCCCAACTGGAAAGTAGAAAATTTCGGACACTATGAATTAATAGAGATTGGAAAAGGAAACTGCTTAAAAAAAGGTACTAAAATTGCCGTTTTATCGACCGGAACTATTGGAAATAATGTCATTGAAGCATTAAATGAATTAGACAATCCTGAAACAATTGCCCACTATGATTTTCCATTTATCAAACCATTAGATTTCAATTTATTAGAAAGTATATTATCCAGTTTTAAATGCATAATTACAATCGAAGACGGAACCGGAAATGGTGGTTTCGGAAGTGCCATTCTGAATTTTGCAGCAGCAAATAATTTTAATAATGAAATTAAAGTTTTAAGTGTTCCGGATACATTTATTGAACATGGAACGGTAGGCGAATTACAACAATTGTGTAAAATTGACGTTAAAAGTCTGGTAAACCTTTTTTCTACCATTGAAAATAATTATTTTGCAACACAAAAAAAATAATATAATGAAATTATTTCGCTCTTCCATTTTATTACTCTTATTGTCATTTACAACCGTCAATTTTGCACAAAGTCTGATTCAAACCACTTTAGACAAAAATCAATTACCGCCTCCACCATCTAACTGGGCGAAAAAAAACAAACTTGGTTTTGATATTTCTGAAATTGCTTTTGTCAACTGGAGTGCCGGGGGAACGAGTTCTATTTCAGGACTTTTTAAAGGTGAATTCTCAAGAATATATGCTAAAGACAATCATAAATGGGCCAATGAGCTTATTGTAAGATATGGAATGAACAAGCAGGACGGAATAGAATTGCGAAAAACCGATGATGCAATGTTGTTCAACTCTACTTATGGTTTCAGAAAAGACACAACTTCAAATTGGTTTTATTCAGCTAAATTCAATTTCAACACTCAGTTTACAAATGGATATTCATATCCAAACAGGGACATTGCTATTTCCAAGCCGTTTGCACCAGCTTACATCTTCTTAGGAGCAGGAGCAGAAAATTCAAATAAAGAAAAAAACAGGACTTTTTATTTCTCACCCATTACATTGAAAACGACTTTGGTATTAGATCAATACCTGGCCAATCAGGGAGCATTTGGTGTTAAAAAAGCAATTTACATTACAGACCCATCTGATCCGGATACTAAAATATTAGTTGAAGAAGGACAAAAAGTAAAAGCCGAATTTGGTATATTATTTACTGGCTACATGAAAAGCGAAATCTTTAAAAATATCTTTTTTGAAAACCGACTAAACCTCTATACTGATTACCTCAACAAATTTGGCAACGTCGACATTGATTACGACACCAGATTAGACCTTGTCGTGAATGCTTATGTAAAAGCCAATATTGGAGTTCACATTGTATATGATGATGACATCAAATCTAAAAGAGATGGTATAGATCCTGTAACCGGAAATAAAATGCAGATTACTGAAGGTCCTAAAGTTCAGTTAAAGCAAGTTTTAGGCGTTGGACTTGTATATGCTTTTCAATAATTAATTCTTTTTTCTTCCATTAATAGTTTCAAATAATTCCAAGGCATTTCCATCGGTTAAAAGAGAAACATAATGACAAATATGCAAAAGCCTATCGTACAAATTGATTTTATCCAAATGATGCTTTTCAGGAAGCATTTTTAAAATCAATTTGTCGTAATTGGATGCTTTTCCTTCGTATTTGTTATTGAATGCAGTAATAAATTTATCCAGTAAGGTCTGGATTATTTCATATCCTACTATTTCTTTTTCGATGACTTCGCGGCTCTGGTAGATTTTTTCGACACTCAGCTTAATGATATCATCCATTTGGGCTTTGTATTTGCTCTTATCGGTTAAAGCGAAAGGAAATTTTCCTGTCAGAATGGCTTCCTCATTTTCTATAAATACATCAACGGCATCATTAATCAGGGTTCCAATAGCCAATGCACGCAAATAGCTGATGCGGTCTTCCTTGGTTTCTAACAATTTATATTTGGCAACGCCAATATTATCTTTTACGAGTTTTATTAAATATTCTAGAGCATAATCTTCAGAAACTAATCCAAGATTGATTCCATCTTCAAAATCGATTATCGTATAACAAATATCATCTGCAGCTTCTACCAAATAAGCTAACGGATGTCTTTCAAAACCAATATCATCTCCATCTTTATTGGCAATCATTCCCATATCTTTGGCCACTTCTTCAAAAAATAATTTATCCGTTTGGAAAAAGCCATATTTTTTATCAGCAATATTCTGAGTTGGCTTTTTAGGCAAACTTTCTTTCGGATATTTCATAAAAGCACCTAAAGTGGCGTAAGAAATTCGAAGTCCGCCTTCAATCCCGGGACGACTGGCTGTCAACACCGAAAAGCCGTTGGCATTCCCCTCAAAATCAATTAAATCCTGCCATTGTTTAGCTGTCAGCTGTTCTTTGAATTTTTGTCCTTTACCGATTGAAAAATATTCACCAATCGCTTTTTCACCGGAATGTCCAAAAGGAGGATTTCCGATATCATGCGCCAAAGATGCTGCCGCGACAATAGCCCCAAAATCATTCATGTGATAGCCGTGAACTTGTTTCAGGTATGGATATTTTTCAAGAATTTTTTTTCCAACCAGACGACCAAGCGAACGCCCTACAACAGAAACTTCCAAACTATGAGTTAATCGTGTATGCACGAAATCTGTCTTTGAAAGGGGAATTACCTGTGTTTTATCCTGCAATGAACGAAAGGCAGACGAAAATATAATTCGGTCATAATCAACCTCAAAACCTAATCTTGTATCATCTTGTTCGATACGTAATCTTTTTCCGGTATCGCCTTGGCGTTTGAGTGATAAAAGTTGTTCCCAGTTCATTTTAGATTGTCGATTTTAGCTTTATAATTTAGATAATTCAAAAATACATTTTATTTAATGTTTATTGCCTATGATCAACCTTAAAATCTCCAAAGCCGTACTATGTTTCTGTAAAACTCGATTTAAAATATTAATTAAATATCTTAGAAATTAGATTGTTTTAAAATTATAATTAATGAAACAATAGCTTTCAATTCAATTTGATTATTTGATTATCGTATTTGTCAAATACAAAAACTTCATTATTAAATATTTCTATTTTCAAGGTATTATGATATTCGCTTAAATTATGATCTTTATTTTTTCCAAGAGTATCTTCTTTTAAATATATTTCAGATTCATTTGAATTAGAAATTTTGATTATCCTTGTTCTGTTTTGATCCGTAACATAGATATTTCCTGAATCATCAATAGCTATATTTTCTGGTTCATTAAAAAAAATACCGTTATTAGGCGTAATGAAGGTTATCGATTTGTCTTTTGAAATTTTGACAATTCTATTATTATAAGAATCACAAATAAATAAATTGTCCTTTTTATCAATTGCCAGCCCATGAGGTGAATTTAGTTTCACATCTTTAACTTGAAAGTAATTAGAAACAATTCCTTCAGGTGTAATCATATAAACAGTGTTTTTTACACTATCTGAAATTAACAAATTGTTATTCGAATCGCAGACTAAATCTGCAGGTCTTTCCCAATTTACAGTACTTCTTTTAGTATCGATGAAAGTATTAGTATTACCTTCTAAATCGACAATCCTGATTTTAGCATTTTTCCAATCTCCATCTAAAACAAAAATTTTACCAATGCTGTCAATTGTAATTGCATTTGGGTACTCAAATTCACTATCCGTATTTTTCCCATCTTTGCTTCCATATAAACCAGAACCTGCATAAGTACTTACAATTCCGTTTCTGGAAATTTTACGAATTAAATTATTGCCTTTATCTACCACAAAAAGATTTCCATTTTTGTCAAAAACGCCATCATAAGGCATTTGATAAGTGGCACTATTTGCAATTCCATTCCTATGTGTTCCACCTTTCTCTCCAATTTGTGTCACTTCATTATCAGGAGCTATGGTAATAATATAATTTTGAGAAGGAATAATTACATTGTCCTTTTCATCAACCGTTATTTTAACGTGATGAGCAAAATCTTCGTTATATAGTTTTTCACTGCTAAAGACATTCAACAACTTTCCTTTAGCATTAAATTTGTAAAGTTTTTTTTGAGAACTGTCAAATACAATCACTTCCTGCTTATTGTTGATTGCAATAGAGGCTGGCCACTCCATTACTCCTTTTGGAATAAACTCAGAAACAATACCTTCCTTTTTTATCAACTTAATTTTTCTGTTAGCCTGATCTACTACAAAAATATCGCCTTCTTCATTTAAGGCTATATCACTTATTTGATAAAAAAGAGCATCTTTTGCAGTACCAATTTTATCACCTGACTCATTGTGACCCGCTATGGTTGTAACTAAGCCATCAGTTGTTATTTTGCGAATTAAATTTCCCGCAGCCACATAAATAATATCTTTCTTATTGATTTTTAAAGAAGAAATTAATGGAAAATATGCTGTTTCCTTAGCGCTTTTAATTTCTCCATCGGCTGGACCGTCAATTGTTCCTCTATACTTTTTTCCTGCAAACATACTAACGTTTCCCAACGAATCTATTTTTCTAATTTGATGATAATTTACTGACACATAAATATTCTTTTTACTGTCTATTATCATACTTTCAGGATTTTGAAAAGATGCCGATTGATATTTTCCATCAATATTTTCGTCTTGCCCACTTCCTGCAAAATTTAAAATCTTATTATCCTTAATTTGTCTAATACGGTTGTTCCTTGTATCAGCTATTAATTGTAGTTGATTATTAATTTTTAATACACTGGAAGGATAACTTAGAAAAATATCATTTTGAGTATTTACACCAGAAAAGACGATAATTTTGGTTTCCTTTTTGACTTCTTTTTTGGTAATATTTTTACTGGAAGTACAGCCAATTATTATAAAAATTAAAAGTATCGTAATTTTTTTCATTTTGTCCATATTGTTTAATTCTTCTTAAATTGTATTAAAAACAAGTGTTCTTTCACTATTTTAATACAATATACGAGTAATCAAATATATAGATTTATTAAGACAAAACGGATTAATATCATTTATTTCAAATTTCAAAATCATCAAAACTCCAACGCAGTACTGTGCTTAATTTCTCCGAAAATCTTGTAGTTATGATTTGTTTCGACTTCACTTAAGTTGGCATTTTTATTTTGAAGCAGAAGATTTTAGTTTTTAAAACACCTGCAGTCCCGCTATCCGCTATATCTTTTTCCGGCTAAAGGAGCCTGAAAAAGGATGTCACTTCTATCGGGGCTAAATCAGAAATTTTAGTTTTCATAAGATCTTAAAATCTCAAAACAAAAAAGCATTCGCTGAGGCAAATGCTTTTCTGAATTTGAATACAAAATTAAAAATTAGAAGTTTTTAGAAACTCCAATGCTAAATGTTTGACCGAAGTTAAAGTATAAACTCTTAACATCTGGCCCATCATTTTCATAACTTAATGTTTCATATCCTAAACCACCAATGCTAAAGTTTAGACCGAAACCTTTTTTCATATTGATGAAAAGAGCTGGAGTAATACTTGCATAAATACCATCTGCCTTTGATTCACTATCCCCTACTGCAGAATTAATGGTGTTTTTTCGATTTTGAAAACCTGCTCCTAAATCAGCAAATACTGAAAAAATTTCACTCAACGGAACAGAATAACGCAAAAATGCCCCTGCTTTGAAATCATTTAGTTTTGATTCTGTAGTTCCTTCAAGCTCACTTTTTGAAGAACCTACCGTAAATTCTCCTCCAACAGTCCAGTTATCATTGAACTGATATCCTACTCTTGGAGAAAAATTAAACTGACTGTTTTTGTCTTTCCCTGTTTGTAAATCTCTGGTAGTAGATGAATAACCAATGTTCCCTCCCACTAAGACTGTTCCTTTTTGTGCATTTGCAAAGCTAACCATAGCTAATGCAAGAATAAGTAGCGTTTTTTTCATGTTTTGTTATGTTTAAATTTCAAGTACTAAAAACAATAAAAATACCAGAATCCACTTACCAAATACTTATTAACAATTTGGTAAAAGAAAAAACACATTTGATATAGAAATATAAATAAATTGTAAAAACATTGTACTGTATCTCATTTTAGAATTGAATATATAATTTTAGATTAAATTTTTATGACTTCTTTAAAAGACAAATTTTAGCAATCAAAACTATTTCTGTTTACTTTTGCAACAAACAATAAGTCATGTCGATAGAAGTAAACAACATATCAAAAAGTTACGGAACTCAAAAAGCATTAGATGCTGTTTCATTCTCTATTCAAAAAGGGGAAATTGTTGGATTTCTGGGGCCAAACGGAGCCGGAAAATCTACTTTAATGAAAATTTTGACCACTTATTTACTTGCAGATGAAGGTTCGGCTATTGTAAATGGTAATGATGTTTCTGCTAATACAAAAGCGGTTCAGCTTTCAATCGGGTATTTACCGGAACACAATCCTTTGTATTTGGACTTGTACATTCGGGAATATTTAGCTTTCAACGCTGATGTTTATAAAATAAACAAATCCAGAATAGAAGAAGTGATTCAGCTTACCGGATTATCTCCTGAAAGCCATAAAAAAATCAGCCAATTATCTAAAGGTTATCGTCAGCGTGTGGGACTTGCCAATGCCTTATTACACAATCCGGATGTTTTGATTTTGGACGAGCCGACTACAGGTTTAGACCCGAATCAATTGATTGAAATTCGAAATGTAATCAAAAATGTGGGTAAGGATAAAACGGTTTTTTTATCGACTCACATCATGCAGGAAGTAGAAGCGATTTGCGACCGTGTAATCATTATTGACAAAGGAAAAATTGTAGCCGATAAAAAACTGGACAATTTAATTTCTGCAGACAAAGAACAAGTAATCGAAGTTGAATTTGATTATAAAATTGAAGAACAATTAATTGCCGCGATTCCACATTTAAAATCATACATAAACATTCATGATGCTTTATGGGAATTAACTTTCCTGGCTGACAAGGACATGCGTCCGACTGTTTTTGATTTTGCACACGATAACGGATTGAAGACTTTACAGCTTAATCAGAAAAATAAAAATCTGGAAGCTGTATTTAGGGAGATTACTAAATAGGTTTCAGGTTTCATATAACAAAAGCTCGTTTCAAAATGTTTTAAAACGAGCTTTTGTTTTTTATTTCACCAATGACTTCAGGTAAATTGTAAACAATAAAGACAATAAAATTGCCGAAACCCGAAGTATATTTTTCAGAAGTCCGCTTCTAACGTTTAGGGAAGGCAAATTAGATTTTGTCTTTAAAAAAAACGCGACAAGCTTTTTATAATCCACTAAAATCAAAAATAAAATCCCAATTGTCAACAATACTGATTGTAACAAGGCACCTGCATTCATTTGATAAAAAATATTGATCAAGGTCAGGTTAAAAAACAAAGAGAATAAAATTATTGCTCCAATTAATAACGTCTTTCTAAACAATAATAAATAGCCTCCCACTATTTGTATCATTGCTATTATGATTCCGAAAGTATGTGAATATCCAAAATAAAACCACGTGAGCCACTCGCCTGTTTGCTGATTCATTGGCATATTCGAAATTTCTGTTGGTACAATAAACTGAAGTCCATAAAATTTCTTCCACCCAAAAGCGGCAATATTGAAAGCGATGCAATATCGAATTCCGCTATAAAAAAAACCATATATTTTTATTGAATTGATTTTTTGTTTTTTTTCTAAAAAATGCCAAATCACCGGAAAAAAAAGTACACTTAACAAAGCAATTCCAATTATGGAAAAAACCAAAACAGGAGGAAACCAGGGAATATTTCCCCCATTGCCAAGCAGTAATAATAATGCTGAAAACTCAAGTCCAAAAATTAGAGTTGTGAAAATTTTTTTTCCAATGGAATTTGGAATTTCTAAAGAGGTTTGTTCTAACATGATTCTAGTCATTTGAATTAATATTCCACAAATTTGAATATTACTCAAACACTAAATGTTCCGATGTACCCTTTCGAACGTAATTAAGCTTCTTTTTTTATCATAATAGCATTTGCTTTTACAAATTCAGTAGGAGACATTCCGGTATATTTTTTAAAAGTGGTATTAAAAGTAGTTTTCGAATTAAAGCCGGATTCATATGCAATTCCCAAAACGTTTAATTGATTGTATTTTTCAGACAGCAATAATTTTTTTGCTTCTTCAATTCGGTATTTATTTATAAAATTATAGAAATTATCCTCATACAATTCATTGATAACAAACGAAGTTTCATTGCAGCTGGCCTCTAATCTTTTTGCTAATTTGGGCAGACTTAAATCGTTCTCTAAATATACTTTTTCTGACTCGGTAAGTGTTCTTAATTTTTCATCCAACTCGTTTAATCGGTTTCCCGATACTCTTTTTGGACTATCTTTTTTATAAATCTGAATGGATGACAATTCATTTAATTCGCTTTTACTGAAATCAAAAATTTCTTTTTGCTGCAAAGAAAAATAGGCGAGAAAAAATACGCTCAACAGATATATGAAAGGTGTAAACTGAATTAAGTATTCTAAACTAAAAAATACGAGATTAAACCAAACCACTATTATCAAAGCCAGAATCAGCAAAAAATATTTTAGCCATATAAGATCATTTTTTTCTGTCGAAGATGAAATTTGATGCAGTTTTTTCAGGTGTTTCTGCAGTTTTATAAATGACACTATCCAATATGTTAAAGCTTGAAGAGGCAATGCGATCCGCAATACAAAAAACACTATTCTGCCGGTTTCAGGACTAAATTCGATGTTTTTTCCGGTAATAAAAAAAGGGAGCCTGAAAATTAAAAAAATTGAGAAGGGCAAAAAATGCCATAAAATTTTATTGTCAAATTTCTTATTTATGGATGTAAAATAGAGAATACTGATGTAGAGTAACGGAGCTGTAAGGAATCGTGACAATCCAATCATTTCAAACCAATTGGGATGTTCTAAATGAAAATTTTTATAGAATAAGGGGATTTCTACCATTGCTAAACCCAACGTAATGACAAATAATCCCAAATAGCTGTTTGCTGCAACATTTACTTTTCGAAGATGGGCAAGCAGCAAAAATCCAAGCAAAAATGCTGCTCCTGAAGTAATGCTCATTATGATTGGAGAATCCATCATTATTTCACAAAATAATTATTGTCCTCGAACCAGTCTGTCAATCTTTGCGACCAGGTTTTCAGGGAATTTGTTTTTGCTCTTTTTCCCATATTAAATGCATGTCCGCCTTTAGAATACAAATGCATTTCGACTGGAACATCTGCTTTTCGATATCCGTTAAGCAATTCAACTATTGGTCCTGAACAGCAGGAATCATCATTGGCTGCTACTAAAAATGCGGGTGGCGCATCCGCTTTAATTTCTTTTGGGATGAACAATGGTCCGGGATAAACTAATATTTGAAAATTAGGTTGTGAATCTAGTTTATCAATTGCATCTGAAGTATTTTTCACCACATTATTAGAATTATAAGCAACTAATGCAACGACTTCGCCGCCTGCAGAAAACCCCATGGCTCCAATTCGGTTAGGGTCAATTTTATATTCAGCAGCTCTGCTTCGTATTACTCGCATTGCTCTTTCGGCATCCTGTTTAACGTGAGTTTCTAATTTGTATGGAGAATCTTTTGTTCTTGCTAAACGGTATTTTAAAACAAAAGCAGTTATTCCAATACTATTTAAATATTCCGCTGCCTCTTTCCCTTCCGAATTAAAAACCAAATTTTCGTGACCTCCACCCGGACAAATAAGCACTGCCATTCCGTTTGGTTTTTCTGGGAAAAAAGCTGTTATCGAAGGATTATGAATATTTCTGACCCACCAGTCCTGTGACTGCTCCGGTTCATTTTTAAGTTTTTCAAAACCGGGAGCACCATTTTCCCAAAGAGAAATTTTTGCTCCGTTTTGCGAAAAAATCAGATTGGAAAACAATACAATACACATATAAATATATTCTTTTTGCATTTTTATCACTATTTAATTTTTAAAATTAACGCTAAATATAAGGCAATTAAATGAATAGAATTTGTAAAGAAATTTATAGTCTAATCATGCTGTAAATTATTTCTTTCAGTCTCAGCTTACCTTCAAAATATCATTCATTAGTAACCAGCTATTTATCTTTTTTATTGAATATTTCAGTCTATTTTTATTTAGACTTGATATAAATAATACTATATTTGCTTTTTCAAATTTTAGAAAGTCTTTATAAAATTGAATAAGAACGATCATTTTTTATCAAATAAGCCCATATAAAAAGTAAAAGCCCAAAAGCAAATGAAGAATATCATAACCTCTATTATGCTGGCATTTTCAGTATATTCCTATTCTCAGACAGAGCAGGAAAATGATAGCATTATTGAAACAGCAGTTAATGTTTTAGACGAAATTGTAATTACAAAAAAGAAAGTTTTATATACTCAAAAATCGGATCGCCTTGTTTTTAATGTCGAAAACAGCATTGTTTCTGAAGGCGGAACGGCTCTGGATGTTTTGCAGCGTGCACCGGGAGTAGTAGTCTCACAGGATGGAGATTTGTCCATTCGGGGACAGCAGGGAGTTGCGGTTATGATTAATGGTAAACTGACACAGCTTTCACAAAAGGAATTGGCTAATTACTTAAAATCGACTACTTCTTCAAATATCAAACAAATAGAAGTTATTACAAACCCTTCTTCTAAATATGATGCCGCAGGAAAAGCAGGAATTATAAATATTATTCTTAAAAAACCAAGTACTTCAGGTTTAAAAGGTACTGCCTTTGCCAGTTATGGAAGAGGGAGAAAAAACAGAACCAGCTCTGGTGCAAACTTAAGTTACAACAAAAATAAATTTGGTCTTTACGGCAATTATAGTTACACTTTCAGAGGTGAGGAAGAGCATAAAAATTTTAATCAAACGCAATATACTAACCAAACCCGTGAGCAGATTTCGACTAAAAATCTTCAAACCTCAATTACAGATGAGCCGCTTACCTCAAACAATTTCAAAATTGGATCAACCTACGAAGTTTCTCCAAAAACAAATATTGAAGCCTATGTTGACGCCAAAATAGGACGTTATCAAAACAGGGCTGATGGTAGAAATACTTTAGTAAATACCATAAATGAATTACAATTTGATGCCTTAACCTATAACGACAGCAAGGAAAAGTGGTTTGATTATACCTATGCTCTTTCCGGAGTTCATAAGTTTAATACTGAAGGAAAAAATATGGCTTTTGATTTTGAATATGAAACTTCAAAATTCAGATCCAATCAGTTTCAAAGTGCTCAGAATACAGATCTTTCAAATCCGACTGAAATTAATGACAGAAGAGGTTTTATTCCTTCACAATTAAAAGTTTACACAGGAAAAATTGATTTTGTAAATCCCTTTAAAGAAAAGCAATCCATAGAATGGGGATTTAAAGCGAGTGTAAAAAACAACGACAATCCTTCGGTTTATGAATATTTAGACAATACCGAATGGATTATTGATGCTAATTCAACCAATCACTTTGAATATAAAGAACAAATTTATGCTGCTTACGCCAATTACAAATACCAATTAGATAAATTGAACATTCAGGCAGGTTTAAGATCCGAATATACCGCAATTGCCATTTTGCAAAAAACATTAAATGAAGAACATAAAGATGATTATTTAAAATGGTTTCCGAGCCTTTCATTAAAATATGAATTTAACAACAGCCATTCTGTTCACACTTCATACAGCAAAAGAATCAACAGACCGAGCCAGTTTGACTTGAATCCGTTTCGTTTTTATGATGACGCTTTTAATTATTCACAGGGAAATCCAAATTTAATTCCTGAAATTACACACGCTGCAGAAATTGGATATTCGTGGAAAAATACTTTTATGAGTTCGTTATATTTCAATTCAACTAAAGATGTTTTTACAGAAATTTATGTCTATAATCCCGATAATAACACTACTGTAACCTCTCAGATTAATGTTTCAGAATCATACAATTACGGTGCAAATATTACCCATACAGCTGAACTTTTTAAATATTGGTCACTCAATACACTTTTTAACATTTTCGAGAACCGATTTACGGGCAACACAGTTAATTCTGATACAATCGATCCAATTGCAACTATAAACCTAAGTATCCAGAATTCGTTTACCATAACTAAAAGCCTAAAAGCTGAAGCCAATGCTCAATATCAGTCAAAATCAAATCTGGGAATTTATGAAAGAGATGGTTTTTTCGATTTCAGCATCGGAATCTCAAAACAATTACTGTCAGAAAAAGGCAATCTTAAACTCAACATTACAGATGTTTTTAATACTAATAATTTTTATATAAACTCTGCTGTTGGACAAACAGCCATAAACAAACGATACGATCTTGATAATCGTATTGCAACTATTGCTTTTACTTATAGAATTTGAGTCTTGAACTTGTTTTTTGTTTTTTTTTGAAAGAAAGGAGCCTGCAAAAATTAGCAGGCTCCTTTTATTTTGGTTGCAAATTGCAATTCAGATAGCAAAATTCATTTATTTCTTTCCTTTCTTTCTTCCCCACCAAATATAAAATCCTGTCAGCGGAAGGCTGGCGCAAATTAAGCTGGCAATAAAATAAATAAATTTGGTTGTTAGTCCGCCAATTGCGCCAACGTGCAGACTATAATTAGAACGGCTCATCCAATCATGAAATTTTTCATCGCCAATATATTTCCGTGAGCTCGGAAGGAGTTCTAATGTTTTTTGATCAAAATGCAAATCTCTCCAATTTCCATTGTGCATATCGGTACAAGCATAAAAATTATCTTTTGGCTCGTCCGGAAAATGTATAATTATTGCTTCTTTATTCTGTTTGGCAATTTCATTTCGAACTTTATAAAAAATAATATCCGCTGCAGTAAGGTGATCGTATTTCGATTTTGAAAGTGTATCTGCCTTGGCTTCTATAATCTCTATATTTTCTTTTTCATCGGTAAAACCTCCGGTAATCCAATAGGTACTTTCACGCACCCAATGAAAGCTCATAATTAATCCTGTAAGTGCAATTAAAAAGGCCAGAATTAGAGAATAAAAACCTAATACATTATGCAAATCGTAGTTAAGTCGTTTGAAACGTGCACTCCATTTAATTTTGAAACTGCTTTTAAATGTTGTTTTATTCCATTTTTTTGGAAACCATAAAATTACGCCGCTTACTAATAGGAAAAAGAAAATCAAAGTTGCCCAGGATGTGATTATTGTTCCTATCTCTTTTCCCAGCCATAAATAGCGGTGTCCCTCATCAATTTCATGAAAAAAATCTTCGTGATCCACCATTCCGGTTATCTCACCATTATAAGGATTTACATAAATCAATGAATCTGATTCAATATCAACTTTTATGGTTTTGTCTAAACCATTATACCATAAGCCGTGAATTTCTTTATCAGGCATTGCTTTTTGAACAGCAGTATAAATTTTTGACGGCGGCAATAGTTTTTCCCTGCTTTGGGATTCAACATTTAGCCAGGGCGAAGTCATTGCCTTTATTTCGTGTTCAAAAACTAATATACAACCCGTAATACCCATTATAAAAACGACGATCCCAGAAGCCAGCCCCAGCCATAAATGCAGCCATGCGTTTATTTTACTGAAACGCGATTTTTTCTTAGATTTTAGTTTTGAAGATTGTTTTTTTATTAAACTCATATTTTGAATTATAACATGCTGACAGATCTAACTATTATTAAAAAACCATATAATCAGCGCCTTAATAACACTGATTATATGGTAAATTTTGATAGAAAAATCAGAACTATTTTCCTATTTCTTAGTCAATTTTGTAATTGCCGGTAAATTTACACCTCCAGTAATAAGTGCTCCTTTTACAGCTACACCAGTATTTACATCAATTTGATAAACTCGTCCTTCGTCGTTGGTTACAAAACTTTTGTAAGTTTTTCCATTTTCTGTAAAAGCACTTCCAAAACCATAGTAATTATCTCCAGCGTGATCAGGTAATCCGGTAACCGGTGTGATTGCTTTTGTACTAAGATTTATAATTGCGGATTTAAATTTGAATGTCCCGTAGTTTAAGAAACTCCAGTTTCCTTGCTCAGAATCGATATCAGCAGGCATATAATTAATCAATACTTTTTCATCTCCAACAGGGTAAGCTGATAAAACTTTTCCTTTAAGACTACTTGCTTCAATATCTAAGAAATAAGAAGAGTCAAACTCTGACTGACCTTTTTTAATTCTAAGGATTCCTGAATGACCAGCAGTAGCTGTATAACCTGCTGTACGTGAGTTTGAAGAGAAAGTATAAATATCTCCCGATTCTGTTTGAACCATTCCTGTGTTAGTATAATATTGACCAATAGCTGTTGTACGAGTATCAGTAATAGTTTTAATATATTTTAAAGAAGGATATTCATAAACTTTTACAACTGCGTATTCATTATAAAGTTTCCATGCAGCATCACGCTCAAAAGTTGATACAAAAAGTCTGTTACCTGATACGTTTACACTTGTAGGCCATAAGAAATGTCCATTTGCTATAGCAAAATCATCATTAACACGGTTTATGATTTTAGCGCTAGCCGGGTCATAAATAATCAATTCGTTTTGCGTTGAACTAGCGTCCCAAGGTGAATTAATCAAGATTAACTTATCATCATCTGTAGTTCCGTAAGCATAAGTATCTCCTGTGAAAACATTTGAACTTTTTGCTAAAATCCCATCAGAATTAAGATAATATCCAACAGATCCTTCATTCTCACCAGTAAGAGCAAAAAAGGTATTAGCAACTGGTACACCAGCACTTGCAGGCTGCTCAATTCCTTTTCCAACCATATTTATTTCTCCTGTCAAAAGTACATCTGTTGATTCGAATTGCCAGATATAAGTATCAAAATCAGTTGTTTGGAATGCAAGTACGTAGCTTACATCAGCTGGGTTTTCTACTGGTGATGAATCATCATTGCTACATGAAAATGTAACTGCTGAAAATATAATTAAAGCTAAAAGTTTTTTGGTTCTTGTAATCATTGTTTTAAATTTAAAAATTATTAATTAGTTTATAAAATATCTGAATTTTACTGTAAACGACCTTCCTGGTTTTTGCACCTTAAAATAGTCGTATACCATTGTGTTTGTAATGTTATTGCATTCTAAACCTACATTATACTTTCCTTGTCCAAAAACATAAGCAGCAGCAATACTTTGCGTAAACTGTTCTGGTATAGTTCTTCTGGTATCGGCTGATCCGTTTCTTGTCGATACTAAATAATATTCATCTATATAATTTGCAAATAAATTGAGGCTCAGATTATCATCAGCAGTTCTTATTTTTCTAAAATTGAATCCTAAATTAGCATTCCCATAAAAAATTGGTTCATTAGCTATTTGGGCGCCTTTCAAGGCATTAGGAATATTAGTTCCAACAGGAACAAAATTTCTTGTATCAATTGTCTTCTGATGAGTTGCATTTATTTCGAAAGTCAGCCAGTTCATATAACCATAGTGAATTGTACCATCAAAACCTGTAACTCTTACATCTGCTAAATTTTCAAACTGTGACTGTGCAGCTCCCTGTTGTGTAATTCGTATATAATCTTTGGCATTTCTGTAAATAAAATTTCCCTGAAAGCCTAGCGAGTGTTTATCATATATTTTTTTTAAAGCAAATCCTGCATTAAAATTATCACTTGATTCAGGCTTCAATCCTGGAGTTGGCAGTACTAACAGACCATCACCTAACATTTCCTCAGCGGTTGGTAAACGAAAGGCATGCTCATAAGATGCTTTTAATTGAATTTCACTAGTAACAAAATACCCTAAGGCTGCACCATAACCTGATTTGTCAAATGAATTATTCAAAACAGTATAGGTCTTAACATCTGCATAATCATCATCTACGACAAGCATCCTACTGTCCATAAAATATTTTTTCGCGAAGGCAATAAAAGATAGTTTTCTATCAAATGCAGCTAAATTGTATGAAAATCCTAAAATATTTTTAGTTAAAGTAGGCGAACCTGGTTTCTCAATCGTTCTATATTCTTCCCCTTCTTTACGCTTTAAACCAACAAGAGCATGATTAAACACTAAATACTGCTGTTCATTTAAATCATATTTAAAAGTAGTATTGGTTTGTAGCGAATTATCATCATAAGCATAAATTGTTTTTTCACGATTTATCTCTCCACCACTATCTAAATTTACTATAGGACTAGGGAGGCCGTCCCATCCGTATCGGTATGAAGAAGTATCTACAGAACGACTATTTACAATACTGTATGAAGCTGCTAAATTAACAGACAGATTTTTAGTAAAAAGACTATCCTTCTTAAATTTAAGAGAAGGAACAAACGCTTTACTATCTTTAAAAGCATCACCCACCACTCTTTGCATAGTACTTCCTGTTTGAATTTCCTTTTTATTTGCAGAGACCATTATTCCGAATAAAAGATAATCTGCATATTTTTTATTTTTTACACCAATTTCACCCATGATTCCACCTGATCTATAACCATCGTGAAAATGTTTATAATCTTGTACGGGGCCAAAATTTCCATTTCTATCTGCAACACTTCCTTCTACTTTATAACTGTTGTCAGTATAATTTCCAAAAGCGTTTATATTTGAAACCAAGCCATTTTTACCAGTAAAACGGGTATTGATAGCCAACTTATGGGTATTAAAAGAACCAAAGCTGTACGAAGCATCGACATAACGTTTTACTGATTGGTTTGTAATAATATTTACAGCACCTCCAAGCGCATCGCTACCTAATTCTACAGGAACAACACCTTTGTAAACTTCAATACGTTCTGCCAAATTCACCGGTATATTATTCAGAGTAAAAGAAGATCCGTAACTGTCAATTGGAATTCCATCCATAAAAAATTTAACCTGATTTCCTGAAAATCCATTCAATGAAAATTTGAATTCAGATCCCATTCCCCCCGATTCTCTAACACGAACTCCTGTCGTTCTGTTTAACACCTGATTTAAATCCTGAGAAGTATTATGAACCATTTTTAAATCAACTGCAGCAACATTAAAAGCTTGTTCCCGAACACGTTCTACTTTAGACTTTCCTGTTACCTGAACCTCATTCAAAGCAGCCACATCATCTTCGATAGTAATTCCAGGCATAACCTTATCTGATTGTTCTAAAGTGATTTTAATTTGTTTTGATTTAAACCCAACATAACTAAATGACAATGTATAATTTCCAGGTTCAGCAGAAATTTCATACTCTCCTTTATCATTTGTCAATGTTGAATATGTTGTTCCTTTTAACGCTACAGAAACCCCTTCAACAGGTTTGCCACTATCAGCTAAAACAACACCACTAAGATTTACTTTGCTTTTTTGAGAGAAACCCTGAATAGAAGTTAGAAAAACCAACATCAGAATTACAATTTTATTTGTTTGCATTATTAAAATTTGGTTGAAATTAAATTTGGGACAAAATTAACTTCTACAAAGCGTATTTGCAAATTATATTTAATTATTCTAAATAAGAATAGCAATTAACTCTTATTAAGAGAAATTAATAATTAATAGATTTATTTTTTAAGATTAAACTAATATTAACTTAAGAATCCTTCAATATTAATCAACAAAACGGTTAAAAAAGCAAACTGTCATTATTATAAAACTTACAAAATGCATAAAAAAATCCCACTTTTATTAAAGAGGGATTTTGAAAAAAAATTAATCTGATAAAACTATATAGATGAAATTATGGCATTCATTTCATTAATTACAATTCTAATATCATTTTCAGTGGTCCGCCAGTTTACAAATGACGCCCTGATTCCTTTTCGGTTTTGGTATAAAGTTGGTGTCATAAATACTTTTCCGGTGTCATTTAGGTTTTCCAAAAACAAAGAAACCTTTTCTTGATTATGATCCCCTCTCAAAGTAAAGCAAACATTATTTAATCGCGTTGGAGCCAATAACTCTAAATTTTCATTTTCATTAACAAAGTCACCAAATTTTAATGCCATTGCAATACTATTCTCTACAATATCCTGAAATCCTTTTTTGCCATAGGACAAAAGAGAAAACCAGACTGGTAATGCTTTCAATCGGCGGGAATTTTCCGGAAGTACATTTAAGTAATTAAAGTTTTCTAATGGATTCCCTAAGTAAGGTGCGTTTGAGTTCTGAAAAGTTTCAATTTGTAAAGCCGTATATTTTTCTTTAATCAAATAAAAAGCACTTTCATAAGGAACGTTTAACCATTTGTGGCAATCAATTGTAATACTGTCTGCGCCTTCCCAACCTTCAACCAAATGTTTGGTTTTATCCGAAACTGCAGCAAAACCTCCAAATGCTGCATCAATATGCCACCAGAAATTGTATTTTTCTTTAAGTTTTACAATAGCTCTAAAATCATCAAAATCAGCTGTATTAACTGTTCCGGCACTCGTAATTAAAATAAAAGGCTTTCCGTTTAAAGTATTTATATTTTTCTCTAAATCTGTTATGTCAATTGATTCACGATTTCCTTCAATTGTCTTAATGGCTGTGTAATTCTGACTGCCAATCCCTAGCATGGATAATGACTTTATAGAAGAAGAATGTGGTGTGGCGGTAAAAATAGTTATTGCTTCTGTAATTCCGTTTTTAGCGAAATCTTTTCCAAATTCTTTTCCAAACCATTGTCTTGCAACTCCCAAACAAGTAAAATTAGACATTGTTGCACCGGTTACGAATCCTCCTAAAAATGATTTTGGCAGCTCTAATAACTGCAACAGTAAATTTATTGTTTCAAATTCGATTAATGCTGAAGTACCGCCATGTCCTCTTGTGGATTGCGTATTTTGATCATAAACCGAAGCCAGCCAGTCGCCAACAATAGAAGCCGGTGTTGATCCTCCCGTTACAAATCCCCAATATCTTGGCCCTGAAGAGGCAACCATTAGTGGCGCCAATCTTTGATTAAACTCTTCCAAAGCTCCAAGAGAACCCAAACCCAACTCATTCAGTTGTTTATTGACATCGATAGATTCCTTATTTGAAGTAGGAATATTTTCAATATTGTCTAAAAAGTCAATACAGCGTTTTTTTGCTTCTTCAAGTATATTATTTATATCGTTTAAATCGTGTAGAAGTACGGAATTCATCTTTTAATTTTTGGATTTTAGGCGTAAAAGCAATTACCAATAAGAATTAATACCTGATATAAATACAAAGCGGTTAAAATTTATTTTTCTAACACTATGGTTGTAAAATCCCGACTTACCAATTCTCCTGTTTTGCTTTTTATTTTTTCTTTTAACGTTTCGGAATATTTAATCCTAAAAGATGTTCTTTCAATTAAAGATTCCGCTTTTTCAGTAGTATAAAGCTCAAATTCATATTGTATAAAAGGAAGTTGTTTCATAAAACCTTCCTGTGCAAATGTCAAACAGAAAATTCCTTTTGTTTTTAAAACCCTGTATATTTCCAAAAGCATTTTTTCAGGATTTTTCCAAAAGTATATTGTGTTTACAGTAAAAATTTTATCAAAAAAATTTTCCTGAAACGGAATTTCACTTCCATCGTAAAGTGAAAAAAAAGCCTGTTTTTTAGAAATAAAGTGTCTGTTGATTTTCTGAGCTTCCTGAAACATCAATTCAGACATTTCCAATCCATAATAATTTAAATTAGAAGCTTTTTTAAACAGATATTCTAAGTGTCCTGCGTTTCCATGGCCCAGTTCGAGTATCTTATCATCCTTGGTAATGTTAAGATTCTGAATGGCATTATGATTCATGTTGATGTTGGTTTCATGCATCATATTACCCATTTCTATTCCTTTTTCTCCTTTGGGAAGTTTTAGTTGAGAAGCAATTTCGATTAATTCGTCTTTTTTCATAATCGTAATATTTAACTAATTAAAAATAAAACTACTAAAACCATGCCCGGGATTGGCAGCGATATCTTTTGCCCTGAAATAATTCCTGTAAAAGCAAATTTCAGACAAAACATATACTAATGCTAGACAATATCCACAACAATCTGAACGAAGTACACAGCTTCTATTTTCTTAATAGTAAGAATTTTAGCTAAATTAAGATTTTAATCGAAATGAAACTCAAATTGATGCTAACTTTATTAAAAAACCTGACTCGCGATTTGGCGAATATTCTCCGATTTCCCCATTGAATAATAATGCAAAAACGGAACCCCGGCAGCTTTAAGCTCCAATGATTGTTGAATTGCCCAATCAATTCCAACCTGTTTGATTTCTGCATTGTTTTTGCATTTATCAACAGCATGAATCAAATCTTCCGGTAAATCGATACGGAAAATCTGTGGTAGAATCTGCATATGTTTTTGAACTGCAATGGGTTTGATTCCCGGAATAATTGGCACTGTAATACCCATTTCCTTAGCTTTGGCTACAAACTCAAAATATTTTGAATTGTCAAAAAACATCTGTGTAACCACATAATCTGCACCGGCATCAACCTTTTCTTTTAATCGTCTCAAATCAGACTGCAAGGATGGTGACTCCAAATGTTTCTCCGGATAACCAGCAACACCAATACAAAAATCGGCTTTATTGTCAACATCCATTACTTCATGAAGATATTTTCCGCAATTCAATTCATTGATTTGACGAACCAAATCCACAGCAAAATTATTTCCTCCAACTTTTGGAACGAAAGACTGCTCATGTTTCATGGCATCACCGCGAAGCGCCATTACATTGTTGATTCCCAAATAATGACAATCTACTAACATGTATTCTGTTTCTTCCTGTGTAAATCCTCCGCAAAGCAGGTGTGGCACGGTATCAACATTATATTTATGTTTTATAGAAGCGCAAATTCCAAGCGTTCCCGGACGCATACGAGTTAATTTTTTGTCTAAAAGTCCGTTGCCTTTATCAATATAAATATACTCTTCGCGAGAAGTGGTTACATCAATAAACGGAGGATTAAATTCCATCAACGGATCGATATTATCGTATAATTCCTGAATGCTTTTTCCTTTTTGAGGCGGAATAATTTCAAATGAGAATAATGTTTTTCCTTTGGCGTTTTCTATATGTTCTGTTACTTTCATTGTAAGTCTTAAAGTTTGAATGTCGAAAGTCGAAAGTCACGTCCTTTGAGACTTTATGACTTTTGACTTTATGACTATATTTTAGTCTGCTATATTAGGATTCAGCCATTTCATGGCGTAATCGGTTGGTACATTCCTACGTTTTGCGTAATCTACAACCTGATCCTCTTTTATTTTTCCTAGCCCGAAATATTTGCTTTTCGGATTTCCAAAATAATATCCTGAAACGGAGGAAGCCGGCCACATCGCCATACTTTCAGTCAGCGTTACACCAATTTCTTCGGCTACAT
>Ga0247809_1000177_pt1 | contig 34428 bp, 30 predicted proteins | sample UWRJL104311B1_FD_180951 | JGI IMG/M metagenome (GOLD analysis project Ga0247809, IMG submission 180951) | Plant litter microbial communities from Arlington Agricultural Research Station in Wisconsin, United States - UWRJ-L104-311B-1 | ecosystem: Environmental > Terrestrial > Plant litter >...
GTCGTGCACGCGCAGGGCGAGATCGATCTGGAAGCAGTAGCCCTGGGAGTCGACCGCGGGAGTCGTGACCGCATTCAGCACGGCCGCCCGGTAGGCGCGAAAGCCCGCGGTCGCGTCGCGCACCGGCAGCCGCAGCATCAGACGCGCATAGTGGTTTCCGGCCTGGCTGAGCAGCCGGCGGTAGAGCGGCCAGTTCTCGACGGCCCCGCCGGGGACCCACCGCGAGCCGATGACGAGGCCGAGCCTGTCGCCTCCCGACACCAGCCGGTCGAGCATGGCCGGCAGGGTGTGGGCCGGATGCGACCCGTCGGCATCCATCTCGACCACGATGTCGTAGGCGAGTTCGCGCGCCCGGGCGAATCCGGCGCCGTAGGCGCGCGCGAGGCCCTGTTTGCCCGGTCTGTGCAGCACGGTCACCCGGTCGTCGCCGTGCGCGAGCCGGTCGGCCAGCGCACCGGTGCCGTCGGGGCTCGCGTCGTCGACCACCAGAACGTCGACCGACGGCGCTGCCGTGCGCAGACCGCCGACAACGCGCTCGAGGCTGTCGATCTCGTTGTAGGTAGGCACGATGACGAGCACGCGTCCCCAGGCCGGGGAGCCGGCGCGGGCGGTCACGGCTATCCGGCCGAAACGGCACCGCTGGCGACGGCTGCCGAGAGCGCTTCGCGCCACGGACGCATCGGGGCGAGTCCCGCGGCGGTCCACGCGTCGTGGCCGAGCACGGAGTAGGCGGGGCGCGGCGCAGGACGCACGAACGCGGCGCTGTCGGTCGCGGTGACCCGCTCCGGATCGAGGCCGGCTTCGGCGAAGACCGCCTTGGCGAACCCGCACCAGCTGGTCTCGCCGGAGTTGGTGCCGTGATACAGGCCCGTGGGGGCGTCGGCGTCGAGCAGGGCGACGATCTGCCGCGCGAGGTCGAGGGTCCACGTCGGCTGGCCGAACTGGTCGTCGACGACCGACACCTGGGGGCGGCTGGCGGCCAGGTTCAGCATGGTTCGAGCGAAGTTCCCCCCGCCTCGGCCGTACAGCCAGGCGGTACGCACGATGTAGCTGCCGGCCGCGTGTTCGGAGAGGACGAGCCGCTCGCCCTCCGCCTTGGACCGACCGTAGGCTCCGAGCGGGGCGAGCGGCGTGTTCTCGGCGTACGGCGAGGTCGCGCGCCCGTCGAACACATAGTCGGTAGATACCTGAACGAGGCGGGCGCCGGCCTCGCGGGCGGCGATGGCCAGATTCTGAGCACCACGGCCGTTGACGGCCGTCGCCTCGGCTTCGTGCGTCTCGGCGTCGTCGACCTTCACGTAGCCGGCGGCGTTGATGACGACGTCGTACCCCGATGCTGCGTCGACCGCGGCGTCGAGGTCGGTGATGTCGAGTTCGGCGCTGCCGAGGCTCGTGACGTCGCGCCCGGCGAGGGCCTCGCCGAGGTCGGTGCCGAGCATGCCTCGGCCGCCGGCGATCAGATAGCGCATCAGACCAGGGCTGCGCGGATCTTCAGCGGCTCCCACCACGACCGGTTGTCGCGGTACCACTGCACGACGTCGGCGAGACCCTGTTCGAACGGCACGAGCGGCTCGTAGCCGAGCTCTGATCGGATCTTCGAGATGTCGACGCTGTAGCGCAGGTCGTGGCCCAGACGGTCTTGCACGCGGTCGACGTACGACCAGTCTTTGCCGGTCGCGTCGAGGAGCAGCTGGGTGAGCTCCTTGTTGGTCAGCTCCGTGCCGCCGCCGATGTTGTAGATCTCGCCGGCGCGGCCGCCCACGAGCACCATCGCGATGCCGCGGGTGTGGTCGTCGACGTGCAGCCAGTCGCGGATGTTGTTGCCCTCGCCGTAGAGCGGCACGTGCTTGTCGTCGATCAGGTTGGTGACGAAGAGCGGGATGACCTTCTCGGGGAAGTGGTACGGCCCGTAGTTGTTCGAGCAGCGCGTGATCGAGACGTTGAGGCCGTGGGTGCGGAAGTAGCTGCGGGCGAGCAGGTCGCTGCCGGCCTTCGACGCGGAGTACGGCGAGTTCGGCTCGAGCGGGCGCTCCTCATCCCATGATCCCTCGGCGATCGAGCCGTAGACCTCGTCGGTCGAGACGTGCACGAAGCGCTTCAGGCCCGACCGCAGTGCGGCGTCGAGCAGCTTCTGGGTGCCGAGCACGTTGCTCTCGACGAAGATCGAGGCGTCGCGCACCGAGCGGTCGACGTGGCTCTCCGCGGCGAAGTGCACGACCGCGTCGACGTCGGGGAAGAGGGTGTCGAGCAGGTCGGCATCGCGGATGTCGCCGTGGACGAAGGTGTAGCGCTCGGAGTCGGCTACCGACGCGAGGTTCTCGAGGTTGCCCGAATAGGTGAGGGCGTCGAGGACGACCACCTCCGCGCCCTCGAGGCCGGGGTACGCGTCTTCGAGCGTGCGACGCACGAAGTTCGAGCCGATGAAACCGGCTCCACCGGTGACGAGAATTTTCATGGGGGAAGGTTCCTTGCGTACAGCGGACAGGGGCCGCGACGATTCTAGCGGAGCGACCTGCGCACGAGGGCCGAGCGAACGCGGAGCCCGACCGTGAGGGTGACCCGTACCGGCCAGAGCCACCACGCGGCGTACTTCTTCGTGAGGAAGCGCCGCGCGCTGTCGTGGTGCGCGCTGATCATGCGGCTCGAGTCGTTCGTGGTGGAGTGGGCTCCGGTGTGCACGACGCGCGCGGCGGGCTCGTAGACATTGCGGTAGCCGAGCTTGCCCAACCGGTAGCCGAGGTCGACGTCTTCGAAATACATGAAGAACCCGGTGTCGAAGCCGCCGAGTTCGGCGAAGGCCGAGCGTCTGACGAGCACGCACGAACCCGAGAGCCAGCCGGCGTCGCGCCTGTCGACGGGGGTCTGCGTCTCGTTGCGGTACGCACGGGTCCACGGGTTCTCGCGCCAGAGGGTGCCGAACAGCGCGTGTCCGACGCCGGTGCGCAGCGACGGCACGGAGCGGGCCGACGGATACACCTCGCCCTCGGCGGTGAGCACGGTGGGTCCGACCGACCCGACCCGCCGGTCGGCGTCGCCGACGGCCATGAGCGCGTCGAGGGCGCCGGGCGTGAGGCTCACGTCCGGGTTGCTGACCAGGATCCACTCGACCGACGACGGAAGGGTCTCGACCGCGGCGTTGATCGCGCCGCCGTAGCCCAGGTTGGAGTGGAGGGGGAGATAGGTGGCGCGGTTCGCGCCGGCTATCTCGGCGACGACCGGATCTCCCTCCGGCTTGTTGTCGGCCACGACCACGATCGGCGCCTCGGCGCTCACCCCGGGCACGGACTGCAGGAAGCCCGGGAGCACGTCGGAGGAGCCGTAGCTCACCGTGACGATGGCGGCTCGCGGCTGGAGAGCGGGTGTGGGAGGGGGAGCCATAGAGACCCTAAGCATAGTTCTAGGCTAGATTGATCTGCGGCCTATCGGCCCGGTCCGTCTCGAGGTGTAATGAACTACCTGAAGGAAATGCTCTCTTCCCGGGAGCTCCTTGCGAATCTCACACTGCGCGAGATCCGCGGAAAGTACAAGCGCACGATCTTCGGACAGCTGTGGTCGCTCGCCAACCCGCTCGCCCTGATGCTGATCTACACGATCGTCTTCGCCTTCATCCTGCGGGTGACGCCGGAACCAGGCGACCCGAGCGGCCTCGACGTCTTCGCCGTCTGGCTGCTGTGCGGGCTCCTGCCCTGGACCTTCTTCGCGAACGTCGTGACGGCGGGCGCCGGCTCACTCGTCGCCAACGCCGGGCTCATCCAGAAGGTCGCCTTCTCCCGCATCGTGCTCCCCCTCTCGCTCGTCGGCTCGTCGGTCTACAACTGGCTGTTCGAAATGGGAGTGCTGCTCATCGTGCTGGTGATCATCGGTTCGTTCGTCTGGCCGTGGATCCCTCTCGTCATCGTCGTGATGGCCCTCCTCGCCGTCTTCGGCGCCGGCGTGGCACTGATGCTGTCGATTGCCAACGTCTATTTCCGCGATACCCAGTGGTTCCTCAGCATCATCCTCCAGATGTGGATGTACCTGACCCCGATCATCTACCCGGCGTCGCTCGTCACCCACCAGTCGAACGAGATCGGCTACCTTTTCGGCACCGGCCTCACCCTCGACTTCGTCTACAGCCTCAACCCGATGACCCACTTCGTCGAGGTATTCAGGAACCTGCTCTACGACAACCGCTGGCCCGACCCGACCGAGTGGCTCGTCTGCGCCCTCTGGGCCGCCGCGAGCCTCCTCATCGGCGTGCTGGTGTTCAGGAAGAACGAGAAGAACTTGGCGGAAGCACTGTGAGCGACATCGCGGTCCGGGTGGATCACGTCAGCAAGAGTTTCCGGATGTACCACGAGCGCAACCAGACGCTCAAGGCTGCCATCATGCGCGGGCGTCGGAGTGTGCACGAAGACTTCTGGGCGCTCGACGACGTCAGCTTCGACGTGCCGACCGGATCGACGTTCGGGCTCATCGGAAGCAACGGTTCGGGCAAGTCCACACTGCTCAAGTGCCTCGCCAACATCTACCAGCCGAACAAGGGCCGGATCTCGCACTTCGGCTCCATGGCGGCGATGCTCGAGGTCGGCTCCGGCTTCCATTCCGAGCTCTCCGGCCGCGACAACATCTACCTCAACGGGTCGATCCTCGGGATGTCCAAGAAGGAGGTCGACCGCAAATACGACGAGATCGTCGACTTCTCAGGCGTCGAGGCCTTCATCGACCAGCCGGTGAAGAACTACTCGTCCGGTATGTACGTCCGTCTCGGTTTCGCAGTGGCGATCAACGTCGACCCCGACATCCTGGTCGTCGACGAAGTGCTCGCCGTAGGCGACGCCGACTTCCAGGCGAAGTGCATGCAGAAATTCGTCGACTTCAAGGCGGCGGGCAAGACCGTCATCCTCGTCACGCACGACATGGGCACGGTTTCGAAGATGTGCGACAACGTCGCCTGGCTCAGCCACGGGAACCTCATCGAGGTCGGAGCGGCCGAGCCGACGATCAAGGCCTATCTCGACACCGTCCCCGGCGCCGCGGAGTAGGGCGGTGTCCACCGACGACCGGATCCGGGTTTCGGTGGCGCTCTGCACCCACAACGGCGCGACCTTCGTGGAACAGCAGGTACGCAGCATCCTCGCCCAGTCGCACCGTCCGACAGAGATCGTGCTGTCGGACGACGCGTCGACGGATGACACGGTGGACCTGGTCTCGGCGGCCGTCGCCCCCACCGACGTCTCGCTGACCGTCATCCGTAACACGGTCGCGCTCGGCGTGACCAAGAACTTCGAACAGGCAGTCCTCGCCTGCTCGGGTGACCTCGTCGCGTTGAGCGACCAGGACGATGTCTGGCGCCCCGACCGGCTCGAGTTGCTCGCGGCGCGCTTCGCCGCCGAACCCGACCTGCTTCTCGCGCACAGCGACGCACGACTGGTCGACGCCGACGGTTCGCCGCTCCCGGAGTCGCTGTTCGACACCCTCGAGGTCTCCCGTCACGACCTGGCCGAGATCGAGGCGGGAAACGCGTTCGCCGTGCTGCTCCATCGCAACCTGGTGACCGGCGCTACGGTGGTCTTCCGCCGGAGCCTCGTCGCCGCGGCCGCGCCGTTCCCCGAGTCATGGCTGCACGACGAGTGGCTCGCCAGCATCGCGGCAGCAACCGGCAGGATGGACGTCGTGCGCGACCGGCTCATCGACTACCGGCAGCACGGCTCGAACGAAGTGGGTGCCAGCCGGCGCACGTTCGCCCAGAAGGTGGCGCGAGCGATCGAACCGAGGGGTGACCGCAACTCACGCCTCGAACGCCGGGCGCTCGCCCTCGTCGAACGGCTCGACTCGTGGGGAAACGCGGTGCCTTCGGGGATCGTCGAGGGGGCTCGTGGCAAACTGGGGCACGAGCGCGTTCGCAACTCGCTTCCCGCGAACCGGCTCCGCCGCGTCCGTCCCGTCGTCTCCGAGGCTCGCGCCGGCGGCTACTCGCTGTACGGGCGAGGAGCCCCGGATATCCTGCGCGACCTGCTCCAATCCGCGTCCCCAAGCCATTCCCGTTAGGATTCATCACGTGCAAATCCGCGAACTGACCATCCCCGACTCCTACGAGATCACTCCTGTGCAGCGCGCGGACGATCGCGGTGTCTTCCTCGAGTGGTACCGCTTCGACAAGCTCGAAGCGGCGGTCGGGCACCCGTTGGCGCTGCGCCAGGCGAACACCTCGGTGTCGAAGAAGGGCGTCGTCCGCGGCATCCACTTCGCCGACGTGCCGCTCGGACAGGCGAAATACGTCACCGTCACCCACGGGGCGGTCATCGATTTCGTCATCGACATCCGTGTGGGCTCGCCCACTTTCGGCCAATGGGACTCGGTGCGCCTCGACGACGTCGACCGCAAGGCCATCTACATCGCGGAAGGGCTCGGCCACGCTTTCGTCGCGCTCACGGAAGACGCCACGGTGAGCTACCTCGTGACCGACGTGTACAACCCGTCGGGCGAGCACGGCATCGACCCCCTCGACACCGACATCGCGCTCGTCTTCCCCGACGAGGCTGGCACGCCGCTGCTGTCGCCGAAAGACACCGACGCGCCCGGACTGCTCGAGGCCCGCGACGCCGGCCTCCTGCCGGAGTGGGACGCCATGCGCGCCTACTATGCCTCGCTCGATTCGGCGGTCCGCTGATGAAGGGGATCATCCTCGCCGGCGGTTCGGGCACGCGCCTCTGGCCGATCACCAAGGGCATCTCGAAGCAGTTGATGCCCATCTACGACAAGCCGATGGTCTACTACCCCTTGTCGACCCTCATGATGGCGGGCATCAACGAGATCCTCATCATCACGACGCCCGAGTACAACGAGCAGTTCCGCGCCCTCTTCGGCGACGGGTCGCACCTCGGCGTCACCATCGAGTACGCGACGCAGCCGTCGCCCGACGGTCTCGCCCAGGCGTTCATCATCGGCGAGGATTTCATCGGCGACGATTCGGTCGCGCTCGTTCTCGGCGACAATATCTTCCACGGGGCCGGCCTCGGGTCGAACCTCCGCAAGAACGTCGACATCGACGGCGCCCTGATCTTCGCGTACCACGTGGCAGAACCCCGCGCCTACGGAGTCGTCGAGTTCGACGACGATTTCAACGCGCTCTCCATCGAAGAGAAGCCCGTCGCGCCAAAGAGCAACTACGCCGTCCCCGGACTCTACTTCTACGACAACGACGTGATCGAGATCGCCAAGTCGATCGAACCGAGTGCGCGCGGCGAACTCGAGATCTCCACGGTGAACGAGGAATACCTGAACCGCGGGAAGCTGCGTGTGCAGGTACTCGACCGCGGCACGGCGTGGCTCGACACCGGCACGTTCGAGTCGATGATGCAGGCTTCCGAGTACGTGCGCGTCATCGAAGACCGCCAAGGCTTCAAGATCGGCTGCATCGAAGAGATCGCCTGGCGCGCGGGGTGGATCGACGACGCGCGGCTTTCCGAGCTCGCCGCCCCGCTCGCCAAGAGCGGCTACGGCAAGTACCTCTCCGCGCTGATGGGCGACGGCGCGTGAGTTCCACCGGAGTGACCTCGGTCGAGAAGAATCTCCCGGGCGGCAAGCCGCTCGAGGAGATCACCACCGACGACGCGGGGCACCCCCGCGCCGTCAGCCTCGGCGAGGCCCTCAACGGCAGCAACAACTCGCTCGGCCTCCTGCGGCTCATCCTCGCGTCGATCGTCATCTTCGACCACGCGTTCCCGCTCGGCGGTTTCGGACGCGATCCGTTCTGGATTCTCACGCGCGACCAGGCCTCCCTCGGCAGCCTCGCGGTGCTCGGCTTCTTCGCCATCAGCGGGTACCTGATCGCAAAGAGCGGCATGAACGGCGACGTCGTGCAGTTCATGTGGCGACGCACGCTGCGCATCTTCCCCGCTTACTGGGTGGTGCTGCTGTTCACGGCCTTCATCGTCGGACCGCTGATCTGGATCGGCGACGGCCACCAGTTCGTCGACTACTTCACGCTCGGACCGAACGGCCCGCTGTGGTACTTCACGTCGAACTGGACGCTGAACATCGGTACCTACGGCATCCACGACCTGCTGGCCTCGACGACCCCGTACGGCCGCGAGATCGGCGGAAGCGCCTTCAATGGGTCGATCTGGACCCTGATCTACGAGTGGAACTGCTACCTCATCATCGCCGTCCTCGTGGCGTTCGGTGTCATGAAGAAGGCCCGGATCATCGTGCCGATCCTCGCCGGCTTCTTCTTCCTGATGCAGATCGTGTCGCTCACCAACCCCGGCGCCATCCCCGTATTCCTGCCGATCCTCGCCGACGGCTACCGCGTCTCATTCGGCATGGTGTTCCTCTTCGGTTCGGTGCTCGCCGTCTACTCGAAGCAGATCCCGTTCGACAACCGGCTGGGCATCCTGTCCGGCCTCGTCTTCCTTATCTCACTGCGCTACGGCGGCTTCTCGACCGTCGGCACGCTGGCCGGCGTGTACTTCGTGATGTACCTCGGCGCCCGCCTGCCCCGGCAGCTGCACTGGATCGGCAAGAAGAACGACTACTCGTACGGCATCTACATCTACGGGTTCCTCGTACAGCAGATCACGGCCTACCTCGGCTGGTACCGGCTCGGGTACGTGCCGTACGTCGCGATCGCCCTCATCCTTTCGTTCGCACTCGCATGGGTAAGCTGGCACCTTGTCGAAAAACGGGCGATGTCTCTCAAAGACTGGGGCCCGGGACGCGGATGGCGCTATTGGGCAGACCGCGGGCGATCGTGGCTCGCCAATAGACGTAGACGGCCGACCAGTGCAGACGCCCACGAGGCAGCTCAAACACCCAAGGACTAGACAATGAATCTCGGAACAGTACTCGTCACCGGCGGAGCCGGCTTCATCGGCTGCGCGCTCTCGCAGAAGCTCGCCGCCCAGGCCGACCGCTGGGTCGTTCTCGATGTCATGCACCCGCAGGTGCACGCGCAGCCCGGCCGGCCCGCCGACCTGCACGAGGCGGCCGAGCTGGTCGTCGGCGACGTCACCGATCCCGCGGCCTGGGACGACCTGCTCGCCGACGTGCGTCCCGACGTCGTCATCCACCTCGCGGCCGAGACCGGCACCGCGCAGTCGCTCGACGAGGCGAGCCGGCACTCGCGGGTGAACGTCGTCGGAACCACCGAGATGACCGACGCGTTCGGCCGCTCCGGTCACCTGCCGTCGCACGTCCTGCTCTCGAGCAGCCGCGCGGTCTACGGCGAAGGCAACTGGGAGCGCGAATCCGGCGAGATCTTCCAGCCAGGCCAGCGCTCGCACGCCCAGTTCGAGGCCGGCCAGTGGGACTTCGAGGGCGCTCGCTCGCTCCCGAGCTCCGCGCAGACCACGGTTCCGGCCCCGACGAGCGTGTACGGCGCCACGAAGCTCGCCCAGGAGAACATCCTCAAGGCGTGGGGCGGCTCCCGCGACGTGCCCGTGACCATCCTCCGACTCCAGAACGTCTACGGACCCGGCCAGTCGCTCATCAACTCCTACACCGGCATCGTGTCGCTCTTCTCGCAGTGGGCCCGCGAGGGAAAGACCATCCCGCTCTACGAAGACGGGCAGATCGTGCGCGACTTCGTCTTCATCGAAGACGTGGCCGACGCCTTCGTCGCAGCGATCGAAGCCGGCCCCGACGCCGACCGTCGGACCCTCGACGTCGGTACCGGCGTCGCGAACACCATCGAGGACATGGCGGTCGCGATCGCGGAGTACTACGGCGCCCCGACCCCGGTCGTGAACGGCAAGTACCGCGACGGCGACGTGCGCAGCGCGTCCTGCTCGATCGCCCAGACCGTCGCCGACCTCGACTGGTCGCCGAAATGGACGCTCGAGGCGGGCGTGGCAGCGTTGCAGAAGCGCATCGACGAGGAGTTGACGGCTTCGGAGGCCGCTCGTGGCTGACGCTCGGTCGCTCGCCGTCCAGTCCGTGCTCTACGGCAATCCGCAGCACGACATCGTGCGCGCGGCGGTCGCCCTCGCCAATTCGGTGAAGTGGGCTCGGAACGACGGGTTCGTCGGCGAGTGGGAGTTGCAGCTCGGCGACTGCTCGCCCGAGCCGGTCTTCGACGACGAGACGCTAGCGCCGATCGTCGAGGCGGTCACCGCCCAGGGCGGAACCGTCGAGTACACCTTCTTCGGCGCGAACCTGGGGTCCGCCGCGGGGCACAACGCGTTGGCCGGACGCTCGTCGACCCAGCTCCTCGTGATCCTGAACCCCGACGCGCAGGTCGCCCCCGACACCATCGGCGTCCTGGCGGGCGGCCTGACCGGAACGGTCGGCATCGTCGAATCGCGTCAGATCCCGCTGGAGCATCCGAAAGACTTCGAGAAGGGCACCGGCGACACGAGCTGGGCGTCCACGGCCTGCGCCATGACGACCCGCGAGGCGTTCGACAAGGTAGACGGTTTCGACAGCGACACGTTCTTCCTCTACTGCGACGACGTCGACTATTCGTGGCGGCTGCGCCTCGCCGGCTATCGCGTCGTGTACGAGCCGGCCGCGCGCCTGTTCCACGACAAGCGGCTGACCCTCGACGGCGACTGGCCCGCCAGCTCTGCCGAGATCTACTACTCCGCCGAGGCCGCGATCCTGCTCGCGCACAAGTACTCCCGACCCGACCTCGTGAAGACGCTCGTCGCCGGATACCGCAAGGAGGGCGGGGAAGCGGTGCTCAAGGCCGTGGCCGAGTACGAGTCGCGAGCCAGTTCGGGCAAGCTTCCCCAGCCTGTCGATCCCGGACACAAGGTCGCGAGTTTCCTCAAGGGAAACTACGCGGTGCACCGGTTCTAGAGATGACTGAGATGACAACAGACACGCCAGACGCCACTCCCGTGCGCACCCCGCAGCCCCCGACGTTCATCGGGCTGATCGACACCATCGCGGGACGGGAGGCCATCGACCCCGAGCTCGCCTCGCGTCTGGCGGCCGTACGCGAATACCTCGTGGCCCCGGATGACGCGGGCCGGCCGTTCCTCACCGTGCTGCTGCGCACCCAGGGCAAGCGCATCGAACCGTTGAAAGACGCGCTGCTGAGCCTCGCGGCGCAGACCGACCAGGACTTCGAGGTCGTCGTGCTCGAGCACGACGCGACGCCGGCGAACGCGCTGCTGGTGCGCGAGATCCTGGCTCGTCAGCCAGAGGAGTTCGCCTCGCGCATCCGGCTCGTCGAGGTGCTCGGCGGGCTACGGGCCAAGCCGCTCAACGAGGGGGTTCGCATCGCGCGCGGCCACTACGTAGCGGTCTACGACGACGACGACCTCATCTTCGCGAACTGGGTCGAATCCTTCCACTCCGCGGCGCGCGAGAGCGACGGCCGCCTCCTGCGCGCCGTCGTGGCCAACCAGACCGTGACGCCGGAGCCGTGGCCGCAGGGACACCCCGGCTTCCGCACGAAGTCGTGGCCGGCAGCGCACTATCCCGCGACGTTCGACCAGCTGAAGCACCTCTTGGTGAACTACTCGCCCTTCATGAGCTGGGCCTTCCCGCGGAGCCTGTTCGCCACCTACGGAATCCGCTTCGACGAAGAGCTCACGGTCTGCGAGGACTGGGACGTGATCCTCCGGGGCTCACTGCTGTGCGGCGTCGAAGAGGTGCAGGTGCTCACCGCCATCTACCGCAGGTGGGAGGGCGGCGAGTCGTCGTACACGAGCCACTCCACCGAGTCGTGGCGTGCGTCAGAGCAGCGCGTCATCGACCGGATCGACGAGAACGTCATGATGATGCCGCCGGGGTCGATGCAACAGATGCGGCGGATGGTCGTCTACAACGACGGGTTCTACAACTACCGGTTCCTGTTCAAGGGCAACCAATTGCGGGCACCGCTGATGCTGGCGTGGCATGCGGCGGCCCCGGGAATGCGGATCGCGGTGCGCGTGCGCAACAAGATCCGTCGCATGCGCGCGCGTTAGACGCGCACGCCTCTCGCGGCATCTTCCTAGGAAAGAAGTACTCCCACTATGACCTATCGGCTTCCGTTCATCCGGCCCGTCTTCCCCAGCGCGGATCTCATCTCCGTCGACATCCAAGAGATCGTCGACGCGAACTGGTACACGAATTTCGGCCCGAAGGAGCGGGCGTTCTCCTCCGAGATCGCGGCAAGGTTCGGCGCGGACTACCACGCCGTCACGTTCAACAACGCGACCATCGCGCTCATGGCGGCGCTGCACGTGACGCTCGGGCGCGGCGACGGAACCCGGTTCGTCGTCGTGCCGTCGTTCACGTTCGCCGCGGGGCCCCAGGCGATCGAATGGGCAGGGTACCGTCCGTTCTTCGTCGACATCGATCCGGTCACGCTGCAGCCGGCTCTCGGCGGCCTCTCCGAAGCCCTCGCGTCGCGTCCGGGACAGATCGCTGGGGTGCTGCTCTGCAACACCTTCGGAATGGGCAATCCAGACATCGACGCCTGGGAGGCGCTCGCCCGGGAGGCGGGTATCCCCGTGGTCGTCGACTCCGCGGCCGGGTTCGGTTCGGAATACCCGGGAGGCAGGATGGTCGGGACGGGCGGGCACTGCGAGGTGTTCTCCTTCCACGCGACAAAGCCGTTCGCGATCGGCGAGGGCGGGGCCGTGGTAACCCGCGACGGCGATTTCGCCGCCCGGCTCAAAGAATTCACGAACTTCGGATTCCACGCGTCGGAGGGCGCCGTGGCGCTCGGATTGAACGGCAAGCTGCAGGAGATCAGCGCGGCCATCGGACTGCGCCAGCTTCGCGCCTTCGACGAGGTCAAGCGGGCGCGGCAGTCGGTGGCGGCGCGATATCGCGAGCTTCTCGACGAACGGATCTCGGTCCCGCCCGCGTTGGAAACCTCGTCGGTCTGCTTCGCGACCGTGCTCATGCCCGACAACGTCACGCGCGACCGGGCCAGAGCCCGGCTGATCGAGGCCGGCGTCGAAGCCAGGAGCTACTACTCGCCGCCGGTGCACCGTCAGCCGCATTTCACTACGGCGACGCGCAGCGCCGATCTCCACGTGACCGAAGACGTCGTCGATAGGGTGATCTCAGTCCCTGTCTACTCCGACATGGCCGATGAGGAGATCGCGCTCATCGCAGGCATCTTGAGCACGGAGATCACCTCGATATGAACCCTCGGCTCAAGCAGTTGCGTGACATCAACGTCAATCGGATCCTGGGCATCGACCTCCGTGCGAACGAGCAGGCCTTCCGCGACTTCGTGGCGGCGCAGACCCAGCGCGAGCTCGAGATCGCCGGAGAACTGCAGAAGATCAAGAGCTTCCACGAGGATCACCTCGCAGCCATCCGCGTGCAGTTCGACGACATCAAGGGCACGCGCGAAGACCTCGCCGCCATGCGGGCCGACCCCGACTACGAACGCGTGTTCGCCGACGACGAGCCGCTCATCAGCGTTCGTATCGCCTCGTACAGCAAGACCACCGAACTTGTCGAGGTCGCGCTGGCCTCCGTGTTCGCCCAGACGTACGAGAACTACGAGGTCGTCATCGTCAACGACGGTCCGAACGAGACCACCCGTCGGGCGCTGGAGAAACTGAACCACCCCAAGGTTCGCTTCGAGGAGCTGCCATGGCGCTCCGCGTACCCAGACGACGCGCACAAGCGATGGATGGTCGCCGGGACCGCGCCCGCCAACCACGGCGACCAGATCTCCCGGGGTTCGTGGATCGCGCCGCTCGACGACGACGACGAGTTCACGCCCGACCATCTCGAGAAGCTGCTGCGGATAGCGTTGCGGGAGCGGGCAGAACTCTCCTACGGCGCGCTCATCCAGAAGAACCTCGTGAACGGCGACGACCTGCGCATCTGGAGCTGGCCGCCCGCGATCAGCCAGTTCAGCTTCCAGGGCGCCCTGCATCTGAGGGCGCTCCGGTGCGTGCCGTACCACGACAGCAGCTGGATACTGGGCGAGCCGGGGGACTGGAACAGGATCCGCCGCATGAAAGAAAGCGGCGTCCGGATGGCCATGACCGAAGACGTCGTGGCGACGATGAACATGATTCCCTACACGCATAAGGAAAGCGAATAGCCTCCATGACCCGCGTCGCCGTCATGCAGCCGTACTTCTTCCCGTACCTCGGCTACCTCCAGCTGCTCGACGCCGCAGACGTCTTCGTCGTCTACGACGACGTGCAGTTCATCAAGGGGGGCTGGATAAACCGCAACTTCATCCAGCTCAACCGCGAGCCGCACCGGATCTCGCTGGCCCTCGGGGGAGCGAGCGCGAACAAGCTGATCAACCAGATAGACGTGGTCGACGAGGGCGTGAAGCTCCGCAAGACCGTCGCGATGGCGTACGCGCGCGCACCTCGCCTCGACCAGGGGCTCGCGATCCTCGACGACACCCTCTCGACGAGGGAACGCAACCTCGGCAGTTTCCTCGGCGCCTCGATCGAGAACCTGGCGGCGACGCTCCGGGCGGACGTCGACGTCGTGTATTCGTCCGCCATGGACTACGACCGCACCCTCACCGGCCAGGCACGCCTGCTCGGCCTGCTCGAGTCGCTGGGGGCGACCCAGTACACCAACTCCGCCGGCGGACGCGCGCTCTACGACGCGGATTCGTTCGCCGCACGCGGCATCGCGCTGTCGTTCCTCGACAGCCAGCCGCCGCCGTACCGCCAGTTCGACGACACTTTCATCCCCGGGCTGTCGATCCTCGACTCGTTCATGTTCGAGGATGCCGCCGTCGTCGCGGGGTGGATGGGTTCCTATGAGCTCTCCTGAGCCCATCGGAGGGTTTCTCGAGCTGGAGTCGCTCCCGTCCGACGGGGCGGCGCCCGAGCTCGACGGGCTGCTGCTGAACTCGGGCCGCGCCTGCATCGAATACCTCGTGACGGTCGCCCGGCCGAGCAGGGTGCTGCTGCCGGACTACGTCTGCGAAGCCGTGGTGGCCCCGCTCGAGCGACTGGGCATCGACTACGGGCTGTACCAGGTCGACGGCGCCCTGGAGATCGGCGACAGCGTCGAGGTCGGCGACGACGAGTTCCTCCTCTACGTCGACTACTTCGGGGTGAAGAGCGGGTATGCCCGCAGCCTCGCGCAACGCTACGGCGCACGACTCGTCGTCGACGGCAGCCAGTCTTTCTTCTACCGCCGTGAAGGCACGGAGACGTCGTTCACGAGCCCGCGGAAGTTCTTCGGCGTGCCCGACGGCGGAGTGTTGACGCTGGCGCCCGACCTGACCGCCACGGGGCCCGCGCCGGAACTCGAGGTCGACGAGTCGGCCGACCGCTTCGCGCACCTGCTCGGACGCCTCGAGTCCGGACCGGAGAGCGCCTACGCGGCGTTCGTCGCGAACGAGGAGCGTTTCGACTCGCTGCCGATGCGGGCGATGTCGAACGTCACCGCCGCGCTCCTGCGGTCGATACCGCTCGACGCCGTCCGGCGGCGACGTAACCGCAATTTCGGGCGGGTGCACGACCGCCTGGGCACGCGCAACGCCCTCCCCATCGACGCAGACGCGGTGGACGGACCGAACTTCTACCCCTTCATGACCGACGACCGCGGGCTGCGGGAGCGGCTGCGGGAACGACGCATCTTCAGTCCGACGCTGTGGCCGGACTTCCCCAGCCCGCACCTCGGCACGGACGTGCACAGCCCGCTCGCCGACCTCATCGTGCCGTTGCCCATCGACCAACGGTACGGCGACGCCGACATGGACCGGATGATCGAGGTCGTGCATGCCGGTTAGCATCCGCCCGCTCGTCGAGGCAGACGCCGCCACCTCCGTCGGGTGGCGCAACGACCCGTCGATCTGGCGGTTGACCGCCTCGTCACCCACGCGCGAGATCACCCTCGCCGACGAGGTCGACTGGGTCCGGGCCGTCACCAGCCGGGCCGACGAGCGACGCTACGCGATCGAATCCGACGGCGTCTACGTCGGCAACATCTACCTCACGGGGATCGCCGACGACAGCGCCGAGTACCACGTATTCATCGGCGACCGGCGCTACCTGGGCCGGGGCATCGCCCGCGCCGCCTCGCAGCTCCTTCTCGGCGTCGCCCGCGAAGAACTACACCTGCGCAGCGTGCGACTGTCGGTGAAGGCGCACAACGAACGCGCCGTCAAGCTCTACGGCGGGCTCGGTTTCGTGCCCGTGGACACCCACGACGGCACCATCGAGATGGAAGTCATTCTGTGAATATGGGCACGCCGCCCTTGCTTTCCGTCGGTAGGCGAATACCCTCGGGTTAGCTGTGAAATCGGTGGGGTGTCACGGCGGGACGGGCGAGATGTTGGTACACGGCAAGCTTTTCAGAGGCGCTGCGGCGCTGATCACGGGCGCGGTCGTCGCGACCCTGCTCAGTTTCACCGGCCAGGCACCCGCAGCGCAGGCGCTCACCGGCAGCCAGTTCGACCCGACGAACATCATCAGCGACAGCAACTTCTACAACCCCAATGCCATGTCCGAGGCCGAGATCCAGTCGTTCCTGCAGGCCAAGATCGGCAACTGCGGCAACGGCAACTGCCTCAACATCAAGTCGACTCCCACGTTCTCGCGGGCGGGCGACGTCATGTGCGGCGCGTATACCGGCGGCGGTTCCGAGCGCACGTCGACCATCATCTTCAAGGTCCAGCAGGCGTGCGGGGTGAGCGCGAAGGTGCTCCTCGTCACCCTGCAGAAAGAGCAGGGCCTGGTCACGGCGACCAGCCCGAGCGACGCGAAGCTCGAACGGGCGATGGGCTACGCCTGCCCCGACTCCGCCAACGGCGGCTGCGACGCCGCGTACGCGGGTCTCTACAACCAGATCTACCGCGCCGCATGGCAGTTCAAGCGCTACGGCAACCCGGCCGGCACGAGCAACTTCTTCACCTGGTTCCCCGTCGGGCGACCGTCGGCGGTGCAGTACCACCCCAACGCCGCGTGCGGCGCCCCCGTCATCACCATCCAGAACCGCGCGACCGCCGCGCTGTACTACTACACGCCGTACCAGCCCAACGCGGCATCCCTCGCCAACATCGGCAGCACCGGCGACTCCTGCTCGTCGTACGGAAACCGCAACTTCTGGGTCTACTACAACCAGTGGTTCGGGGCGACGACCCTCCCGGCAGGGTCGCCGGACGGCCAGCTCGAGACGGTCACCGCGAGCCGCGGCCAGATCAACATCAGCGGATGGGCTTTCGACCGCGACGTGCCCGCGACCCCGCTCGCGATCGACGTGCAGATCGGCTCGTCGTGGTTCTCGCTGACGGCCGACAAGAACTCTCCCGTCACGGGAACCTATGCCGGAGTGACCGACATGCACGGGTTCTCCGGGTCGTTCCCCGCGCCGCAGGGCGGCCAGACGATGTGCATCTACGTCAAGAACCAGCGCGCCGGCGTCGACCTCGCGCTCGGCTGCAAATGGGTGGTCGTGCCGGAGGGAACGCCCGTCGGCAATCTGGATGCCGCGATCGGCGGTTCCAACTCGGTGAAGGTCACGGGCTGGGCGATCGACACCGACGTGCTCACGGCCCCCCTCGTGCTCGACATCCAGGTCGGCTCCTCGTGGTTCACTGCGACCGCGAACACCTCCAACGCCGCCGCGGGCGCGCTGTACCCGGGAGCGGGCAACAACCACGGCTTCTCGGCCACGGTGCCGGTCGCGCCGGGCAGCTACACGGCCTGCGTCTACGCGAAGAACCAGGGCATCGGCGGCGACTTCGCGCTGGGCTGCAAACCCGTCACGGTGGTGAGCGCGCCACCGGTCGGCGAACTGCTCAGCGTCGCCACGGTGCCCGGCGGCGTGAAACTCACCGGATGGGCCCTCGACACCGACACGCTGACCGCTCCCGTGCAGGTCGCCGTCCAGATCGACTCGACCTGGGCGGCGCTGACCGCCAACACGAGCTATCCCGCCGCGGCCACCACGTACCCCGGCGCGGGCGTCAACCACGGGTTCAGCGGCACGGTCCCGACGACCGGCGGCACCCACACGATGTGCGTCTACGTCAACAACACGGGCGTCGGCACGGAGCTCAACCTCGGCTGCCGCACCATCACCGTCCCCGCTCCCACCACGGGCATCCCGCCGAAGGGCGAGCTGACCACGGCGGCGGGCGTCGCCGGGGGAGTCTCCCTCGCCGGTTGGGCGGTCGACGTCGACGCGCTCACGACGCCACTCACCCTCGACGTGCAGGTCGGTTCCTCGTGGGCCAGCTTGACGGCCGACAAGCCCAGCACGGCGGCCGCAGCGGCCGTGAGCGGCGCCGGCCCGAACCACGGGTTCAGCGGCACCGTTCCCGCCGCCCCGGGTTCCTACCCGGTGTGCGTGTACGCGAAGGGTGCGGGCGCCGGCGGCGACCTAGCCCTCGGCTGCCGCACACTGACCGTACTCCCCGCCGTCGCGGCGGGCTCGGCCCCGAAGGGCGCGCTCACGACCGTGACGCCGGGTGCGGCGAGTGTGACGCTCGCCGGCTGGGCGGTCGATGCCGACGCCCCGACGACGGCGCTCGTGCTCGACGTGCAGATCGGGTCGACCTGGCAGTCGCTCACGGCGAACACCGTGAACGCGGCGGGTGAGGCCGCGGTTCCGGGCTCCGGCCAGAACCACGGCTTCTCGGGTTCGGTTCCCGCCCCGGTCGGAACCAACACGATGTGCGTCTACGTGAAGGGCGCGGGTGCCGGAGGCGACCTCGGCCTCGGCTGCCGCACGATCACCGTGTCGGCCGCCGCCCCGGTGGCGCCGGTCGTCGGCGCCGTGCCGAAGGGCGCACTGACGACGGTCACCCCCGTCGACGGCGGCGTGACACTCGCGGGTTGGGCTGTCGACGCCGACGACCCGGCAGCGGCGCTCGTGCTCGACGTGCAGATCGGCTCCACGTGGCAGGTGCTCACCGCGAACACGGCCGACCCCGCGGGCGAGACGGCCGTGCCGGGCTCCGGCCAGAACCACGGCTTCTCGGGGACCGTCACCGCACCGCGCGGCGCCCAGACGATGTGCGTGTACGTCAAGGGAGCGGGCGCCGGCGGCGACCTCGCCCTGGGCTGCCGAACCGTCACGATCCCGTAGTGCCGCGCCGCCCAGCCCCTCACGAAACGAGTTCGCTACACTGGCTGCGACCGTCCCCGCCCCGAAAGAAGTGAAATAATGCCTGAGCTCCGCCCGGGCGTCGTCTCGGTCATCCTCGTGAATTTCCGCGGTGCCGATGACACCATCGAGGCCGTGCGCACCCTGCTCGACACCGGTTGGCCGGCCGACCGGCTCGAGATCGTCGTCGTCGACAACGCTTCCGGCGACGATAGCGCCGAACGCATCGGGGCCGAAGCGCCCGAGGCCCTGCTCGTGGAATCGGGCGAGAACCTCGGCTTCGCCGGCGGCTGCAACCTCGGCGTCTCGGCGTCGAGCGGCGAGTTCGTCGCGTTCCTCAACAGCGACGCGAAGCCCGATCGCCGGTGGATCGAGGCCGCGGTCGACACCTTCGGCGAGAGCGACGACATCGCGGCCGTGGCGAGCAAGGTGCTCGACTGGGACGGCACGATCGTCGACTTCATCGACTCCGGCCTCACCTGGTTCGGCAAGGGCTACAAGCCGTTCGTCGGCGAAACCGTCGGCACTCTCGGACGCCAAGCCAAAGACGTGCTCTTCGGCACCGGCTCGGCCATGTTCGTGCGTCGCGCCGCCTACCTCGAACTCGGCGGGTTCGACGAAGACTTCTTCATGTTCTACGAGGACGTGGACTTCGGTTGGCGGCTCAACCTACGCGGCTGGCGCTTCCGCTACCAGCCGGAGTCGGTGGCGTTCCACAAACACCACGGCACCGTGGGCAAGTTCGGATCGTACAAAGAGAACTACCTGCTCGAACGCAATTCGCTCTTCGCGATCTACAAGAATCTCGAACAGGACAACCTCGACGCCGCCCTGCCGGCCTCGCTCGCCCTCACCGTGCGGCGTGCCGTGTCGGTCGCCGGCCTCGACTCGACCGAGTTCGACTTCCGCAACGCCGCGAGCGACGACGTGGTCGAGCAGGGCGTCTCGCGCGACGCGCTGGCGTCGGTTTACGCGGTCGATCAGTTCGTCGAACAGCTCCCCAGGCTCGCGGCTTCGCGCGCGCGGGTCCAGGCGACACGTCGCGTCTCCGACCGCGCCATCTGGTCGCTGTTCGGACGGGTGGATGCCGTGGCCCGCGACGACAGCGGCTACCACGACGGCTACGAGAACATCGTGGAGGTCTTCCCCGTCGCTGAGCCGAACGCAGCGACGAAGGTGCTCATCATCACCGGCGATCCGATCGGTGCCAAGATGGCCGGCCCGGCGATCCGGGCGTGGCACATGGCCGAGGCGCTCGCGGTATCGAACGACGTGACGCTCGTCACTCTCGCCGGGCTCGAGCCGATCGACGCCCCGTTCACGCTGCGCCGCGTGCGGGCGGGCGACAACCGCGCGTTCGAGCCGCTCGAGCGGTGGGCCGACGTGATCGTGTTCCAGGGCCACGCGATGGCCGCCTTCGAAGCGCTCCAAGAGACGAGCAAGATCGTCGTCGCCGACATCTACGACCCCATGCACCTCGAGCAGCTCGAGCAGGGGCGCGAGCTGCCAGCGGCGACCTGGGACAAGCAGGTCGCCGACGCGACACGCACGATCAACCAGCAGCTCTCGAAGGCCGACTTCTTCCTCTGCGCCTCCGAACGCCAGCGCATGTTCTACCTCGGCCAGTTGTCGGCGCTCGGCCGTATCAACCCGGCCAACTACGCCGACGACCCCGACCTCGACGGGCTCATCGCCCTCGCTCCGTTCGGACTGGACTCGTCCCGGCCCGAGCACCGGCGCCAGGTGCTCAAGGGCGTCAAGGGCGGCATCGGCGCCGACGACAAGGTGCTGCTCTGGGGCGGCGGCCTGTACAACTGGTTCGACCCGAAGACCCTGATCCGGGCCGTCGCACAGGTGTCGGAGACTCACTCCGACGTGCGCCTGTTCTTCCAAGGTACGAAGCATCCGCACCCCGGCGTTCCCGAGATGGCGATCGTGCGTGAATCACGCGAGCTCGCCGCGTCGCTCGGCGCGCTCGAGACATCCGTCTTCTTCAACGACTCCTGGGTCGACTACGCCGACCGCCAGAACTACCTGACCGAGGCCGACGCCGGAGTCAGCACGCACTTCTCCCACGTCGAGACGACGTTCTCGTTCCGTACCCGCATCCTCGACTACCTGTGGGCAGGCCTGCCGATGGTGGTCACCGAGGGCGACAGCTTCGCCGAACTAATCGAGGCCGAGGGCATGGGTATCGTCGTGCCGCACGACGACGTCGCCGCTCTCGCGGCCGCGCTCGAGCGCATCCTCTTCGACGAGCCGTTCATCGCGGCGAGCAAGGCCAACGTCGAGCGCGTGCGCGAGCGCTTCTTCTGGAGCGAGACCCTCGCGCCCCTCGTGGCCTTCGTCGCCGACCCGCACCACGCGAACGACCTCACCGAGGCGCGGCTCGCGGTCGTCGGGGCGCCAGCCGGGCCGCGACCGGCACGACGACGCAAGTCGCACGGGTTCATGCACAACCTGCGGCTCGTCGCCCACCACCTGCGCAACGGCGGACCGACCGTCGTCGCGCGCAAGGTGGTCACGAGATTGCGGTCGCGTTAGATGCTCGCCCGCCTCAACGGCTTCACCCTGATCATCGCCGCCACAGCTTTCGCCGGCATCGCGGGGTTCGTCATCACCATCATCGTGCGCAACGAGGTGAGCCCGGCCGCCTACACCGCGTTCATGGTGTTCTGGGGCGCGCTGTACCTGCTCGTCGGGGGATTGAACGGCGTGCAGCAGGAGGTTACGCGCTCGACCCGCGAGATCGAGGTGGGCACGCGCACCGGACCCAGCCGCGCACGCAACTTCGGCGTCGCACTCGCGGCCGTCGTGTTCGTGGCCGTCGTCGTCACCGCACCGCTCTGGGTCGGGGCCGTCTTCCCCGCCGCGGGCTGGGGGCTGGTCTGGCCGCTCGCGGTCGCCGTCGGGTCGTACGTGCTCGTCGCCACGCTCAGCGGCTCGCTCTACGGGGTGCGGCAATGGCGATCGCTCGCCCTCATGATCGCCGTCGACGGGTTCCTCCGGCTTGCCCTGCTGATCGTCGCCCTCGCCTTCACGAGCGACGTCGTCGTGCTGGCCTGGGTGGCCGCGCTGCCGTTCCCGCTCGCGATCATGGTGCTCTGGCCGGTCATCCGCGGCGGGTTCGTAGGCCGCAGCACCCTCGACGTCGGAACGCGCACCCTCGTCTGGAACGTGTCCCGCGTCGTGCTCGCGTCGGCGTCCACGGCGGTGCTCGTGAGCGGGTTCCCCCTCCTGCTGGGCGTCACGTCGCATGGCGAACCCGACAGCCTCAAGGCGGAGATAATCTTCACCATCACCCTGGCGCGTGCCCCGCTCGTGGTGTCGGTGCTGGCGCTGCAGAGCTACCTGATCGTGCGGTTCCGCGACGACCACGGCCGGTGGTGGCGTGACTTCCTGGCCATCCAGGGAATCGTCGTCGCGGCCGGAGCCGTCGTCGCCGTGCTCGCCCTCATGCTCGGACCGTGGGCGTTCGGGATCGTCTCGTCGAAGCCGGTCACCCTCGACGGCCCGTTCATGGCGCTCCTGGTCGTCTCGTCCACCCTCGTCGGCGCGCTGTGCGTGAGCGCGAGCGCGGTTCTCGCCAGGTCGCAGCACTTCGTCTTCTCGGTCGGCTGGGTGGTCGCCGCTGTGGCGACCATCGCCGCGATGTCCGCTCCGATAGAGTTCGTGCCGCGCGTGGTCGTGGCTCTCATCGTCGGCCCCGTCGCCGGCCTCGTCGTGCACCTCGGCTGGCTGCTGCTGTCTGCCCGTACCCGTCAGGAAGTCTCCCCATGACCCGCACTCCCTTCTATCGACTGCCGCGCATCATGGTCGCCGCAGGCGCCACCGTCGTCGGCGTCGTCCTCGCCGTGGTCGGCGTGAGCATCTGGCCCCTCGCGGTCGCCGCGACGGTGCTGTGGATCGTCGTCGTCGCGAGCCGCTGGCAGCCCTACTCGATCGCGGCACCCGCGGTCGTCGTGGCGAGCGGCCTCGTCCTGCTCGGGGTCATGACCGTGCTGCCCCTCACCGGTCTTCCCCTCTACGCGACGTTCGTGGTGCTGTGGACGCTCGCCGCCGTCGCGGCCGCGGCGCTGCTCGCCGACCCGACGACGAGTCTGCCGTCGATCCCGCGGGTCTCGCTCCTCGTGTGGCTGTCGCCGCTGGCCGGCAGTGTCGTCTGGTTGGGCTCGATCGCGATCAGCGCGCTCGTTCCTGCGGCCACCCACTACGCCTGGGTGACCAACGGCGACTCGGCCAACAACATCCTGTTCGCACGCGAGATCGTCTACCGCGACGGCATCGCCGTGGGCGCGGGGGAGAACCCTGTGCCGCTTCCCTCCGGCCTCCTCGCTCTCAGCATGGGTGCCGGCCGGTCGTCGACCGCGGCTTCCGACCTGCTCCGCCACGACGTCGTCGCCTTCGTGATCGTGTGGGGGCTCGTGATCGCGGCCGTCTGCTATTTCGCCGGGCTCACCGCCTCGGCCGTCGTCTCGCGCACGCGTCCGTGGCTCGCCGCCGCGGCCGGCGCCGGTGTCTCGCTCGTGCCGCTGAGCTGGTACGTCGGGGGATACCCGATCGAGTTCGGATTCTTCAGCGTGCACATCGCACTCGTGCTGATCTTCCTGGCCTGGCTCGTGTGCCTCGGCGCCCAGCGCGCGCCCGCGCTCGTGCTCGCGACGCTCATGGGCGCGAGCACGCTGCTGCTCGCGGTGTGGAGCCCGCTCGTGCTCATGCCCGTGGCGCTCGGCGTCTACGTCGTCGTGTCGAGGTTCCGGGCGCTTCTCGCGACGCGCGGCGTCCCGCTGGTCATCCTCGGCATCGCATTCGTGCAGGTCGTCGTCTACGGGGCGGCGGTCACTCTGCCGAGCCTCCTCGCCCAGGCGGGGTTCCTGTCGGCCCAGGGCGGCATCTTCCCCTTCAGCCATTTCGTCATCCTCGCGGTGCTCGTCGGGGCCGTCGTCCTCGCCGTCGTGATCCTGGTCGTGCGCCGGGGCGGGCCCGCCTGGATGCTCGTCGCCATCGCCGTCGGAAGCGCCGCGGGCCTCGGCGCCCTCCTGTTCCTCAACCGCGACGGCGCGACACCGTGGACCTACTACCCGGTGAAGTTCGCGTGGATCGCGAGCGTCATCGGCACCGTGCTCGTGCTCGGCGCGCTGCTCGGCCTGGTCTCGAAGACCGTGTCGAACCGCTACCTGTCCGTCGGTCTCGTCGTCGTGCTCGCGGGCGCGACCGTGTTCTCGATCAACTGGCCCGCACGCGCGGTTCCCGACTACGTCGGCCTCACCCCCGTGGCCAGGTTGTTCGCCACCGCGGAGTCGGGCGGCGGCGACGCCGTCATCAAGCGGGTGTTCGATGCCGCGAACCCGGAACGGCCGACCGTCTACTGGAACAGCGGCGACCCGGCCGAAGGCACCCTCAACTTCTGGACGCTCCAGATCGCCGCCGACTCGACGACGGAGAACCACGACCTGCGCGTCTTCGCCTACGGTTACTACGACCTCGACGACACCGCCGACCTCTGCGAGATCGTCGGGCTCATCGACGGGCCGGTCGTGGTGCAGACGAGCGACGCCGGCCTGCCCGACGAGATCGATGCGACCTGCCCCGACATCGCGGGATCGATCCAGGTGGTCATTCCCCGATAGGGACGGATGACGCGGAGCGCGTCGCCACGACGAGCCGGTAGCCCGCGACAGCGGCGACGGCAGCGAGCACGGCGAACACGGCGAGCCACGCGGCGATGCCGCCGGGCGGTGCCCAGCGCGGGTGCAGCAGCTCGAGCCACCCGGCGTCGAGCCCGACGGCGTACCGGCGCAGGGCGGTGGCGAACGAATAGGCCTGCGCGGCACCCCAGACGGCGACCACGACCGCCACCACCCGTCTCGTCACGGAGCGCGGGAGTTCTAGCCGGTCGGTCAGGACGGCGCCGATTCCGACCACGACGCAGACGAACACCGGCAGGATGTACCGGCCCTGCCAGATGATCCCGCCACCGCCGATGTACGCGGCCTGCACGACCGGGGGCAGCAGTGCGAGTGCTGCGAGCAGTGCTACCGCGAAGGCCATCGTGCGCCCCCTCAGCAGCGCGATCGCGAGTACCACGAGCATTCCGACGAACGTCGACCAGGCGAAGAACACGAACTCCGGGGCAGGCGTGTCGAGCCATCCGAAGACGCCCACGAGACCCTCGGAGTAGGTGAACGTCGATAGCAGGGTCCAGACGAACCCCGAGACGGGCGACGAGCCGACGGCCGGTGCGTCGACGACCGGCGCCTGTGCCTCGAGGGCGGCCCCGAGCGAGTTCGTCGACAGCAGCCACACCGCTGCGAGGGCACCGGCGACCACGGTTCCGGCGACGGCGAGCCGGACCGACCGGGAGCGGAGGAGGGCGCGGATGTCGGCCCCCTTCGCGAGGACGAAGGGGAACGCCAGCGCCACGGCCAGCCAGAGCAACGACAGGCCGCGCATATTCGCGGCGATCGCGGCCGTGGCGAAGACGACGGCCGAGATGACGGGCAGTCTCGTGGCATCCGGGAACCGCACGGCGCTGATCAACCCGACGAAGGCGGCGAGGGTGGCGGCTATCTCGAGCGAATTCGGGTTGACCGAGCCGGATAGGAACAACACCATCGGGGTCGCCGCGACCGCGAATGCGAGCAGGGGTAGCGTGGGCCGCCGCCACCGTGAGATGAGGGCGAGCGAGAGTGCGAGGAACATCGACACGATCACGACGCTCGCGAGCCGCATCGCATACACTCCGCCGACGTCGGGGGAGACGAGCGACGGCCACCCGACCAAGACGTAGTAGACCGGGTTGTACAGGCCGGCGGTCGTCGACGCCTCGGTCATGGCGGCGGGGTCGCCCGGCGCGTCTGTCATGCAATCGGCGCTCACGTCGGGCTTGAAGGCGTAGCAGGTCTGGTTCTGCGTGAAGGCGATGTACTGCGGCACGCGCACGACCTGGCCCTTGGCGCCGGGCTCGCCGACGAACTGTCCCCGCACGACAGACGCGGCCTTGATCAGGTGCGCTGGTTCGTCGGGGGCGGCGCCGATCGGCGTCGCGATCGCCCAGGCGCCGGACAGGGCCGCGAGCAGCGCCCAGGCGACGAAGAAGACCCGCAGGGAGCGGTTAGCCCTCATTGTCGGGGCGGCTCGTGTCGCGCTCTCGCACCTCGAGCTCGAGGATCGCGAGCCGTTCCGCGAGGGTGCGGGTCTTGCTCTCGAGTTTCGTCAGTTCCGAGCTGTGCTGCAGGCAGACGAGGAACAGGATGGCGATGCTGACGAAGAACACGAGGTTGGTCGGCACCTCGACGCCGACGAGCTGCGAAACCCAGATCAGTGTCGCGGGGAACACTCCGGCGATGAGAGCGAGGATGCCCGCGATGATCCACCAGATGGCGTGCCGCTCCCTGAGGTGGCGTCGGCGCAGCAGTTCGACGACGACGACGAGGATGAGTGCGGCGGCCACGATCCCGAAGACGTAGCTCGTGACACTCATACGCTTCCTCCGACCCGGTAGGTCGACTGGGGCCTGATGAAGGCGAACACGAGCGCGAGCGCCGCCCTCCCGAGGTAGGCCGCGGCGCGGAACGGGTTGTGCGACGGCACCCCGCCGGCGCGGGGACGCATCGAGACCGGGACCTGGCGGATGACGAGTCCCGAACGCGACGCGATGACCAGAGCCTCGATCGTGTCGCCGAGGTATTCGGCCGGGTAGTGCTCGGCGAACAACGCGACCGCGCGCGGGCCGGAGGCGCGGTAGCCCGACGTGGTGTCGGTGAGCTTCGTGCGGGAACTGCGGCTGAGGATCGAGGCGAGCACGACCATCGCCCACTGGCGTGGTCCGCGCACCTGGTAGTCGCCCTCGCCGGCGAAGCGCGCGCCGAGCACGAGGTCGGCCGAGGCGAGCGTCGCGAGGAGTTCGGGAACGCTCGTCGGGTCGTGTTGGCCGTCGGAGTCGATCTGCACGACGTTGTCGAATCCATTCTCGATCGCGTAGCGGAATCCGACGCGCATCGCGCCGCCGACTCCGAGGTTGAAGGGCAGGGTGGCGACGAGCGCACCGGCGGAGCGGGCCTGCTTCGTCGTGGCATCCGACGAGCCGTCGTCGACCACCAGGATCGCGATGCCGGGCAGTTTGGCGGCGACCTCGCGCACCACCTCGGCCACAGATGCCTCCTCGTTGAACGCGGGCATCACGATGAGCGTTTTGTCGAAGGCAGCAGACATATCGTCGATTCTAGCCGCGCTTGTACGGCAGGCCGAGGACGTGGCGGGTCAGGGTGCTGCGCCCCGCGGCATTGTTCTTGAGGATCGCACCGGGCAGTTCGGTCAGCGCGTTCAGCCGCGAGGTGAGGTGAAGCCGCGCCACGCGCGCCGCCGTCGTCCATCCCATGGCAGTGAAGTCCGACACGGCCTCGTGGAACAGCGTGCGCTCCTGGCGGAACTTGGAGCCGTCGGGGCCGGTGACCGCCGAGACGCTCGAGGAGTGCCTGCGGTAGTTGAACACCACGGTGTCGTCGAGCACGAGGCTGCCGCCCGCCTTGACGATCTCCACGAGCATCGCGAGGTCCTGCACGACGTCGAGGTCGGTGCGGAAGACGAACTCCGCGATCGTCTCCCGCCGCCAGACGAGGGAGGGGAAGTACGTCCAATTGCCGCGTAGCAGGCTCGCCGCGAGCCGTTGTCCGCGGTATTCGCGGGCACCGGTGCCGCCGAAGCGGTACCACGCCTTGACCCGATCGGCGAGGGGGAGTGACGGCGCCCCGTTCTCGTCGATGACGGATACGCCGGGCTGCACGATCGCGGCATCCGGATACGTGGCGACCAGTTCTTTCACCCGCGCCACGTAGCCCGGGAGCATGATGTCGTCGCAGCCCATGAGCACGACGAAATCGCTCTGCGCGATGCCGACGGCTTTGTTGTAATTGCGGCTGGGGCGCAGGTTCACGTCGTTGCGCAGGTAGGTGACCCGATCGTCGTCGATCGCCGCTGCCCACTCGCCGGGAGCGAGGTCGGGGTACACGTCGTCGATGATCGTGAGACGCCAGTCGGGGTCGGTCTGGGCTAGCACGCTCTCGACCGCCGCGCGGAAGTGGGCGAAGCTCCCGTAGAAGGGCATCATGATGTCGAGGGTCACGGTGAGCCAGCATATCGCTAGCGAAGGGCCCGCCGCCGGGTTCCGCTAAGCTCGACCCCATGAGTGACAACACACCCAAGCGCGCCATAATCACCGGCATTACCGGTCAGGATGGCAGCTACCTGGCCGAGCTGTTGCTGTCGAAGGGGTACGAGGTGCACGGGTTCATCCGTCGCTCGTCGAGCTTCAACACCTCGCGCATCGACCACATCTACGAAGAGCCGCACATCCCGAACCACCGGCTCATCCTCCACTTCGCAGACCTCACTGACGCCTCTCGGCTCGTCACACTCTTCAACGAGATCAACCCCGACGAGGTCTACAACCTCGCGGCGCAGTCGCACGTGCGCGTGAGCTTCGACGAACCCGAGTACACCGGAGACACGACCGGGCTCGGAACCACCCGCCTGCTCGAGGCCATCCGCGCCGCCGGCGTCTCGCCGCGCTTCTACCAGGCGTCGAGCTCCGAGATGTTCGGCGCGACCCCGCCGCCGCAGAACGAGGACACCCCGTTCTACCCGCGCTCGCCGTACGGCGTCGCCAAGCTCTACTCCTACTGGATCACGCGCAACTACCGCGAGGCCTACGGCCTGTTCGCCGTGAACGGCATCCTGTTCAACCACGAGTCGCCGCGTCGAGGCGGCACGTTCGTCACGCGCAAGATCACCCGCGCCGTAGCGCGCATCGCGGCGGGCGAGCAGTCCGAGCTCTTCATGGGCAACCTCGATTCGGTGCGCGACTGGGGCTACGCGCCCGAATACGTCGAGGCCATGTGGCGGATGCTGCAGCACGATGAGCCGACCGACTACGTCGTCGCCACCAACACGGCGTACACGGTGAAGGACTTCCTCCGGTTCTCGTTCGAGCACGTCGGACTCGACTGGGAGAAGTACGTGCGGTTCGACGAGCGCTACCTGCGCCCCACCGAGGTCGATTCCCTCGTGGGCGACGCGACCAAGGCCCAGGAGCTTCTCGGCTGGACACCGAAGGTGCTCACGCCCCGCCTCGCGCAGATCATGGTGGATGCGGATGTCGCGTCCCTCGCCGTCGAGGGACGCACCTGGGTCGACTCCGTCGTCAGCGAATAAGTTGAAGGTCGTCCTCACCGGTTCCGCCGGCATGCTCGGTTCTGCCATCGCGGAGCAGTGGGCGCTGCTGCGGCCGGACGACGAGCTCGTCGCGCTGACGCGGCAGGAGGTCGACCTCCGGGACGCCGCGGCCACGCTCGACGCCTTCGCCGACATCGCGCCCGACGCGGTGGTGCACGCTGCAGCGCGCGTCGCGGGCATAGCCGACAAGCTGGCGCATCCGGCCACGTTCCTGCAGCAGAACCTGCAGCTCGACTCGAGCGTCGTCTCCGCCTCTATCGCCCTCGAGATCCCCGAGCTTCTGTACGTGTCGAGCGGTGCGATCTATCCCGCTGCTCTGCCGCAGCCCCTCACGGAAGACGACCTCCTCGGAGGCGTGCTCGAGGGTGCGAACGAGGGCTATGCCCTCGCGAAGATAACCGGGGGCAAGCTCTGCGAGTACGCGAGCCGCGAGTTCGGATTCGCGTATCGGGCCGCCGTACCCAGCAATCTCTACGGTCCGGGCGACTCCTTCGGTGCAGGACGGGCGCACCTCGTCGCGTCGACGATAGTCAAGGCCCACGACGCGGTCGCGGCCGGCGATTCGACCATCGAGGTCTGGGGCGACGGTACGGCTCGACGCGAGTTCACGTACTCCGTCGACCTCGCCGCCTGGCTCGTCTCGCAGGTCGGTTCGCTCGAGCACTGGCCGTCGTTGCTCAACCTGGGCGTCGGCTTCGACCACAGCATCCGTGAGTACTATGAGGCGGCCGCACGGGTCGCCGGCTTCACCGGCGAGTTCGCCTACGACACGACCAAGCCGTCCGGGGTGATGCAGCGTCTGCTCGACTCGAGCCGCGCCCGCGACCTCGGGTGGAACCCGACGACAACCCTCGACGAGGGATACGCAGCCTGCTACGAGGGATTCGTAACGGCACAGAGCCAGAAAGCCAACTGATGAACGCACACGTCGAATCGACCTTCCCCCTCGCCACCTCGTCGTGGGACGACGCCGAATACGCGGCCATCCAGCGCGTCGTCGACAGCGGGCGCTTCACCATGGGCCCGCTGGTCAAGAAATTCGAGACCGACTTCGCGTCGCACTTCGGCGCCGGCTTCGGCGTCATGGTCAACTCCGGAAGCAGCGCCAACCTGCTCGCCATCGCCGCCGCGGTCATCGATCCCCGCATCGACCTGAACCCGGGCGACGAGGTCTTGGTGCCCGCCGTCTCGTGGGCGACGACCTACTACCCGCTCAGCCAGTACGGCCTCAAGCTGCGGTTCGTCGACATCGACGTCGACACTCTCAACATGGACCTCGACCTTGCCGAGGCCGCAATCACCCCGCAGACCAAGGCGATCTTCGCGGTGAACCTGCTCGGCAACCCCAACGACTTCGCCCGGCTCACCGCGATGGCTGAGAAGCACGGGCTCGTACTGATCGAAGACAACTGCGAGTCTCTCGGCGCGCGCGACAACGGCACCTGGGCGGGAACCGCCGGCCTGATGGGCACGTTCAGCGCCTTCTTCTCGCACCATATCTCCACGATGGAGGGCGGTCTCATCCTGACCGACGACGAGCAGATCTACCAGGAGCTCATCTCGCTGCGCGCCCACGGCTGGACCCGCGAGCTGCCCGAGCACAACTTCGTGCACGACAAGACCGGCGACGCGTTCGACGACCTGTTCCGCTTCGTGCTCCCGGGCTACAACGTGCGTCCGCTCGAGATGTCGGGCGCCATCGGCATCGAGCAGCTCGCCAAGATCCCGTCGCTCATCGCGGGGCGACGCGCGAACGCGGCGTACTTCCAGCGGAAGTTCGCCGACCTCGACGGCGTGCGTATCCAGAAGGAGACCGGCGAGAGCAGCTGGTTCGGCTTCTCACTCGTGCTCGAGGAGCGCCTCGCGGGTCGCCGTGCCGAGGTGGCGCGCGCCCTCGCCGCTGCGGGCATCGACGCCCGACCGATCGTCGCCGGCAACTTCACCAAGAACCCGGTGATGCGTTACCTCGACGCGATCGTGCCCGACGCGCTGCCGGCAGCCGACAAGATCCACGTCGACGGACTGTTCGTCGGCAACCACCACTTCCCGGTGGAGTCGGGCATCGACCACGTCTACGACACGATCGCGTCGATCGCCTAACGCGGGTCGGCCAAGGCCGCGCGGAAGGTATCGAGCGTGCTTGCCGCCACCTTCTCCCAGGAGAAGCCGAGAGCGCGCTCGCGCCCGAGCGCGGTCAGCTCGCGCTGGCGGTCGGGATCGTCCATGAGCGCCGTCATCGCACGGCCGAGAGAAGCCGGATCTTTCGGGTCGAAATAGTCCGCCGCCTCGGCGGCGACCTCGCGGAACACCTCGGTGTCCGACATGAGCAGCGGCAGGCCGATGGTCATCGCCTCGAGCGCGGGCAGCGAGAAACCGGTCGCCAGGGTCGCGTCGATCAGCGCGGTGGCGGTGGCGGTGAGCTCGTCGAGTTCCTCCGTCGACACCCACGACTTGAGTTCGATCCACTCGCGGAGGCCGAGCTCTGCCACCAGCGGGGTCAACGGATCGTCGCCGTGGCTGCCGGTGATCACGAGCCGCGGCCGCCGTGATGGCTCGATCGTGGCGAGGGCTCGCACGACGGTCTCGAAGTTCTTGTACGGACTGCGTTGCCCCATCGCGAGGAAGAGGTCGGAACGTCGCGTCGCCGCCGACGTGGACGCCGGCTTGGGGATCCCGGCGAGGGGGATCACATCGACCCGATCCCGCGGGAAGCGGAGGTATCGGTCGATTGCGCGCGCCGAATACTCGCTGATGGTGATGAGCCGCGTCGCTCCCGCAGCGCCCCGCCGCTCCATCCACTTGACCGGTTCGGTGAACAGGCTGGTCTGCATGAGCTCGGGATGCGAGAAATACAGCAGGTCGTGGAACGAGATCACCAGCGGCCGGCCGGGCCGCAGCGGGCCGAACATCGCCGGGCCGTGGATGAGGTCGGCCTTCTCCCTCGCGGCGGCGCGGCCGACGCTGAAGAGTTCGCCCGCTGCCCACGACAGCCGGTTCTCGCCGCTGATGCCGGAGTCGATCACGCGTCCGGGGAACCACGAATGGTCGCGGGCGGCGAGCTCGGAGCTGGCGTAGCCGACGTACTCGAACTCGGAATCGATCGTGCCCAAGGTGCGGTAGAGCTCGCGGGCGTAGACCTCGATACCGCCCTTCGTGCCCGTGGATTGCAGCAGGTTCACGAATACGAGCGTCATGCAGCAATTCTAGGCAGTGGATGCCGCGTGCCCGTCCGGCCTCAGTCGCGCTCCGGCACGAGCTCCGGTAGCGGCGGCACCGTGAACGCACGCCGCCAGGTCAGCTCGCGCGCCGCCTTCACGCAGCAGACCACGAACGTGAGCCAGCCGTACTCCACGAGGAGCGAGCTCTCGAACAGCGCGCTCGTGAGCAGCACCACGAGCACGAGTGCCGGCCAGGCGAAGACGACGCTGCGACGTTGTCCGGCGAGCAGCCACGACCGAACGAACGCGAGTCCCGCGAGCCCGACGAAGATCACCACGCCCACGAATCCGAGCTGGAACCACACGTCGAGGTAGGCGTTGAGGCCCGAGACGGGCACCCGCTCGCTCACCCCGAACGCCTGGAACGGCGAGATCTCGGCACGCCAGTAGCCGAGCCAGCCCCAGCCCTCGACGGGATTGAGGTCGATCAGGGTGAGCATCCGCTGCCAGAGGGTGAGCCGGAAGTCGAGCTCGCCGCCCGCGTTGGTCAGCTCGATGATGCGAGCGCGCGACGCCCACGCGATAAGCGCCACGACCGCGACGGCGGCGAGAAGCGCCAACTGGGCGACGGTGCGCCTCGCGGGCTTCACGCGCCGCAGCGCATAGAGCGCGACGATCGCCCCGCCGAGCACCACGATCACGCCGCCGATGAGGGGCGAGCGCGTGAACACCATCGTCGCGGCGGCGAGCACGAGCGAACCGATCGCGAGATCCGGGCGGATCGACCGGGTGCGCAACTCGGTGCCGAAGGTGACGGCCGCGATGAGGGCGACGATGCCGAGCTGGTTGCGGGTGCCGAGCAGGCCCTGGATCGGACCCCCCTCGGCGAGGTGGGCCTGGATGCCGAGGAAGCGGATCGGCGCATCGACGAGCAGCCCGGAGAAGATCTCGAGCGCGATCGACACCACGAGCACGAACCGCAGCACGTCTCCGAAGGCGCGCACGATCTGGATGGTGTCGCGCACGAGCGCGATGTACAGCCCGAGCGCCGAGAACGCCAGCAGGTACGCGATCCCGCCCAGGGTCGCCCACTGGTACTGGCTCCAGAACACCGAGACTGTGGCCCAGCCGACGAAGACCAGCAGCGAGATCGGCACGAGGTGCTGCCACTCGATGCTCTCTCGCCGCGCGTAGAGCGATGCAGCCCCGAAAAGCACGAGCACGGACACGATGGCGATGAGCCCGGCCCAGCCGATCAGTGGGCGGATCGTCGTCGCGAGGATCGACACACCGATCGCCGTGGTGGCGAGCGCGTGGGTGAACCTGGGGGCGGCGAAGAACGCCTCGGCCGTGTGGAGCGCCGGATGACGCGGGGCGGGGTTGCTCATGGTGTGCGGTCGCCCAGCTTGGTCTTGACCGCGGCGATCACCAGGAGCAGCATCCCGTACTCGATGATCAGGCGGCTCTCGGCGAGGCTCTGCACGAGCAGGGCGGTGAGCACGAGGATCGGCAGCACCGACTCGACCGTGTAGTTGCCGGCGGTGCCCGGCACGGTTATGCGCCGGTCGACCGCGAACAGCCACGCCCGCACGACCGTCGAGACGACGAGCGCGCCGAACACGACGAGCCCGACGATGCCGAGCTGCAGCCAGATGTCGAGCCAGGCGTTGTGTGCCTGGAACTGCTGCACCCCGCCCTCCTTCGGCATCTCGGTGAGCGGCTTCGCCCACGGGGCCCAGTAGCTCACCCAGCCCCAGCCGAGCACGGGGCGCTGCGAGGCGAGCCCGATCACGAAGTCCCAGATGTTCGTGCGACCGGTGAGGTCGGGCGACTTGCCGAGCGCCGCCAGGATCGGGTTGCGCGCGACGACCGCGACGACCGCGAGCGCCGCGATCCCGGCGACGAACACGGCGTAGAGCGCGACGCGCCCGCGGCCCGTGTGCGCGCGCCGGATGGCCAGTACGGCGAGAGCGACCACGACGACGCCGACGAGCGCGAGGGTGATCGTGGCCGAGCGCGTGAGGTAGACGGTGAGCGCGGCGAGGGCGATCCACACGAGTGT
>Ga0247809_1000178_pt1 | contig 34199 bp, 27 predicted proteins | sample UWRJL104311B1_FD_180951 | JGI IMG/M metagenome (GOLD analysis project Ga0247809, IMG submission 180951) | Plant litter microbial communities from Arlington Agricultural Research Station in Wisconsin, United States - UWRJ-L104-311B-1 | ecosystem: Environmental > Terrestrial > Plant litter >...
CGCCCCCGCATCGCTCGCGATCCTCACCATCACCTTCCCGAGCGGCAAGGAGCGCATCAAGGCGTTCGCCGTCTACGGCGCGATCGGCGGCGGCGGTGCCGCGGTCGGCCTGCTGCTCGGCGGCGCGCTCACCGAGTTCGCCAGCTGGCAGTGGTGCCTCCTCGTCAACGTGCCGATCGCGCTCATCGCGGTCATCGGTGCCGTCGTCTTCATGAAGGAGAGCCGCGCGCACGGCGACACCAAGTACGACCTGCCCGGCACCCTGCTGGTGGTGGCCGGTCTCGCCTCGCTCGTGCTCGGCTTCTCGCGCGCCGAGGAAGGCTGGGCGCGGGTCGACACGATCGGCTTCCTCGCGGCCGGCGTCGTGCTGCTCGCGGCGTTCGTGCTCGTCGAGTCGCGGGTGTCGAACCCGCTGCTGCCGCTGCGGGTGATCGTAAACAAGGTGCGTGGAGGCGCGTTCCTCGTCTCCACCCTCACGGGGGCAGCGCTGCTCGGCGGGCTGCTCTTCCTCACCTTCTACTTCCAGATCGTGCTCGGCTTCTCGCCGCTGCAGTCGGGGCTCGCCTCCCTGCCGATGACCGCGGTCATCATGATCGGCGCGACCGTGCTGTCGCAGGTGCTGCCGAAGGTCGGCGTGCGCATACCGATGACCGCAGGCCCCGTGATCGCGGCGGCCGGGCTTTTCTACCTTTCGTTCATCACGGTCGACGGCAACTACGCCGCAGAGGTGCTGCCCGGCGTCATCCTGCTCGGAATCGGCCTCGCCTCGATCTTCGTGCCGCTGCAGAACGTGGCCCTCGCCGGCGTCGAAGAGCACGACGCGGGCGTGGCCAGCGCCGCGGTCTCTGCAACGCAGCAGATCGGCGGGTCGATCGGAACCGCGCTGTTCACCGCCCTGTACACCTCGGCCATCGCGAGCTACCTCGCGAACAACCCGCCGTCGGCGACAGCGCAGCTCGAGGCGCTCGTCGACGGCTACTCGGTCGCGTTCCGCTGTGCCGCGGCGCTCATGCTCGTGGCCGCGCCGATCGCGTTCTTCCTCATCCGGCCGTCGAAGGCCGACCTACTGAAGACCGCCGACGCCGTGCACCTGGGCTAGATGAGACGACGACGGCCCCGCGCAGACTGCTGCGCGGGGCCGTTCGCGTTTCTCCTACGTCAGCCGGGGCTGCTGCGCGCGCTTCGCCAGCCAGACGTTGCTCACGACCATGAAGACGACCCCGACCGCGATGATCACGACGTCGACGAAGGGCAGCGTGATCACGCCGAACTGGTCGAGCAGCAGGCCGCCGACGAGCGCGCCGAACCCGATCGCGAAGTTGAACGAGGTCGTGAACAACGCCGCGGCGAGGTCGCGCAGGCGGGCCGACACCGTGTGCAGCATGCGCGTCTGCAGCATCGCGGGCAGGCCGCCGAAGGCCATGCCCCACACCACGATCGCGGCGACCACCACGACCTGCGACTGCGAGAAGAGGCCCAGCACGAGCACGGAGATCGCGACGAGCGACGTCGCGACGACGAGGCCCCCGCGCGGGAACCGGTCGCTCACCAGCCCGGCCAGCACGAGGCCGATCGCCCCCGCCCCACCGAACAGGAATAGCAGTATGGCGTTCGAGTCTTCGGGGAAGCCCGCGGTGTCGTTGAGCCACGGCGCGATGTACGTATAGAACAGGTTGTGGCCCGTCATCACCACGACGATGATGAGGCAGAGCACGATGACGCCCGGGATGCTGCGGTCGGTACGCATCGGAAGCGGGATCTCACCCGTCGCCAGGGTCACCCGGTGGTCGACGGCCGGCAGGAAGCGCAGCACGAGGATCGCCAGCACGATCACGATGACGCCGATCGTGGCGAAGGCGAGCCGCCAGCCGAGCGCGTGCCCGAGCGCCGTGCCGAGCGGCACGCCGAGCACGAACGCGGCCGTGCCGCCGCCGCTCGTGATCGCGACGGCTCGGCCGATCTGGTGCTTAGGCACGAGGTGGGCGGAGTAGGCGCCGACGACCGCCCAGAACAGGCCGTGCGCGAGCCCGCCGATGATGCGCGCGCCCACGAGGATCTCGTAGCTCGGCGCCACGGCGGCGAGCACGTTGCCGGTCGCGACCACGAGCAGCACGGCCACGACGAGGTACTTGCGCGAGTAGTTGCGGGTGAGCGCCGCGAGCGGTGTGGTCGAGATGACGACCGTGCCGGCGAAGATCGTCACGAGCAGGCCGATGCTCGACGTCTTCACCTGCAGTTCCTCGGCCATGTCGGGCAGCAGGCCCGTGGGCAGGAACTCGCTCGTCACCGACACGAAGATGGCGCCGGCGAGCACGAGCAGGCCGGCCCACGGGAAGGAGGTGGTGGGCGCGGTGGGGGTCGAAGACAACGGCAGGATTCCGTTCGGGAGATGGTGGCGCGAACGAGCCGCGGGATGCCGCGTACGAGCGCGGCATCGTTTCCAGAATACTCTGGAGCCGTGACTGACACCTCGACGCACTGGATCCTCACCCTCGTCTGCGAAGACCGCCCGGGCATCGTGCACGCGATCAGCGGCGCCATCGTCACGGCCGGCGGCAACATCACGGAGTCGCAGCAGTTCTCGAGCAACGACACGGGAACCTTCTTCATGCGCCTGCAGGTCGAGTCCGCGTCATCCAGAGGGCAATTCGAAGAGGCGCTCGCGCCCGTCACCGCCGCCTACTCGATGACGTGGCAGCTCGACGTGGTCGGCCGCCCGCTGCGCACCCTCGTGCTCGTGTCGAAGGCCGGCCACTGCCTCAACGACCTGCTCTACCGCGAGCGCGCCGGCCAGCTTCCGATCGAGATGCCGCTCGTGATGAGCAACCACGGCGAGCTCGAGAACCTCGCGTCGTTCTACGGCGTGCCGTTCGAGCACCACCCCGTGGCGAGCCCCGGCCAGAAGCTCGCGTTCGAAGACCGCGTACTCGAGGTCGTCGAACAGCACGACATCGAGCTCGTGGTTCTCGCGCGCTACATGCAGATCCTCTCGCCCGAGCTGTGCGCGGCGCTGAGCGGGCGCATCATCAACATCCACCACTCGTTCCTGCCCGGCTTCAAGGGCGCGAACCCGTACAAGCAGGCGCACGCCCGCGGGGTGAAGCTCATCGGGGCCACGGCCCACTTCGTCACGAGCGACCTCGACGAGGGGCCGATCATCGAGCAGAACGTCGTGCGGGTCGACCACTCGCGCACGCCGGGCGAGCTCGTCTCCATCGGCCAGGACGAAGAAAGCCGCACCCTCACCCAGGCGGTCAGGTGGTTCGCCGAGCACCGGGTGCTGCTCGACCAGGCGCGCACGATCATCTTCCGGTAGCCGCATGGTGCCGAGGGCCGCGAACCGTCCCTAAGCTGAGCGCATGAGCACGCTGTTCGAACACGCCCGCAAACTCGACGCGCACGGCCAGATCGACGACTTCTGGATGCTGGTCGAGGCAGACACCATCCTGTCGATCGGGCACGGACAGGCTCCGGAAGCCGCGTCCCGCGTCGATGTCGGCGGGCGGTGGCTCGTGCCGGGGTTCATGGACCTCCACGGGCACGGCGGCGGCGGCCACTCCTATGACGACGGGGCGATCGAGATCGGCGAGGCCCTCGCGACGCACCGCGTGCACGGCACGACGCGGTCGGTGATCAGCCTCGTCGCGAACCCTCTCGCGAGCCTGCGCACCAGCCTCTCGGAGATCGCCGACATCGCCGAGGCCGACCCGCTCGTGCTCGGCTCGCACCTCGAGGGGCCGTTCCTCGCGCCGAACCGGCGCGGCGCGCACAACGGCGACTTCCTGCGCGACCCGGCGCCGTACGAGGTCGAGGAGCTCATCGGCGCCGCGCGCGGAACCCTGCGCCAGCTCACCATCGCCCCCGAGCTGCCGAACGCGATGGACGCGATCGACGTGCTCGTCGAGAACGGCGTCACGATCGCCATCGGGCACACCGAGGCCGACTTCGACGTGACGCGGGAGGCGTTCGACCGCGGAGCGCGGATCGTGACCCACGTGTTCAACGCGATGCCCGGCATCCATCACCGCGCCCCCGGCCCCGTGGTCGCGGCGTTCGAGGACGACCGCGTGATCCTCGAGCTGATCCTCGACGGCGAGCACGTGCACCCGGATGTCGCGGCCATGGTGTTCGCGTCGGCCCCTGGCCGCGTCGCCCTCGTCACCGACGCCATGGCCGCCGCGGGGTCGCACGACGGCGACTACACCCTCGGCTCGCTCACGGTCACGGTGCACGAGGGGATCGCGCGGCTGCGCGGCACCCCGACGATCGCCGGCTCGACCCTCACGCAGGACGTCGCCCTGCGCATCGCCGTGACCCGCTCGCACGTGGAGCCGAAGCGGGCGGTCGAGGCGCTCACCCTGACCCCCGCACGCGCGCTCGGCCTCGAGCACCGCCACGGGCTGCTCGCGCCGGGCTTCGCCGCCGACGCGGTGCTGCTCGACCACGACTGGCGCGTGGCCGGCGTCTGGGCCGACGGGCGCCCGCTCGCCTGACACGGCCCGGCTGCCGACCCACCGACCCTCAGACCGCTGCCCCTTCGGCCCCGCCGACCCCGCCGACCGCGCCGACCGCGCCGACCCTCCGGCCCCGCCGACCCTCAAAACGAAGGAGAACGCGGCCGTCGGCCACGCGTTCGCGCGGAAGCGCGGCCCTCCCCGGCGCGATCTCCTTCGTTTCGAGGCCGGGTATCGACGGTAGGGCGGCGGATGTCGCGATCGGGCCGGCCGCGACATCCGGCCCCACACCGCGCGTGCCGGCCCGCGGGACATGCCGCGCGCGCCCCCACCGACTCCCAAAACGAAGGAGAACGCCGCGGCGGGTCACGCGCGTGCGCCGATGCGCGGCCCTCTTCGGCGCAATCTCCTTCGTTTTGAGACCGGGCAGCGGCGGCAGCGGCGACGACGGCGACGACGAACGGGACGCGCGCCGACGACCGCGCGGCGGCTGCCCTAGAAGCGCTCCCAGTCGAAGCGGTTGTCCCACGCGTAGCGGTAGTAGTCCGCGTTGGCCAGCCGGGCACCGGCCGCCTCGTCGACGATCACGGTGACCTTCGGGTGCAGCTGCACCACGGAGCCCGGCGTGCTCGCCGACACCGGTCCCTCGAGCGCGGCTGCGACGGCCGCCGCCTTGCCCTCCCCGAACGCCAGCAGCACGAGGTGTCGGGCGCGCAGGATCGTGCCGAGGCCCTGCGTGATGCAGTGCCGCGGCACGTCGTCGACGCCCGCGAAGAACCGGGCGTTGTCGATGCGGGTCTGCTCGGTGAGCGTCTTGACGCGCGTGAGCGACGCGAGCGACGAGCCCGGTTCGTTGAAACCGATGTGCCCCGTGCGCCCGATGCCGAGCACCTGCAGGTCGACGCCGCCGGCCGCGTGGATGTCGGCCTCGTACCGCTCCCCTGCGCCGGCGATCGGTCCGCCGTCGTCGCCCGGCACGCGCACGTGCTCCGGCGTCAGCCCGAGCGGTTCGACCACCTCGCGGGTGATCACGGCGCGGTAGCTCTCGGGATGCCCGGCCGGGAGGCCGACGTACTCGTCGAGCGCGAACCCGCGCACGCGAGTCAGGTCGAGGCCGAGGCCGGCGAGCGCGGCCCACGTCGACAGCGGGGTCGACCCGGTCGCGAGACCGAGAACCGCCTCCGGATTCTTCTCGACGAGCGCCGAGACCGCGGATGCCGCGACCCGCCCGCCCTCGTCGGCCGACTGCACGATCACTACTTCGGCCATGACGTTCCTCCCAGATGGGCCGCGCCGAGCGCGGCGACCGGCGCACCGGCCGGCAGTATGCGGATCCGCTCGGCGAGCCCCAGCGAGTCGATGAACGGCGACTGCGACGACCAGCCCGCGAAGACCTCGCCCACTCCGCCCATGATGCGGTCGGCGAGGCTGCTGATGCCGCCGCCCACGACCACGAGGTCGACGTCGACCGTCAGCACGAGGATGCGCACGGATGCCGCCACGCCCTCGAACAGCCGGCGCCGGATCGCGACCGCGGTGTCGTCGCCGCCCTCGGCCGCGTCGAGCACGGCGCTCACCGCGTTGCCGTTTCCCCGACCCCACTGCCGCGCGATCCCCGAGCCCGAGGCGACGACCTCGAGGCCGCCGTGCTGGCCGTCGAGGTCGAGTGGGCCGGCCGGGTCGACGAGGATGTGGCCGATCTCGCCCGCTCCGCCGCGGGCGCCCCGCCAGAGTTCCCCTGCGAGCACGAGACCGGCGGCGAGACCGGTGCCGAGGTTGAGGTAGGCCATCGACGCCGTCGCGGGCTGGTCGAACAGGTGGAACGCGCCGAGCGCCGCCGCGTTCACGTCGTTCTCGACCCGCACCGGCGTGCCGAGCAGGGCCGTGAGCTGGGCGCCGAGCTCGAGTTGCTCGAGCCCGAGGTTGATCGCGTGCGACACCCGCCCGGTCGCCGCGTCGACCGCGCCGGGGATGCCGACGCCGACCGTGGTGAAATCGGCGGTGCCGCGCCCGCTCGCGGCGGTCAACGCGTCGACGGCCGCGAGAGTCGAGGCGATGACCGCCTCGGGTCCGAACCCGGTGGGCAGCCGCACGCTCTCGAGCACCGAGCCGTCGGCCGCCACCACCACGGCCTCGGTCTTCGTGCCGCCGATGTCGATGCCGATCCTCATGGTGCTTCTCCTTCGAGCCAGGCCTCGAGGGCCTCGCTGACGTGGCGGGACGCGCCGAACGTGGCGACGTCGGCGTAGCCACGCGTCGCATCGGGCCAGCCCATGTCGACGACGACGGTGTGCGGGTGCAGCCGGCGGGCCGCGTCCACCACGGCGCGCACCCACGCGTGCCGGTGGTTGTCCTTGCCGACGAGCACGAGCTGCCCGCGCACGTCGGGCAGCGGCTCCCCCTCGCGCACGCGCGCCGCCACCGCCGGCCCCCACGGCGACGCCCCGACGGCGATGTTGGGGGCGGTCTCGAGGGCGACGACCGTGCGCTCGCCCGACACACGGGTGCCCGACGCGATGGCGAACGCGTCGATCGCTCGCGCGAGCGGGAAGCCCGGGTCTGCGGGGGGCTCGGATGTCGCGGCCGCGAGCGACCTCGCCAGCGCGACGTTGCGGTCGCCGGCGTCGGCGAGGCGCGTCGCGTCGAGGCGGCCGTCCTCGACCGCCGCGTCGAGGGCCAGTGCGATCGCGTCGAGCTGCTCGCCGGTGTTCTCGGTACCGATGCAGAGGAGGTCGCAGCCAGCGGCGATCGCGCGCACGGCGGCCTCGGGTATGCCGATCTCGCCGCTCGCCCCGACCATGTCGAGGGCGTCGGAGACGACGACGCCCGCGAAGCCGAGCTCGCCACGCAGCAGGTCGTGCAGGATCGTGCGCGAGAACGTCGCCGGGTTGTCGGCGTCGAGGCTCGGCACGAGGATGTGCGAACTCATGATCGTGCTGGCGCCCGCGTCGATCGCGGCACGGAATGGCACGAGCTCGCGCGCACGCAGCTCGGCGGGCGACAGGTCGACCACGGGCAGGGCGACGTGCGAGTCCTGGGCGGTGTCGCCGTGGCCGGGGAAGTGTTTCGCGCTCGTCGCGACGCCCGTCGCCTCGTGCGCGCCGACCCACGCGGCGCCGTGCCGCGCGACCGCGTTCGGCTCGTCGCCGAAACTGCGCACGCCGATCACGGGGTTGTCGGCGCAGGAGTTGATGTCGACGTCGGGGGCGAAGTTGAGGTTGACGCCCACCGACCGCAGTTCGCGGCCGACCGCCGTCGCGACGGACGCGGTGTACCCGGTGTCGTCGATGCGGCCGAGCAGAGCGTTGCCCGGGTACGGCGATCCCTCGCGCTGGTAGAGGCGGGTGACGTCGCCGCCCTCCTCGTCGATCGCGATGAGCGCGTCGGGGTTGGCGGCGGTGATCGCCGCGGTGAGGGCGCGCAACTGGTCGCGCGAGACGACGTTGTCGCCGAACAGGCACAACCCGGCGAGACCCGCGCGCAGGCGTTCGGCCAGCCAGTGCGGCAACTCGGTGCCGACGAACCCTGGCAGCAGCACCTTCGACGCCGTCCGCCGGTCTTCGCGACGCGTCATCCCTTCACCGCCCCGCTCACGAGACCCGACGTGAGCCGGCCCTGCACGATCAGGAAGAACACGATCACGGGCACCGCGACGAGGGTCGACGCCGCCATCACCTGACCCCAGTCGGTCTCGCGCGTGGCGCTGGCCTGCACGAATCCACGCAGCCAGAGCGGCAGGGTCTGCGCCGACTCCGACGGGAGCAGCACGAGCGCGACCGTGAACTCGTTCCAGGCCTGCAGGAACGCGTAGACGCCGGATGCCACGAGCCCGGGTGCGAGCAACGGGAAGGTGATGCGCATGAACGCGCCGAACCGGCTGAGTCCGTCGACCATGGCGGCCTCTTCGAGGTCGGCGGGCACGCCGGCCACGAAGCCGCGCAGCATCCAGATCGTGAACGGCACGACGGCCGCGATGTAGATGATGCTCACCCCGACCACCGAGTCGAGCAGGTGCGCACTCGCGACCATCTTGTACTGCGCGATGAAGAGTCCCTCGGCCGGCAGCATCTGCACGACCAGCACGGCGATCACGAAGCTCTTGCGACCGCGGAATCGGAAGCGGCTGATCGCGACGGCCCCGAGGAAGGCGAAGATCAGGCAGAAGAACACCGCGATGAGCGTGATCGAGACGCTCATGCCGAGGGCCGCGTAGAACTCGCCGTCGGCGAGGGCGGCGGTGAAGTTGCCGAAGGAGCCGCCGAGGGGCACGAAGGTGGGGATGAACGACTGCAGGGTCACGTTCGGCAGCAGCGACGAATTGACCATCCAGTAGACCGGGAACACCCAGACGAGCGCGACCGCGATCGCGAGGGCGCCCCAGAGGGTGCGCGCGGTTCGAGCTCTCATTGCTCGTCCTCCTTGAGCAGGCTGCGGATGTAGAACCAGCTGAGCAGGATCGTGATGGCGAGCACGAGGATCGAGACCGCCGACGCCATGCCGAAGTCTTGCGACTTGGTTCCGAGCTTGTAGATGTAGGTGCCGAGCAGATCGAACTCGCTCGACTTCGAGCCCGCGTCCTGCAGCATGGTGATCTGCGTGAAGACGCGCAGGTCCCAGATGATCTGCAGCAGGAACACGATCGCGATCACCGGCTTGATCATCGGCAGGATGATGCCGAAGAAACGCTGGCGACCCGTCGCGCCGTCGAGCTGCGCGGCCTCCAGCACCTCGTCGGAGACCTGGGTGAGGCCGGCGAAGGTGGAGAAGGCGACGAAGGGAACCGACATCCAGATCACGATGACGCTCGCGACCAGGAAGAAGGTCGCGGGGGTCTCGAGCCAGTTGAAGCGGTTCATGTCGACGCCCGGCACGAGGTCGAGCAAGAAGTTGACGGCGCCGCGGCGGCGGTCGAACAGCCAGATCCACACCGTCATCGCCGCGACGACGGGCATCGACCAGGCGAGCAGCAGCGAGATCTGCAGGATGATGCGGGGTGCCTTGCCCACCGCGTTCATGAGCAACGCGAGCAGCACGCCGACGCCGAGGGTGAGCCCCGCGGTCACGAGACAGAAGGCGATCGACTTGGCCACGACGGCCCAGAACGCCGGCTTCGACGCGAGCTCGAGGTAGTTGTCGAGGAACACGAACGGTGCGGCCTTGCCGAACTGCTGTTGCAGTCCGTACTCCTGCGTCGAGGTGACGACCTGCCAGACGAGCGGGTAGCCCATGCCCACGAGGAGGATGCCGACGGCCGGGATGAGCAGGAGGTAGGGCGCACGGTTCGAGCGTCGCCGGTCGACGGTGGCGGTCACGGGGTGCCTCTCGGTTGGTGGTGACGCTGGTCGAGCAGCGCGGCGGAGCGAGTCCGGCGCTACTCGACCAGCGGTCGTCGGGAACGCCCGACTAGCCGTTGATCAGCTCGTCGATCTTCTTGTCGTACTCCTCGGCGAGCGCTTCGACGTCGCCGCCGCCGTTGACCTTGCCGAAGAACTCCTCGAGCAGGCCCGAGCCCTCGACCGCGGCCCAGCCGGGTGCGGCCGGGGTGAGCTTCGACTCGGCGGCCGAGTCGATGAGCGCGGTGGCGAACTGGTCGTCGCCGAGCGACGACGCGTAGTCGAGGTTCGCCGGGCCGAGGCCGTTCTCGCCGAGCATCTTCTGGTATTCCTCGGAGAAGACGATCTTCATGAGCGCCTTGGCCGAGTCCTGCTTCTTGCTCGCCGCGGAGATCGCGATGTTCGACCCGCCCGCGAACACGGGCGCCACGCCGCCGTCGATGCCCGGCAGCACGAAGGTGCCGAAGGTGGCGTCGTTCCATGTGTTGACCACCTTGGTGGCGTCCTTCGGGTCGGGCGACGGGTCGCCGATCGACCAGTGCGCCCAGCCGGGTGCGATGATCGTGGCGGCCTCGGGCGCGCCCGTGCTCTCGTTGTTGTTGATGTTGACCCACGGGGTGCTGTCGGCCTCGGTGACCGGCGCGAGCGAGGCGTCGGCGAACAGCGTCTGCAGCTGGGTCAGCCCCTCGACCGTCTTGGGGTCGGAGAGGCTCGACTTCCAGTCGTCGCCGTCCTTCACCGCGAGCTCGCCGCCGTTGGCGAAGATCCACGAGACGCCGTTGCGCCAGTCTTCGCCGCCGATGTAGAAGCCGCTCTGGCCGTCGGTCGTGAGCTTCGCCGCGGCGTCGTTGAACTCCGCGAGGGTCGTCGGCACGGTGATGCCGGCCTTCTCCCACACGTCCTTGCGGTAGAACATGTAGCGCGAGCCGAAGTAGTACGGCAGCGCGTACTGCTTGTCGTCGACCGAACCGACCTCGACGAACGACGGCAGCAGCTTGTCGCCGCCGAGCTCGTCGTACATGTCGCTCAGGTCGGTGAACGCCCCGGCGTTGGTGAAGGTGGGCGCCCAGGTGTTGCCGATCTCGACGACATCGGGGGTATTCTCGGCATCGGGGAGAGCCGTGGTCAGCTTTGCGAGAGCATCGGTCCACGACTGCTCTTCGATCGTCAAGGTGCCCCCGGTCGCGTCTGCGTACTCTGTCTTAAGGAAGTCGCGCAGCGCGTCCGGGGTGTCACCGCCGTTCAGCCACAGCGTGATGTCTTTCGCGTCGGCCCCGCCGGATGCGTCGTCGCCCGACGCGCACCCCGCGAGCATGAGGGCAGCGGCGGTTGCTGCCGCGACCGCCACGATCCTTTTCTTCATGTCGTACTCCTTTGTATCGATGGACTTGCGATGTGCTCAGGAGACCCCGAGCTGGCCGGAGAGCACCACGACGGCCGCGCCGCGCATGACGATGTCCTCCCCGAGGGTTGTCATCCGCAGCGTCAGGTCGCCGTGGAACTCGGCCATCGTGCGCGCGCGGAGGGTTTCGATGACGGCCTCGGTGAGGGTGCCGTCGAGCAGCCCGGTCGGCCCGCTCAGCACGACCTCCGAGAGGTTGAGTGCGCCGACGATGGGCGCGAGCGCGATTCCGAGCCGTTGGCCCGCCTCGCGCAGGATCGTGGACCGGTCGTCGGATGTCGCGGCCGCCGCGATGGCCGCGTCGAGCCGGGGCGTCGAGAGCCACGTCTCGAGGCAGCCGTGCTTGCCGCACACGCACTCCGCCCCGCCGTCCGTGCCCACGACGACGTGCCCGATCTCCCCCGCCGCGAACCGGCTGCCGTACAGGGTGCTGCCGTTGAGCAGCAGCCCCGCGCCCACGCCGTGCCCGACCTTCACGAGCATCAGGTCGCCGTCGGCCGCCCCGAAGCTGTGCTCGGCGAGCGCCGCGGCGTTCGCGTCGTTGATCACCTGCACCGGGAGGCCGAAGCGGTCGGCGAGCAGCCGCTGCAGCGGCACGTCGGCCCAGCCGAGGTTGGGCGCCGAGAGCACGACGCCGTCGAGGTCGACCACGCCGGGCGAGCCGACGCCGACGCCGAGGATCGGCAGGGTGGCCGCGCCGACGAGCGACTCCACGAGCGAGATGACTTTGGCCGTGGCATCCGCCCCGGTGCTCGACTCGAGGGCCACCTCGGCGCGCGAGATGATCTGGCCACGCAGGTCGAGCACGGCGCCGCGGAAGATCGCGAACTCGCTGAGGTCGACTCCGATGATCTGGAAGGCGAGGCCGTTGAGCTCGAGCAGCGTCGCCGGCTTGCCCGGACGGGCGTCTTCGCGCTGGCCCATCTCGAGCACGAGGCCCTCGACGATGAGCTCGGCGACGAGGTCGGAGACGGTGACCCGGGTGAGGCCGGTCTCGCGGGCGATGTCTGCGCGGCTCTGCTGGCCCGACAGGTAGAGGGTCTGCAGCACGAGGGAGCGGTTGTGCCCGCGGGCGTGCTCGGGCAGCAGCTTGCTGCTCGGGCGCAGGGTGCGGCCGCTCGGGAATCCCTGGCGCTGCGGCGCCGCGAACGGGAGCTTCTGGGTGGTCACCCTACTTCACGCTCCCCGCGGTGAGCCCGCCGACGAGACGCTTCTCGATGAGCATGAAGAGGATGACGACGGGCACGATCGCGACGATCGAGACGCCGAAGACGTACTGCCAGCTCGTCGCGTACTGCCCGACGAACTTGGTGAGCGCGACCGACAGCGGCTGGTTGCCCGCCGTGGAGAGGATCACGAGCGAGGCCGCGAACTCGTTCCAGCACGACACGAAGGTGAAGACGATCGCGGTGACGATGCCGGGCCAGACCAGCGGCAGGTTGATGCGGAACAGCACGGTCCAGCGCCCGGCGCCGTCGAGCTGGGCCGCCTCGTCGATCTCCTTGGGCACGCCGGCGAAGAAGCTGTGCATGATCCAGACGGCGAACGACAGGTTGAACGCGGCGTTGATCAGGATCATCGCGAGCCAGGTGTCGCTGATGCCGAGGAACTGGAACTCGCGGAACAGGCCAGAGGTGAGCACCGCCGGCTGCAGCATCTGGGTGACGATCACGAGGAACAGGAAGACGAGCCGGCCGGGGAAGCGGAAGCGCGCCGTGTAGTACGCGGCGGGCAGCGAGACCGCGAGCACGAGCAGCGTCGCGAATACCGCGATGACGATCGTGGAGATGAGGTTCTGCACGAGCGGCGTCTCGGGCGTCGACCACATCGTGAAGTAGTTCTCGGGGTGCCACTCGGTCGGCAGGAAGGTCGGCGGCACCTGCAGGATTTCGCTCTTCGACTTGAGCGAGCTCACGAACATGAGCAGGTACGGGGCGACGAAGACGATCAGCACCACGAGCCCCGCGACCATGCGCCAGGCGACGGATGCGGCGCTGACCTGGTCGGCGGTGAACCGGCGCCGGCGGGCGGCGTGCACTGTGCTGGCGGTCATCTCACACCTCTTTCATGGGTTTGACGACGCGCACGTAGACCGCGACGATCGCGAGCACGATCACGAAGCCGACGACGCTGAGCGCGCTCGCGACGTCGATCTTGTGGTCGGTCTGGATGTACTTGAAGATCAACGTCATCACGGTGTCGGCGTCGTAGCCGGGTATCGAGCCGGTCATCACCTTGAGGATGGGCAGCGAGTTGAACACGTTGATGATGTTGATGAGGATGGCGACGGCGAGCGCGCTGCGCAGCTGGGGCAGCACGATCGCGAAGTAGGTGTGGCGCCGCCCGGCGCCGTCGATCTTGGCCGCCTCGAAGACGTCTGCCGGGATCGTCTGCAGCCCGGCGAGGATCGTGTACGTCGTGAAGGGCAGCGACACGAAGACCGCGATGCCGATCGACCAGCTGAAGGCGGAGACGGCGTTCTTGGTGAAGCCGTACGGCGTCTCGAGGATGCCCGTCTGCACGAGCGCCTCGTTGATCAGCCCGTAGAACGGGTCGAGGCCGTAGTAGACGACGAGCGTCGTCATCACGACGCTCGCCGCCCACGGCACGATGACCGCCATGCGGACCAGCTGGCGTCCGGGGAACGCCTTGTTGAGCAGCTGGGCGAGGGCGAGCGAGATCAGCACGGTCAGCACGACCACGGCGACGACCCAGACCAGGGTGCGCGCGAGCACTCCCCAGATCGGGTCGAAGTCGAGCAGCGACTGGTAGTTGTCGAAGCCGGCCGACCCGCGGTCGACCCCCGACTGGCTGATGTCGCGGGTGGAGTTGTAGAACATCACCGCGGCCGGGAACAGGACGACGCCGAAGATGAGCACGAGGGCCGGTGCGATCCAGGGAAGCGCGAGCATCAGGTCTTTCGACGTGGTGCCTGCCGCCCGCCGGCGGCGCACGGTGGTCGCCGCCGGCTCGAGTGGTGCGTTGGTCATCGTGCTCATTTCGGTGTCGTTCGGATGTCGCGGACCGCCGTCGTGCGGAGGGCTAGCCCTCGTCGGACTTGGCCTGGATCTCGGTCAGCACGGCCTTCGGGTCTTTGCCCTGGGCCAGCTGTCCGACGAGGCTCTTGAACGCGGCATCCGTCGCCGACCAGTTCGGGTTGGTGCTCGGGTAGAACTGGGCGCTGGGCAGCGCGTCGAGGAAGACCTTGAGCTTCGGGTCGTCGGCGAGCTGTTCGCCGCCGGAGACCGTGGTGGGCAGGAAGCCCTCGGTGGTGACCCAGTTCACATAGACGTCGGGCGTGTAGAAGTAGTCGAAGAACTTGGTGATGGCGTCTTTCTTGTCGCCGTCGTTCTTGAACGCCATCAGGTGGTCGGCAACGCCGAGCGTGAACTCTTCGCCGTCCTTCGTCGGGATCGGCACCATCGAGTAGTCCAGGCCGGGGTTCTTCTCCTCGATCTGGCCGACCGTGGGCGGCAGACCCTCGATCATGCCGATCTTGCCCTGGATGAACACGTCGATGAGCGGGGTGCGGTCGGTGGCTCCGGCGTCGGGCTGGGTCGCGCCCTCGTCGACCATCTTCTGGATGAAGGTGGCCGCCTCGAGGTTCTCGGGGGTGTCGATGGAGATCTTGTCGGCGTCGCCGAACGTTCCTCCCCCGCCCATGAACCAGATGGCCGACTCGGCCTGGGCCTCCTCGGAACCGAGCGGGAGGCCGTACCCGTAGGTCGACGGCAGTCCGAGCGCGTTGATGGCCTTGCCCGCTGCGAGCAGGTCGTCCCAGGTCTTGGGCGCCTCGACCCCGGCCTGCTTCAGCAGGTCGTTGTTGACGAAGAGCGTGCGCGACGATGCGATGAGCGGCAGCCCGTACTGGGTGTCGCCGACCGACGCGCTCTCGACGAACGACTTCTGGAAGTCGGCGCGCGTGTCGTCGGAGGTGACGTCGGAGACCGGGTAGAGCAGGTCGTCGGCGGCGAAACCGGCGAACGGGCCGCCGTTCATGATGTCGGGGGCCTTGTCGCCCTGCACCTTGGTGGTCACCACGTCGTTGAGGTTGTCCCACGACTGCACCTCGAGGTTGACGCTGATGTCGGGGTACTTCTTCTCGAAGCCGTCGATGACGCCTTCCCAGAGCTTCTGGGTACCGTCGGAGTACGAGGGAACGAGGAGGTCGATCGACTTGCTGTCGCCGTCGCCGCCGGATGCGTCGCTGAATCCGCACGAGCTCAGGGCCATGGATGCGATGGCGGCGGTCGCGATGACCGCTCCGATCCTGGTGGACTTGTTCATGATTTCCTTGTCTCGAGAAACATGTTTCCGCCGTCGGGATGGGCGGCGGAGTGGTGCAGGACGAATAATCTGATTGTTAGTGAACCTTACGAACTATGTTCACGCAAGGGATCCTGCGATATTCGTTAGGACTGTTTACAAATCCGTTACACGCCGAAACGCGGCCGAATCATGCCCCTCGGCCGCCGCTTAACGAGACCCGCCCCGGCGGGTGGTGCGCACTGGGAAGTGCACCACCCGCCGGGGCGGGGAACCAGTCGATCAGACGCGCCTTAGAAAATGATCCAAACGAGTTCGCTCGAACTCTTCGAGGCCGCGACCGTGGCGCTGCCGCCGTAGCTCGCCTTGACCGAGTAGATGCCGGCGCCGAGCTTCGGCAGCGTGTAGGTCAGCTTCCCCTTCGCGTCGGTGCCGAGCGTGACATCCACGGCCTTTCCGTTGACGGTCACCGTGACGGTTCCGGCCGGCGGCTGGGGCGCGGCGCTCGTGACCGTGACGGTGGCCCGGATCTTCTGCCAGGAGAACCCGACGTGCGGGCTCAGCGACAGTTTCGTGGCCGAGGCGAACAGCGCCGTCACCGGCGCGGAGGTCGCGCTGGCCGGGGTGAGGCCGTCGCCGGTCGCGGTGACCACGACCGTGATCGCCTTGCCCTGGTCGGCCTTCGTCACCGTGTACTTCGTGGCCGTGGCGCCGGCGATGTCAGCGCCGTCGGCCTGCCACTGGTACGAGAAGGCCAGCCCCTCGGTGTCCCACTCGCCCGGGGTCGCGGTGAGCGTCGACCCGACGGTCGGCGTTCCCGAGATGGTGGGCGGAGCGGTGTTCACCGGGGCGTCGGGCGCGGGCGCCTCGCCCGTCGCGACCTCGACCGCGGTGTAGGCGCCGGTCTCGCCGTACCGCACCACCCCGACGTAGGTCGAGAGCGGCGCGAGGTCGGCCCACGACGCGGTGTAGGTCGACGGCACGCCCTGCACGCCCGCGATCACCGGCGGCGTGAGAGTGAGCGGAGCACCGCCCGGCAGCACCGAGGTGACGACGGCGTCCCACGCGGTCGACGGGTTGGCCGAGAACACGTCGACCACCATGCGGTAGCCGCCCGCCTCGGGCGCGACGATGTCGACCCGCTCGTCGGCGGACCCGGACGCCGACTGCCACACCGCGACCGGTTGGCCGGCGGCGTCGAGCCGGTAGACCGTGAGGTCGAGGTCGGCGAGGTCGTCGACGGCGTCGAGGTCGAAGCGCGCGAACTCCGCGCCGGCCGCCACGGTGGTGTCGTAGCTCACCCGGGCGTTCTTCACGCCCGATCCGGAGTGGCCGGGCGCCGTGCCGGTCGGGTCGGGCAGGAGCGCGCCGAGGCTGAGTCCGGATGTCGCGAGCGGGATGTCTCCCGTGCCGCCCGGGGTCACGGTCACGTCGACGGAGCCCGTGGTGCCCGTTCCCTCCGCGTCGGTCGGCGCGACGATCGTCGCCGGCCGCACCGCGATAGGGCTGCGCACGGTCGTGTCGCCCGAGGTCCACGTGAGCGAACCCGTCGAGAAGGCGTCGAGCGGGGCGTCGGTGCGCGACAGGGTCACGGTGAACGGCTTCGACTCGCCCGCGGCCCCGAAGCTGAGCACGCTCGGTTCGACGACGGCGGTGATGCCGTCGAGACCCTCGATCGACGCCGTGAATTCGCCGGCCTGGGTCGAGGTCACCGTGCGGGTGATCGTCTCCGGGGCGGTGAGGGTGCCGATCGAGATGGACGCGAGGTTGAGGTTGCTCGGGTCGACCGGGTCGACCCCGAAGTCGTACCCGATGGCCTGCAGGTAGGCGGCCCAGTCGGACGGGCCGTTCAGGTAGAGCAGCCCGGGCTCGAAGAACTTCGTCGGGTCGACGTGTCCGGCGCCCTGCGCGAAGGGGTCGGTGATCTCGGTCCCGTCGGCGTCGACCGTGTCGTAGGCCGACGTCATCATCGCCGACTTGACCTCGGCCGGAGTCGCGTTCGGCCGCTCGCCGAGGTAGAGCGCCGCGGCACCCGCGATGTGCGGGCTCGCCATCGACGTGCCGCTCAAGAACTCGAACGTGGGCGTCGCGCCCTCCTGGTTGGGGCCGGCCGCGAGGATCGCCACTCCCGGGGCCGTGATGTCGGGCTTCAGGATGTCGCTGCCGTCGGCCTCGACCGGACCGCGCGACGAGAACCCGGCGAGCGCCGGCGTCGGGGGCTCGTAGCTCGTCGAGTTGCCGTTCGTGAGCGTGACGGTGGCGCCGGGGGTCGCAGCGTAGGCCACGATCGGGGCGCGGAACCGGGCGTCGACGTGCACGGTGGGGATCGAGTGCGCGTCGGGGTCGATCGAGCTCGGCGACGGGTTGGTGAGCACCATGCCGATGCCCCCGATCCGCTTCACCTCGGCCGACTTGGCCGTGCGGTCGACGGTGCCGCGGTCGCAGACCACGATCGCGCCGCCCGCCGGCAGCAGGGCCGGGTCGAGGCTGCCCGGGGCGCAGAGCGCGGCCTGCGCGCCCGCGGCACCCGCGGCCGCTATCGCCGTCGAGTTGACGACGAGCCCGGTGACCGGGTCGGTCACGGTGATGGTAGAGCCGACGAACGCCTGCCCGTCGCCGAGCGTCACCGTGCCGTAGTAGCTCGGGATGGTGCTCGCGGCGACGGTCGTGATCCACGGCGAGGCGTTGTCGAGCGTCGTGGCACCGGGGCCGGAGTTGCCCGCGGAGGCCGCCACGAAGATGCCGGCGGCCGCGGCGCCGAGGAACGCGTCATCCGTCGCCGAGTAGGTGGTCTGGGCCGCTCCCCCGCCGATCGAGAAGTTGAGCACGTCGACGCCGTCGAGCACCGCCTGGTTGATGGCGGCGAGCATGTCGGTGGTGGTGCAGCCGTCGTCGGTCGTGACGCCGTCGTCCGGTCCGGACCAGCACACCTTGTAGGCGGCGATCTTGGCCGCGGGCGCGACGCCCGAGATGGAGCCGAAATCGCGGCCGAGCACGTCGGCCGCGGTGCCGTAGTTGCCGACGGCCGTCGATCCGGTGTGCGAGCCGTGGCCGTCGCCGTCGCGGGGCGAGACGAATTCGCCCGGTCCGGTCGAGGCGTCGCCGATGTTCGCTGCGCCGAATCCGTTGAGGTAGTAGCGCGCCCCGACGATCTTGGTGCTGCAGTCGTCGGCGGCGAATTGCTCGCCCGCCTGGCAGGTGCCGGTGAACGTGCCGCCGTCTCCCTTTGCGTAGCTGATGGTGTTCTCGCCCGAGAGGTAGGGCTGCGCACCCGCCGCCGTGCCGAGCGGGTCGCCGGCGAACGCGGGGTTCTCGGGGGCGATGCCCGTGTCGAGCACGCCGACGACCACGCCGGCTCCGGCCTGGTCGGCGCCGCCGACCGCGGCCCAGACGCCGCCGTCGCCCTCGAGGCCGAGGAACTCCGTCGACGGCGTCGCGGTCACGTGCTTGAGCTCGTCGGGAGTGATGGCGAGCACGTCACGGCTCGACGCGAGCTGCGCGGCCTGGGCCGAGGTGAGGTCGGCGGCGAAGCCGTTGAGGGCCATCGTGTAGGAGTAGTCGATGTCGGCGCCGACGGCGGCCGCGACATCCTTCTGCTTGGTCTCGAGATAGTCGCTGTAGCTCTGCGCCGGCGCCTTGCGGGCGTTGAGCTGGTCTCCCGGGTCGGGGGTCGTCGCCTGGTAGCCGGTGATGCCGCCGTCATAGGTCGCTACGGCACTGTCGGTGAGCGTCACCACGTAGCGCCCGGGCTCGAAGGTGGTCTGCGTCACCGCCCCGCCCGGCTTCACCGGGGCGGCGACCGCCCCGGCTGCCGTACCGACGACGACCGCCGAGGCTACGAGCCCGGTGGTCGCCACGGCGGCGAGGAATGTACGGATGGACGATGGGGCCGACAGGCCGCCCGGGGGTTTGCTCACAGGTTGGATCCTTCGTTGGAAAGGGAACGGACTCTATGAGGCAGTCGGGCCTGCGCACCCGCTCACCCTAACCGGGAAAACGTCCCCCGAACAGGGGTGAAATGAGAACGTCACATTTCGTGTTGCTGAGCGTCGGCTGGCTGTTCCTGTGGATGCGCTGGCGTTTCGGATTTCGCCTAGGCATTCACCGGCGCTCTCGACATGCTTGAACCGACAACTTTTGGCTCCACTGTCGACCGACCAGAAAGCAGAACCATGAACACGCAACGCGCAAAGTACCCCATCGCGATCCTCAGCGGACTCGCCCTCGTGGGCGGTCTCGCCGGTTGCAGCACCGCCGCCGAAAGCACGGCGTCGACGAGCGGCGGCGACTCCGGTTCCTCGGCCGCACCCCAGACCGATGCGCCCGCGGGCACCGGCGGCTACAAAGACGGCGAGTACACCGAGAAGGGCGACTACCAGTCCCCCAACGGCAACGAAGAGGTCACGGTCACCGTGACGCTCGCCAGCGACGTCATCACCGCGGTCAAGGTGGTCGGCGACGGCGACAACCCCAACTCCAAGCTGTACCAGGGCAAGTTCGCCGACGGCATCGGCGACGTGGTCGTCGGCAAGAAGATCGACGACATCAAGGTCGACAAGGTCGCCGGTTCGTCGCTCACGAGCGGCGGATTCAACGACGCCATCGACGCGATCAAGGCCGACGCTGCCAGCTAGCCACCGCTTCGAGGCGATCGGCACGCAGTGGCAACTCGACACCGTCGAGGCGCTGCCCGCCGATCTCCTCGGGCAGATCGCCGCCCGCGTCGAGGCCTTCGACCGCACGTACTCGCGTTTCCGTGACGACTCGCTCGTCACCACCATCGCCCAGAAGCCGGGACGCTACGAGTTCCCCGACGACGCCGCACCGTTGTTCGAGCTCTACCGCGCCCTGTACGAGGCGACGGATGCCGCGGTCAGCCCCCTCGTCGGACGGGCGCTCGAGACGCTCGGGTACGACCGCGGCTACAGCCTGCGGCCGTCGGCGCAGCGGGCGGCCGTGCCGCGCTGGGAGGACTCCTTCGCGTGGGACGGCCGCGCGCTCACGACCCTGCGCCCCCTCGTGCTCGACGTCGGCGCCGCCGGCAAGGGCTACCTCGTCGACCTCGTCGGCGGGGTGCTGCACGACGGCGGAGTGCACCGGTTCGTGATCGACGCGAGCGGCGACATCCTGCACGCGGGCGGGCCGCCGATACGCGTCGGCCTGGAGCATCCGCACGACCCGACCAGCGTCATCGGCGTCGTCGAGTTGGCCGACGGCTCGCTCTGCGCCTCCGCCTCCAACCGCCGCACCTGGGGCGACGGCCTGCACCACGTGCTCGACGCGACGACGGGACTGCCCACCGGCTCCGTCATCGCCACCTGGGCCATGGCCTCGACCGGGCTCGTCGCCGACGGCCTGGCCACCGCGCTCTTCTTCGCCGATCCCGCCCGGCTGGCAGAGCGCTTCGACTTCGATTTCGTGCGCATGTTCGCAGACGGGCGCATCGAGCGCTCGGAACACCTGGATGGAGAGTTATTCCTATGAGACGTTGGCTGGATAGAGTCACCGGGCGCGTCACCATGTACCGACTGGTACTCGTGGTGCTCCTCGCCACCGCCGTGCTGGCCGTCGCCCTCTCGGCGGCGGGCCAACTCGCGTTCCCCGTGGTCGACCTGCTCGCGACCGCGGTCGTGGCGGTCGCGGTGAGCTTCGCCACGAGCTGGCTGTTCGCGCTGCTGTTCCGGGTCAAGCCGCACCCCGAGTCGTCGCTCATCACCGGACTGCTGCTGTTCTTCCTGTTCTACCCGAGCTCCGGCGTGACCGAACTGCTCGGCGTCGCCCTCGGGGCGACGGTGGCGAGCGCGTCGAAGTACCTGCTCGCGCTGCGCGGCCGGCACATCTTCAACCCGGCCGCCATCGGCGTGTTCGTCGTCTCGCTGCTCGGGCTCAACGTCGCCGCCTGGTGGGTCGCGACCGGCCTCCTGCTGCCGATCACGGCCGTCGGCGCCTTCCTCGTGCTCTACCGGTCGCGGCGCATCCCGGTGGGCCTGACCTTCGTGGTGATCGCCGCCGCCCTCGTGACGATCCGACTGGTCTCGTCGGGGCAGGGGGTCGGTGACGCCCTCGTCTCCGCGTTCACGCAGTTCCCGATCGTGTTCCTCGCCGGCTTCATGCTGAGCGAGCCGCTGACCCTGCCGCCGCGCCGGTGGCAGCAGCTCACCGTGGCCGCCGTGGTGGCCGTGGTCTTCTCGACCGTGTTCGGCTTCGGGCCGATCACCAACACCCCCGAGTTGGCCCTGCTGGTGGGCAACCTGCTCGCGTTCGTGTTCGGGCAACGCCGCGGCATCCGTCTCGATTTCGTCGGCAAACGGCAGCTCACTCCGACCTCGTGGGAGCTCGCCTTCGATCCGGCCCGCCCCGTGCGGTTCCGGCCCGGCCAGTACCTCGAGCTCACCGTGCCGCACCGGGGCGCCGACTTCCGGGGCAGCCGTCGCATCTTCAGCATCTCGTCGCCGCCCACGCCCGACGCACCGCTCACCGTCGCGCTGAGCGTGCCCGAGAAGCCGTCGAGCTTCAAGCGCGCCTTCCTCGAGCTCGAACCGGGGGCGCGCGTGCGGGCGACCGGCGTCGGCGGCGACTTCATGCTGCCGACCGACACGTCGACGCCCGTCGTGCTCGTCGCCGGCGGCATCGGCATCACGCCGTTCGCCAGCCAGCTCGCCCACGACCACACGGCGGGTCACGACCGCGACGTCGTCGTGGTGTACGCAGTGCGTGACAATGCCGAGCTGGGCTACTCCGACCTGCTCGAGCGGTCGGGCGTGCCGGTGGTGCTCGTGAGCCCATCGCGGCCCGAGAACCTGCCGCACAACTGGGTGTGGGCGGGCAGCGGCCGCATCACGGGCGACCTGCTGCGCGACTCGGTGCCCGGGCTCGCCGGCCGACGCGCCTTCGTCTCGGGCCCGCCCGGTCTCGTCGCCGACATGCGCGCCGCCCTCCGCGGCCTCGGCGTCAAGCGCATCACGGCCGACTACTTCAGCGGCTACTAGCCCCCGCACCACTCCGGGAGGGCAACAGCGCGCGCTGGCGCCCGTACTGTAGCCCTCCCGGAGGATGGCCGCGAGCGACCGGCGGCATTAGGGGGTTTGCGCCGGCGCGATTAGGTTGGGTGAGCAAACACCACAATCTCAGGGAGAATCTTGGCTACTTCACGCCGCACCATCGCAACCGCGTTCGCCGGCCTGACCTTCGCGAGCCTCGTGCTCGTCGGATGCTCCAGCGGAGGCTCTATCGTCAAGTCCGACTCGGGCGACAAGGGCGGCGCCTCGAGCCAGTCCACCGAGGAAGCCTGCACCGTCCTGAAGGATGGCGTCACCGGAACCATGACCGACCTGCAGTCCGGCCTCGCCGAACTGCAGTCCGATCCCGACAAGGCAGCCAAGGCCGTCGGCACCCTCGCCGCCGCGTTCGAAGACACCGCAAAGGACGTCAAGAACAAGGACGTGCGCACCGTGGCCGACGACGCGACCGACGCGCTGAACACCTTCAGCACGCAGATCACCGCCTACGCGGCCGACCCGACCTCGGTCGACCAGGCCTCGGTGACCGACGCGGCGACCGCCGTGCAGACGTCGTTCACGAAGCTCGGCGCGACCTGCCCGTAGGCCCGGTCAGACGAGTTCGGCCAACGCCTGTTCGACGCTCATCCCCCTGCGGGATGCGGCGTCGAGCAGGCGTTCGTGCTGTGCCGGGGTGAGACGTGCCGTGACCTCGACGAACACCGCGGCCGGATCCTCCGGCTGGTCGTCGAACGAGAACAGCGACGGCGCCTCGGCGGCCGGTGCGACCGCGTCCGCGTCGGGGGTCCAGGCCACGATGGGGGAAGCGGCATCCGCCTCTCCGTCGCGGTGCCATCCCGGGCCGGCGGGGACCGGGCGTCCGCGCTGGAACGCCTCCGACGCCGCCCGGGCGCGGGCGTCGGCAGCCTCGTTGAGCGGGTGGTTCGCGTGCCCCTTGACCCACTCGAAGCGGTAGGTGCGGCCGACGAGCGCCTCGTCGATCTCCTTGAGCAGTTCGACGTTCATCACGGGCTTGCCGTCGGCCTTGCGCCAGCCCTTGCGCTTCCAGCCCGACATCCACTTGGTGACGCAGTTGATCACGTACTGGCTGTCGCAGAGGATCAGCAGGTCGTCGTCGAGGTGCGCGGTCGCGCGGAACAGCTGCAGCACGGCCATCAGCTCGCCCTGGTTGTTCGTCGCGTGCTTCCAGCCGCCCGCAGCCCAGCACCCGTCGTCGACGTACCAGGCCCAGCCGGCCGGCCCGGGATTGCCGAGCGCTGAACCGTCTGCCGCTGCGCGGATCGTCATGGGTGTGCCCTCTCGCCGGTCGAGCGTGTCGAAACCCAACCGGAGATCAACACTAAGCGGGCGGCCGCCGGTGGTGTAATCAGTGCATGATCCGTCGCCATCTCACCGCCGCCCGCTTCGTCGAGATGCTCTGCCTCGGCGGCGTCGCCGCGGTCGCCACCGGAGCCGCGGGCTGGTGGGAGTACGCACCGACCGTCGGCTGGGCGGTCGCCGCGCTCACATACTCCACGCACGTCTGGCTGCGGCTCGGCCGGCTCGACGCCGCCGGCACCCGCACGCACGCGAGCCGCGAAGACCCGGAGCGCGGGGTGACCGACGTGCTCATCCTCATGATCAGCGTCGCGAGCCTGTTCTCGGTCGGCTTCGTGCTCGTGCAGGCCTCCGAGGCCCACGGCTCGCGCGAGGCGGTGCTCGCCGGTCTGGCCGTCGTGAGCGTCGCGCTCTCGTGGATCCTGCTGCACACCCTCTACGCACTGCGCTACGCCCGGCTGTACTACGCCCACGGCAGCGGCATCTCGTTCAACCAAGACGAGCCGCCGCGCTACTCGGACTTCGCCTACCTGTCGTTCACGCTCGGCATGACCTACCAGGTGTCCGACACCAACATCAGCCGCTCCGACATCCGGGGAGCGGCGCTCGGGCACGCGCTGCTGTCGTTCCTGTTCGGGTCGTTCGTGCTCGCGACGACCATCAACCTGATCGCCGGGCTGTCGGGCTAGCGCCGGTTCAGAGCAGCCCGAGGGCCTCGACGGCCGCGCGCTCCTCGACGAGCTCGGCCACCGACGTGTCGATGCGGGAGCGAGAGAAGTCGTCGATCTCGAGGTCGGGCACGATCTGCCAGTCGCCGCCCTCCGACGTGACCGGGAACGAACTCACCAGCCCCTCCGGCACGCCGTACGACCCGTCGGACACGACTCCCGCCGAGGTCCAGTCGCCCGTCGGCGTGCCGAGCACCCAGTCGTGCATGTGGCCGACGGCCGCGTGCGCGGCGGATGCGGCAGACGACGACCCGCGCGCGGCGATGATCGCGGCACCCCGTTTCGCCACCGTGGGGATGAAGTCCTGCTCGACCCATCCGCGGTCGATCTCGAACCGCTCGCCGTCGATGCGCGCGTGCGACAGGTCGGGATACTGCGTGAGCGAGTGGTTGCCCCAGATCGAGAGCCGGGAGATGGATGACACGGGGGCACCCGTGGCGCCCGAGAGTTGCGCGAGCGCGCGGTTGTGGTCGAGGCGGGTCATGGCGGTGAAGCGCGCGGCCGGAACGTCGGGCGCGTGCGCGCTCGCGATGAGCGCGTTGGTGTTGGCGGGGTTGCCGACCACGAGCACCCGCACGTCGTCGGCGGCGTTGTCGTTGATCGCGCGGCCCTGCGGCGCGAAGATGGCGCCGTTCGCGGCGAGCAGGTCTGCCCGCTCCATGCCGGCGGCGCGGGGGCGTGAGCCGACGAGCAGCGCGGCGTTGGCGCCGTCGAAGGCGACGGACGCGTCATCCGTGATCTCGATATCGTCGAGCAGCGGGAAGGCGCAGTCGTCGAGTTCGAGCGCGACGCCTTCGGCGGTCTCGAGCGCCTGCGGCAGCTCGAGCAGGCGCAGGCTCACCGGGATGTCGGGGCCGAACATGGCGCCGGAAGCGATGCGGAACAGTAGGGCGTAGCCGATCTGGCCGGCAGCGCCCGTGACGGTGATGATCATGGTTCGAGCTTAAGCGGGTTGAGCCTGTCGAAACCGCCCTGGCCACAGGCTCCGGGCGATTTCGACAGGCTCAATCCGCGAAGACGGGCTACGCCAGGCGCGCGGCCAGGTTCTTGTCGAGGGTGTCGAGGAACTCCTCGGTGGTCTCCCACTTCTGGTCGGGTCCGACGAGCAACGCGAGGTCCTTCGTCATGTGACCGGCCTCGACACTCTTGATGACCACGTCTTCCAGCGTCTCGGCGAACTCGGCGAGCGCCGCGTTGTCGTCGAGCTTGGCGCGGTGCGAGAGTCCGCGGGTCCAGGCGTAGATCGACGCGATCGGGTTCGTCGACGTCGGCTTGCCCTGCTGGTGCATGCGGTAGTGACGCGTGACGGTGCCGTGTGCGGCCTCGGCCTCGACGACGGATCCGTCGGGAACAGACAGCACGCTCGTCATGAGGCCGAGCGAGCCGAAGCCCTGTGCGACGGTGTCGCTCTGCACGTCGCCGTCGTAGTTCTTGCAGGCCCAGACGTAGCCGCCCTCCCACTTCATGGCCGACGCGACCATGTCGTCGATGAGGCGGTGCTCGTAGGTGAGACCCGCGGCGTCGAACTTCTCCTTGAACTCGGCCTGGAAGATCTCCTCGAAGATGTCCTTGAACCGGCCGTCGTAGGCCTTGAGGATCGTGTTCTTCGTCGAGAGGTACACAGGGTAGTTGCGGGTGAGGCCGTAGTTGAGCGAGCTGCGCGCGAAGTCGCGGATCGAGGCGTCCTGGTTGTACTGCACCTGGGCGATGCCGTCGTCGGGTGCGTCGTAGACCTCGAACTTCATCGGCTCCGAGCCGTCTTCCGGCGTGAACTCGACGGTGAGCTTGCCCTTGCCCTTGAACACGAAGTCGGTCGCGCGGTACTGGTCGCCGAAAGCGTGGCGGCCGATGATGATCGGCTTGTTCCAGCCGGGCACGAGGCGCGGGATGTTCGAGATGATGATCGGCTCGCGGAAGATCACGCCGCCCAGGATGTTGCGGATCGTGCCGTTCGGGCTCTTCCACATCTTCTTGAGGCCGAATTCCTCGACGCGGGCCTCGTCGGGCGTGATGGTCGCGCACTTGACGCCGACGCCGTGCTTCTGGATGGCGTGGGCCGCGTCGATCGTGACCTGGTCGTCTGTGGCGTCGCGGTTCTCGATGCCGAGGTCGTAGTACTCGAGATCGATGTCGAGGTAGGGGTGGATCAGGGTGTCCTTGATCGCCTGCCAGATGATGCGAGTCATTTCGTCGCCGTCGAGTTCTACGACGGTGCCTTCTACCTTGATCTTGGACAAACGAATCTCCTCATTGATGAGCCGAGCTGGGATGCGACAACCAGCCTACTCGTTGCGCAAAAGTATCTCGACATCGAGACAGTTTTCGATTCAGGGAGGGGCGGATGCCGCAGCCTAGGCCTTGGGGCCGCCCGCGACGTACAGCACCTGCCCCGACACGAACGAGGCCTCCTCGCTCACGAAGAACGCGGCGGCGGCGGCGATGTCGGCCGGCTCGCCCGTGCGGCCAACCGGGATGTCTTTCGCGGCGGCCGCGAGGTAGTCGTCGAACGGCATCCCGATGCGCTCGGCGGTCTCCCTCAGCATGTCGGTGCCGATCACGCCGGGGGCGATGGCGTTGACGGTGACGTTGTACCGGCCGAGCTCGATCGCGAGGGTCTTGGTGAAGCCCTGGATGCCCGCCTTGGCCGCCGCGTAGTTCGCCTGCCCGCGGTTGCCGAGCGCCGAGGTGCTCGACAGGTTGACGATGCGCCCCCAGCGGGCCTCGACCTGGTGGGCCTGCACGGCCCGGCTCATGGCGAAGGCGCCGCGCAGGTGCACGCCGATCACCGCGTCCCAGTCGTCGTCGCTCATCTTGAAGAGCAGGCTGTCGCGCAGGATGCCCGCGTTGTTCACGAGGATGGTCGGGGCGCCGAGCTCGTCGGCCACGCGGTCGACGGCGGTGCGCACGTCGTCGGTGTCCGCGACATCCGCCCCGATACCGATGGCCGTGCCGCCCGCCGCGACGATGGCGTCGACCGTGGCGACGGTGTCGTGCGCGTTGCGGTCGAGCACCGCGACCCTGTGGCCCGCGGCGGCGAGGCGCAGCGCGATCGCGGCCCCGATACCCCGGGCGGCCCCGGTGACGATGGCTGTTCTCTGGGTTCCGGCGACGTCGCTCACCCGCACAGAGTAACAAACGGGTGCGATCACAGGCGGGCCGGGTTAGCCTGTTCGCATGCCTGAGTTGAAACTTGAAGAGTTGTCGGCCAAGACCATCGTGGCCGCAAACGGGCTCACGCTGCGCCCAGGGCAGGAACAGTTCGTCACCCCCACGTCGTACGCCATCGCCGACGCGTACATCGACCCGCTGACCTCGTGGCCGCGCGTCGTGCTCGACGACGACACCGTCGTCGGGTTCATCCGGGGCAATTTCGACCCGGACAATCCCCAGGACGAGTTCCGCAGCTGCCTCTGGCGCATCAACGTCGCCGCCGACGCGCAGGGCCTCGGGGTCGGCAAGTTCGCCGTCGAGGGGCTGGCCGACGAGGCCCGCAACCGCGGCTTCGAACGCCTCACCGTCATCTGGGAGCCGGGCGAAGAGGGCCCGGAGGAGTTCTTCAAGGCCGTCGGCTTCAGCATCATCGGCGAGACCCAGTACGGCGAGCACATCGGCGCGCTGGACCTGTAGGTGGCGCAGGCGCCCGGCGACGACTTCGTCTCGCGCGTGCTCGAGGTGGTCGAATCGATCCCCGAAGGCCGCGTCATGACCTACGGCGACGTCGCCGCCGCCCTCGGTTCGCGCGCGGCCCGCGCCGTGGGAACGGTCATGTCGCATTACGGTGCGGATGTCGCGTGGTGGCGCGTCATCCGGGCGAGCGGGCATCCCGCAGTCGACCACGAGTCACGCGCGCTCGAGCACTTCCGCACCGAGGGCACGCCGCTGCGCTGGTCGGGCGACGTGTTCCGCGTCGATCTGGCGGCCGCGCGGCATCGCGCTGGTTGAGCGAACCCGTGGATTGAGCGAACCCCGTGGATTGAGCGAACCCCGTGGATTGAGCCCGTCGAAATCCCGTCACGCGTGACCGGGGCCGGATTTCGACAAGCTCAATCCACGTAAGACACGCTCAATCCACGTAAGACAGCTCAATCCACGTAAGACACGCTCAATCCACGTAAAACTAGCTCAATCCACGTGGGGCTATACCAGCGAGTCGCGCCAGGCCGCGTGCAACTGGGCGAACCTCCCGGTGCCGGCGATCAGATCGCGCGGCGTGCCGTCTTCGACGATGCGCCCGTGTTCCATCACGAGCACGCGGTCGGCGATCGCGACCGTCGACAACCGGTGCGCGATGATGATGGCGGTGCGGTCGGCGAGCAGCGTCGTGAGCCCCTCTTGCACGAGTCGCTCGCTCGGTATGTCGAGCGATGCGGTCGCTTCATCCAGGATCAAGACGACCGGGTCGGCGAGGAAGGCGCGCGCGAACGACAGCAGCTGCCGCTGGCCGGCCGACACGCGTCCGCCGCGCTTGTTCACGTCGGTGTCGTAGCCGCCGGGCAGCGACTCGATGAACTCGTGCGCGCCGACCGCCTTGGCCGCGTGCACGATCTGCTCGCGGGTGGCGTCCGGCTTGCCGAGCGCGATGTTCTCCGCCACCGAGCCGGAGAACAAGTACGCCTCCTGGGTGACCATGACGATCGCGCGCCGCAGGTCTTTCGGGTGCAGCTGGCGCAGGTCGATGCCGTCGAGCGTCACCCGTCCGCGCGAGGGGTCGTAGAACCTCGCCATGAGCTTCGCGAGGGTCGACTTGCCCGCGCCGGTCGACCCGACGAGGGCGATGGTCTGGCCCGCCGGTATCGACAGGTCGAACTCGGGCAGGATCACGCGGTCTTCCTTGTAGGCGAACTCGACGCCCTCGAAGTCCACGGCGCCGTCCGCGCTCCACAGGTCGGTCGGCGAGACGGGGTCGGCGACGCCGGGCTTCTCCTCGAGCACGCCCGAGATCTTCTCGAGCGCGGCCGCGGCCGACTGGTACGAGTTGTAGAACATCGCCATGTCCTGCGCCGGCGCGAAGAACTGGCGCGTGTACAGCAGCGCCGCGAGCAGTGCGCCGATGGCGAGGCTCCCCGCCGCGACCCGCAGCCCGCCGGCCACGAGCACCACGGCGAGCGCCACGTTGCCGATGAGCACGAGGCCCGGGTCGAAGATCCCGAACAGCTGGATGACCTTGGAGTTCACGTCGCGGTAGTCCTCGACGAGGTCGCCGAACTCCTTCTCGTTGCGCTTCTCCTTGCGGAAGGCTTTCACCGCGCGGATGCCGGTCATCGTCTCGACGAACTGCACGATGAGACGGGCGGATGCCACGCGGGTGCGACGGAACAGCTGCTGCGAACGCTTCTGGAACCAGCGTGTGAGGAACGCGAGCGGCACGAGCGCCCCGAGCAGGATGAGCCCGCTCACGCCGTCGACGAGGAACATCGCGCCGGCCGTGAAGAGCATGTAAAGAGCGCCCTGCACCAGCTGGTTGATGCCCGAGTCGAGCAGCTCCTTGATCGCGTCGAGGTCGCTGGTCTGCCGCGAGATGATGCGGCCCGAGGTGTAGCTCTCGTGGAACTCGAGGCTCAACTGCTGCGTGTGCAGGAACACCCGCGTGCGCAGGTCGAACAGGATCGCCTGGCTGATCTTCGCGGTCAGCACCGTGTACCAGGCGATCAGTCCGGCGCCCACGACGCCCGCCACGAGGTAGGCGCCCACCGTGAGGCCGAGCGGCATCCAGTCCTGGCTCTCGAGCAACGCGGGCAGGCCCTTGTCGATGCCGTAGGCCACGAGCGCGGGGCCGGCCACCTGGGCGGCGGTCGAGACGATCACGACGAGCATGGTGAGGATGACGCGGGCGCGCTCGGGGCGCAGCAGCGAGCCGAGCAGCCGCAGCGAACGGGCGCGCACCTGCTTGCTCTCGGCCTTGCTCAGGTCGTTGCGTTCCTCGCCCTCGACCCCTTCTACTCCGGCGATGCTCATGCGCCCACCTCCTCGTCGTGTTCGTCCAGCTCGAATTGTGCGTCGGCGCGTTCCCGCTTCTCCTCGTCTTCGAGGCTGGAGATCACGAACCGGTAGTGGTCGTTGTGCGCCAGCAGGTGCGAGTGCGTGCCGACGGCAGTGATGCGGCCGTTCTCGAGCAGCGCCACCCGGTCGGCGAGCGTCACGGTCGACGGCCGGTGCGCCACGATCAGCGCGGTCGTCGACGCGAGCACCTTGCGCAGCGCCGCCTCGACGAGCGCCTCTGTGTCGACGTCGAGCGCCGACAGCGGGTCGTCGAGCACGAGCACCGACGGCTTGGCCGCGACGGCACGGGCGAGCGCGAGGCGTTGCCGCTGGCCGCCGGAGAGGCTGAGCCCCTCCTCGCCCACCATGGTGTCGAGCCCCGACGGCAGGTCGTAGACGAACTGCGCCTGCGCGATCTGCAGCGCCTCCGCGAGCTCGTCTTCGGTCGACTCGGGGCGGCCGAGCAGCACGTTGTCACGCACCGACGCGGAGAACAGCGTGGCGTCCTCGAACGCCATCGCGATGTGGGAGCGCAACTCGGTGCGGGTGAGGTCGCGCACGTCGACGCCGTCGATCTCGATCGCGCCGCCGGTCACGTCGTAGAGCCTCGTCGTGAGTGCGGTGAGGGTCGACTTGCCGCTGCCGGTGACCCCTACGACCGCCATGGTCTCGCCCGGTTCGAGCTCGAGCCGGATACCGTCGAGGATGTCGGCTCGGTCGAGCGGGGCATCCTGATACCGGAAATGCACGTGGTCGAAGACCAGGCGCCCGCGCGGTTCGGCGATGGTCTTGGGGTTCTCGGGGTCGGTGATGGTGTTCTCGGAGTCCATGACCTCGAAGAAGCGGTCGGTGGCCGTCCGGGTGTCGAACGTCATCGACAGCAGGAAGCCGATCGACTCGACCGGGAAGCGCAGCACCGTGGCGGTGGCGAAGAACGCGACGAGCTCGCCGACGCTGATCTGGCCGTCGGAGGCGAGCCACACGCCGCCGAGCAGGCAGAGGGCGAAGGTCACGTCGGGCACCAGCAGCAGCCAGAGCCAGATGCCCGCGATCGCGCGCGCCTTCTCGATCTCGGTTCCGCGCAGGTCTTCGGCCTGCGAGGCGAAGTTCTTGAGCGCGTACTTGCCGCGGCCGAAGGCCTTGAGCACGCGGATGCCGTGCACCGATTCCTCGACCGTAGTGGCGAGGTCGCCCGACTGGTCTTGGCTGCGGCGCGTGACCGTGGAGTACTTGTTCTCGAACAGGTAGCCGTAGACCCAGAGCGGGATGGAGCAGACCATGAAGGTCAGGCCGAGGATCCAGGAGATGTTCACGAGGAAGACGAACCCGACGAGGATCGTGATCACGTTGACGACGAGCAACACGAGGCCGAAGGAGATCCAGCGCCGGATGAGGCCCAGGTCGCTCACGGCGCGCGAGAGCAGCTGCCCGCTGGGCCAGCGGTCGTGGAAGCCGACGGGCAGGTCCTGCAGCTTGGCGTAGAGCGCGTTGCGCATGCGCGCCTCGATGTGGGTTCCCGGCGTCAGCACGAACCACCGGCGCAGGGCGATGAGCACGGCCTCGAGCACGCCGAGGCCGAGCACGACCGCGAAGGCCGGCCAGATCTGGCCGGAGTCGCCGGTCGACAGCGGGCCGTCGACGAGCTGCCGCAGCACCTGCGGGATGAGCAGCGCGACGACGCCCGCGACGAGCGCCGATGCCATGCCGAGGTAGATGCGCGGCAGTGCCGGCTTCGCATAGGGGTAGAGGCGGCGGATGGACGCGAAGGTGCCTCCGCGCGAGGACGTGTGACCGGTCTCGGTCGATGGAGCAGGCATGAGGGTGATCCCAGGGATAGAGCGCGACCGGGGCGAGGCGGTCGGAGAGGAGTGCGGTGTGGGTGACGGCGAGTGCGGCCCGTCGTGGTGTCAGCGGCTGACGGCTGTGCGTCGAAGCACTACACGGAACGCTTCGCGAGCGCGGCGGATTCCGGGGTGGCTGTCTGTGTCATGTCGTCCTCCCGGAGCTCGGCGGCCGCGCCGAGCGCGCAGCCCTCCAGACTAGACCGGGCCCGATTGCACGGCAAGCGTTTTCTGAGAACTTCTCCTCGAGGGCTGCTCAGCGGAGCGGCGCCTAGTGGAAGAAGTGGCGCTCGCCCGTGAAGTACATCGTGACGCCGGCCTTCTCGGCGGCAGCGATCACCTCGTCGTCGCGGATCGACCCGCCGGGCTGCACGACGGCGTGCACGCCCGCCGCGAGCAGCACCTCGAGGCCGTCGGCGAAGGGGAAGAACGCGTCGCTCGCCGCGACCGACCCAGAGGCGCGGTCTCCGGCGCGGCTGACCGCCAGCTGGCAGGAGTCGACGCGGTTGACCTGGCCCATGCCGACACCGACGGATGCACCGTCGTCGGCGAGCAGGATCGCGTTCGACTTCACCGAGCGCACGGCGCGCCAGGCGAACTCGAGGTCGGCGCGGGTGGCGTCGTCGGCTTCCGCGCCCGCGGCGAGGGTCCAGGTGCTCGAGTCGAAGTCGTCGTAGTTGTCGACCGACTGCACGAGCAGTCCGCCCGAGATCTGCTTGAACTCGGTGGTCTCCCGCGCGAAGTCGGCCGGCAGCTTGATCAGGCGCAGGTTCTTCTTGGTCGAGAGCAGCTCGAGGGCGGCCGGCTCGAAGTCGGGGGCCACGACGACCTCGGTGAAGATGCCGACGATGGTCTCGGCGGCGGCGAGGGTGAGCGTGCGGTTGGCCGCGATGACGCCGCCGAAGGCCGAGAGCGGGTCGCACTCGTGCGCGCGCAGGTGCGCGGAGGCGATCGGGTCGCCGGTTCCGCGGGCGACGGCGATGCCGCACGGGTTCGCATGCTTGATGATCGCGACGGCGGGCTCGTCGAAGTCCCACGCGGCGCGCACCGCGGCGTCCGCGTCGACGAAGTTGTTGTACGACATCTCCTTGCCGTGCAGCTGCTCGGCCTGGGCGATGCCCGTGCCGTGCTCGCTCACATACAGGGCCGCGTTCTGGTGGGAGTTCTCGCCGTAGCGCAGCACGTTGTTGAGGCTCGCGGTGACCGTGAACGTGTCGGCCACCTCGGACGGCTCGCCCGCCTCGTCCGCCTCGGTCGCGCCGGCGGTGCCGGTCGTCGCGACGTTCGCGGCGAACCATTCCGCCACGGCGGCGTCGTACGCCGCCGTGTGCGCGAAGGCGGCGCTCGCGAGGTCGCGGCGCTGGTCGAGGGTCGTGCCGCCCGCGGCGAGCGCCGCGACGATCTGCGGGTAGGCCGACGGCGACGTGACGATCGCGACGTTGGCGTGGTTCTTGGCCGAGGCGCGCACCATGGCCGGGCCGCCGATGTCGATCTGCTCGATCGCGGCGTCGCCCGTGATGCCCGCGGCGATCGTGGCGACGAAGGGGTACAGGTTCGAGACCACGAGCTCGAACGGCGCGATGCCCTGGCTCGCCAGTTCGCTCTCGTGCGACTCGAGGCGCAGGTCGGCGAGCAGGCCGGAGTGGATCACGGGGTGCAGCGTGCGCACGCGTCCGTCGAGCGACTCGGGGTAGCCGGTGACGTCGCCGACCTCGGTGACCGGGATGCCGGCCGCCGCGATGGCCGCGGCAGACCCACCGGTCGAGACGATCTCCACGCCGGCGGCGGCGAGGGCGGTCGCGAGCTCGACGAGTCCGGTCTTGTCGCTCACCGAGACGAGGGCGCGCTTGATCTCGACGA
>Ga0247809_1000179_pt1 | contig 33882 bp, 40 predicted proteins | sample UWRJL104311B1_FD_180951 | JGI IMG/M metagenome (GOLD analysis project Ga0247809, IMG submission 180951) | Plant litter microbial communities from Arlington Agricultural Research Station in Wisconsin, United States - UWRJ-L104-311B-1 | ecosystem: Environmental > Terrestrial > Plant litter >...
GCCGCACCGGCCGACCCACTTGATGCTCGACCAGCCGCACTCGGTGCAGCGGAAATTAGTGGTGACGCGGGCCATGGGCACAGCCTAGGCGAGGCCACCGTCACGCCCACGCACCGCAGCCCGGGGTGTGGAGAACGGACCCGCCATGGCTCGCGTGGGCGTGGATTCTGGATGCGGCGATCTCTGTACTAAGATCGTCCTCGGAACCGTGTCCGAGCGGCCGAAGGTGCAACTCTCGAAAAGTTGTGTGGGTGTTGAGCCCACCGTGGGTTCAAATCCCACCGGTTCCGCCAGACGTAAACCCCCTGCTTCCCTTGTAAACACTGGAATGCAGGGGGTTTTGTTCTGTCTACTTGCTGATCCGCAGTAACGCAGCGGTAACGGAACAATTGTGACCAGGTGTGAGCAAATGCCGCATTGCTCCGAATTCGTACGTCGATGCGCAGAGGGCCCGCCACGGCGTTGAGAATCTGAATGCACCAGTCATTTCAGAATCCTCACCTCGTTGCCTCGTATGCCGGGGAACGTGCTGTCCGTCGACAGTTGCATTGACTGCGGCCGTTGTTGCTTAGAACCAAACGCAATTCGAGCTTGAATGCGAGCGGCGAGAACTCCCCCAGGAAATCAAGCTGCACGCGCCTGCACATTCTTGGCTTTCGAAATGTGCATAGCTTCGAGAGTCGTTCAGGCGTTGTATGTGAAGGGGATGGAGCGTATTCGGCGCTCAAGTGCTGTGCACATTCTCCGTGACGACAACACAAGTTCCAGGAGTCCCCGCACGCGCAGTATTCGGGGAGATTCATGGTGAATAAGCACATCGGTACACATTCATTTGAACGGTGTTGACAGCGTCGCAAGTTTTCGGAAAGCGGTGGTACAAGCGGTACGGCAAACTTCTTGCGGCAATATCCGCGGAATCCCGGGAATTTTGGTTGTCAGGGTGCACCGTATTTGGCATTTCGAAGAATTGAGAAATACGGTACAAAGTCATTGCGCCTCGCAAAGGACGGAAGCGCTGCAGCGGCTAAACGTCGTCGTCGGTTCGTCGACTTCGTCGCCGTCGTCGTCAGAACTCCCGATCACTCCGCAGAGATGTGCATCACGGAAAGTCGTACGCCCGCCGTAGCCTCTTGTGGAGAAACGCAGGGCCGGCTGCTTCGTCTTCACGAGGAGCAACCATGAAAGTAATCCGATGGCAGACGCCTTGGCCGATGATCCAGATATCCGAGTCGGAGTGGATCATCATGCGTGACCACCCCGCACGGCCTGTAGCCCTCGTGCGGCACCTAGACGAGAAGCAGGATGAGAGCTACCGGGTTGTTCGGTGGGCGCCGCGGTCTGCTGACAGGCGATTGTTCGAATACTTCCCGTCTCTCGAAATGGCGGACATGGCGGTGACATTCATGGAGCGTGAACCCGACACCGGACGGCGGGCTCTAACCACGGAGCGCAGCCCGGAATGGAACCGTTTCGAACGCTGGTTCTGGTTGCAGGCGTCGGATCGTTTGGTGAACGATTTCCTGCCGGCGTGGGCGGTTCGCGAGCGCTTGGTGCGCCGTCCGGCGATGCAACAGGTGTAGCTGACTTCGCTCACGATAGGCGCCGGAAAAGGGGCCGTGGGTCCGATTTTCGAATCTATATGTGGCTTTCGTGGCGATTCCCTCCCTGTGGATAACTTCGGCAGCCATACGACAGTTTCGATAGTGTCCCGGCATGAAGTAATCCGAGCTCGATATCGGCACTCCAAACTGCCCAATTTGCTTATGCCCGCTCTGGCCGGCGGGCTCGGATGCAGCGCCATATTGGTTTTGCGCTCGTTGCAAAATGCCGGTGATCCTGTGAGTCGTCTTTCGCAGTTTTCACGGGCCGAGGGTATGTCGAGATGACGCTCGCCGGCCGGGTGCGCCAGGCGTACGACGAATGGACCAGCCACAACACTGGATGGATGATCGATGGCCTAGTCCTCAGCTACTACGCCGCGAAAGACGCTCCGTTGAATGAAATTACCGTTGTAGTCGGCATCGACTCCGACCTGAACGTCGAAGGTGAACTTCGGGACCTGCGGGCCAGGATTCAAACAGTCTGTCGTTCCTCGCTGGACGAGCCAGTGTCGATTGTCGTTCGCACTCTCGACTCGGGAATCATTGTCACCCAGTAGCGGAGATCGGGATCTCAAGCGAAATCGTCCAGCGGTTAGTCCGAGCCCGCGGGTTCGAGGTGAGGTGAAAGCTGCGGCAGAACTCACATCGGTACAGACCCTGCGGTGTCTTCCTTCCCGCTGGAGTGGATTGCTGGATGGAACGCAGAGCGAAGGCTGCAAGGCGACGCGACGGGTAGTAAACCTTGGTGCAGGTGGGCACGGAAGGACCTTTGGCTCCTGGTGCGCTCCGCCACATTGACGGCCGCATCCCGAGTCGTCCTTTATAGGCCGTCACCCAGAGACTCGTTGAAACGAGTTAACTGTTTCACTGAGTATGGCGGGCCGACACCAGAGTCGCAATCGAACCATTGGCGAGCCGTACCGACCGGCAGGCGATAGCGCACTGTCAGCACACCGGGGCACTGCTAGACGATTAGCTCGCGCTTCGCTGAGCTTGAGCGCTGCATGAAGCCTCGGATGGACTAGCTTGGTGGTGACGAGCGATTCGCTTGGCAAGATCGATTTCGATGTTGCCCGATCCTCGATAGCTCAATTGGCAGAGCAACGCACTGTTAATGCGTAGGTTCTTGGTTCGAGTCCAAGTCGAGGAGCTGACTGGGGCATGCGGGACTCCCACTGGCCCTGAACCCCCAAAGGTGAGGCCGTGATGCTCGACGCACATAAGCGCACGCCGCCGCTCCGTGCGGGTGCTGCCGCGGCCACCGTCCTCACCGTCGCCAATCTCGCAGAAGTCGTCTATTCCGCTGGCAAGACGTTCGACCGACTACGTGCGAGCCGCCTCCATACAGAGAACTTCCTGCGCTCAGGAAGCATCGAAGGAATCACCTCTCGCGCTGACCTGGCTCTGCTCGAGGACCTGCGTGACGTCGCGCAGTTCATCATCGACGGCCGAGAGTCGCCCATCAATAGCGCGTACGTGCGGGCCGTAAACGAACAGATCACCCGCAGCGGGCCTCTGCATCCTGGCCAGTATCGAACGGCTGACCAACAGATCGGCGTGAACACCCAGTACGGGCGCCACGAACCGCAGCCGAGCAGCGACGCTGCCCTGCAGCGGATCATAAACCGCGCCATGGCCAAGCCCAGCCCGCGAGAACAGGCGCTCGAGCTGTTCGTCGGGATTGCGAAGGCGCAGCCGTTCGAGGACGGCAATAAGCGCACAGCCTTGTTCGTAGCCAACAGCGTGCTCATCCGAGAGTGCGAGCCGGAGTTTCTGGTGGTGCCAGTAGACGAGAACGACCACAACAAGGCGGCACGCTTTAACGGCCTGCTCGCCAGGGCTTACGTCTTGGATGAGCTCGAGGGTGTGAAGAATCTGCTCCGCGCCGACGGCTTCACCAAACACACCACCGCTCGGGAGCCCTAGAGGGCCGCGCGCATGAGCAACCAGCCCGAGCTGCAAGATGTCACGCTGGAGCCGCACGGGCTGTCGAGCGAATAGCGTGACGAGCGCTAAAGCCCGCAGCTGGGCTGAAACGGCTAGAACAGCTCTGCCAACACCAAGGAGACCCACTCGCCCATGACACTGACCCTCGGCACGATCCTGCACGGCACCGGCATTGACCCTCTCGAGGCGCAGGTGATCCGCCATGCCTTCGTCCGCGAGCACGAGGACACCGGCCTGCAGGGCATCCACGCCGACTCCACCGACGAACAGATTCTGCGCTACACGGGCCAGCAGTCCGCGGTGCAGCGAGTCTTTCCTGCCGTGCCGCCCAAGTACTGGATCGTCTTCGTCCGCGAGGGTGGGGATAGGGCGCGCCTGTGGGCAGTGGTCGAGAACCGCGGCGAGCTCTCGAACGACGGTGTCGTGCGCACGTTTGACCTGGTGGTCTCTGAATTCATGGCAGACCTGCGGAACCGTCTCGTCATCGGCTGGCGGTCCCCGCGCACCTGGCGTCTCACCGGGCCCACTGCTTCTGCGTACCCAGTGATGGAGATTGCCGATGCCGAGCCGGTGCCGTTCCCTGGCTTCGACAGGCTGGTCCTGAGCTACCCGCAGCTGCAGGCAGTGATGCGCGAGCATCGGTACGCCTCCTGGCAGACTGCACTCTCCTCGGTGGTCGGCATCTACTTGATCACCGACACCCTCGACGGTCGCCAGTACGTTGGCAAAGCAGACGGCCTGGAGAACATCTTCCAGCGCTGGAGCACGTACGCCACCAACGGCCACGGCGGCAACGTCGGGCTCAAGCCCCTCAACCCGAACAGCTTCAGGTACTCGTTACTGCGGGTGTTCGATCCGTCGACACCGATGAGCGCGATAAACGCGGCAGAGAGTCACTTCAAGCTAGCCCTCGACACGCGCAAACACGGGCTCAACCTAGGCTGAGACTCATTCGATCGGAGAACATCCACCATGACTACGTTCCCAGGCGACGAGAATCTGCATGATCGCCGCGAGTCCGTGATCGACATCGTGGCCAGCTGGTCCCTCAACGGGGTGGATCCGACGCCCGAAGCCCTCGGCCGATCTCGGCGCCGGGCGTGGAAGAATCCCAGCGCCAGCTGGGACATTTCATACCTTGCGGTGTAACATAAATGCTACGCACGAGCGCTCACTGGTATTTCACACGGGCACAAACACTTGCGTAACACAGGCGTAGACCAATCGAGAGGGAATCATGGCCGGGGCATTCTGGGACGACGTCGCCAACGACGTCAAAGATCCTGAATTCGCGCGCGCCTACGCGAGCGAAGCTATCCGCATCCGCACTATCGACTCTCTCGTCAACGCGCTCAACGATGCCGCAGTTTCCGAGGGACTCTCCAAAGCGGAAATTGCGCGCGCTGCAGGGATGCAGGCAGCAGCCGTCCGCCGCCTGCTCACCGCCAGCACAGTTAACCCGACAGTGTCGACGCTGGTCGAGGTCGCTGCCACTCTGGGCTTCAAAGTCACGCTCGAGAAGATGACGAAGGCCGAACGCATCGAGATCACCGAGCCGATGCGGGAAGCCGCCTAAGCACCAAGCCGCAGTGCGTTTCGCACTGCTCAGCTAGATAACCGAGCGCGGCTTGTTGCGTCTGCGGTACTCGTCGCCGAGCGCTCGAATCTTCGCGTACTCGCTATCGGCAATTGTGGTCTTGAATTTCTTACGTCGGCCATCGATGATCACCAGGTACGGCTTGTCGACCGGGAGCCCCTGCTTGTCGAGCGCGTCGTAGTCGAGCTGGCAGAACAGCCGGAAGTGCTCACGTCCTGGTCCGTCCAAGCGAACCTCGTACCAGCCCGTCATATCGCCGTGCATGGCTTCCCAGTACCCGCCGCCGGAGAAACGGCTCGGTGGCGCCCCGGCGACGGCATCGAGCACCGGGTAGATCTTGGATCGCACGCTAGGCGGCCAGCTCTGCAGCGCTGCGCGACCTGGTGCCGACATGGCTGGGTCATCGTCCTTATGGCGCTGGAAATACTTGATGTCGTGGACATCAGACGGCGACGGCTTCGTCTTCGGCGCCGGCACTAGGCGTCGCTTCGACGACTTGCCCTCTTTAGATGCCACCCGCACACCTTACTGCGAACGCCGATACCCCCCCAGACGAGCTCCGGCCAAGGTGCCACGGCGAGCAGCACAGGGTCACATCGACGGAGGATCACGCCGCCTGGCCGACTTGCACGTCAGCCAACTGCGCACCCGACGGTGAATCTCGAGATCAGCCTGTCTCGGCGGACGAAGTGTCCAACGACCGCACCATATGGCGCAAGCCCGTTCCGCACAGCACTTAGCCTCCTTGAACGATCCTTGGCAGTCGCAAGGCCAGATCTTCGACCCATGGCGCTGACCGGACTGACGCGCAAGTACGGAAGCGAAGGTCACTGGCCCTGCACCTCACCCCGCTCGTTGCCGCCTGACTGGGTCGCATTTGTGCAACCATCAGCTCATGGCTGGCATTCGCACGAATTTGGTACCCAAGCACATCGATGGCCCGTCGCTCGTCGCTGCAGCTTCGGGGTTGATGCTCCTCGCTTCTAACGCTTCTCGACACGTTCGATTACATCGTCTGGCAGCGTTGGGTATGGCTATCGCCGACAAGGGGGCTGCGTCGGCGAGTCCCAGTGCTGTCCGATCGATCCTCAAGCACGAGGACATCGGTGGGCACAGCGTTCTAGTGCTGGAGGATCCGTATTCGGAGCCTTTGGTGCAGAGCGTTAATTTTAGTGGTGGACCGTATCTCGTCTCGGGGGGCTCTGGCGAACACGCTGTGGCCGACCTTGAGAACTTCATCGATGCCGCCTTCCGCGATGGATGGATGCCAGCGGAGCTACGAAATCCGACACGGCAGCTCATCCGGGGTCTCCTCACCATCAGCGATGCTGTGCTGAAGCGAGCAGAACTTGCCCGAGGGACTGCGCCAGCGGGCTCGGCAGGAACGCCTATGGATGTGCCCGGAGCTAGAAGGCTGAGCAAACTGTCCGAGGCCGCTTACATCTCGAATGACGAACTCAACGCACATGGCAGTTGGCTTCGCGCGGTCGTTGACACGTTCGCGCTCGACCCGGGCGAGTTGATCGATCCTTGCGCAGATGACTACAGCGATGACCGACTCTACGTCCGACCCTTTCTCCGGCTCGCAGACGGCTACCGCGTGATCCTGCCACTCGACCTCGCGATCACAATTCGCTTCCATCTCCTTCGATTCGCCTCGCAGGAGGGCCAACTCGAGGAAATGGGGGAACGTTGGCGGGAAGCATCGTTGCGTCGGTTCAAGAGGCTCCTTCCGCCCGCCTCTTCACTAGCAGAGCTCGAGCGCAGCCCGTTAATGGATCGGTATCTGGTGCAGATTGACGACAAGCGCGATGTTCATGTCATCGTAGCGACGGACCCTCTCGTCGACTGGCAACGGGAGGTCTGGGGCTCGTATGACACACGAGCCACGCTCGAGAGAATCCATGATCTGATGAGTCCCGTTGCTCGGAAGCGATACTCATCGGCGGAGGAACTGCTCCACCTTGTCATTACCGACAGCCCCGGGCGCGGAGCGTTCTGGGGTGTGCCCAACGTGGAAAACGCGGACCCTATGCTCATCGCTCGCGCGGACGATCTTGAGGTTCTTCTTCATCAAGAACCCGACGGGCTATTGGGTTTGCTGCTCTTCGCTCAGGCAATCGATAATCGCCCCGGGCAATCCATGTCTACCGATATTCTCGACGAATACAGCGCATACGTTGATCGCCAGAAGTCCTTTTACTTCTCAGACGAAAAACCAGCTAATTTCACAACATTCCAGACCGGCGGAGGGCTCGTTCCTCGGCTGAAGTTCTCGAGCGAGACCGATCGCCACGGCGTGGTCTTGCCAACTCCGAACGGACGCATCGTCGAGGTTCAGCGCCGATACGAGCAGGACGCGCAGGAAATCTCCATAACTACGCCGAACAGCCGCTACATCGGGTGCGTCGTTGAGTTTGACGACAAGATCGTATTTGTAACCATCGACCCCCCGGACGCTGAGCTCGGAGGCGTGGCGCTTGACCTTATGGATTGCGTTGCCTACTGGGTTCGCGAATGCGCAATTCTCGCTGGCGCCAAAGCGTCAGCTGACAAAATCGAACTCATCCTCGCGCTGAGTGATCCACAATCGTGGAAGAAAGTCAGCGGTTGGTCGACGACGGAACCAGGCGTGCGGATTGTGCAATCCCCGAGTGGCTACACCATTGAGTTCACTGAGACGTTCGTTGCTCTCCTTCAAGAGCGAACCAACAGCGCAGAGCGTGAGCTTGTCGCGGAACTCCTGACCAACCTTTTCGATATAGCTGGCGCAGACTTAGCGTCGACACTTCAAGCGATTGCTCCAACCGGTTCGAAGCGCATGGTCAACGTCTTTCGCCAGGACCGCTCCCCAGACATGCTGGACAAGCGCCTGCCCAGACCCCTGACAGGCCACGACCAGGTTGACGCGCAACTACTTGATCAGCTTGGAGAGTGGCTGCGGTCCTCGACCGGAGGAGGATTTTCAATCGGCGCACTCGACAACAAGGATGGAGTTCGAGCTCTCAACGCTGCGGTTGCGCATCTCTTCAATCATCTTGAGGCGGAGATTTCAGCGTATGACCCGGTTAAGCTTCTCGGATTCCTAGTTGCGCAGAACGAATCCCTTGTTCACAGCGCCAAGCTCAGCGCAGTGATATTGAGTTCGCGACTGGCCTGTTTCGGGGAGCAGTCGCACACGGTCGCGCAGTTGGTGCAAGAACGCAAAGATGCAGCAGCCGCGCATCGCGCGAACCGATTCTTGATCGAGTACGTCGCGGCACAGCCGCCGACCGGGACTCGCGAGATGTCCGTCCTCGATTACTATCGCATCCTTTGTGTAGCAGGTGAGATTACGGAGAGGGCGACAATTTCAGACTTCTTGCACTATGAACTCGCGGACTTCCAAATCTCCATTCTTGAGTCAGGCCGACTGGGGGTCAGCCGAGAGCAACTCGTATTGAAGGCGATGGAGACCTACGCTTCGAACGCAGGCACGCGGGCAGTCCGCGACGCTCTAGACGGTGAAGTACGACGCAGTAACGACGGGTTTGATTTCGCAGATTTTGTTGTCCGCAGCGATCTGCCGATGCGGGCGGAGTTCGGATTCACGCTTGCGGAACTTCGCGAAGTTTGTGGGGGTCTGTTAGACATTGCGACCGCGGACCAGGTGACGCGGATCAATCGTTCTACTGCTGTCCGCAAGATAGCCGGAGAGCGCGGCATGTCTGAAGACAGCGTGAACGCCGTGCTTTCTGGAATGACATTGAAACAGCGGCCCGCATTCCTCGACATTGGACCGGATGCGTGGCCGTGGCGATTCAACCGAGACATGTCGTACATTCGGCGGCCTCTTGTCCTTCAAGGTGATCAGCTCGTGTTCGGCTTTCGAAGCGTTTACAAGCTAGGCGTGTATTGGACCGACATGTTGATATCCGGAAGGCTGCAGGGTCGAGCCAAGACGATTGAAATGCAGCAATTCATCTCGGAGGCGAGAGGAAAGGTGAACGATGGGTTTGCTCGCTCCGTGGCAACCCATCTTCAACTGCTCGGCATGGCCACACGGGTCTCGGTCAAGAAAGTAGGCAAGCACCGCATTGTTGACTCGACCGGCCAGGACCTCGGCGACATCGATATCCTTGCGGCCGACCCAAAGACTCGGACCATCGTTGCCGTAGAGGCGAAGGACTTCGAGATCGCACGAACTCCGGCTGAGATCGCAAACGAGCTTGAAAAGTTGTTCCTCGGGCGGAAGGGTAAGAAGTCGACGATCGAGCTTCATGCCAGACGTTTGGATTGGCTTAGTAGGCACGTCGAAGACGCTATTGAGAGCCTCGGGCAAGAATGCCGGGCAGACGATTGGAGAATCGTGGCTGCCGTGGTGACGAGTGATCCGCTGATCACACCGCTTGTTCGGTCGAGCTCGATTCCAGTCATTCCATTTGAAGATCTCACGCTTGACTCCCTAGGTGTCTCATCCATGGATTGACAGCAGTCCGATCTCTACGCTCGCGGGCATGGGTGACCACCTTTGTGACAGGGCTTTAGCGAATTGCCCGGTGTGCCCGACGCAGCTGTGTTTGGCCGGCTCCGAGAAGCATTCGTATTGGTACCGCGGGTTGCTCCCGGCGTCAATATCTAGGCAATCTCAACAAGAGGTGGTGGACCGGGCGAGAATAGTCCAGCATCGGTGTCATGGGTGCGCGTCTCGGGCGAGTGAAGGTGTGGGTGCCGCGCTCAGCGTTCGCTTCCAGGCGGAGGGCCGGCGCCCGGTCGCCCCTGACGACTCGAGAGTGGATGTCATCTCGTCGTACGGTCCTCGCGATAGCACTCGCGGCCGCGTTCATCATCGTCGGCACAACGATGACCTACGCTTCAACGCTTCTCCCTGACTTCAACGGGCCGATCCCGCGCTCAGCTATCGTGACGGTTGGGTCAGATTCGTTCGATAACCGAGCAGATATCGAGTGGATTCTCACTCCGTCGGGCCAGGTCACGCTCTATGTTGGCTCGGACCCCGCAAACTCCGGAGCGGTATTCGTCACTTTGTACTGCGGCGCGCGAGTGGAATTCGGAGACGCCGATGAGGCCGTCGGGATCGAAGTGGGTGGAGATCCCGCTGACTGCGTAGAGCGAGGGTCGGCGCCGGTGGGCATGGTTGCCGACCCCGCTTTCCAGCGAATCAGTCTTTTGCCCGACGACGCGGACGGCTTCTTTAGCGCTACCGGCGACCCACTTATCGACTGGACAGTTACCGCCGCAGGTAGTCGGCTGGCTCGGACTCCGGACATTGTGGCAGCCCCACTTTTCTTGGCAAAAACGGGCGAAATATCTCCGGCGTCAGGCACTCTTACGGCAATTCTTCAGTCGAATGCCGATGAGTTTCGAGACAATCTATCTGCCCCCGTCGGGAGCAGCTACGAATCACTTCAGACGGCCGCGGCACGTGAGTCCGCAGTCACGGATGTCGTGGATTCGGTCTCGTGGTCGACGGACGTGGTGAACGGTACAAGCGAACTCGACCCAGGGGTTGCCTCTTGGGCAGACGCGAGCCGAAGATCCGCCGCCCAGCTCGAGCTCGTCCTTGCAGGCACATTCCTCGGTCTCGGAGTCGGCCTCACCGCCGATGTTCTCCTTGCTGCCGTCCAAAGCGATCGACCTTCGCGTCGACGCCGGTAAGAGGGTACTCTCCTGCAAATCGTGTCATTGTCGGGCTGGCAATGGCTTCTCTGCATGAACTGGGCAGCTTGATCAGCGCGTTGCGATCGCGTGGGAATCGCGTCAGGCGAATGCGTTCGTTGGCGGTATCGATCTCACTTCAAGGGGTGGGTATTCTGGACCCGATAATCGCACTTATGCCTACTATCGGCGCGAAGCCCCGTGAACTAGATCGGACCAGCACAGATCGCTGCAGATCAGGTTGTTGACGTCTTGTTCGGGACCATCTGCTAAAAATGACTAGTAGCAACCCCGAGGTTCATTCGAAAGGATCAAGGCCGGTTCTAACGGGCTTCTACTCGGCTTCGAGCGCAACCAGCAATTTTTCACTCGGCGGAAGGTCGATGATATTGAACTCGGACTCTCCCAACATCCCCCGCAGACTTGCTGATTCTTCGCTAGTCGCAAAAATGATCTGCGAACCCTTCACTCCCTGTGTCGCCGCATGCTGAAGAAGGGCCTCATAGCTACCGCGGTTCGTCTCTTGCTGCCGGGGCTCGTCAAAAATCAGTAGTCCGAGATGGGCACCTCCGCTAACGCCAACATTCAGAAACGCGAAGAGGTAGGACCAGATCACCCGAATCATGTCGCTCGCCGACAAGTCGAAACCTAGGTCAAAACCTTCGTTGACCGGGCGGTACGTTTCGCGGTTGATTTCGACATTTGAGACGTCGAGCGATCGGAATCCGTATTTAGCTAGTTGATGACGCAAGAGCGATTCAACTCGATCCAGCTTCACCTTATCTTCGGCTAAAACGCCGACTTTCGTGGCCTCATCCAACAGTTGTTTTTGAGCAGCCCACTGCAATGCTGTCGCCACTAACGCCTCTCGCCCGGAGACAATGTCGTCGAACTTCTCTTCTAGAAGACTCAACTTCTCCTGTAACTGCAGACGGGAGCGGACAGCGCTGATCGACGGAGCCGCGTTTGAGCTGGCCAAAGTGTCTTTGATCGCCCGTATCTCTCCGCGGTAGTCATGCGCTTGACGAGATAGCGCGTCCAACCTGATGTCCACAGCCGCCAGTACGCGAGAGGTATCCGCTCGCGTCGCCTTGAACGTGGCAATTTGCCTCTGAATGAAAGCGATATTTTCAGCGATCGTCATCGCGTGCGCCGACACGTCTGAGCCGTCCTCTAGGTCCTGATGACAGGTCGGGCAGATATGTTCGGACAGCAATTCGTGCGCGTGTTCAGCCCCATAGTTGGCGAGTGTTCGTGAGTCCTTATGGCGCCGTAAATCTTCGTCCAGGGCCTCAAGGCGAGCATCGACTTGGTCCAGTCGACGAAGCAACTCATTTCGCTCGTCCCAGAGCCCAGCTGATATTGCCACCGTGTCCTGCAGTCCGGACTCAAGGCCTCGCAACTCGGCTTCGATCTCTGTCGCTGTCTCTCCGACGGTTGGAATTGCGGTCTTTTCGAGCGTGAATAGGCGGGCGCGAAGTTCAGTCACTGCCGCGGATAGTGGGATCCAAGCGTCGTCAATAGAAACGACTGGAATGGCCGTGCCATCTGCTAAGCCGCGGGCAACGCGTCCGGGCGGAGACTGAATCAAGACTCGCGCGCTCTTTGCATCTTGAAGGAGCGACTGGCTCTCTGTTTGCCACTGACTCTCCAGCTCTGACAAAGTCGTCGCCAGCCTCTGGCGGAGAAGAACTTGATCAAACGCTTTCAGGCCGAGTATGAACTCTGCCGATCGCTTGCCAACGTCCCGGATGCCCAGATAGTTCGGCATGCGCGCTTGTAGACCGCTCCAACCGTGCTTCTGCTCCACATAAAAATACGGAAACAGGGTTTCGAGGTACAAAGGAGCTTCGCTGCCGTCCAGCTTGCTTACTCGTGGCAAGGTGAGTCCGACGAAGTTAGCGAAAAAGCGATGGAACCCGGCCTCGTTTTGCGCGGCGCCGCTAGTTCGGACGAAGAATTCTTGGCGGGGGTAGTCCCCGGGATCCGTGACTCGCGGACCGGAATGTACCGTAACTAGTCGGATATCCTTGAGCGGGTCAACGACCGATCGCTCAACGGTTATCACTTCGCCGGCCCCATTCGCGATCTCGAGCATCACGAACGACTCTAAAACTTTCGTTTCTCTTCCGTCGATCGAGATGGTGTCCGTCATAGCGTGCGGGAGGGGCACGCGTCGCGTCGGACTAAGCATTCCCTCCAAGCCGAGTGCGTAAATCATGGCTTGGAGGGCAGTCGATTTTCCAGAGGTATTGTCTGCCCGCAACAAGTTCAGACCGTCGTCGAACTCGAGTGTTCGTCCAGCCACCCCGAACTCGGTTTTGACACGGAGAGCAAGCCCACGGATGCGAAGGGATGACGTCATGACCACTCCAGGAGAGATTGAATTTGCGCTTGAGTTATTTTGTGCGGCAGCGCCGCCAAAAAATTCTTTTCCGAGACAAGCGCTTCGTTCTGGATCAACACTGCGTCTGCAAGCCCTGCACCTTTCGCGGTGAGCTTCACGCTTCCTGAATCCGAAACGACCGCAAGACCGTGGCCGATGGCCATGTCGAGCGTCGCCGACAAAGAAGGATCGAATCTGACGAGCATTTCGTCTGGTTCGCCTTCGCCCGTGAACCACCGCAGCAGCAGGCTACGGGTAGCGTCCGACCTTATCGCCCACCACAGAACGTGAAGGTGCTCGAGTGCGAGCGAATTTGCTCGACCCCTGCGGAGCAAGAGGCATAGAACACTCAGGCGCCAAGCAACCCTGAGATCCCCTGGAATGCTGGACGCTCTGCGTGTGAAGCCAGGTCGCTGAGCTTCATCATCGAAGAACTCGCGTAGTTGATCGATCTCACTCACTATGCACACCGAAATCTAGAGGGCAGCGCATAAGCCAATCAGCTGCCGCGGCCCACGCTAATTTTTGGGCCATCGCCTTGTCTAGGTTCGCAACTTCTCGCAAATCTTCTGCCAATTCGTCGGCAATCTTTGACAATGTTGCTTGTGTATCTATGGCCGATGGCGGGTGCTCTAGGACAAGCAAGGTCTCCTTGTGGCTCTTCGACCGAAGCACCGCTTGATATGCGTCGGGAGATGTCGACTTGAGTCGCTCAAGCGAATTGTCGCCTTCGAGATATTGAGTCAAAAGTGCGTCAACGACACTGTCTCTTGTCCCCGCACTGCTGGTTATTCGATCTAGCTTTTTGATAGCGGTGTCGAGCAGTGTCGCGTTCTCCGCCGTCCACGCGTCCCTCTCGCCGTCGACGAGCGGAACGGCTTCAATAAGTGGCGACGGCACGGCATGAATTGTGTGCTGTTCTGCTGCATAACTGTCGAGCGTTTCTATGACGATTGAGAAGCCGTTCGATATAAACGGAAGGCCCCATGAAACAACCTCTGCCGCTTTTTCGTTTGCATGCGTGATGAGGCTTTTTGAGTCGTGTCTGTGGACCATGAACACGTACTTTTCGAGAGTGACGTTTCCGAGGAGCGCCGTAATATCGACGCTCTTCTTCTTGAGCTTGTTCAGATCCCGAGTTAGTTTGTTTCGCTGTTTCTCGTAACAATCCTTCACGCTCAGAGGCTCTTGCGCGGCGTAGCACTGATAGGCATGGCCATCGTGCGTGAATGCCTCGAGACCTAGGTCCCCTTGATGCGCGTCAGGGACAATCTGAAGGTTGTGCGGGCTGACCACCGAGTACCTCTTCTGAAGCAACATCATGCAGTACTTCTGGAAATCGAGCCCCTGCCAGCTGGTCATGATAAAAACTCCCACGTCGGCCGGATTTCTCTCATAATGCCAGTGAAAACGCATTGGGGGCGTCGATTCGCCCGTGTCGAGTCGCACCAACGCGTTGTGCGCCTCATGGGTCGCACCCAGGATCTTCGCGAAAGGGACCCAGATTGGAGCACCTCACTCAACCAGAACGCAGCTGCGCGCCCGTTGCTGCGCTCGAGCGCCGTCCCATCCCTGCAAATCGCACCCTGACGCTCTCCGTTCCGCCTAAGCCCTCTTCGTTCGTCTCGTAGCTGGGGGCCACTGAGGATCCGAGAGCAAATATCAGGTCGCATCCTGCATGGTCTTGAGAGCCTCAGATCGACCATACAAGGCTGGTGGAGCGATTCAAATCGCCCCAGACCTACGGCTCTCATTGCTGTCGTTGACGAGTCTCGGAAACGTCACTTCCTCGGTGGGGGTGTTGCTGGAGGCGCTGCTACGACTCGATTGAATCGACGATGACGCCACCGTCCGCGGACCGCCAAGTGTTCTGCCAGGATCCGTTCGGGAAAATCCGGGTGGAGTGATCCAGCTGAGCATTCCTGTCGATTCGAGGATCGGTCGTAAAGGCGAACTTCACAATGTCTGCGCCATCGGCGGTTTCGCGGATCCAAAGACCGCCAAATTCGTAGTATTTGTCAGGAGAGGCGGATGTATTCACGCTGGGAAGGCTACCGCTAATTCCGGAGGGAGTTTGGGATCGCGTCGGTGACGCCCGCGCGAGCTGCCATTGCCGCCCCGCCCCAACGGGTTGAATGCTAGAAGTCCTTTGCAAACGCGTCTGCCTCAAGATCATCGCGCTCCCGTTCGCGAGCGCGCTCGGCTTCGCGGATTTCCTCCCTCTTCTCTTCGCGCTCGCGCTCACGTTCTTGCTCTTGCTCCCATTCCGCCCGAGCGTCTTCGAACTCGGCAGAAGGTTCAAGTTCCGCCTCCTGCTCGAACTCTTCTATCTCGCCGACCTCGTCGTAGTCGAGTTCCAAACGACAAACAAAGCATTCGAATTCGTCAGGGTATGCGTAACGCTCGCCGGTTCCGGGATCTTGTGGCTCGGTGTACCAGCGGTAGTTCGAACTGGGCTCTTCGATGTACCTCCGTAGAACCCCCGCGCGATGGCAGACCGGGCATTCTTCGCGAACCGATTCCTCGCCGTCGACTTCCTCTTCGGTCCTTGCCTCTAAAGCTGAGAGGAGTAATTCCAATTGAGCCTTTGGAACGTCGGCGCACAATCGATCAAAGTATCTGCGTGCTCGGAGTTTCTTCGCATCGATGCCTCGCTGAATCTTTGTGGTCTGCTCGTTGACAATTCGCGGAACAACTTCGGATGCTAGTTCTCCCCAAAACTCATCCGCGGTCTTTCCGATATGTTCGAGCAAGCCTTGGATCACTGACACCATGGCGGTCACAGCGGCTTCAAGCTCGGCAGTATCCACAATCCCCATGTGAGTGGCGGAATTGCGCACGTCAAACACGACCTCGCACTGACTGAACGACGCGACGCCTTTGTGGAGCTGTCTCACGAGGTGGCCTGCATCGCTGGCGCCTATCGACTTGACTTCCTTGTTCGTAAATTTGAGGTTTAGCGCGCCGGCGAGAAGCAAATTGGTACCCGGTTTGGACTTCGGGTCCGCGATGAGAACAGGATCTACCACCGCGAGCGTCAGTTTGAGCGCAGTTTCCAGAGCGATGCCGACGGCGTTCGCCGCCCAAAGCACTTCTTCATGATCGTCCGAAAGATAGAGGTTCACAGCGGCTCGAGCGGTGGAGCGCGCAACCACGAACAGGTGCTGGGTAACGTCCGTGGTCTTATGGTTCGCGCTGCTCCAATTATGAGTAGGGAGTGCCTTTTGAACGTCAGCGGCGTGCTCGCGCCGTGTTGCTTGGCTCTCCGCGGAGTTGGTCGTCATTGTCTGAATGTAGCGGTGAAGTGAGAAATCGGGCCGTCCGAATGGGCGCGCGATTGGACATAGAGGCCTTAGCGAAGCTCGTCCAAAATGCCCTCGAGACTTTGGTTCGTTTCGCTCTGCCATGTGAGCAGCATGCCCGCCACCGCGAGGGCGACAACACTTGATGCGTATCTCGTTCCCATACGGTCGACAAGATCTGTAACCCGTTCACCAGCGTTGCCGTTCCACGTAGAGACCAAGACGCCGCGAGCGAGGGTTACGTAGCCTCGAACGTCCAGGTCCGACGCGTGCGGCAGCATGATTCCGCCAAACGTCGACAAGCGCGCGGGGGCAGTTGGTATGTAACCGTCCATGGCATCACTGAGCAGGGTCGAGCTGATCTCGATGAAGTCGAGCCGCTGTGACTCGCTGAGGTTGGAGAGAACGCGCAATCCAGTAGATAGTTCCCCCACTTGGATTGATTCCGTGAATATCCCAAGCACCGTGTGAGACCAGGCGACCGCGTCGTTGGTGGGATTCATCGAGCTGCTCCAGACGGGGCGAGTTTGGGTTTCGCGCGGTGAGTATTGATGTTCCGTCTCAAGGGAACTGGCCACGCTTGACTAGGTTTTCCATCGCCTGCTCTTGCGCGAGGAACACCCACGCGACGTACTCAGTCAGTTGGCTCCGCTGGTCCTCAGCAAGTCCCGCCCAGTGCTGCAATTTTCCGTGTGTGACGAGCGACTGATGATTGGCTAGACATCGAGCTGTTTCGTCCACAAAGTCCACCCGATATTGAGGCCACACCTCGCGCCAAGCTGATTCGGCCATTTGATTTCTCTCTGTTTCCACGTGCCTGTTTAGGGAGCCGAGCGGACGCGCCCGGTCTCGAAGTCATCACCACCACTTATCGGACTCAACGATCTGTTTCACCGCGGCGATGTCGCCTCCATCGCGAAGCCACTCCACAGGGGTCTTGCGCCCCGCGGCAACGAGACTCGACTGCGGCGTGCTCATGAAGCCGGCGATGCTAATGGGACCCCTACGAGGAGTAAGTACTCTGATGACGTCTGTAAGTCCCGGGATGAGCTTTTGCGGTGACCCTACGTTGAACTGCCAGGCGGGGAAACGCAGCCGGCCGGAGACCTCGATCGCGTACAGGCGGCCTTGGGTTACGGCGGACCGAAGTGCCTCGTCGCTCCAACCGAGGAAGCCAGCAGCGTCATCGAGGGACATAGTCGCGGATAGGTGCGATAACCAGGCTTGAGCCGCACCGAGCTGCAGTGACCCTCTCTTCACGCGCTCACGAGTCCTAGCCAATGTCTCAGCAGTGAACGTGCCCGATTCAATTAGGAAGAGTTCTTGCTGTTTCGAGAGCTTGCTTGGCGAGACAGGAGTCATCGCGAGGAGCGTCTCAGTTAGCGCCTGCAAGAACCATTCGGGGTCATTGCCGAGATGGGCGACCGCGTCTGCGAGCCGTCGGACGGACTCATCTGATGGCGTCGTTTTGGCCTGCTCGGCCGCGCCGTTGGGTGAATGCGTATCGGTCATCTGCTGACGATAGAGGTCGCGCGGCGAGGTCGCGAGCTCGGAATACTCGCGCCGAGGATGCCGAACGGTCCCTCTCGACAAGAGGTACTTCGGTTTTTATTCGTATTCGAGCAGGAAAAACCTAGGAGGCGACCGACTCGGCAAATCCATGTCTGCCGAAGACTGAGAAGACTCACAGGTAGAGGCCTCCGCACACCGTGGATTCGGTCAGACTCTAGCGATCTCGCCCTCCAGCCTCTGCGCAAGATATGCGGCGCGGCGAAGGACCTGCGTTGTCATTCCGGAAGATCTATTCAAAACGCGTTCACCTTCACGAGCCATGTATGCGCGAACGATAGGTCGGACGTCTTCGTGCAGGGCCGTTGCGTCCATCTGGTCTCCACTAAACATCACGCCCTGTCTGTTCTCCGTGATGAATGCCGTCTTCGTGCCAGCCAGTGCATCAACGAGAGCGGAGTCGTCCGTGACAAAGGCGATCGGCAAATTCCAAGCACCGCGAAACATGGGCTGGGCCAACATCGAAGGAAACCGCGTGTACATCAGATCCCAAGTGGCGCCCCAGACTGAGTCTCGGGCATCAGAATTCTTTCCGACTTTGAGTAGGCGACGAGCCTTGTCCGGATGGTCGCCCATTCCGGCAAGGAGAAGAAACCCGATCCAGGCCTCTCGACTCGCCGAAACACCTAACTCGTGTTCCAACCAAAAACGGAATCGGTCGATTCTCTCAACGCGCGACAGTGCTTTCTGGCGCTCCATCACGACAACCTTGAGAAGAACGGCGTAGGACACCATGAACCAGGATCGAAGCGCGTCAGGTTCGAGCGGCACATCGTCTGGTTCCGAATCGAGCACCAGACCGCCGCTCTCACCACCGTCTAGAAGATGAAGAAGATAGTCGGAACCGCGAGTTAAGTAGAAAGACGCGATGTCTGTGCGCTGGTTGTAGCGATCTATGTCAGACACAGCCTGAATGCGCCGCGTCTCTGGCTCGGCGGCGCCGAATGCGCTCAAGATGTCTGCGCCAACGGGAATCGCGCGCACGAGCGTGCGCAACCGTCCCATCTCGACAGCGCCGGGGTTCAAGCGCTCGAAGGACATCTGTCTCTTGTGGATGTTGGCGATACGAGCGCTGATGTTCCAGTCAAGCATCACCGTCCCCGCGGTCGCCAAAGACCCCGTGGGTAGCTCGAGGTAGGCCCTACGCATCAGGGCGACTCGCGTGCCAGGGAGCGTGCTCCTCGCGCCTCCACGACGATGGCAGGGCGGGATGGCCGCGCGCGTCTAGGGAAAGATTGTTCGTCGTGGTCATGGATGGACACTAGCGTTCATGCCGACGGGGAGCATGCACGACGGTAGCCTCGCTGATGTGATTGAACCCGACGACGATATCAACGCGAGAGTTGCTCGGCAGTTCGATCGAGTGGTTGGGCGTCTAGGGCAGCGTGACCTCACGCCGGAAGAAGCCAGGCTAAACGACCCGCTGCCAGGTTCTCCGCTTGCGGTGGACGACTCAAAGACGTCGTTTGACCCGATCTCATTCCAAGCTCATTTCTACCTGACGGTCGCCCAAGATCATCTCTCAACAATCCGGGAGTTCCTCGAAGAAGTGGGTCGCATTCCCCCTACTTCGCTGTACTCAATCACGCGATCTGCGATCGAATCTGCTGCGTACGGAATCTGGCTTCTCAGCGGTGGTACGCGAGCGAAACGCGTCAAGCGCTCTTTGCTGCTTTCCTACGATGCTCAATGGAGTGTCGTCGACATCGCGCGAGCCACTGGCAGCGAGTTCGATCCAACACTCGCGTACACGGAGTTGGAGCAGATCAAACGCGCAACGAAGGGGATCGATAACGGAGCAGACCTGTCGAGCATGCCGACTATCTCGGATATTCTTCGCGAGGTCGATAGGTATGTCGCCATCGAACCGGCATCAGGGTTAGACGCTTGGCGAATCTGCAGCGGCATAACCCACGCGAACCGGTGGGTGGCAAATGCGATATCCGAGAGTGTCGCTGTTCCCGGACGCGCGACCGAGCAGAGGATGGAGGCCAGTTTCGCCATGCTTACGACGGTCTTGATCGCGGCGGTGGAGCTCCGCGACCAGCTCCGAAAGCGCATTCGTGAAGCCGGCGGGCACGGTTGACTTTTTCGCCCGCCGGCGAGTACTCGGCTACGCGTGACGATTCTGATTGCCAGGGCTGAGACCTCAGAACTGCCGTAGCGGCGCTCGCTTTCTTGCGGTTTGCGCGTTGCGTGTCTTCCACAGGCAACCGCGAGCGGGTCCAGCAGTGGGCAGGAGATGACCGCCGACTGACCATCTCATGGTCAGATACTGCCCGCTCAAGTTACCGCTAATACCGTGTCCCAAATGTGACCAATTTACGCCCACTTCCTGCCCACCCGCTGGCCAGTTATTGCCCACAGAATATGCCAAAAATGGGGCGGGCGCGAGGTGGCCAGATATGGCCCAATTCTGGCCCTTTGATGGTCACTTCATGCCCACGCATGTTACTGCGATTCGAGGCCTCAGATCTCAGTCTCCGAAGACAGCTTCGTCGCCGCTTTGCGCGACGTCCGTGTCATCTGCGAAAAGCTCGGCGCGAAGACGATCTCGTTTCTGCCGCAGGTTTCTCGCCTCAGCGTCAGGTGAGCTAATCCGCGGCGAAGCATCTCGCTGGACTTGAAGGGCTTCTGAAAGAGTGCCCAACTGTGGTGGATCGTCGGTTGATTCGCCAGTTTGGAGAGTGCCGATCGTTGGTCCCGGGGCGGATGGATCTTCTCGCGACGCCTCCTCTGCAGGAGCGTTGACGGAAGGCAACGTTTCATCCGTGCCATCGGAGAGAACTGTGGTCTCCACGTGAGGAGTACGTCGATCTCGAGCCCGAGTTCTTTCGTCCTCTCGCTCGCGAAGATGCGTGGCGATCACTCGGTCGGCCTCGATCTGACTTTCCGAGTTTGCGGCTTGGAGCGCGACCCGAGCTCGCTCCTTCCAATCGAGGTCTCGCTTCGTGTCCTTCGAGGGCTGTGGCCCAGGCGTAGGCGACGCCTGCGCGTCGGTCGCGGGGGAGCCCGTCGTGCCCTGCGCGCGGGGAGGCGCAGGCTGGGATCGCTTGTCCCGAGTGGCTTTCGCGAGTCTCGCAAGCTCGTCCGCGTCGCCTGCACTATTGGCCTCAATTGCTAGGTCGTAATCCTCAGCGATTGAGGGGAAGAAGTCCGCTTCCATCTGATCCCTCATCTGCGCCGTTTGCTCGTCCAACGCGAGCTGCTTCACAGCGGCCACGGCGTCAGCGAGCTCCTGGGCAGTTGGCGCCAGAGCGGGTTTAGGAGCTCTCGCCGGCTGCTGTGTGGGGCGCCGCTCCCGGGACAGTCCCGCAACGTTGGCTTGTAGCTGTTGAACAGCACTTTCGTAGGCATAGTGGTCGCCTAACGTCGCCCCGCGGACAGGTGTTTTCATCTCGCCCAGCCGGTATGACAGAGAACGCTTTTCGTTGGGCTTACCGGCACGAGTAACGCGGTAGTTGACGCCTACGCCGTGTTCAGACATGGCCTCGATGAAGCCGTCGAGGTGGACAGCTCGAGTGTCATCCATTGCGTCCTCAAAGGCAGCCCGGATCATGTCGTGGTTTGAAATTTCGCCGCGCGCAGCCATGCTGCGGTCGCGTGCATTGCGGGTTTCTGCCTTCTGTTCAGTCATCGATGGCAGCTTCTGTTCGACGCCGTATTCTGCGCCGTGCTGGGCTATGAAACCGTCGACACGCTCGCGCAGCCGGGTGATGTCCGTGAGTGCGCCAGACATCTTCCTCCCGGCTTCCCAAATCAGGCCATCGACCTCCATTCGCTCGATGACGACAGCGTTCTGAACGCAGTGCACGTGGAATGCTTTTCCCGCGCCGTCTGCCTGGCCGACAAGCTTCATCTGGATGCCAGGGAAAAGCTCTGTCATCATCGTCGAGACGAATTCGAACGCACGTCGTACCTGGATGGGATCGTCGGGGTTCACCTCATCAAGGCCGAAGCTGACGATGACGTGTACGGCTTGGATCTCGTCAACATATCCGTTGCCCTCGTGACGTACATGCGTTGCCGTCTCGCCGTCCTTGGCGATTGCCCAGTACTTGCGGCCATTCGGTCGCGCACGGCGAATATACGCTGCGGTTTCTCCCTTTTCGGGGAGTTCGTAGGTCGCCGGTGCCTTGCGCTTTGCGCCCTTTTTACCGTGTATGCGCCGCGCCGCAGCGAACTCCTGCTCGGCGGTAGGAACGCGGCAACGGATGCCTTCGGAATAGAGCACGCGAGGCTCTGTGCCGCCGGCTTTCTCCTTCTCGGTGTACCTCAATAGGCGAGCGGCGACTGCCGTTTTGCCTATGACTACGACAGGAATGCGAGCACCTTCAGTGCCTTCGCGTCTCGCTCGGCATCCGCTGTCATTTGCTTGCGGATCTCCACCAGCGCCCGCCCAATGCTGAGCAGCGCGTCGACATCGACGTTGCCAGTGCTGTTCGCGACTTTCGCGATCTGGTTCCAGTTGTGGCCTATGAAGTGCACCTCGCGGGAGCGTTCGCCGTACGTCTTGGCGACGCTCAAGAGCGCGTCGCGGATCTCCTCGAGGTGCGCGGGATCGACGCTTATCGAGGGCCGCTGTGCCCTTTTCGATTGGTAGTGCTCGCTGCCCATCAGGCCGGCGACGACTCTGATCGACTCGCGAATTGCATCGGGTGCCGATGTCGCGCCGAGCTCGCTCTGAACGGAAGCAAGAGTGTCGGCATCCGCGGCTGTCATCCTCACGGTGACAACCGCGTCCTTGACCGGTCGGACCGAGCGGCGCTCGTCCGCCTCCTCGCCGACGGCTACGCCATCGCTTGCTGCCAATGACTCGGCGAACACCTGACCGGTGTCCGCCTCGGCGATCGTCGGGCGCCCCATGCTCTTCGCTTCGCTCATCGCTGCGCCCTCCGTGTGGACTGTCACCTAGCCTGTTTCGCACCTGGTACTTCGCTTCTCCGAAGCTTGGTACCGTGCTCAACAGCCTAGGTGACAGTCCACTGGCAAGCAATCCGACCGAAATCATTTTCGCTTAGCTCCATGATTCGATCGGACCGGCCGTGCCCATCTTGCTCCGCCCGATGGTCCCGTCCTTTGCTCGCGGGGGAGGCGCTCCGTGGACGGGCTGCGCCGTCCACTGCGTCCTCCCCTCGACCCCTCCAGCTGTAAACGGGAGGGCCCATTCGCCCGGCGGCGACTAGGCCCTCGCGGACAAGCCTGGCCGTCAGAGGCCGAGCATGCTGCGCAAGGACGCAAGGCGTCTGGTCTCACTCGAGTCGTCAGCGATCGGCCCAACGTCATACTTCCTATAGAGGTCTTCGAGGAACGCTGCGCGCTGTCGATCGCGGTTGGCGAGCACCTTCGCGCGAAGCACTCCCATGCGCTTCTCCGCCTCTGCGAGAAGTTGCTCCGCCGTCTTTGATGCTTTGCGCAAAGAACTACGCTGCGCAGGCTTAGGTGCGAGATCGAATTCACTCATCAGAGAGCAGCTCCATTCGTCCCATGCGCGGTGTGCTCATGTTCATCGAAGGCGGTTACCGGCGCCGGCGGCGCGGTCGAGAGCCGCGCCTGCGCGCGACGTTGATGTTCAGCGCGATGCAATTCCAACTGTTCCGGAGTCGCATGGGTGGTCAGGAACTTGGACTCAAACTTATGAAGAACGGCTTCGTGGCGGACGTACATATAGGGGAACTCGTCGAGCACGCTCAACGCGCTCCTGTCGCCTTGCAGGATCTGCAGCATGAGCCTGTCGAGCAATGGCGGCTGGTGTCCTTCGCGCACGCTCAAGGCGTCGATCTCGGCACGCCACGCGTAGCCTTCCGACGCGAACACTTCGTTGTCCGCGTATCGGTGTTTTCCCTTCGCCTGTTCGGTTGGGGACTCGTGAGTCAGATACCGCACGGCGCGTGCGAAGGAGTGAAGGTCTCCCTTCTGCCCCACAACGGCACGAACCAGGGTCAGTGGTACACCGAGCATGTTCGCCACGGTCTCAAACGTCCGCGCATCGCGCATCTCGACCACGACGTGGGCATGTGTAGTCACCCCGGGGTCCTTGTCATGCACGATCCCGGCATAGCGTTCTACATTCGGGCGGTCGAGCGCGTCGGCGATCGAACTCCTCGTCAGGGTTTGTGAGGTAACCCGGAAACGGCGAATCCGCTTCGGCGCAACATCGACCGCGCGCTGGCGTGCCGAATCACCCGAGGCCGACATCAGCGCACCTCCTCAGAGGTGCTGTTGAACTCCATCGACAAAAGCCAGGTGTCGACCGCTTCTGGGCGATAGCGGACGCTCTTGCCGGTCCGGATGAATGCGGGTCCGGTACCAGTGACGCGCTTCTGGCTCAGGGTGCGCTGGGTCAACCCAAGACGCATCGCGAGCGTGGCTGGGGTGATGAGTGAGTCGAGCAGTGTGGTGCTTGTGGAGTAGCGAGCGGGCATGGAGGGTCCTTTGCTGGACCCTCAGATCTTGCAGGCTCTATCCTGAGGATGTTGACCAACGGCGAACCGTTGGCGGGAGATCATTCTCCCTGCGGCGCAAATACCCCGACTTCTTGTCGGTAACGTTGCTGCTTCGCCGCTTCTCTTATTTAGTTGAGTTCGAACTATACACACTCGTGCACATTGTGAGTGCAAGCTTTTCCGAACGACGACGGCAACTGCAGCCAATGAAGGAACACGTGGGTAGCGTCTACTCGTACGAAACGAAGAGTGGCAAACGATTCGAAGCGCGCTATCGGAAGCCCGATGGCAAGACTGCTCGCAAGGGCGGCTTCAAGCTAAAGAGGGATGCGCAGGCGTACGTTGACACGATCGAGGTGTCAAAGCTTCACGGCGCGTACATCGCCCCGAGTGACAGCCTTTCGACGGTGAGCGTGCTTGGAAAAGAATGGCTCGAAGCGCATCGCAATTCTGTAAAGCCTTCGACGTTCCACTCTGACGAGTCCGCATGGCGCGTTCATGTCGAACCGAAGTGGGGCAGTCGTTCTGTCGGCTCCATCCGGCACACCGAAGTGCAAGGTTGGATATCCGCGCTCGCGGCTACTCGCAGTGCAACCACGGTTTCTCGAGTGCATGGTGTGCTCGCCGTGATCCTCGATGGAGCGGTGAAGGACAAGCGGATCACGGGGAATCCGGCACGCGATGTGAAGCTGCCGCGTAAGGCTAGCGGGCGGCACAAGTACCTGTCGCATCAACAGGTTGAGCAGCTGGCTCTAGCGTCGAAGTATCCCGACCTGGTCCGTTTCCTTTCGTACACCGGCCTCAGATGGGGCGAAGCAACCGGCTTGCGCGTCAAGCACGTGAATCGTGCCGGGCGGCGTGTGCAGGTCGAAGAGAACGCTGTCAGCGTGAACGGCCAGATCATTGTCGGAACGCCAAAGACTCACGAGCGGCGGGTCGTTCCCTACCCGGCGTTCCTAGACAGTGCGATTGCTGCTGCCTGCAAAGACAAGGGCGCTGAAGCGTTGCTGTGGGGTGACGGAGTGAGTCACATGATTTCCAGCCACTCGCTCTCTGGCTGGTTTGTTGCCGCGGTAGATCGGGTTCGTGCTGCCGATGAGATGGCCGTCGCCGATGCCAAGATTCTCGGTCAGGACGAGAGCGCGATCATGCCGAAGGTCACTCCGCACGACTTGCGGCACACTGCGGCTTCACTCGCGATCAGCGCCGGCGCTAATGTCAAAGCCGTGCAGAGGATGCTGGGGCACGCGAGCGCCGCGATGACGCTCGACCGCTATGCGGATCTGTTCGAGGACGACTTGGACGATGTCGCTGAAGCGCTTGATGCAGCGCGACGGGAACGTTTGACAGTCTGATATGACCTTGCCGAGAGACTGTCGTTGGGATGGTGAGTATCTTCACCCCCGATACACGAGCTGCTTCTCCTTCGAGAGCGCCAAGCGCTCATTGATGAAGCGTTACGCGACCATGGTGGATCTCTTCGAGAGATCGCTTCTCCTCCTTCGAGTGTCCAACGGGAGATCAACCAGCTTCCGCTCGTAGGGGGTGCTGGGCCAATATCTCCGCTAGCGCCAGAAGCTCGCCACGAGCTCTGTGCGCTTCCGTAGCTGGCGTGAGATGGTGAAGCTCCGGCGTTTGACCCCACCCGTGCGGCGTGATCGGTATGCTGCTGACGATTTTGGTCGCTTCCGCGCCGCCGCTCTGCGACTCACCAAGGACGGCCGTGATCAGGTCTCGCGCAAGTCTGAAAGTGTCCTCAGACCCTCCGCCTGAGACGTGCTTGTACTCTTCATAGTCGTAGAACTTTGTCGCATAAGCGGCCACCGCGAGCTGAACAAATCGCAACGCGGCGACGGTGTCGTGCGCTCCCAAGCCTTGCGAGAAGTCAAAACCTAGGCGAGACAACGCATCCAATCCCGTGGCGTTGATCGTCCAGTAGACGACGAGCTTCGGTAGGAGGTCGGCCGAAACGCGCAACCCGTTCGCCGCGGAGAACGAAACAGTGGTCTCGTCGAGGCCTGGAACCTCTCCATAAGAGTCGTCCCAAGAATATTCATCAAAAAGTTTCCGCCGCCTGTTGGCGAGGGATCGCTCGGCGAGGAATCGAATCCGCGCAGTGTCGAAGGCGTAGTAATGATCGCGAATGCTCAGAACCAGAATCGTCGGAGAATTGCGCAGGTGAAGGCTCGCCCACTCGGCCGCTACCGCATAGGGCACGCTTGCTTGTTCCGCATCTGAGCGTGAACTCTTGATTTGCAGGTTCGCGGTCTGCTGAGTCATTTCCCAGCTCTCCTCCGTTGAGGAAGGAATCCGCCGAGGCACCTGAACGTTCAGATCAAGACCAAAATCCATCTGAGTCATGCTGTTGACCGCACAGCCGTGCTCGACAAGTAGTAGAGCGATCCGCATTTCTGCGAGAGTGCCCTGCCGTTGGTTGGCGTTCATCATGACCATTGGCCAACTGTAGTGAAGGAGCCGGACTCAATGAGCTAATCTCGGCCTTCGGTTCGGCTTCCATTCCCCCTTTCGCGTCTCGAAAAGGTGGGTTGATCCAATTCGGCGAAGCTAAGGGGCGTGCTCTAACTCGCCACCGAAGCGGTGGCCTGCGCCTCCAGTTGCCAACGACCGGCTATTCGGTCGCTGATGAACGTGTGCTTCTACCTCGCTCGAGGCGGTCCCGCGCGAGCCATTGCCGCGTGTGCTCGGCTGTCGCTCAAGTGGAGGCGCTCATACCGGTGGCGATCTCGGGCGTAAATCTATTCACTATCAAATCTCAATATAATTCGACTTATGCCGTCTCAGTCTGATCCCCTCGTAGTCGCCGCTGCTGCCTATGCCACAGAGAATTGGGGAGAAGAAGAGTGGCGTCAGTTCGGGCGGGATACCGGCACGATAGAGATTTTGAACCAGCATCCGCGTCTCTACCGATCCTTGGGCTTTGGAGATCCGGACTATGCGGACGCGGCGATCGAAGCCATGGGCAAAGTTCTACGCGAGGCCCCGGAAAAGAATTCTGGGGATCTCGGCCGGATGGAGATCGTAGCCGATGCGATGCCGGAGCTGCGCGCCTGGATACTGCGGAAAAACGCGCCACCCCGCACCACTCTCCGTTTTATCGAGTATCTCCGCGCGATGCGACCGGCGGACGTTCCTAGTGCCTGGCGGGGAGATATTGGATCACCTGCGGATCGAGTGGTTGCGGGCAAGAAGCCGGCCGTGGTGAGCCCCGTCGAACCGCCTCATATAGTCGCGGAAGCCGACTCTGTTCCTGAAATTGTTGCGCCATCGCGCGCGACGAAAGTCGCGAAGGAGATCAATCTGAAGTCTGAGACGCCGCCTGAGCCAACGAAGATCTTCATCGTTCACGGTCACGACGAAACAGCGCTCAATGCCATACGGGTCTTTGTCACGCAACAGACGGGGATCATGCCTGTCTCGCTTGCTGAGGAACCTGGGGCTGGCGACACCATTATCGAGAAGTTTGAGCGGATTGGTGGGGAAGCTAAGTTCGTAATTGTTCTACTCACGCCCGACGACGTGGGGCAAAGCGTCGGCGATCAGAATGCAGGTCGAGCGATCAATCTACGGGCTCGGCAGAACGTGGTGTTGGAGTTGGGATACTTCATCGGGAAAATGTCGCGCAAGAGCGTCGTAGTCGTAGATGCCGGGGTGGAACGACCGTCCGACCTCGCCGGCTTGAGTTATGTCGCCTACGGGGCGTCCAACTGGCAAATCGCGCTTCAAAAGGAGCTAAGGGTAGCGGGATTCGCTGTATAGCCGCCATGGCTTCGTGTGGGCGCTCGATGACCCTAGGACGGCTGCGCTCGCAGAGCTGCGATGCGCTAGTCGTTCCTTTCAAACGGTCAAAGCCGGATTGCTCATTCCGAGAAAAAAGACCTTGAGCGGACCCAAAGAATGGCAACGATGCACGTGGCGCCCAATCCGCTTACTCAGGACACTTCATCGACTCGACCACGAGCGGCAGTAACGCAGCAGTAACGGAACGTCTGAAAGGAGGTGCTTTCAGATGTCAGCAAATGGGCGTATTGCCCTCATAAACCAGCAGATTCCGAGTATTCGCTAGACAGGCGGTGGGCATGCATATGGGTTCAAATCCCACCGGTTCCGCCAGAAACAAACCCCGTCATCCTTGTGATCACGGGGTTTTTTCTATGTCTGGGCGCTGTCGTCGGACGCGTGTGCCCACATTGCGCCCACACGTGACGCGAGCCGGGTGTCCCCTGCGTGGACATTGAGGCGCCGCGAACGTTTCCGCCGTTCCCGGACATACCTCTTCGGCAGGCGCGAGTGCGCCCTGCCGGAGACGGAGATGTCATGCACAGATCAACACTGAAACGCGCCGCGATCATGGGGGCCATGGTGGCCGCGCTGGTCGCCGTGCCGATCCAGGGCGCGACGGCGGAGTCCGCTTCGCCCGAGCTCGCGCACTGCGCGATCCAGATCTTCCCGATCGGCGAAACCGACCACGAGCCCGCCGAAGAGGCCTGTTTCGCGACCGAGGCCGAGGTGGCGGCGTTCCTCGCGGGCGAGTCCGAGCCCGGAGAGGGCTCACGCGCGGCGGCCGCCAACGTCGTGGTGGGCACCGTGTACAAAGACGCGGGCGGGGCGGGCGCGAGCCTGGCTTTCTACGGGGCGAGCGGGTGCGCGGGAACCTCCTACGGGTTCCCCACGGTCGCCGAGACTTGGGCGGGCTCAATCAGCTCGGTCCGCGCCGCGAACAGCTGTTGGTCAACGGCGTACGCGTCCGCGAGCTACGGGGGGTCTCGTCTGTCGTGCTCGCCCTATTGCAGCACGCTCGGCGGCCTCAACGATTCGGTCAGGTCGCTGGTATTCCGCCCCGCGGGGAGCAACGGCTAGGAGCAGGTCTACGGTTCGATCTTCGCCAAGCCGATCGCCTGGCATATCTCCGGGTTCTTGCTCGGCACTACCGCGGCCGCGCCGTCCCGCCTGACGCACACCTGCAGCTCGGGAACGTCGTATTCCGTCGGTCCGTAGGTCGGGGCGAGAGGGTCGTAGTCGTCACGGAATACACCGTGCTGCCACATCTGGCTGCAGAGCGCGACAGCGTCGTCAACCCGGGCGGGTCCGTCCGGGTTGGCGAGCGTCGCCGCCGAGCTCATGTATTCGCCATCGGGTGCGGGAACGGTAGAACTCAGGCAGTAGACGATCGACTTGTCGGTGACCGGAACCGCGTTGAACAGGATCGAACCGGCGGTGCCGAGCGAGCCGAGGGCGAAGACGCCGATGCCTCCCCAGATCAGCCAGCGTCGGTACGCCCTCCGCCGCCGGATCTCGGGCTCGTCGCGGATGTTGGCGGCGAGGAGCTCTCGGATCGCCTCCGTGCGCGCGGGTGTCATCTCTGGTTCGTGCATCTCACGCCACCTCCTCGGTCGCCTGGGTAGCGAAAAGTTCGTCGGGAAGCTCGGCCACGGCCAGCTTCGCCTGCAGTTGTTTGCGCGCCCGGTGCAGTCGCGACTTCACCGTGCCGACGGGCACCTCGAGTGCCGCCGCCGCGTCGGCGAGCGGCAGCTCCTCCACCAGGCACAGCTCGACGACGGCGCGGTCGCCCGCGCTCAGCGAATTGATCGCGTCGTCGAGCGCCCGCCTGCACGGGCGGCCGTCGAGCCGCTCGTCGACGGTGGGCGCGTGGTCGTCCTGCTCGTCGGGCGCCGGGAGGCGGGCGATCATCCGCGCATACCGGCGCTGCGAGCGCGACAGGTTGGATGTCACGTTCGCGGTGACGGCCAACAGCCACGGCAACAGCGAGCCGTCGACGATGCGGACGCGCTTGCGCAGCCGCCACGCCTCGAGGAACACCATCGCCACGACCTCTTCGGCGTCGGACACGCGGTTGGTGCGCCGGTAGGCCGCGCCGAAGACCCGCGAGCGATACCGGTCGAAGATGACCACGAATGCGCTCTCGGTGCCGGATGACGCAGACAGCCAGAGCGCCGCATCCGACTCATGCTCGTCTATCAACAGCTCTCCTCGCCTCCCACAGTGTACGTACTCGCCATACCGGCCGTGAACCTACCGGGGGCGACCGGACATGAAGTAACGAGCACTGATTGGGCAGCGCACGGAAGGACACCCCGATGACGAGATCTCCGGCAGACCGGCACGACGCAGACGAACGAGGCCGGCACGGCACCGGCGACGCGTGGGACGGCCTCGCGCCGGCCGCACAGCTGCTGGCCGCCCGCTCCAAGCCGCCGGTCGAGCCGATGACCGAGGCCGAACAGCGGTCGATCGACTACGCCGACGCCGACGGCTGGCGGTGCTTCTACCCGGCGACGCGCGGGCACCTCACCGCGGCGCAGGCACGCGCCGTCATGCGCGCCGAGCGGGGCATGCCCGAGGAGACCGCGGAGGAAGCGGCGGATGCCGAGTTCCTGCTGACCATGGAGAACGGCTGGGCGGGCGACGCTGCGCTGTGACCGCGGGACCGGGAGCTAGTATTCACACGCTCCCGAGCGCGGCGGGCGGACCCGATCGAGAGGTGGCGTAGCGATGGCCGAGGGCTCCGAGCACGATCGCGTGGGCCCCGAGCCCTTCCCGTGGATGAGCACGAACAAGCCGACCGGCCCGTATCGCTTCACCCTCAAGACGCCGGCCTCGGAGGCCGTCTTCGGCACCTTCCTGCTGCTCGTGGGCGTCGCCTTCGCCGCCCTGGTGCTGCAGGACACGGCGTGGCAGGCTGGCGTGCTCGCGGCGCTGCTGCTTCTCGTTTTCGCCGGTCTCGGCGGACTGCTGATCGTCATGGCCGTGCGCCGCCACCGCTGGGCGAAGGCCTACGAACGCGTGCACGGGTACCGTCCGTTCTGAGCGGGCGCGACCGCCGATGCGGCTAGAGCCGTCGGTAGCGGAAGACCGCGAGCAACAGAATGGATGTAGCGGCGCCCGCCGCCACCACGACCGCGGCCGGCGCGCCGCCGCCCTCGAACGCAGCGAGCACGGCGGCCCCAGCGATCGCCACCAGCAGCACCGCGTCGACCTGCCACACCAGCACGACCGCCCCCGACATGTCGCCGACCGGTGTCGGGATCGGCGCGAGCAGCACGGGCGGCAGCGGTCCCTTGGCCCCGTCGAACACGCGGGCGAGCAGCACCGTCGCCGCGACGGATGCCGCGAGCCCCAGCCCTGTCGCCGGGGAGCCGAGCGCGACCGCGACGCCGGCGCCGACCAGCATGATCGCGAGCCCGGCCGACAGGGGGAACGCCGCGTGGTGCGCCACGAGCGAGACGCGCGACAGTCCGTAGAGCTGCGGGGCGCCGAAGGCCTCGGCAGCGTGACGCAGTCCGTCGCCCAGGGCACCCAGGGCGGCGAACGCGAGCAGCGCCGCGGCCGCACCCAGCACCCACCCGGTCTCGGGCAAAGACGCGGCGGCCGCTGTGGCCGCCCCGGCAGCGAGCAGGCCGAGCGTCGCTCCGGCGAAACGCACGGGGGTGCGGGCCGCGCCGACGAGGTCGCGCCGCCAGAACACTGCGGCGAGGGGCGCGCGTGTCGCCACCGCATTCCAGGCGCGCCCGACGGCGGGAAGCGCGCGGAACGTCGACAGGGCGAGGGCCGGATCGCCGCTCGTCGCAGCGGAGGCCGCGGACTCCCACCGCTGTGCCTGCTGCACGAGTTCGCGCCCGGGCATGCCCGCGAGCAGCCAGCGCGAGGCGACGAGCGCGGCAACCGCGGCGACGCAGAGCGCCGCGAGCGGCCAGCCGGACTCGGTGCGGTCGGCGGTCGGATGGAGCAGCGCCAGCCAGCCCCACGGCGTCGCGGGCAGCAGTGCGGGCGCGACGCCGGTGACGCCGACCGCTGCCGCGATGCCCGCGGAGAGCATCCACGCCCTGCCTCGGCCGAGACGTTGGCCGGCGGCCCAGACCACTGCGGCGACGACTCCGAACGCGCCTGCGCCGGCGATCGGCGGCAGGCACTCCGCCCAGGCGATCTGGCCCCCGAGCGCCAGCGCGACCACGGGGACCGCGGAGACCAGCGCGGCCCCGGCGGCGAGCACGGCGGTCGACACGGCGAACGGCCGACGCAACACGAGGTGGCGCGGCAGGTCGGTCTCCGTCACGAGGAAGGCCACGAACGCCGGGTAGTGCGCCGGGCCGCGCACCGTGCCCAGTATCGCGAGCGCGGCCAGCGCTGCCCCCGCGACGACGCCGGTGACGGAGGCGGCCTGCGGCGCGTGCAGCGCGCGCAGGGCGTCGGGCGCCGTGAGGGCGAGCAGGAGCGCCCGCGCGGCGGGTGCCGCGGCGACGAGAGCGACGAACCCCGCGACGTAGACCGCGTAGCCGAGGTCGCCCGCCCGGCGTTCGCCCCGCGCCCGGTACGTCGCCCTGACCGCGCGAAGCCGGGCCTCAGCCATGCGCGGGGGAGAGCGTGACCGTGCGCTGCGCCACCTCGCCGGCCAGCCAGTCGCTGTGCGTGGCCATCACCACGGCGCACCCCTCGGCGGCGGCCCGCCGGATGCGGTCGCGCACCAGGGCGAGGCGGTCGGCGTCGAGCCGCTGCTCCGGTTCGTCGAGCAGCACCACCTCGCTCGGCCGCACCAGGGTGAGCGCCAGGGCGAACAGCTGGGTCTGGCCCGACGACAGCTCGTGCGGAAAACGGGATGCCAGCGCGGCCAAGTCGAGGGACGCGAGCAGCTCGGAGGCCCGCGTGTACGACTCACCGCCCGAACCACCCCACGACAGCCCGACGAGACGCAGATGCTCGCCGAGGGTGAGGTTGCGGGCGAGCGGCGGCAGCCCGATCAGCGAGGCGACGCGGCGGCGGAACGCGGCATCCCGCTGGTCCACGGGAGCGGAGGCGACCGACACCGAACCGCTCGTGGCGGGCACGGCGCCGGCGATCACCCGCAACAACGTGGTCTTGCCCGAGCCGTTGCCGCCGCGGATCGCGACCACCTCGCCCGCCCGCGCGTGCACCGACGCGGGCGCCAGCAGGGTGATGCCGCCGACGGCGACCGAGACGTCATCGGCCTGAACGAGCATGCCCCAACTCTATAAGCGGGTCTGCCCGAGCAGTTCGGATGTCGCGGAGCCAGAGACTCGGGCGGGAGCTAGGCGATCAGTCGGAGCCCGGGGCGTCGGCCTCGTCGGCGCCCTCCGGCTCGAGGTCGTCGATCGAGGTGCTGCCGTGTGCCGATTCGCCCACACCGCGGATCGACCGCAGGGCGTCGGCGAGTTCGGCGTCGGCGGGGGTCTGCGGGGTCTGCGGCTGGTCCGCGGGTGCCTCAGACATTCACGTCACCGGCCGCGATCGCGTCGGCGTACTTGCGGATGTCCGGACCGGGTTCGTAGTCGATGAACCGGGTCTTCATGCGGGCGTTGAGCTCTTCGAACGCTTCGTCGGA